>Ga0164307_10000419_pt1 | contig 18588 bp, 19 predicted proteins | sample Whisoiple_243_MG_FD_110214 | JGI IMG/M metagenome (GOLD analysis project Ga0164307, IMG submission 110214) | Soil microbial communities amended with fresh organic matter from upstate New York, USA - Whitman soil sample_243_MG | ecosystem: Environmental > Terrestrial > Soil > Unclassified >...
AGCGAGAGGCGCAGGGAATCGAGCGCACCCCGCCACTGCTGCCGATCGGAAAGCGTTCGGCCGAGAACTGACAGGCTGTCAGCTTCCAGATTGCGATCGCCTGCCCGCTGGTAGGCGATATAGGCAGCCGTCGAGGCACGATCGAACAGCAGCGCCTTCTCGCGATCATCGCGCGGCTTAATTTGAAGGATGGTACGGGCAAGTCGCAGCCAGCTTGACGCATCATCGGGCGCGACCGTGACAAGCTGACTGAGGACGACCATGCCCGACCGGAACTCATTCTTCTGAAAGGCTGCGTCAGCGTCCCGGCGCAAGGTGGCGGCGGGCTTGGCCACCGTGCCGGCATCGCTTTTGATCTGTGCCTCAAGCTTGATTGCCGCCTCGTCGAATGCGCTTTGCTTGAACGGCTTTTCGGCCGCAATCGCGGGCGCCAACATCCCGGCAAGAGTCAGGAGCGCGGCGGCAAGGCCGGCGCGAGCGACGCGAAGCATGGGAAGAGACCTCCGTAAGGAGCGGGTCGCAATAGACATGATTTCATTTCCAGATGGTGTCGAGCGCGTGGCGGTGGCGGATTCTGGCGACCAGCATGCCGCGCCATCGCCGAAATTGATACGAGGATCAAAACGCTCGCTCGTTATCCTCAGAAACTACATGAGCCCACATCAGAAATTGGTCTAAGGTCTTAATGTTTCAGTCGAAATCGGTGAAGAAAATCGCCACCGGCCGATGACCGTTCTGCCGAGCCTGTGGGCATCGGGGCCAGCTTGGCACTGTATCTTTGCAGCGGAGACTGGCTGCGGCTAAACCGTCTACGCGGACCCCGTAGCTCAGCCGGATAGAGCATCAGCCTTCTAAGCTGAGGGTCGCTGGTTCGAATCCAGCCGGGGTCGCCATCACTTATTTTCGCTCCATTCGTTTCAAAGACCTGGCTCGCGGTTGGCCGCCGTTTCCATAGGACCACTGACAGCCATGATCTCAGGACCGGTGCAGCCGGCATCATGTCTGCTTTGTGAATAGCGGATATTTGTTGGAGGTCAGTACTCAATCCTTGATCAATCCGGCGGCTCTCAACGCCTTGTTGATCACCGCTCCGATCTCGGGGAGAGGCGGCATCGCTTCTCGCTCGGACATTGCCTCATCATCCTTATCAAGCACTTCACCCTCCAGCACCGGCTCCTCCGCTGCGTGGTGTCGGGGTGCCGGAGAAAATTTCACCACGTTTCTTTCTGCTGACGCGCGTGCAACCGTAATGCCGAAAAACTTTGCAATGTGATACGATGAAGAAATCCCCACTGGCAGCAGAAATGGTCCGGGAGCGCCGCACGCACCCTCCGCTTCGCTGATCGCCAATGGCGTGCCATGCGCCATGTTGGTGATGGTGTACGCCTCGATAAGCTCGTCACCAGCGTCGTTGATCCAAACCTCACGTGGAAAGCCATCAATCCGAGTTTTCACTGATGGGGACATTGGAAGACTGTGAACGTCGGTCCACTGCTTGAGGATTTCCAGCGCGTTCGACGGGATCACGGTCTTGTCGGCATTTCCATGCCATATCGAGACGCGTGGCCACGGCCCTCGGTGAGACGAGGCCTTACGTACGAGATCCCCCCAGTCCCGTGCCGGCCGGGAGGGACTTTGAAGCATCGCTTCAAATGCTTTCTGTACGGTCGTGGCGGCGCCGTAGGGAAGACCGGCAACGATTGCGCCTGCGGCAAATACTTCGGGATAGCAGGCAAGCATATTGGACGTCATTGCGCCTCCTGCCGATAGCCCAGTGACGAAGATCCGACGCCGATCGATACCGTAGTCGACGACTGATTTCTCGATCATCTGCCGAATCGATAGAGGCTCCCCTTGATTGCGCCAGCTATGCTCAGGCTGAAACCAATTAAAACAACCGTTGGGATTGTTGGACTGCTGCTGCTCCGGCAAAAGCAGCGCAAAACCGTAGCGGTCCGCAAGGGTCGACCATCCGGCGCCAAGATCGTATCCTGCCGCGGTCTGCGTGCATCCGTGCAGCACGACGACAAGTGCGGGATTGTCCGCAACGGCCGGCGGTCGGTAGCTGAACATTCGCAGATTGCCGGGGTTCGATCCGAAACCGAAGACCTCCCGCAAACGCGTACTGCTCTTGCGTTCACCTCCGGCACGACCGCGATCCAGCGCGCGAAGGAACTTCTGCCACCCACCCCGGCTGCTGCCGAGGCTGAGTGCATGTCGCAGATTTATCATGACGGTTGGCTTCCCGTTTCAACCATCAGCTAATTGCTGCATTGCACAATGCCAGAGGGACTGCTGAAATTTGCGGGAAAAAATTTGGCCCGGCATTCGGGTGCCGGTCACGAGTCGTCGTCGTGGCGCAGACGCGCCGCCCGAGCATTGTCAAACGACGCCGTGAATCAAGCAACCCGAGGACAGATGGACGGTCGACCGTTCAGCGTCTTTTCCTTCGCGACGTCTTGCGTGCTGATTTTCGCTTTGTCCTGCGCACCGGTTTTTTCCGTGCCGTCATTCGTCCGCGCGTCTTGCCCTCACGGCCCATCATCGACTTCATGACCGCTTGAACGGCAATTTCGGCGGCTGCAGTTGCTGCAGCAGTTATGCCCTTGACGTCAATTTCCTGTACGCGAGCGACGCCTGATTTGGCCGCGCCAACGATCGTGCGTTGGGTCTTCTGCACAAAGCTTCGCTTAGCCATAGATGTTCTCCAGGACCGGGTAACAGGCGGCCGGACGCCCGGCACAGTTTCGTTGCGTGGCCTTGCGTTTGTTTTGCCGCATCTGACCTTCTGCTTCAGGGCTCAGGCGACAACGGTCTCGCGACAAAGGAGTTCCAGTTGCGTCAGCAGCGGGCACGAGACCTCAGAACGTGCTGGCCCAACTTCGAGCAGAACTGCCAATTTGATTTTAGAAATCCGTCGAATGAGGCGCGGATTGTTCGCGTTATTGCCATTAAGTGAACGACTGGTGAATTCAGGCGTATCGCTCGCTCGGAGCCTCGACATCGCCTCCTGCTTGATTCGCACTCGCCTGTTCGAGGCATAGCTTTGCCGCGTCGTGCAATGTCACGGCAGCGAAATCTGCTTTAACGGCATCAGCAAGTGTTGCTGAGTCGTTCTCCGGGATCCAGCTTCCCAGGACGATCGTGACGTCAGGCAACCTCCGCCGCAGCCGACGCATCGTAAAGCGCATCTGCGCGAGACTGCTGGTGTTCAGGAAAGACACGCACACCATCTCAATTCCATTCTTCCCCGAACGAAAAGTGTTTGCATTCGCGATTGCATCCACGCCTTCGACGCGTGTACTGATCCCATGTTTAGATAGGATTTGGGCGAGCATACTAGCGACAGCTTCATCAAGACCGGGACGGCCCGGGACACACAAAATCGGATTTTCCCCGCGCCAATGCCCTGCGAGTTCGTCTTTTGCCAGAATTGGAAGATCGCCGACAGGGGAGCCTTTGACAGGACCCGCTGACGCTGCCTCTACATCTTGCGCGGATTCCTTCTTTGCCTGTTGATCTTCGTGATCGTCCAATTCCTTAACAAGCTCCATGACTGAATCCCTGATCCTCTGTACATGGAGCGCGTCGAGCGCGTCGCGATTCAAGTCGGCCTGGGCCAGTTTTAGACCTTTTAGGGCCACTTCATCATAATAGGTCACGAGGGGCATTTCCTTGAGAAACTGCTCGGCATTGTCGAGCGCTTCCGCCGGATCTTCCGCCAGCATGCGCTGATAGAACAGCTGCGGAGGCGACAACGGAGGGCGGTCGCCAAACATCACGTCGAGAAACTGCAAGTTTTCAACGTGGCGGCCAAGAACGACGAGGCAGATCGTCAAAGGAGTGGCAAGCACGAGGCCGATTGGACCCCACAGCGCGGTCCAGAATGTAGCGGATAAAACGACGGCAAGCGGTGATAGGCCAGTGCTGCGCCCGTACAATAGCGGTTCTATCACCTGCCCTACGAGCGGCTCAACGATCAGGAACAATGCGGCGGTCCACAGGAGCAGTGACCAGCCGGGATCAACCGCTACCGCCAGCGCCAACGGAAAGACAATCGCGATGAATACTCCGATGTAGGGAACGAAGCGCAAAATGCCGGCAAGGATCCCCCACAACACCGCGCTCGGAATACCTATAAACCAAAGCCCGGTTCCGATGACGAGGCCGAAGGCCGAATTCAATGCCAGCTGCGATAAAAAAAGCCGGCTGAGGCGTTGAGCAGCATCGTTGAGCGCCACAGTCGTCTTTTGCAAATCGTGAGAACCCGCAAGCTTGATCAGGCGGTTCCGCAAGTCCTCCCGTTGCAGCAACGTAAAAATCACGAAAATGATAACGATGCCCGAAGTCATCAGCGGGTGGAGCAAAGGCGAGATCAGGGCGGCTATGCTTTCAAGCGCTGTCGGCGGCGGTTGCCGCACTTCAACGGGTATCGGCCTGGCGTCCTGCGCAGGCACAGGATTTGCCTTTGGAGCAACGGCTGCGGCGGACGGCGCCTCTTTTGGCTTGTTGAGTTCCTTGCCGAGGTCCTGAAGCACGTCGGCAGCACGCTCAAGCGTATTGTTCGTCGCAGCGGTTCCTCGCACGGATTGAATTTTGGCCCGCATATTGGATTCGTAGCGAGGCAATTCGCCGGCGAGCTGCGTCATTTGCGCGGCGATCACACCGCCAATGGCGAAAATAATAGAAAATGCCAGGAGGACGACGCCGATCACAGCAATCGCACGCGGTACTCGGAAGTTCTGGAGAGCACGTACCAGCGGAGCAAGTACAAAGCTGAGCAAAATTGAGAGCGCCAAAGGAACAAAAACATCGCGCCCAAAGTAGAGCGCTGCAACAATGAGAGCCGCGAGAAGGGCAGCAGCTACTCCTTGCACCAAACTATCCTTGTCAGTTCTCGTCAGCCCGTTGGCAAGCATTTCAACCAACCGGTTGGCCTGCGACGCTGGAAATTACGCCGCTCCAAGAAGCATGAGGACAATGATGAGGGTAATAGGCACTCCAAGCAGCCAGAGAAGAATCGGCATGTTTAGCTCCTGACGACGGTTGCGGTTCTGGTTGACACGCCCTCTTCGTACCAGCGCGTATTTCGCAGTTTGCCGCCCTCGGCGGCGGCAAGACTTGCCGAGAACGCCCCGGCAAGCAGCGAAACAGCGATCCAGATTGAGACCCTGGCCGCAGCACTGCGGGCTTTGTCTGCTGCATCCTTTGCTTGCGTGATCGTCTGATTGACACGCTGTTCGGCTTCGGCCTGCGGTATTCCGGTGCGTGCCGCTATCAAGCGTGCAGCGTAGGTGCGGTCTTCCGCCGACACATCACTTCCTTTCAGCGTGGCAGGTCCGACAATCCTGAGAAGTTCGGCCCGCGTGGCCGCCTGATCGCTGGAAGGACCGGCGGTCCGACCATCAGTCTGCGGCCCGACACGCAGCAATCGGTCAACATAGACGTCGCCAATACTATTGGCTGCTTGCGCGGCTCCGGATCCGGCTGCCGGGATTGCGCCCGCCGCGGCTGCCGCGAGCAGGTGTGTACCAGCGCCTGCTAGAAGGGTCGCCGTCAAAACAGTCGCAAAAGCCCAAGCCACGAAGCCGTGCGCCGTGTCACGGAAAAAACGCTCGTGAATGTTCACTTCTTCCCATGCGTGGCGGAGCCTTCCGGTGATATAGCCGCCGAAAGTGGAGGCGATCATGGCGACAGCGACAAGGAACAAGCCAGCGCTCCAGCGGGCTGTGGTCGCCGAAATACCTTCACCGATCCACGGAGAGACCACCGACAGGCCCACTCCGACGCCGAAAGCAATCACAATCAGGGAGACGGCCGCGGCGGTAAAGCCGCCTGCTAAAATGGCTCCCCATGAGACAGTTGAGTTGATGTCGTAGCGATCCATAGAATTCTCCGGCGTTGGCGGTTGTGCTTACGAATGCGGCAACAAGCGCTTTCGTTCCGCCTTATTTCGGAAACATTCGGCCCGCGAAGCGTTCTCGACACAGCACAGAGGAGAACGTTGCTATGGCAAAGAAAGAAGCCAAGAAACTCGCTGAGCTATTCCACGATACGCTGAAGGACATTTACTTCGCAGAGAAGAAAATCCTCGCCACGCTCCCCAAGATGGAGAAGGCGGCGCATTCGCCCCAGCTAAAAAGGGCTTTTGCCAAGCACAAAACGGAGACGGAGGGCCACGTGATGCGGCTCGAAAAGGTCTTCACGGCCATCGACAAGAAGCCGCAAGGCAAGACATGTGACGCGATCGTCGGCATCACTGACGAAGGCGCAGAGATCATGAAGGAATACAAAGGTTCGCCCGCCCTCGACGCCGGCCTGCTCGCGGCGGCGCAAGCAGTCGAGCACTACGAAATCTCCCGTTACGGCACACTCAAAACCTGGGCAAATGAGCTTGGATTGAGCGATGCGGTCGGGCTTCTCGATCAGACTCTCGCTGAAGAAAAGAAGACCGACGCCACTCTCACTGAGATCGCGGAAAGCGTCGTGAATGTGGAAGCGGAAGCGGCCTGAGCGGCTGAATTGTACTTACGCCCATAAGGAAGGCCCGTTTGCCGGGCCTTTCATCTTACGAGTTAGCGTTGCTGACCGGGCTTGTTCTGCCTACCCTGCTGGGCTCCGTGTGAACTTTCATAGCTGATGTCAGCCGACCGCAGAGAACTTTGTTCCTGATACTGTCTCCTAGACGATCGGCCTTCTCTGCTTGCTGCCATGCCGGTTCGCATAGATTTTCGTGAACTCAGCACCGAGCAAGAATATTTGAACCGAGTAATACACCCACAACAACAGCACAATAAGGCCGCCTGCGGCGCCGTAACTCGAGGCTATTGCGCTGCTGCCAATATACCATCCAATTAGTGATTTCCCGATATTGAAGAGGAGTGACGTCGTTAGAGCGCCGGTCAGCACATCATTCCATTGGAGGCTTCGGTCGGGCAGAACCTTATAAATTGCGCCAAAAAGAACTCCGAAAAGCACCAATGACACAACAAAGTTCAGAGCTGGAAGGAACAATTTTCCCATCGGCAACACAGTGTCCAAATAGTTGCCGAACGCCGTAAGACCGGCGCTGATCACGAGCGAGACGATAAGCAAAAACCCCAAGGCGGCGACCAAACCTAAACTAATGACGCGCGCACGGATCAACCGCGACACCGTTGTGGCTTGAGGTTTGGTTTTCCAAATCGAATTGAGGGCGGCTTGCATCTCGCCAAATACCCCCGATGCCGTTGCGATTAGTGTTACGATCCCAATTATCGTTGCAATGATGCTTGAAGACCTGCCCGCGGCGCTTGCAACGGCGGACTGCACCACCTCCGCGGTCTGTCGTCCCATAAGACCGCTAAATTGGGCACTTATGGCGTTTTGAGCAGCGTCTCGTCCGAAGACGAGGCCGGCGACCGCAATCACAATAAGCAAGATTGGAGCGATGGAAGTGACGGTGTAGAAAGCGATGGCAGCACCTCGACTCAATGCTTCGTCATGGATGAAGGAAAGCACTGTGTCCTTAAGCATCTTCCAGGTAACAGAGATCATTTTAAAATCTTGTTCCCCATGCGAGCATCCGTGCGCCAAGACAATGGCAATTTCGTCAATCTGTTCCGTGAGGAGCTCTCGGTAACTATTCGTACCAGCGTAGTTGATGCTGACTAGCGGTCACATCTGTCGTCTTGAAGAGAGCTACTGAGAAATGTTTGATAGATAGCCCGCGGTTGTCAGGGTCCGGCCTGGATTTCCAATTTTCACTTTCCGAATGCGGCGCGACGGTGTCTGGGATAGCCGGCATGAAAAAGCCCGGCGCGAACGCCGGGTTTTCTCAATCGGAACAGACCTAATGTGGGTAATCAGTCGATAACCTGCACGATGCGGTGGGAGTGTGGATCCACCAGCACAGTGCGGTCGTTGACTATCGTGTATCGATAGTTCCTTACGCCGTATTCTGCTGGCACCTCGTAATAGCTGACGCCGGCCGAAGGCAACTCAGCCCCGACCACGACATCGCGGTCATATTTGTAGGAGCTCCTTCTTTCCTGCACAACGTACGTGTGGAACTGCGAACGCCTGTCGTCGGCAATTCCGCCGACAATCGCGCCGCCAACTCCGCCAACAACCGCGCCAACAGGTCCGCCGACGATTGCGCCGCCGACTGCGCCGCCTACTGCGCCGGTCGTTGCATTGTTCTGAGCATGTGCCGCGAGCGGAGTTGCCAACGCCGCAACGATGGCGCCCGCCATCACAAGGTGGTTCTTCATTATTGTCTCCCTGCGTAATGACTAACGCGCGTGCTGCGCGCGGCTCACCCGCGAACACCAACACGCGCCGGCTATGTATGTTCCGAGGCTCAAATCCCGCCCGGATGTCAGGTAGACACGAAACGCGCGGATTGGCTTTTGATCTACCAGTAAAATCTTCAACGATTGTTCGGGAACGCAAACATGCAATCGGCGTTTCCTCCAGGATCGTCTCCTTCCCCGGGAGCCGATCAGATACGTTCTTTCGTCGCTTACGGGCCGCGTCCCCCAACGCGGCCCGTTTCTTTTCGCGGCCAACGACGCGACCGAGGAACCCATCGAGTTTCATGACGTTGACTGACATGCAGAGCCGGATGTCCGGCGCTCATCAACGGAGGCTGTCATGGGGTTTGGACGAGGCGCATTACTGTGGCTACTTGGAGTGCCGCTGCCAATTATCATCCTCTTGGCTCTGTTCTGGCATCATTGAACAAGCGCCGAACGCAGCACCCGCGGGCCAAAGACGAGCGGCGGGTTGTCACTCCGCAAACAATGAGGGCGACATGGGCAAGAGTATATTACTTTGGCGTCTCGGCGTTCCGATACCGACCATCGTTTTGCTGCTTCTCCTTGGCTAGGGGCCGATATGGCAGAAACGTCTCATCGGCGTGAGCTTCTGGGGCCGACAATCGCCGTCCGTTTGTAAACAGATGTCGCCTGGAATTCTCACAAAACAGAAGCCGGCGACAACCATTCGCGACGCGTTTAGCTTTGATGAAGGACGCGTTCTTTTATCTCTTCATGAGCTGTTTGCAATTCCTCATCCGAAGATTCTTCTATTGCTGCAATACGATTGTCTGCGTCCTTCAATGCCAGAATAAGCTCAGATAGCTTCACCTGAAGAGCGAGCGTGTCTCTGTTTTGGGTGTTTTGGATAAGAAACACCATAAGAAAAGTAATGACCGTCGTGCCTGTGTTGATGACAAGCTGCCATGTGTCGCTGTAATGAAATAGTGGGCCGGTAACTGCCCAAATCACAACAGTGGCGAAGGCAAGCAGGAATGGGACCGGCTTTCCTGTCCAGGCAGCCGTTGCATTGGCCATTCGCGAGAACCAACTTCCGGTGTGGGCACGGGCGCCAGTGCTGAAAGACTGAATCGGTAAAGCTGCTCTCATTGCCAAGCCTCCGTATGGTCCCGCGTTGCTTGCACGTAATCCGCTGAAGAGAGCAAAGGTTCCCTTTCTGCGGACATAGTGACGAGTCAGCGTGATGGCCGCTCTTCGAGAACAGAGATCGGTTAGCTGCGCTGCTATGTCTGCTTTGTGCCACAGCGGACATTTGCCCAACCGACCATGCCGCAAGCCGTATTGCGCCGGAGCCATTTGGCTCATGCGAGTTGCTGAAACTGCGCACACCGCAGGCCATAGGAGACCCGGCAATGGACATCAAACGAAGCGGCTCACAGCCGCCTACAAAGGGACCCGCTGAATATTTCACGGGTTCCGTTCGGATTGACACTCCATTCAAAGGGGAGACTCCCGCACGTACCGGCGGCGCCGTCGTCACGTTCGAACCAGCCGCGCGGACCGCATGGCACACGCATCCGCTCGGTCAAACCCTCATCGTAACCGCGGGCTGTGGCTGGGCACAGCGCGAGGGCGGACCCATCGAGGAGATTCGACCTGGCAACGTGGTCTGGTTTTCACCCGGCGAGAAGCACTGGCATGGCGCCACGCCGACCACCGCGATGAGCCACATCGCCATCGCCGAACATCTCGACGGCAAGGTCGTCGAGTGGATGGAGAAGGTCAGCGACAACCAATACCGCACATTCGATGCCTGACGCGCGTGCTGACAATCGCGGGAATGCGATTGTCAGCACGGCGGAATGCAAGTGCTCGGAAAACGCTGGCTCATGGCCTGAAGTGTCGGAATGAGCTCAAGTGAACACTGGCGACGTGGGCGAGTCGATTGTCGTTTATAGACAATGTTCTGTCGTTTTTTTCCAAGTTTTGGCGCAGCAGCCCACTTACTTTGTCGCCGCAATCCGAACGCGCGAATGCGGCGGCTCCCAGACATAGCCCGGCGGCCGGATATCCGGAGAGCGTCGACCAGAACAACGAGGAGAACTTTATGATAACGCGCATCGTTCGATGGGCTTATTTGTGCGCATTTCTGGCACTTTTATCGTTGCCCGCCAGCGGCCAGAGCGCACCGTCGCAATCCGAATGGATCAAGACGTTGCGTGACGGCGGCTATGTGATCATTTTTCGCCATGGTGCAACCTATCAGGACCAGGCCGACACCGACCCGCTCAATCCGAATAACGTCCTTAAGCAGCGCCAGCTCAACGACGAGGGCCGCGCGCTCGCAAAATCGATTGGAGAGTCGCTGCACAAACTCCGGATTCCTGTTGGCCAGGTTTACACCAGCCTGTTCCAGCGGGCGATGGACACCGGCGCGTTGATGGGTTTCGGCGACGTCAAGGTCTCGGCTGACTACACCGAGGGCGGACTCGTCGTTACACCGATCGAGAACAACCGGCGCACCGCCGCGTTGCGCAAGATGGCCGGCACGATGCCGCCTCCCGGCACCAATGTCATCGTCGTCACGCATAAACCGAACATCGTGGATGCTTTCGGCAAAGACTGGTTCGACGTCCGAGAAGGTGAAGCATCGGTGTTCAAGCCGGACGGCAATGGCGGCTACAAACCGATCGTCCGGATCCAGGCCGGTGACTGGAGCAAGCTCGCACAAGCTGCGAACTGAGCTCAATCCCGTCTAGGCTATTCTTTCACGTCGGCTGACGTCCGGTCCGGGATATAAACCTGACCCACTCTCGTTGAGCACACGCGACACCTTGTCGGTTGGCCCGGTCAAGATCTGTAAGTCCCACGGTCTTACGTGGCCATTGGCGCGCAGCACTCCCACCCGCCAGTGACCACGGGATCCAGGCTCCCCGTCTCTCTCGGTCGCTGTCGTCTTGCAGTCGCGTGTCAGCAATGTGCTTCTTCAATGCCAGCAGATTAATAATCCCAAAAAATGCGATCGCGGCGAGCACCAGCGTGGCAATGACCTTTTCACACTGATTAGTATGAATTTTTTCTGCGAGCGTGAAGACTGCTGCCATCAAAGTGATACAGGCAGTCGCAACGTACCATTGTTGTTTTTTCGCAAAGCGGATTTCTTCTGCGGTTACCGCTTCCTCACTCGTTGGTTTTCCCTCCCCCCAATTAAACCGACGGATGCTGTGACAAAGCGATGATGCGCGGGGGGCCATGGCCGCTGCAGCGCGGGCACTGTACGCCGCCGCAGGCCACGCGGGTGCTTCGGGATCGTTGCCGCTTGGCACGTCCGTCAAAATCTAGATTGCGCCTGGCCCGCCCTGTTTACAGCGCTGCATTGCGGCAGTAAGGCAGTTAGTTTTCGCCGGCGTATTTGGGCGAGTAGTCATGCACGGTCTTTTCGCTCGGACCGCCTTATAGCAAGTCGCTTGGTCTGTTCCCTCCGCCTGTGCAGATACGCAGAACAAGACAGCTGCAAATGCCAAAGCAATCGAAATGATTTTCACCTGTGCCCCTCTGTGCGTAGTAGCCCATTGGCCTCGGCCCCTTGCGGATAATAGGTCATCCGGTAGGGGGATCAATCAGCCTAAATGCGCCGTCCAATGTCCGCTGTTGGGGGTAAAGCGGACATGACGTTTTGCACCGCACATGTCTGCTTTTGACCCAAAGCGGACATCGGGCTTGATCAGAAATTGAGATTCAAATGCCGGTGATCAAAGTCGGAGCCTTCGATCTAGACTTTACGGACGCGGGGTCAGGCCCCGCGGTAGTGCTGGTGCACAGTTCCGCGAGCGGCCATCGCCAGTGGCAGCGGCTCGTCGAAGCCTTGCAAAGCCGCTACCGCCTGCTCGCGGTCAACCTCCTCGGTTACGGCAAGACGAGTTCCTGGCCGGGCACGCGACCCCTCACTGCCGCGGACCAAGCGGAGCTTATTGCAGCGGCAGCCGAATTAGCGCGGGAGCCCGTCGCCCTCATCGGCCATTCGCTCGGAGGCGCGGTCGCGCTCGAAGCTGCGGCTTTGCTCTCCGGTCGCGTCCGGGTACTAGTCGCGTTTGAGCCGATCTTGTTCGGCCACCTGAAAGCACACGGACCCGTGAGCGCCTATGACGAGATCGCGGGCGTGGCCAGCCGCTACAACGAGCTGGCGCGGACCGGCGACTGGAACGCGGTGGGCGAATGGTTCGTCGATTACTGGGCCGCTCCCGGCACCTGGGCGGCTATGCCGAACGAGCGCAAGCAGAATATGTTTGCCATGCTGCCGGCGGTGGTGCACGAATGGGGCATGGTAACGACAGGGACTCCGCTTGAGGGCTGGAGTACGATAACTGCGCCTGTCCACCTGATCCACGCGGCAGACACGCGCACACCCACACGCGAGATTGTGAAGTTGCTCGCCAAGACCTATCCCACTTGGCACGTGCACGAAGTGCCTTCTGGCGGCCACATGGCGCCACTCGCGCGCCCCGATCTTGTCAATCCGTTGATCGCCGCGGTTCTCGACGAGACGATCGTAGACATTTCGTCATGATGTCCGCTTTTGGCACCTAGCGGACATGGCGGCGCCCCAATTAATGTCCGCTTTCGGGGTATAGAGCGGACATCGACGCGTTGGGTCTGCTCGGGTGAAGGAAACGGCGCGCCTTAACGGCTTCGAACGACCGGATTGCCGTTGGCGTCTAGATTGCGCTTGGCATGATTGGGGGCGGCATAGCTCGATGCGCGTAGTTAAAAGCCATGGCGATAGCCGATGCCATGACAATGATCACCGCCAAACGCATTTGCACCCTCAACGCAATACAAAAACTCAAGCAGCCACAACGACCGAGAATAGCAAACTGAATTGATTGGCGTACGCGCGTTAAATTGGTTTGCGCTGCACCAAAACTTATGACCTTTCAGACAGATATTTCTCGACAAGGGTGCGCACAGCCGGCGGCGTTTCAGGATTTGCGAGCATGCTGTTGGTTGTCTTGAATGACAACCGGCCGAGCTTGTGTTTTGTCTTCATGATCGTCCAGGCAGTACTTCGACATAAACCGAGTGCTTTCGCCTGCTGATCTAACTTGGTGTAACCGCTCTTGGTCAGCGCCTCTGATATGTCCTGAAGTCTGATCGCATAATTGCGATTTTGTCGCATGCTGGCTCCCGTTGTTGTTGCTGATGAAGCCAGGCTACCCGTCTCGAAAGGACGCAGACTGTTCAAAACAGAACACTTTCCGTTTCCTGAGCTGTACCGGGCGCCGACTGACCGAGGACCGTGCCAACGTTGGGGACGGGGGACACGGACCGTACGACCAGCTGTGGCGGCCGGCACATAGCAAGCTGCGAGAGGTTAGAACGTTCCGTCACTAACGCGTGTAGCGGTCGGCGCGCTTTGAAATCCGACATCGCTTGCTCGCGTGTCTCATTCTGCTCGGGCGGAGAAGGAGCGAAGAGAACGCTTTCACCGGATGTAGTAAGCGCCAGCAAATAGTATGCAGGCGAAAACCAAAGCAGATAGTACGCGGTCTACGGCGCTCAAGTAGGCTCTACGTGGGTCCACAGCGGTCCGCATTGGACTACATCACCGGTTGAAGCGGCGGCCCGCGAAGCACGACCAAGGATTTGATGGGTCTACAGCCGCCGCAGAGATAGCCGTGAATTTCAAAATTGGCGTGCAGAGGGTGCGGTTCAATCTCCGCAAGAGCGGTCTCCGCGCCGCATATCGGGCACGGGTTTATCGGCTGAAGGATCGGCGGCGTGGATCTGAGCGACGCATACTGAGAACACATGTACGCTCCCTTCGCCCGACGCGTGTTCGGTGCGGTTCGAGGACACTCGATCAGCAAATATTTATAAAGTTGAATCGAAACACTTGGGCGCTTGGCTTAATGTTTCGAACCATCCTGTTTCCTCAAATTCGAATGAAGAATCTGTGCAAAATTGCTCACACGACCTGATTGTCCACAGGCTTTGGCATACGCCGTACCTCCCGCCGGTTCAGCGAAGCACCAGCGAATACAAGTGGGGGTATGCTAGCATCCCCCCGAGAGGCACACATGAAAACCTGCCCAGACTGCAATGGTGATGGTGTTGTTGAAAAAGGCACGGACGATGAGCAGCAATGCCCGACGTGCGGTGGCAGCGGTTTTATACGCGATGACGACGACGGCCAGGAAGAAGTAATACACACAAAGTAGCCGAACTGAGCACGTTAGATAGAGCACTGGGCCCGCACGCCGAGCGCGCGCACTGGGGCGAGGTGACTAGATTTGACGTGCTAAGAATAAGTTTTGCCGCTGCGAGTCCAAACGGTGCCTTCCTTCATACTCACCGGCGGATGGATGTCTTCGACGCATTCGACAATATGAGGGTTGAGCCAGGGCGAGTATAAAATATTTTTTCCTGGAGCCATGTCGACCATCTTTAGTGCAATACCTTGAAGCTGGTACCGCGCGTCAATCTGGTCCCGAGCGATAATCCAGCAAGCCTCTTTAAACAGGCTTGCTCGCCAAGTTGGGTCGTCGAGATTCGCGGTGATTGGCTCCAAACAAAATACAGGCATATCGTTTCACTCCGAAAAACTCCTGGAGCCAGCAAACTCATTCTGATTTTTCGCGCTCCAGCTCCAGGAGCAAAAGGCGCGCAACCGCTTCGTGATTACTGCCACCGGACTGCGCCGATTTCGTCCGCCCGTCGGGCGCGGTGGCTGTCACCAGTCTGCCCTCCAGACGTATCTTGCCCGAATGCCATTTTTTTGGATTGCCGCCGCGAAATTGAAATTCCATGTCTTCGCTCATCGGCACATCTCTCCATGGTCTTCTCAACGCGGTTTTCTGGGAAGGTTTATTCTCGCGGTGGGGAAGTCGCATGACGAAACGAGCTCCATGCCACAACTCCATGTCGCCGCCATCGGCAAGTTGCTTGCCCATTTGAGCGGCTTCTTGATCATTGGTGCACTCGATGACTTCGGATGGGCGCGTGGTGTGATTGGTTCGGTCGATAAAATAGACGCGATACGAGGGCATGATCGCTACTCCCTGCAATTCAGGCGGGAGCGTTACGGTGCTCTCAGTCACCGACGCCTTAGCGTGGAGCCGTGCCGGTGATGCTTCAATGTGGGTTGTTCGACACGGCTAAACCAGTGTCAAAAGAAGTATACTTTGGATGACAGCGGCCCCGCGCGCTCTACGGACTTGCTCTAAAACCAAAGCGTTGGCACACAGGACGCAGGGGCGACGGCGAAAGTATCACAGCTTTCGCAATGAAACACATTCAGCCGTTTCGTTCCCAACTCCTGAACACTGTGCCAATCCATTACCTTTTGGCATTTGGGGCAATCGGGATCAGAAATTATCGTTGATCGCTCCATGCTCTTCACCTGGTTGGGCCGCCGCTGAAAGGACCTTAGCGGTGATGCACAGTCACAGTTTCGTTGCGGTCACAGGGGATACAGTCGAACGTGCGCTTGCCGATATTCGGATTTTCGCGATCAAAACGAGAAAGCATCATTGTCGCGCCACATTTTGAGCATGGCGGACGTTCGTAGCTCGGATATGGAAAATGTGTGTTAGGCGACATGACCTAGGCGCCTCGAAAGAACCCCAACGCTATGTTCGGCAGAGGTTACATAGGGCGGGCATCCTTGGACAGGACAAGCATCCTGCGACAGGTGCATATCCGAGTCTGTGCAAAATTGAACACTTTCGAGCTAGGCCGCTGGGGATCAAACGGGTCACAAGGGGTGGCGTTGCCCAGTGCTATCGCGTGAAAGTGTCAGCTTTACTGACATGAAAAACGGAATGAACATTTTAGACACATTACAATTTCGATTGGTCATGCATATGTAGAGGCCACAGCGCCCAGCACAGCGGCGTCTTCTTGACCACATCATGTGTTAGAAAACGAAGAGCGCTCGGTGTGCTGGCTCCGCTTTTTCCGATGCCGACAGTTTTCTCTCGTGATTGATGCTGTACCGACTAATGGCAGACCCCCATTACATTAATGAACTTCACTCCGACTTGCGAGGAGTTAAGGAGGGTTGGTACGCGATTGACGAACGCGGCAATCTCTTATTGGGCCCATTTTCCAATCGGGAGATATGCCTGACAAGAATCAGCCAGTCAGGGACGGACTAATGTCGAAAGTAAAGTTTATCTCCTCACCAACCGAGATTCCCGCTGGGCAAGCGTTCATATTGGTCAAGCATGGCGAGGAAAGCGGGCAAACGAGAAATTCTCTTGGTCTTACCATCACGGTTGCCCGCAACCAATCAAAGACTATTAGCGATCTTTCCTTCTTAGCGAATGTTCATACGGCCAAGGAGATCGCCAAGCGAGAAAGCATTTCATACATTTTTGCCTTGAAATAGCATGCAATTGTGACTTGTTCGGTTGGTCTGCCGCCGGGAGGCCACTTCAATCGGCTTGATGTCCGCTATTGGCACAAAGCAGACATCAAAGGCCTGACATCTAGTGTCCGCTTTCGGGGTAACAGCGGACATCGCGCTGACTGGCGGTCCGGATGTCTGCTAATGACCCTACTTAGACATTCCGCGGCGGCGATAGAAAGTCCGCTCGATGGCCTGCTGCTCTCACCGCGTCGCAAGGCGTATCAACCCAAATAGCTTTAATCAGAGGCAGTTCATCTTGTTCAGACCAAACAGCTTTAGGAAACACGATGGCCAGCAACGATAAGAAAACTGAAACTAGCCCTGCACCCACGAATGAGACTGCTGTGAAAAAGGAGGCTGCCGCGAAGAAGAAAGACGAGGGCCAGCCGAAAAACAAGATCAATTCAGATGTAGACCTATCCAAGGCTGAGGGCAGCGAGAAAGCTTCCGACTCACCTTCGGGTTATAGTCGGGGCGAAGGCCAAAAACCCGTTTCGAAAGCTTATAAGGATAACTGGAACGCGATTTACGCGAAAAAGAAGAAACGATAATTGAATGTCGGGCCGCACTTCGGCCTCGGACACGTTCTTGGACGTTTGGTAAGGTTAGGCGTTGCGCTTTCGCCTGCGGTCATCAAGCCAAGATTGACCGCCGGTATTGATCCAACTCATCGCGCCTTCCTCGGAAGCTCCCTCGAAAATTTCTTCCGGCGCTTTCGCAGATTTCTTCTGGTCGCGCTTGCCGCTCATTGCTTCGCGCGCCAACCGCTCGGCGCGTAGCTTGGCAGTGAGTAGGCGAGTTGCCTGTTCCTTAGCCTCATATTCGAAGGACGCTTTCACCCCTTCCTGTTTCCACTGAAACAAGCGTTTGGCGTGCGAGCTCTGTGCTTTTGAGGGCATGCTTTTTTTCGGGTTGTGAGGAAATCGCATTACAAGGCGACTTCTTTCCCAAAGCTCCACGTCATGGCGATCCACAAATTGCGACGCCTTTTGGATGGCTTCTTGATCGCCAGTATATTCGACGGTTTTCATTGGGCGCGAATGGTTGGCGCGGTCGGACAAATAGACGCGATATGAGGGCACGACGGCTACTCCCTGCAATACAGGCGGGAGCGTTACAGTGCTCTCAGTCATCGACGCCTGGCGCAGAGCCATGCCGGTGATGCTTTAACGTAGGGTCTCTAACACAGCTAATCCAGTGTCGGCCGTCACAAAATGGCGCAATTCAGCAACCCTGTGATCTCTGGCACAGCCAAACCTCCGCTTCGTAGGGCGAGGTTACTGATGCGAGGCGCCGGTCCCCTATTGTTCGGCGTCTCGCACAGGCGAAAGCGTTGCCTTCTTAGCGCACGCGCAAATGTCCACTTTCAAGCATGCATGTGCCAATGTCCGCTTTTGACCCAAAGTGGACATTATGCAGTTGAGCACTCTTGGCTATGAGCGCGCGGTCTAAAAGTGGTCTTTTTTGATCAGACAGTCCCCAATCAAAGGAACAGATTGCGCCACCTTTGAAACAGCTTGGGCCTCGGTGACTGAGAAACGTTTCTATGCTCGCCGCCGGCTTTCAGCGCACTAGTAGCGATGGACCCACGCAATGGAACGGAAACCAATTCTAGTCGATCTTGCCCTCCAAGGGGGCGGTTCACACGGGGCCTTCACATGGGGCGTGCTCGATCGCCTGCTCGAGGAGCCGTGGCTTAAAATCGATGGCATTTCCGGGACGTCCGCCGGCGCGATGAATGCCGCGGTGCTTGTCGATGGCCTTGCCAAAGGTGGGGCTGAGGGCGCCCGGACCGCACTAGAGAATTTCTGGCGCCACGTCTCGCACGCGGCTCGCTTCAGTCCTTTACGGCGCGGACCGCTCGACGTGATTCTCGGACGTTGGACGCTGGACTCTTCGCCCATCTATGTCGCCATGGAT
>Ga0164307_10000420_pt1 | contig 18577 bp, 17 predicted proteins | sample Whisoiple_243_MG_FD_110214 | JGI IMG/M metagenome (GOLD analysis project Ga0164307, IMG submission 110214) | Soil microbial communities amended with fresh organic matter from upstate New York, USA - Whitman soil sample_243_MG | ecosystem: Environmental > Terrestrial > Soil > Unclassified >...
CGATGATCCCGCCGTTCGACCACCCGGATGTGATCTCCGGTCAGGGCACCATCGGGCTGGAGATCGCCGCCGATCTGCCGGACGTCGCCACCGTCCTGGTCCCCGTCTCCGGCGGCGGCCTGATATCGGGCGTGGCTGCCGCCATCACCGCACTGTTGCCGAACGCCAAGGTCGTCGGCGTCGAACCCGAGTTGGCCGGCGACGCGGCGGAATCGTTCCGGGCCGGTCGCCGGATCCCGTGGACCCCTGCGCAGACCGCGCGAACCATGGCCGACGGCCTGCGGACGTTCAGTGTCGGCGAGCTGCCGTGGGCGCACATCAGCACCCAGGTGCACGACATCATCACCGTCACCGAGGACGAGATCGCCGACGCCACCCGCCGACTCCTCCTGCAGGCCAGGCTGGTCGCCGAGCCCAGCGGGGCAGTGGCGGCCGCCGGGTTCCTGCATCACGGTGACCAGTTGCCCGGCGGGAAGACGGTGGCCGTGCTCTCCGGCGGCAACATCGACCCGGCCGTGCTGCGGGCCCTGCTGGCCGATGCCTGACCACCTCGACGCCGTGACGACGCCCGGCGGCACGCTGATCACGCTGGCGCCGGCCGCCGGTCCGCTCGGTCATCTGCTCAGGGCGGCGATCGACGCCGAGCAGGTGGGTGCCAGCCGCATCCACCTGGCGTCCGACCAGCCGGATTTCATCGCGGTGGTGGCCGGCCTGCGTCGGCAGACCGGGTTGGTGATCACCGCCGACCATGATCATCCGGGTGCCGATCTGGTCGACCGATTGCCGTCGGATCTGGCCGAGATCGTGCTGGACGAAGGTCCGTCGGACCTGGACCTGGTGGCCGAAGTGGCCCGGATCGCGCGGGAGAACGACGGCGAGGTCAGCCTCGGCGGCCGCGGTTCCGCGGCGCTGCCGGTGTTGTTCGCCGCCCTTGCGGTCGGGGCCCACGTCCGGGTCGGCACGTCGCAGACCCCGCTGGAGCCGCCGTCCAACGACCTGCGCGGCGATCCGAGGCCCCGGGGCCGGGACGACGCCGCGCTGGTGGCCAGGGCGAGTGGCCTGGCCAGGATCGCCGGCCGGGCTCCGCTGGAGGGTCGGGCCGCCCGATCGCGGTGGCAGATCGGCTGACCGGCAGACTGGCCGTTCCACCCCGATCGGAATCTGCGGGAGCACCCGCCGCACTGCGCACGAAGGAGTACCAGCGTGTCCGCCACCCCCACCGAGTTGGTCCGGGTCTACCGATCCGGGTTCCACGAGGGATCGCACTACGGCGCGGTCGTCATCACCGGCCCTGACGGCTCAGTGCTGTACGAGCGCGGGAACGGATCGGCAGCCGTCTTCCCGCGGTCCTCCAGCAAGCCGTTCCAGGCGATCGCGATGCTGTCCAGCGGCGCCGATCTGGTCGGCGCGGACCTGGCTCTGGCGTCGGCCTCGCACTCCGGTGAGCCGATGCACGTGGAGCGGGCGCTGGCCATGCTCGCCCGCGCCGAGGTGACCGAGGACGACCTCGGCTGCCCGCCGGCGCTGCCGATGAACGAGGTCGACAGGTTGGCCGTGCTCGCGGCGGGCGGCGGCCCGCGGCGGATCTACATGAACTGCTCCGGCAAGCACGCCGGCATGCTGACCGCCTGCGTCGCCCACGACTGGCCGACGGTCGGATACCTGTCCCCGGACCATCCGTTGCAACTCCGGGTCTCCGACGAGATCGCCCGGTTATCCGGTGAGGCACCGTCCGCGGTCGGGATCGACGGCTGCGGCGCTCCGCTCTACGCCATTTCGTTGATCGCCCTGGCCCGGGGCTTCGGCGCGGTCAACGCCGCGCCCGAGGGGACGTTGGAGCGGCAGGTGGCCGATGCCATGCGGACGCACCCGGAGATGGTCGGTGGCACCGGACGCGAGGACACCAGGTTGATGCAGGCGATCCCGGGTCTGCTGGTGAAGGGCGGGGCCGAGGGCGTGCACTGCGCCGCCCTGCCGGACGGTAGCTGCGTCGCGGTCAAGATCACCGATGGCGGCGACCGGGCCAGGATGCCGGTGCTGGTCGGAGCGTTGCGCTCGCTGGGCGTGGGCGATGGCGACGCCGAGGCGACCGCGCTGCTGGACGAACTGGGGACCGGAATCGTGCTCGGCGCGGGCAAACCGGTCGGCACCGTCGAGGCCGCTCCCGGCCTGTTCTGAAGTGTCGCGTGCAGCTCGCCGGGCGCCCGCGAGAACGCCGGGTTGGTGTGGGAAGCGCCCGGCTGAGCCTGTACTGTTGATACCACGAAACACACCTGATTCCGGGGCCGCCGTTATCGGCCGCCCCGCTTCTTACTGCAAGGGGGTCCGCCATGGGGCGCGGCCGGCAGAAGGCTAAACAAACGAAGGTCGCTCGGGAGCTGAAGTACCACTCTTCGTCGATCGACGTCAACGCCTTGCAGCGCGAGTTGACCGGCGGGGCGGTCTATCAACCCCCGCCACCGCCGGTCGTCGACGATGACGACGACGACGACGATCCTTACTCCCTGTACTCCAAGTACGTGGAGGAAGACGACGACGAGCCGGCGACTCCCTCTCGTCGCCGCTGAGCGCTGACCGACCCGGACGCCGGGTCATCGAATGCCCCGACCTGGTTCAACCCTGGGCGGCTGGACGAGCTGTGGGACTTCGACGACCCGGCCGGATCCGAGCGACGTTGGCGCGCCGAATTTTTGATCCGCCGGCCGGCGCGCATGTCTCGATGGGCAGCTGCGCGTCGTCCGGTCCGGACGAAGCGGACCGCTGATCCGGTCGCGGGCAGACGCGGGATCACCACCAGCCCTTGCGCTTCGACCAGATCAGCAGCATCACCGACATGATCAACATGATGCTCAGTGCGACGGCCAGCTGCCCGTAGTGGGTCTCGTCGTTGACGATGACGTTCATGCCGAGGATCGAGGACAGCGCGGTGATCGGCAGCGTCACGGCCGCGATCACCGCGAGCCGCTCGGCGGCGATGGTCATCTTGGTGTTGGTTCGCGCCTGGTAGAACTCGATGGTCCCGACCAGGTACTCCTTCTGGCCGTGCGCCATCGCCCGCAGCCGGGCGAACTGATCGACGATGTCCTCGATCAGGAACTCGCCGTGCCCCGGTCCGAACGCCTCGATCTTGGCCATCCGCGCGTAGACCTCCCGGCTCAGCGACGCCATCGTCTCGATCGTCAGCAACCCGTGCCTGGCCCGGAACAGTTCGTCCAGGAACTTCTCCGGATCACCGAGATGCCCGCCGGTGACGGTCTGTTCGAGTTTCCAGACGTCCTGGGTCAGGTGCGCCGTGTAGCTCCGCAGCCGCCCGGTGAGCGCGGACACCATGCCGTGGGACAGCTCGAAGGCGGCCTTCGGGCGCAGCCGCCCCTCCTCGAGCCGGTGCAGCAATGACAAGACCTCCACCCTGGCGACCTCCGGGTCCACTGCCGGGTTCAGCGGGCCGTGCACCGTGACCAGGAAGTTCTCGCCGACGAACTGGTCGAGCTCGATGTAGTGCACGTGGCCGGCCTTGCCACCGAACGGTGCATGCATCACCAGGAAGACGTGGCCCGGATAGACGTGCACCTTGGGCACCTGATTGCGCTCCATGCAGTCCCGGACGGCCAGCGGGTGGAAGCAGAAGACGTCGGTCAGCACCCGCTTCGCCTCGTCGTCCCAGCTCGGGATGTCGACCCAGACCAATCCGTCGGTCCGGGCGAGCAGGTTGGGGATGTCCTCCACGGGGTGCCTGCTGACCAGCGAGATCTTGCCCTTGTCCGCATTGCGAGCAGTCCAGACAAACCTGACGTCCATGTCGACCTCCACTGCCGCACCCGGATCGGAGTGCCGATCCAGGTCCAGTGTGCGTCGGCTGTCGCGGCGAGGCGTATCAGCGCGCCGCCCTGCGCCCTCCGCTTCACGACCGCCCAGCGTTTCGCGTTGCCATACCGCCAAACTGAACCGGGGAGAACCATGGGTCCGACCGTCGTCATTGCGCAGCCCGCATCCGACCCCTCGTCGATCCCGTTCCCGGAAATCCCTGATCAAGCCACTGACGAGCTGGTCGCACCGCTGCACGACACACCGGTGCTGCTGGTGGCCACCGCGGTGGTCGGTCAGCGATACCGATCGCTGAGCGCGGCGCTGCCCGGCGTCCATCTGCATTTCGCGGTCAAGGCCAATCCGGCGCCGCCGGTGCTGCGGGCGCTCGCCGCACTCGGGTGTCGGTGGGACGTCGCCAGCCCGGGCGAAATCGACGCAGTGCTGGCCGCGGGCGGCGATCCGGCCCACCTGTCGTACGGCAACACGATCAAGAAGTCGGCCGACATCGGCTACGCCTACGCCCGCGGCGTGCGCCGGTTCACCCTGGACAGCGTCGGCGAGCTGGCGAAGGTCAACGCCTACGCCCCCGGTTCGACGGTGCTGGTCCGGCTGAACACCAGCGGCGAGGGCGCCGATTGGTCGCTCGGCCGCAAGTTCGGCTGCTCCGCGAAGGAAGCGGCCGACCTACTCGACGCCGCACATGATCTCGGGCACGCGGTCGGCGTGGCCTTCCACGTCGGCAGCCAACAGCGGGATCCGCAGGCCTGGGACGCGCCACTGGCGCTGACCGCAAGGCTCCGCGCCGGGCTGTTGCGACAACGCACCGACCTCGCGGTGGTCGACATCGGTGGCGGGTTCCCGGCGGCGATGCTCGGCGATACCCCCGACGACACCGCTTACGGCGCAGCCATTGCCGAGGCGATCCAGCGGCGGCTCGGCCCGCGGCCGCCGGCGCTGATGGCCGAACCCGGGCGTTCCCTGGTCGCCGACGCGGGAGTGCTGGAGACCGAGGTCGTGCTGGTCTCGCAGCGCGACGGCGTCCGCTGGGTCTACCTGGATGTCGGGCTGTTCAGCGGGCTGGTGGAGGCCTATGGCGAGAGCATCAGATACCGCATCGAGGTCCACCGCGACGGCCGGCCGCTGACCGGTCCGGACGGCGAGATCGTCCTCGCCGGGCCGACCTGCGACAGCCTGGACATCCTCTACGAGCGGTACCGCTACCGGCTCCCGCTCGACCTGCGGCCGGGCGATCGCCTCCGGTTCCTGTCGGCCGGGGCCTATACGGCCAGCTACTCCTCGGTCGGATTCAACGGGTTCGCACCATTGCGCGAGGAATACCGATGAGCCGATCGGCCCCGACGTCCGGCCCGACATTCCGATCCGCCCTGCGGGAACGGGACTTCCGGCTGTTGCTGGCCGGTCACGGGGTCGGCACGGTGGCGCAGTTGGTGATGACCCTGGCGGTTGGCATCGAGGTGCTCGAGCGGACCTCGTCGAGCCTGTGGGTGTCGGTCACCGTGGCGCTCGGGTTCGCGCCGTACGTGATCTTCTCCGGGTACGCCGGGTTGTTGGCCGACCGGTGGTCGCGCAGTTCGATGCTCACCTGGTCGTTCGTCAGCCGGGCCGGCTGCGGCGCAGTGCTGGCCGCCGGCCTGCTGCTGCACTGGCCGGTGCCGTTGTTGGTCGGTGTCGCCGCCATCGCTGCTGTGCTTGCCACCCCGTCGTACCCTGCGCTGGCCGCGGCAACCCTGGAAACCGTGCCCGACGAGCAGCTGCCCGCCGCCAACGCCCTGGTCACCGGGGTGGAGAACGTGACCTGGATGGCCGGCCCCGGCGTGCTCGGCCTGATCCTGCTCTCCGGGAGCGGACCCACCATGGCGACGACGATCTCGGCCGGGTTGTTCGTGGCGGCCGGGTGTCTGGCCGCACGGGTCCGGCTACTTCCTCCGGCAAGAGCCACCGGCGCCGACGTGGCCGGGTCGGAAGTGGGCGGGTCAGAACTGTGGGAAGGACTGCGCATCGTTGTCAGCCGGGGATCGGTTCGCCGGCCGATGACCGTCGCGGTGATCGACAACTTCCTGTACGGCTACCTGGTTGTCGCGATGGTGTTGTTGGCGGATCGACTGCTCGGCGGCGCCGAGGCGATCGGCTGGCTCAACGCGGGCCTGTCGGTCGGCGCGATCGCGGCGATGCTGGTGGTCAACCGGCTCTCCGGGCACCGCAAACCGGCTCCGGTGTTGTTCGCGGTGATGACGGTGTTCGCCGCCGCGACCGGCCTCGTCGGGGTGTCGCCCTGGGTTCCGCTGACGGTCGGCCTGGTGACCGTCGCAGGCGCGACCACGTTGATCGCCGAGGTCATGTCCGTCACCCTGCTGCAGCGCGGCGCCGGGGAGGAACAGGCGGCCCGGGTGTTCGGCGTGTACGACCAGCTCAACGTCGGCGCCATCGCGGTCGGATCGCTGATCGCCGGCCCACTCGCCGACCGGTTCGGCCCGTCCCTGGCGATCGTCGTCGTCGCTGCCTGCTGCCTCGTCGCATCGACGCTGGCCACCAGTCGGATGCGGGACGGTGCGCGACGGATACCGAAGCACGCGGCCCGGCCCGCGCATTTGCGGTCTAGTTCGACGGCGCCGCGAGCCGTTGGATAGCCGTTCGTAGCGCCTTCTGCCTGGCAGCGATGTCGTCGGGGTCGCCGCCCGGCGGCAGGATCAGGCCGCTGTGCACCACGGCGAGCACCAGCTCGACCATCTGGTCCGGCGGCAGCGAGTCGTCCACCAACCCGGCCCGCTGGGCTCGACCCACCGCTTCGATCTTGCGGACGGTCGACGCCGCGGTTTGCGGCAACCTGGCCATCACTCCCGGGCGCTCCAGCATGTGCCACAGAGCCAGTCTGGTGAACTCCGGATGAGCGAGGTTGAACGAGAACAACGCTTCCGCGTACCCCGGCAGATCCTCTGCGGTGAAGGGCACTGCGTCCAGGAGCTGTTCGATGTTCGACTCGATCGCCGCGTCGAACAGGCCCTCCTTGCTGCCGTAGTAGGCGTAGATCCGTTCCTTGTTCGCGCCGGCCCGGGTCGCGAGCCGATCGACCCGCGCCCCGGCGAGCCCGTGCGCGGCGAATTCGGTGGTCGCGGCCTCGAGAATGCGGGCCTTGGTGGCGGTGGCGTCACGGATCACAACGCCAAGTCTAGCGTCCAACCAACTAGTTTGTTGACATGGCCGACTCGGCATGCCTATTCTTACGTCCAACCAACCAGTTGGATTCTAGGAGATGCCATGAGCACAACAGTCGCCCTCGTTACCGGCGCGTCGTCCGGCATCGGCGAGGCCACCGCCCGCCGATTGCATTCGATGGGGTACACCGTCTACGCAGCCGCCCGGCGAGTGGACCGGATGAGCGGGCTGGCCGAACTCGGCGTCCGGACACTGCCCGCGGACCTCACCGACGACGCCGCCGCAGTGGGGTTGATCGAGAAGATCATCGCCGATACCGGCCGGATCGACGTGCTGGTGAACAACGCCGGCTACGGCTCCTACGGCTCCCTCGAAGACGTGCCGATGGACGAGGCGCGGCGGCAGGTCGAGATCAACCTCTTCGCCCTGGCCCGGCTGACCCAGTTGGCCCTGCCGCACATGCGGGCGCAGCACAGCGGCTACATCGTCAACATCTCTTCGATGGGCGGCAAGTTCGGCGAGCCGCTGGGCAGCTGGTACCACGCCACCAAGTACGCCGTTGAAGGGCTCAGCGACTCGATCCGGCCGGAGCTGGCTCCGTTCGGCATCCACGTGGTGATCATCGAGCCGGGCGCCATCGCCACCGAGTGGGGCGGCATCGCTGCGGAGAACCTGATGGCCACCTCGGGCAGCGGCCCCTACGCGGAACGAGCCGCGCTGACCACCAAGGTGCTCGGGGCGGCCGAGGGATCGGCGTCCTCGCCCGAGGTGGTTGCGGACGCGATCGCCAAGGCCGTGACCGCACGCCGCCCGCGGACCCGGTATGCCATCGGCGCCGGCGCCAAACCGGCGATGTTGATGGCCCGGTTCGCCTCCGATCGGATGAAGGACCGGCTGATCAACACCCTCTACCGGGTCGCTGCCCGCCGGACCCCGGCCGCATCCGCTCAGCCGAGCAGGACGGACGGGGCGAGTGCGGTGGGTACGCCGAGGTAGTCGCCGTACCGCTGCACGGCGGCGGCCAGCGCTTCCTGCTCCGGCGTGGTCAACAGGCGGTACAGCTGCGTTTCGACGGTCGCGCGTGCGCCGGTCAGTTGATGCCGCCAGTGCCCGGTGAACCGGCCGTCGATCAGGATGGCATGCAAATAGAGAGCGCGGTCCGGGACCGGCAGCACCCCTGCGGGCGCCAGCAACCGCCGGCTCTCCGAATACGACATGACCAGTTCGTCGTAGCCCTGGATGAGGTCGACGATCGGCCGGTCGGGATCGGCCGCGGCAGGTTTGCGCCCGTCCGGCATCGACCACATGGTCATCCCGTCGAGCTCGGTCACCGAGCACTCCGACTCGATGGCGGCCAGACCCCGGTTCGCCTGGGCCAGCGTCAGGCTGGCCCACACGGCCAGGTCCTTGGCGGTCACCGGCGCCCGGGACGCGACGTAGCGCCGGGCCAGCTCGGCCAACGCCTCGTCCTCGGTGTAGGTCGGGCCGGCGGGTACCCGCTCGTCGAACGCGGCATAGGTCTGCTGCTTACCCTGCATGGCCCCGCTGATCAACACCTCGTCGTACTCGGCGTGCATCAGGATGAAAGTCAGTCGGCCACCGCCGGCCGCGATCCCCGCCGCTTCCAACGCGGAAATGAGATCCTTTCTGGTGCAATGCTTCCCGTTCTGAACAGCGCCGGCAAGCACGTCCTGGGTGCGGTTCAGTTCGGCGCGATCGAGACCCGCCTGGCGGGTGTAGGAGCCCATGATCCGGCGCAGCTTCGGCGCCGTCAGCCGGAGCATCCAGCGGATGTCCCGCGGCAGGGCGAAGTGCCAGGTCGGCCGCAACACATGGGTGCGCAGGATCAGTCCGTCGTCGAACGCCCGCTGGGTATCGGTCCTGCTGACCGCGGCACCCCCGGCCATCCGCTGCGGAAAGGACCACAACGCGTACTGGAATTCCTGGGCCTGCATGCCGACGAAATCGCCGAGCACACCCGCGATCTCGGGCCGGGTCGGCTGCCGCAGAGCCTGATTGACCAACCGCTGATCCATCGCGAAGGCGGTTGCAGCGAGTGGTTCGGCTGGGGCCATACCGGTAGTTTCCACCGGGTTGCGGACAGGAACCGTCCGCAACTGCTCAGAACCTCGGATGATCTCCGCACAGGGTGACCCGTTCGGTCCGGTCGCCGGAGTTCTCCACGGTGCCGAGCACCACCGACCACAGGTGCCGGGCGGTCAGCATCGCCATCGCCCGATCGACGTCGTCGGCCGGCAGCACCGCCACCATCCCGATGCCCATGTTGAACGCCTTCTCCATCTCCTCACGGGCGACTCGGCCGTGCGAGGAGATGTAGCCGAAGACCGGCAGCGGATTCCAGGCCCGGCGGTCGAGCGCAGCGGTCAGGCCGTCCGGGATGACCCGGGCCAGGTTGCTGGCCAGCCCGCCGCCGGTGATGTGGGCGTAGGCGTGGATGTCGGTTTCCCGGGTCAGCGCCAGGCAGTCGAGGGCGTAGATCCGGCATGGCTCGAGCAGTTCCTCGCCGAGGGTGCGGCCGAACTCCTCGACGTGACCGTCCAGCGGCAGCCTGGCGATGTCCAGCAGCACATGGCGGACCAGCGAGTACCCGTTGGAGTGGATGCCCGACGAGCCCATGCCGAGCACGACGTCACCGGGACGCACCCGCTCCGGCCCGAGGATCGAATCGGCCTCCACCACGCCGACGGCGGTGGCCGCCAGGTCGTAGTCGTCCGCGGCCATCAGCCCGGGGTGCTCGGCGGTCTCGCCCCCGACGAGCGCGCAACCGGCCAGCACACAGCCCTCGGCGATCCCCGACACGATTCCGGCGATCCGCTCCGGGTCGAGCTTCCCGCAGGCGATGTAGTCCTGCATGAACAGCGGCTCCGCGCCGCAGGCGACCAGGTCGTCGACGACCATGGCGACCAGGTCGATGCCGATCGTGCCGTGCACGTCCATGGCCTGGGCGATGGCCGACTTGGTGCCGACGCCATCGGTGGACGAGGCCAGCACCGGTTCCCGGTACCGGTGCAGGGGCAACCGGAACAGCGAGGCGAACCCGCCGATCCCGCCGATCACCTCGGCCCGATGGGTCTTGCGGGTATAGGGCTTCATCAGGTCGACGGCGGCCTCGCCGGCCGCGATCGAGACACCGGAACCCGCGTAGGTGGCGCCGGAACCGATGGGATGACGTGCGCTCATCGCGAGCCGCCTGATTCTTCCGGGCAGATCATCTGCACGTGGTGGGTCGACTGCTGCGCCGGCATCGGCGTCGGCGTCACGGTCGGCTCAGAGCGTCCGCTGCCCCGTAACTGGCGGCAGAGACGGGCGTTGCGTCCCCGGCGACACCACGCACGTGGGATTCGGCGACCCCACGGGCGATGCCCTCGAGCACGTGCTTGCCCATCTGATCGGGGATCGGGATCGGGTACTCGCCGGTGAAACACGCGGTGCAGAGCCGGTTCCGGGGCTGCTCCGAGGCGCCGATCAGGGCGTCCATGGAGGCGTACCCCAGGCTGTCGGCACCGATGGACCGGCGGACAGCGTCGACGTCACCGGCGTTGGCGATCAGTTCGGCGCGGGAGGCGAAGTCGATGCCGTAGAAGCACGGCCAGCGCACCGGCGGCGAGGCGATCCGGACGTGCACCTCGACGGCGCCGGCCTCCCGCAGCATCCGCACCAGCGCACGCTGGGTGTTCCCGCGGACGATCGAATCGTCGACGACCACGAGCCGCTTGCCGCGGATGACGTCCCGCAGCGGGTTCAGTTTGAGCCGGATGCCGAGCTGCCGGATGGTCTGCGACGGCTGGATGAAGGTGCGCCCGACATAGGCGTTCTTGACCAGCCCCTGCCCGTAGGGGATCCCGGACGCCTCGGCGAAACCGATCGCCGCCGGCGTCCCGGACTCCGGAGTGGGGATGACCAGGTCGGCCTCGACCGGCGCCTCGGCGGCGAGCCGGCGTCCGATCTCCACCCGGGTCGCCTGGACGCCGCGGCCCGAGATGGTGGTGTCCGGACGGGCCAGGTAGACGTATTCGAAGACGCAACCCTTGGGCTCCGGCGGTGCGAAGTGCTCGCTGCGCAGACCGTCGGCATCGATCGCCAGCAGCTCACCCGGTTCGACCTCACGGACGAAGGACGCGCCGACGATGTCCAGGGCGGCGGTCTCCGAGGCGACGACCCACCCCCGGTCCAGCCGGCCGAGCACCAGCGGGTGCACGCCGTGCTTGTCCCTGGCCGCATACAGCGTGTGCTCGTCGCAGAACACCAGGCAGAACGCGCCCTTGAGGGTGGGCAGCAGTTCCATCGCGGCCTGCTCGAGGCCGGAGTCGGCGGAACGCGCGGCCAGCAGGCGGGTGATCACATCGGAATCGGTGGAGCACTTGCTGCGCCCGGCCTTGCCGGGAAGCGCGGCGGCCTGGGCGAACAGCTCGCTGGTGTTGACCAGGTTGCCGTTGTGGCCGAGCGCGATACCCGAGCCGACGTCGGTGATGGCAAAGGTGGGCTGGGCGTTCTCCCAGGTCCCGGAGCCGGTGGTGGAGTACCGGCAGTGGCCGACGGCGATGTGCCCGTTCAGCGAGGACAGCGTCTGCTCGTCGAAGACCTGCGAGACCAGGCCGAGGTCCTTGAACACCACGATCTGCGAACCGTCGGCGACCGCGATGCCGGCGGCCTCCTGGCCGCGGTGCTGCAGGGCGTAGAGGCCGTAATAGCTGAGCTTGGCGACCTCTTCGCCGGGAGCCCAGACACCGAAGACACCGCATTCCTCGCGGGGAGACGGATCGGCGGAGTCGTCGAAGGGGTGCGCGGATGAAAGCGCCGCACCCTGGTCACCGCCGCCACGGACGGTGGGCATCGGCAGGGACGTCGGAGGGGATTGGGTCGCGCCGGACAACGGACCAATGACCACGAAACCGTGCTCCTCTGCGAGCGAGTCATACCAGGGGATCAGCGGTACCCCACTGTACCTGCTCGGCGCGGGAATCCCTGAGCCGACAACGCTTGTTCAGCTCGCCTGATGGTGACGCACCCGGCCGCTGCGCGACCGTCACGCCGGCGTCTGCACCGGCTCGTCATCGGCGGCGACCAGGGCCGACGACGGCTCCAACTGCGCCCGGTACAGGGCCCGCACGGCGAGGGCCCTGTGCAGGTGGGCGGCGGTGTCGTCGCTGAGCGCAGACGCCAGTTCCTTGTCCGCCGACGACGAGACGATGAAATACAGCGCCGCGAACACCCCGAGGAAGCTGGCCACCCGGAAATGCTCTGCGGTCAGCACGTACGTGTGATTCGCCACAGTCACGTCCCACCAGACCTTCGGCTCTGCCGCGGACCAATTGGCGGCCACCGAGAGATCGACGGTGAGGATGCCGAACAGCAGGAAGAACACCATCACGAACAGCCCGACCACGGCGGCGACCAAGGCCCGTCCCAACACTGACAGCAGCCGCAGGTTCAGCCGCTCGCCGAACGTCGGGACCGGGTCGGCGTAGCGGATCGGCCCGGCCGGCATCAGCTGCCGCGGCACCAGCCGGCGGAACCACGCTGCGTCGGGCTCGATCCGGTGCTGATGCCAGTCGACGCCGTCCTTGCGCAGCAACGCCAGCACGGCCACCGTCCCGACCAACACCATCGTCAGCACCAACGGCAGCCCGGACAGCCGGCCGATGGACATCCAGGTCTCCCCGGTGAGGAAGAAGAACGTCACCGCAACCAGCAGCAACGGCAGGACGTGCATCATCCCGGAGCCGCTGCGCCACACCGTCCTGGCGAACCAGCCGACGGTGAACACCGCCATCTCCGGGATCCCGACCGCCGTCATCAGATAGGCACCGACGACGGCGACGATCACCGCACCACCGATGAACGCGGCGCCGGTGCCGAACGACAGGTCGGTGACCAACACCAGGTCGAGCGCGAGCCCGAGAATGACGGCAGCGCAGGCGATCAGGGCGAGCGGCCGGGACAACACCGACCGCGGTCGACTGTGCCCCTGCACGCAGGCCGGCAGTCCGTTGGTCCGCAGCCACCGCTCGGTCGGCGCCCGCCCGACCGGCCCGATCCGGACCGGTGCCGCGCGGGTTTCCGCCGGCGGCCGGTCGGAGCCGGCCGATGCCGGTGGAGGCGAGGCGTTCGGTGGATCCGGCGGTGGCACCGTCATCCCTCGTCCTGGTTCTCGGCCGGCAGTTGCAGCGGCAGCACCCCGGACAGGTCGGCCCGGGATCCACTGGCCCGCACCCGCCCGTCGGCGACCGCCTGTGCCCATGCCAGCTCGCCGGTGACCAGCGACAGCCAGGTTGCTGCGTTCATCTCCACCACGTTCGGTGGCGTGCCCCTGGTGTGCCGCGGCCCTTCGATGGCCTGCACGGCGCCCTGCGGCGGCACCCTGATCTCCACCGACCTGCCGGGATGGACCTGGGCGATCCAGGCCAGGGTGGCGCGCACCGCAGTTCGGGTGCCGGCGGCATCGAGCGGGTCGACGGCATCCCTCGCGAGGGCGATCGCCTCGACCACCTGATCGCGGGTGACGATGCGTCGGGCCATGACGCAAGAGCGTAGATGCGGGTGTGCTGCCCATGCCGTACCCATCCGCTGCGCGTTCGAGTACGGATACTCATGGTGTGAGTACCCAACGTCACGGCGCCCGGTTGTCGACCACCTCCTGCCCTGCCCAGCCGACGGCTGCAGTGCTGGTGTTCCACGGCGGTGCCGCCGATTCCACCGCGCCGGTCTCCCGGTTCAGCCCTGCCGTCCTCAGGCTGATCCCGGTGGCCAGGGCGATTGCCCGCGCGGAACCGTCCGTCGCCGTCTACCGACTCCGGTTCGGCGTCCGGGGCTGGAACGGCCTCGGCACGGACGTCCTCGCGGACGCCCATCAGGCGTTGGCGGACATCGCCGGCCGGCATCCTGGCCTGCCGATCGTGGTAGTCGGCCACTCCCTGGGCGGCCGGGTGGCGATGGCCGTGGCCGGTACCCAGGTGACCCCCGACTCCCGGGTGGTGGGAGCGGTCGGGCTCGCCCCATGGGTCGAGGAGAGCGACCCGGTGACGTTCCTTGACGGGATCGGGCTGGCGATCGTGCAGGGCACCCACGACAAGGTCGTGCCCGAACCGTCGACCCGCCGTTGGCTGGCCAAGGCCCGGGCCGCCGGCGCGATCGTCACCTCGACGATCATCGAAGGCGGTGGGCACACCATGCTGCGGTACCTCCGGCAGTGGCACGCGCTCACCGTGGACGGGGTGCGCTCCGTGCTCGCCACCGCCCGGGACCAGCAGGACCGCCGTCAGCAGACTGTCCGTTCTCCTGCAGAGCCGCCCAACGCGCGGACCTGACCGCCGCCGGTATCCGGATGCCGAATTGTCCCTTTGGTGGTACTCCTGAGATCCACCCGACGGCGCCCTGACCGGCGCCCCGGATCCGCAGGAATCGCGAGGGGCAATGACGTCGGTTCGCCGCAACATCTGGCACCTGGGAACAGCCCAGGACCCCTGGCACCCGATCACCCTCTCCTATGCGCTCGGCGTACGGGCCATGCAACAACTGCCGATCACCGACTCGCGCAGCTGGGCCTATCAGGCCGCCATCCACGGCACGCACCAACCGGACAAGCCGGCCGGTGCCCCGTGGAACGAGTGTCAGCACGCGACCTGGTACTTCCTGCCCTGGCACCGGATGTACCTGTTTCACTTCGAGAACATCCTGCGATCCCTGCTCCCGACGCAGCGCAGGGCCGACTTCGCGCTTCCGTTCTGGGACTACAGCAGCGGCGCCCCGGGCAACGCACTCCCGGTGGCGTTCCGGGTGCCCACCATGCCCGACGGCTCGCCGAACCCGCTGTTCGTCCCGCAACGTCGGGCCGCGGTCAACGCCGGTGCCGCACTGCCCGACGTCGTCACCAGCACGGCATCCGCCCTGGCCAAGACCTCGTTCACCGCCGCACCGCTGGGCGGTGATCCCGGCTTCGGCGGCCCGCGAACGGGTTTCGCGCACCAGGGTCCGGCCTTCGGTGAGCTGGAGGCACAGCCGCACGGACCGATCCACGTGATCGTCGGCGGCAACACCGGGTTGATGACCGATCCGGACACCGCGGCCCAGGATCCGATCTTCTGGCTGCACCACGCCAACATCGATCGGCTCTGGGAGGTGTGGACCATCAACGGCGGCACCAACCCGGTGCTGAAGGTCTGGCTGGACCGCTCCTTCCGGCTGCGTGCCGCGGACCGCAGCTCGGCGCGGATGAAGACCCGCGATGTGCTGGACACCGTCGGCGGGCTGGACTACACCTACGAGTCGCTGCCGGTCCGGGCCGGCGCAGCGGGAGGCGGGCGGACGGTGCCCCCGAAGAAGCCACAACCACTGTTGATCGGCACCAATGCCGACCCGGTCGAGGTCAGCCGCGCCGGCGCGAGCACCTCGATCGCCGTCACGCCGTTGCCCGAACCGCTGGCGGCCGCTGCGGATCCGAGCCGGCTGTACCTGAACGTCGCCGACATCGAGGGCGACCGCAATCCGGGCATCGTCTACGGGGTCTACCTGAACCTGCCGGCCGACGCCGGGTCGGTCACCCGCGCAGACCATCTGGCCGGGTTGGTGTCGTTCTTCGGGATCGAACAGACCGGGCCGGCCACCCGGGGAGGCGGCCACGGGATGCGGTACAGCTTCGACGTCACCGAACTCGTCGACCGGCTGCGAGCGGCCGGCGCATGGGAGCCGGATCGGTTGTCCGTCTCGTTGCTGCCCGCGTCGGACGAGCTGGAGCCGGAACCGGAACCCGTCGCCGCGGGCGCGCAAACCCCGGTCAGGGTCGGCACTTTCAGTCTGTATCAGGGGTGAGCCAGGTGCGGGCTGCGCCGGGTGTCGCGCGGGCGAGGACGCCGGCATCCCCCGGCCGACTCGCCAGGCGTCCGGAGGCCGTCCCCCTTGCCGCCACCGCTTTCGCCTGGGTCGCACTGCTGGCGATCTCTCCGCTGGGGTGGTGGATGCTGCGCGGGGCCGACCCGGCCGATGTCGGGCATACGGGTCACGGCGGTGTCTTCACCCCGTCCGGGATGGCCATGCTCGGCCTGATGACGACGGCCATGATGGCGCCGCTCGCGATACCCGGCGTGCGCACGGTCGCCTTCACCAGCCTGTGGTGGCGCGCGCGCCGCGCCGCGCTCTGGTTCTTCGCCGGGTTCATCCTGACCTGGACGGTGATCGCCATCGTGCTGGCCCCGTTCGCCGAAACCCTGGGCGGGCTGCTCGGCGCACCGGCAACGGCGGCCGGCGTCGTGCTGCTGCTGTGTGCTGTGGCCGAATTCGACCCGCGCCGCGATGATCTGGCACGGTCCTGCGACCGGCCGATCAGGTTGCGCGCCAACGGGTTCGACGCCGACGTCGACTGCTCGCGGTTCGGCATCCTGAGTGCCTGCCGCGGAGTGCGGCTCTGCGGGTTGCCGATGCTGGCCATGCTGGCCCTGCCGTCGAGCCTGCTGCTGATGGCCCTGATCACCGCCGTCTCGTTGACCGACCGGATCACGCAGAGCCGCCACCGGGTCGCGGTCGCTGCCTGTTGGGCCGCGATGGGTGCCGTACTGCTGATCTGATCGCACGATCGGTATCGCTCGGGCGAGATTCGTGCTCTGACCTCGAAACGGCAAGCCAAGGAGGCGTTCGCCATGACGTCGATCGCGCAGAACATGTCCGCCATCGGATTCGCGCCGGTCATCGCGATCCTGCACAAGGAGCAGAAGTCCGAGATCCGCTCGTTGCGGTCGAACTTCTCCGCCCAGGCGGGTTCGCCGTTGGGCGGTGCGTCCCTGGTGGCCGCCCGGCTGGCCGGCGCGCAGGACGTCGACCCGGCGCAGGTACGGGTGTACCCGAACCTGGGCATCGTCTACGGCACCGTCGACGCCTCCGGGCTGGCCGCGTTGAAGGAGGACCCTGCAGTACGAAAGGTCAACGCCGCCAACCCGTTCAGTCTGATCCGGCCGGTGTCGGGCGCGGAGAGCACCTTGGTGGGACAGCACACGTGGGGCCTGGAGGCGATGCACGTCCCGGAGGTCTGGGCCAAGGGGCTGACCGGTGCCGGGGTGAAGGTCGCCCACCTGGACACCGGCGTCGACGGTGAGCATCCGGCACTGGACGGGGCGATCGCGGAGTTCGCGCAGTTCGATCTGGCCGGACGGATCATCCCCGGAGTGGTGGCCACCGATTCCGATCAACGAGATGGCCATGGCACGCACACCGCGGCCACCATCGCCGGGCGCGCGGTGCGGGATCGGCACGTCGGCGTCGCACCAGGTGCCGAGCTCTACTCGGCGATGGTGATCGAGGGCGGCGACGCCGTCGCGCGGATTCTCGGCGGGATGGACTGGGCCGTCGGTCAGGGCGTTCGGATCCTGTCGATGTCGCTGGGCATTCGCGGCCTGGTCGCCGACTTCCTGGACATCGTCGACATCCTGCGGGACAACGGTGTGCTGCCGGTGATCGCCGTCGGCAATGAGGGCCCCGGCACCAGTCGGTCGCCCGGCAACTACCCCAAGGCGTTGTCGGTGGGTGCGTACGGCATCGACGGCGCGGTCGCGGATTTCTCGTCCAGCCAGCGGTTCAAGCGGCGCAGCCAACCACTAGCGCCTGACCTGGTCGCTCCCGGCGTCGACGTGGTCTCCGCACGCCCGGGTGGCGGCTGGCGCACGCTGTCCGGTTCGTCGATGGCGACCCCGCATGTCGCCGGCCTTGCTGCGCTGCTGCTCGAGGCGAAGCCGGAACTCACGGTGTTCACACTGGAACGGGCCATCTTCAGCTCGGCGCAGCGCGGCACGATGGACCTCGAGCGGGTCAACCGCGGAGCGGTGGACGGCCTGCGGGCGCTGGCGGCCGTAGCGCCCTGATGTGTCACGGTCCGAACGCAGGAGAACACCCTGAGTGATAACTGGCTGGCGTTCGCTGCCCATAAGAGTGGTTCTGTACCACTCCTGAAGGTTGTTCTTTACGCTCAGCTAACAACTCCCTTGCACGGGAGCCTTCCGCCGAGCGTGTCGGCCCGACGAACGAGGTTCCGCCGTGACCGATCCCACCCGTGGGTACCCCGTTCCGCCGCCACCTCCGGCCCCGCCGAGCCATCGGACGGCCCGGAACCCGGCGCTGATCATCGCCGCTGTGATCGCGATCGTGTTGGTGCTCGGCGGCGTCGTCATCGCGGTCACGGTGTTCAACCGGGACGACTCCGCAGCGGCTCCGACACCGACACCGACACCGGTGACCCTGGAGGCTGCGGCCGACGCGGGCACCGATCCGTTTCTGGCTGCGACGGGCATCACCGAGGTCCCGGCCTTCCCGGACAGCGTGGTCGCCGTTGCCACTGATCTCCGCGGCAGCCTGCCGACCGACACCGGCATCGGCACCCTGGCAGCACCCGGCACCATGGCCGAGCTCTACGGGGGTCGTCAGGCCGCCACACCTGCGCTGTATGGCGGCAGCAGCGAGCAGACCGTCTGCGACGTCGAACAACTCGCCGATTTCCTGGAAGGCGACGCGGCGAAGGCCGTTGCCTGGGCGACGGTGCACGGGATCGAACCGGCGGGCATCCGTACTTACCTGCAGACGCTGACTCCGGTCA
>Ga0164307_10000422_pt1 | contig 18548 bp, 14 predicted proteins | sample Whisoiple_243_MG_FD_110214 | JGI IMG/M metagenome (GOLD analysis project Ga0164307, IMG submission 110214) | Soil microbial communities amended with fresh organic matter from upstate New York, USA - Whitman soil sample_243_MG | ecosystem: Environmental > Terrestrial > Soil > Unclassified >...
ACATCCGGCACAGCCGCGCCCGCGTCCTCGGGGGCTGCTCCTCGCACAACACACTGATCAGCTTCAAGCCGCTGCCCGGCGACTGGGACGAATGGGCCGAGGCCGGGGCCGCGGGCTGGGACGCCGCGGCGATGGACCCCTACTTCGACCGGCTGCGCAACAACATCGTGCCCGTCGACGAGAAGGACCGGAACGCCATCGCCCGCGACTTCGTCGACGCGGCGCAGACCGCGGCCGGTGTCCCGCGCGTGGACAGCTTCAACAAGAAGCCCTTCCACGACGGCGTCGGCTTCTTCGACCTCGCCTACCACCCCGAGAACAACAAGCGCTCCTCCGCCTCCGTCGCCTACCTGCATCCGCACATCGAGGCCGGAGACCGCCCCAACCTCACGATCCTGCTGGAGACATGGGCCTACCGCCTCGCGTTCGACGGCAAGCGGGCGACCGGGGTGCACGTGCGGGGCAAGGACGGTACGGAGACGCTGCTGCGCGCCACCCGTGAGGTGATCGTCTGCGCGGGCGCGGTGGACACCCCGCGCCTGCTGATGCACTCCGGCGTCGGCCCCGCGAAGGACCTCACCGCACTCGGCATCCCCGTCCTCCACGACGCGCCCGGCGTCGGCGAGAACCTGCTCGACCACCCCGAGTCGGTCATCGTCTGGGAGACCGACGGGCCGATCCCGGAGAACTCCGCCATGGACTCCGACGCGGGCCTCTTCGTGCGCCGGGACCCCGGATCCAGGGGGCCGGACCTGATGTTCCACTTCTACCAGATCCCCTTCACCGACAACCCGGAGCGCCTCGGCTACGAGAAGCCCGAGCACGGTGTGTCGATGACCCCGAACATCCCCAAGCCGCGCAGCCGCGGCCGGCTCTACCTCACCAGCGCAGACCCCGAGGTCAAGCCCGCTCTGGACTTTCGCTACTTCACCGACGAGGACGACTACGACGGCCGCACCCTGGTCGACGGCATCAAGCTCGCCCGCGAGATAGCGAGGACCGAACCGCTGGCCCACTGGCTCAAGCGCGAGGTGTGCCCCGGCCCCGAGGTCACGTCCGACGAGGACATCAGCGAGTACGCCCGCAAGGTCGCGCACACCGTCTACCACCCGGCCGGAACCTGCCGGATCGGGGCGGAGGGCGACCCGGCGGCCGTCGTCGACCCGCAGTTGCGGATCCAGGGCCTGGAGGGCATCCGCATCGCCGACGCGTCCGTCTTCCCGGCCATGCCCGCTGTGAACCCCATGATCGGCGTCCTGATGGTGGGCGAGAAGTGCGCAGAGCTGCTCCGAGCGACCCCGACCACCGGAGGCGATGTCCGATGAGCGAAGCCCGTACCCCCGTGTTCAGCGTCAGGAACCTCTGGAAGGTCTTCGGCCCCAAGGCCGAACGCGTCCCCGGCAGCGAACTCGCCGAACTGCCGGCCGCCGAACTCCGCGAGCGCACCGGCTGCACCGCCGCGGTGCGCGACGTCTCCTTCGACGTCGAGAAGGGCGAGGTCTTCGTCGTCATGGGCCTGTCGGGCTCCGGCAAGTCCACCCTCGTGCGCTGTCTGACCCGGCTCATCGAACCCACCAGCGGCACCCTCGCCATCGACGGCGAGGACGTCCTGGCGATGGACACCCACCGGCTGCGCGAACTGCGCCGCCACCGCGCCGCGATGGTCTTCCAGCACTTCGGGCTGCTCCCGCACCGCACCGTGCTCGACAACGTCGCCTACGGCCTGGAGATCCAGGGCCTCGGCAAGGCCGAACGGCGTGCCAAGGCCGCCGAACTGGTCGAGAAGGTCGGCCTCGCAGGCCTGGAGGACCGGCGCCCCTCGCAGCTCTCCGGCGGCCAGCAGCAGCGTGTCGGGCTGGCCCGCGCCCTCGCCGTCGACCCGTCCGTCCTCCTCTTCGACGAACCGTTCAGCGCGCTCGACCCGCTGATCCGGCGTGAGATGCAGGACGAGGTGGTCCGCCTGCACCGCGAGGAGGGCCGCACCATGGTCTTCATCACCCACGACCTCAGCGAGGCCCTCCGCCTGGGCACCCGCATCGCGCTGATGCGCGACGGCGGCATCGTCCAGCTGGGCACCCCCGAGGAGATCGTCGGCTCGCCCGCCGACGACTACGTACGCGAGTTCGTCCGGGACGTCCCCCGCGAGCAGGTCCTCACCGTCGCCACCGCCATGCGGCCGCCGACCGCGGGCGAGAGCGAGAGCGGACCCGCCCTCCGGCCGCGCGCCACCGTCTCCGAGGCCATCGAGGCCGTCTCCCGCTCCGGCGGCCCCGTCGCCCGGGTGATGGACGACGGCAGGCTGCTCGGAGTCGTCGACCACGCGTGCCTGCTCGACGTCGTCGCCGGAACGGGCGAGGGTGTCGCGGCGCGTGAGGTGACCGTCTGATGGCCACCGCCCAAGCCACCACCCGCACCGCCTCCGGACCCCCGGGCAACGGCGCCCTGGCCGCCCTGCGTGAGCGGCCCGCCCTCGCCAAGATCCTGGCGCTGCTGGTCGTCGCCGCCGTCGCCGTACCCCTCGCGCACGCCCGCTGGGGCGGCGGGGTCTGGCCCGGCGCGCTGACCGTCGACCTGAGCGGCCCGCTCGGCGAGGTCAACGACTGGATCATCGGCAACCGCGACAGCCACCCGCTCTTCCTGTACTTCTTCGGCCACATCAGCAACGCCGTCGTCCTGTCGGTGCGGGGGGTCTACCTGGCGCTGCTCGCCCTGGGCTGGGCCGGTGTCACCGCCGTCGCCGCCCTCGTCGCCTGGCGGACCGCCGGATGGCGCCTCGCGCTGACCGCCGGACTCTCCTTCCTCCTCTGCGGGCTCCTCGGCATGTGGGTGCCGACCATGCAGACCCTGGCCCTGATGGTCGTCGCGGTCCTCGTCTCCGTGGTGCTGGGCCTGCTCCTCGGGCTCGCCGGGGGCCTCTCGGACCGTACGTTCCGTGTCCTGCGCCCCGTCCTGGACACCATGCAGGTGCTGCCCGCCTTCGCGTATCTGCTGCCCGTCGTGCTGGTGTTCGGCATCGGCGTGCCCGGTGCGGTCCTCGCCACCGTCGTCTACGCGGCGCCCCCGATGGCACGGCTCACGGCGCTCGGACTGCGCGGGGCCGACCCCGGTGTGATGGAGGCCGTCGCGTCGCTCGGCGCGACCGGGAGGCAGCGCCTGCTCAGCGCGCGGCTCCCGCTGGCCCGCAAGGAACTCCTCCTCGGTCTCAACCAGACCATCATGATGGCGCTGTCGATGGCGGTCATCGCGTCCGTCATCGGCGCCGGCGGCCTGGGCGACCGCGTCTACCAGGCGCTCTCCTCCGTCGACGTCGGAGCCGCGCTCGCCGCAGGCATCCCGATCGTGCTGCTCGCCGTCGTCCTGGACCGGACGACCGAGGCGGCCGGCCGCAGGATCGGCGCCGAGCCCACCGGCCCCGCCGCCCTGCGCGGAGCGCGCGGCTGGGGGCTCGCCGCGCTGATCGCCGCGGCCGTCGCCGTCGTGGGCCGCTTCACGGGCGGCCGGATCTGGCCCGAGGGCACTGTCGTCCCCATCGCCGAGCCCGTCAACACGGCCAAGGACTGGATGGTCGACCACCTCTACACCGGCGTCCCCGTCATCGGCGGAACCGCCGACTGGGCCGCGCACTTCACCAACTGGGTCCTCAACCCGCTCCGCGACGGACTGCAGGGGCTGCCCTGGTGGGCCGTACTCCTGATCGTCGCCGCCCTCGCCTGGACCATCGGCACCTGGCGCACCGCTGCCACCGCCGTGCTGGCCATGGCCGCCATCGGTGTGCTCGGTGTCTGGGACCTGTCGATGGACACGCTCAGCCAGGTCCTCGCCGCCGTCGCCGTCACGCTCGTCCTCGGCTTCGGCATCGCCGTCGGCGCCGCCCGCAGCCGACGCCTCGAACGGCTGCTGCGGCCCGTCCTCGACGTCTTCCAGACGATGCCGCAGTTCGTCTACCTCATCCCGGTCGTCGCCCTGTTCGGCGTGGGCCGCGCCCCCGCCGCGGCGGCGGCGGTCGTCTACGCGCTGCCCGCCGTCGTCCGCATCACCACCCAGGGCCTGCGGGGCGTCGACCCCGCCGCGATGGAGTGCGCCCGCTCGCTCGGCGCCACCAGCGGCCAGCGACTGCGCCAGGTCCAGATCCCGCTGGCCAGGCCCGCGCTGCTGCTCGCCGTGAACCAGGGCGTCGTCCTCGTCCTCGCGGTCGTCATCATCGGCGGACTCGTCGGCTCCGGCGCCCTCGGCTACGAGGTCGTGTTCGGCCTCGCCCAGGGCGACCTGGCCACCGGTCTCGTCGCGGGCGCCGCCATCGTCTGCCTCGGACTGATGCTGGACCGGGTCACCCAGCCCACCACCCGCCGCCAGCGGAAGGAGAGCTGACATGGCTCGCACCCGTGACCGCGCCCGTCTCCGTACACCGGCGGCGGCCGTCGCCTCGGCCGCCGCCCTGCTCGCCGTCCCCGGCTGCGGCGCGGCGGACATGACCAAGCAGGCCTCCCCGTTCGCGGCCCCCGCCGACATCAGGACCGTGACGCTGTCCGTCCAGTCCTGGGTCGGCGCCCAGGCCAACGTGGCCGTCGCCCAGAAGATCCTCGAGGACGAACTGGGCTACCGCGTCGACCTCGTCCAGACCGACGAGGTGCCCGCCTGGGACGCTCTCAGCCAGGGCAGGGTCGACGCCATCCTGGAGGACTGGGGGCACCCCGACCAGGAGCAGCTGTACGTCAAGGACAAGAAGACCATCGTCCCGGGCGGCGACCTCGGAGTCACCGGCCACATCGGCTGGTACGTCCCCAAGTACTGGGCGGACGAGCACCCCGACGTCACGGACTGGAAGAACCTCGACAGGTACGCCGACGAACTGCGCACCGCGGAGAGCGGCGACAAGGGCCAGCTGATGGACGGTTCCCCGTCCTACGTCACCAACGACAAGGCGCTGGTGAAGAACCTCGACCTGGACTACAAGGTCGTCTTCGCCGGCTCCGAAGCCGCCCAGATCACGCAGATGCAGCAGTTCGCCAAGGAGAAGAAGCCCTTCCTCAGCTACTGGTACCAGCCGCAGTGGCTGTTCAACGAGGTACCGATGGTCGAGGTGAAGCTCCCGGAGTACTCCGACGCCTGCGCGGCCAAGGACCCGGCGGACATCGACTGCGCGTACCCGACGACCCCGCTCCAGAAGTACCTCAACGCGGACTTCTCGAAGCGCGGCGGGGACGCGGCGGCCTTCCTGAAGAAGTTCCGCTGGTCCGAGAAGGACCAGAACGAGGTGTCCGAACTCATCGCCTCCGAACGGCTGTCACCCGACGAGGCGGCGGGCCGCTGGATCGAGGAGCACCCGCAGACCTGGAAGCGGTGGCTGCGGGGGTGACCTCGGCGTAGGACTTCCTCCCCGCTTCCCGTCAGCCGCCGCGGCACCAGCCGCGGCGGCTGACTCCGTCCTCACTATTCACTCAGTACATGTACTGAGGATATAGTCGGCGGTATGAGCACCCGACACGTCCTCCTGGGGCTGCTCGCTGCCGGTCCCTGCCACGGCTACGACCTGAAGCGGCAGTACGACGCACGGTTCCCACAGGCCCGTCCGCTCGCCTACGGGCAGGTCTACACCACCCTGCAGCGACTGGTGCGGGACGGCCTGGCCGCTGTCGACGGCACCGATTCCGACGGCGGCCCGGAGCGCACCCTCTACCGTTCGACCGACGAGGGTTCACGCGAACTGGCCCTCTGGACGGACCAGATCACCGCCCCGGCCCCCTTCGTGACGAACGAGATCTTCGCCAAGGTGGTGGTCTCGATCCTCGTCGCCGCAGCCGGAGCACCGACAGGACCCGACGGGCGGAAGCCGGACGCCGCCGCGCACCTGAGGGCGCAGCGCGCCGCCCACATGGAGCGGATGCGCGAGCTCACGGCGCTCAAGACCGCACCGGGCGCAGATCTCAGCACGGTGCTGTCCGCCGACTACGCCCTTGCCCATCTCGACGCCGACGTGCGCTGGATGACCACCACGACGGCTCGCATCGACACCCTGACAGCGGAGGTCAACGCAGCATGAGCACACGGGAACCACGGCCCTCCCCGGAGTCGTCCGCGCTGATCTCGGCGCACGGACTGAGGAAGTCGTACGGAAGGACCGAGGCGTTGCGGGGCGCGTCCCTCGAACTGCGCGAGGGCGAGATCCTGGCTGTCGCCGGGGCGAGCGGCAGCGGCAAGTCCACCTTGCTGCACTGTCTTTCGGGCATCGTGCGCCCGGACGAGGGCGTCGTCACCTACGGGGGCGAACAGCTCGGTCTGCTGCCAGAGGGCCGGCTCGGCGAGCTGCGTCGCAGCGACTTCGGGGTGGTGTTCCAGTTCGGGCAGCTCATCCCCGAGCTCACCGCGCTCGACAACGTGGCGATGCCGCTGCTGCTCGCCGGTATGCGTCGCGGTCCGGCGCAGCAGCAGGCGGGGGAGTGGCTGGAGCGCTTCGGTGTCCGGGGGCAGGCGGAACTGCGGCCCGGTGAGATGGGCGGCGGTCAGAGCCAACGAGTCGCGCTGGGAAGGGCGTTGGTCACCGGTCCCCGCGTGGTTTTCGCCGACGAGCCGACGGGGGCCCTCGACACCCTCGCCGGGGAACAGGTGATGACCGCTCTCGTCCACACGGCGCGGGAGTCGGCCACGGCGGTACTGCTGATCACCCACGACGCGCAGGTCGCGGCGTACGCGGACCGCGAGGTGGTGATGAGCGACGGAGTCCTCCGATCCGGATCGGACGACGTCGTCGGTCAGGAGGCTGCCCGCCGTGAAGGCTGACATCCGTATCGCCTGGATCCTCGCGCGCGGCTCGGAACGCCGCGAGTGGTGGAGAGCCTCGCTCACGCTGATCGGCGCCCTGCTCGCCACCGGCTCGGCGCTCGCCGCCGTGACCGTCGCCGCCGTGTCGGGCCAGGTGTCGCTCCCGTACGCACACGGTCTCCTCGACCGGCCCGGTGAGCGCGCGGGGGTGGTGTTCACCCTTGTGCTCCTGCTCGTGCCCGTGCTCGGTTTCCTCGGCCAGTGCGCGCGTATCGGAGCCGTGCACCGCTACCGCCGGATGGCCGGCCTGCGGCTCGCGGGGGCGTCCCCCGGGCAGGTGCGCAGGATCGCCGCCGCGGAGTCCGCGATCGCCTGCCTGGCCGGCTCGTCGGCCGGACTCGCCCTGTTCCTGGGGCTGCTCGCCCTGACGGGGCACACCCCGCGTCCGGTGGCCTGGGCGGGCCTCGTCGCCGTCGTGGTGGCCGTGCCGGTGGCCGCTGCCCTGGTGAGCGCCCTCGCCCTCCGTCATGTCGTCGCCGCGCCCCTCGAGTACGCGCGCAGGACGGTTCCGTCCGCAGGCCGACGGGCGGCACTCGGCTTCCTGATCGCGGCCACGTCGATCGCCCTGTCCGCACTGCTCCTCCTGTTTCCGGTCGGCCGCCGCGTGACACCGCCCGTGCTGCTGGTCCTGGCGCTGGTGCTCCTCACCGGAGCCGGCGCGATCTGGGTGGCGGGCGCGTCGTCCGCGTTCATCGGCCGCACGCTCACCCGCCGGGCGAGGCGACCGGCGGTACTCATCGCGGCGAGCCGGCTCGCGCACGACCCGTGGGCCGCCGCGCGCACCCACGCCGCCCTGCTCCTCGTCACCGTCGTCGCCGTGGGCTTCGTCGGGGTGCGCGCGGTCCTGCTCGACACGCTCACGGACTCCGCCCGCCCGATGAGCCTGGCCTTCTACACCACCGGGATCGACCTCGCCGGATCCGCCGTGCTGGTCGCCCTGGCGATCAGCGCCTGCGCGCTCGCCGTGGGCACGGCCGAGTCCCTGGCCACCCGTCGCAGGGGCCTGGCGGCCCAGGCCGCGGCCGGGGTGCCGCACAGGGTCCTGGCCGAGGCGGCGCTCCTCGAGACCGCCCTCCCGCTGGCTCCCGCACTCCTGCTCGCGGGGCTCGGCGGCACGGTGGTGTACGTGGGCTACGCCATGATCGTGGTCACGGCATCCGTGCCCCTGCTGCCGCTGCTCGTCCCCGTGGCGGTCCTCGTGCTGTGCCTGCTGGCGGCGGCGACGTCGTTGCCGCTGCTCCGGCGCGCGGTGAATCCGGCGGAGCTGCGCTTCACCTAGCGGATTCCGCGGTACACCCGACCGATGAGTTCCCGGGACGCGGTGGGTCTGCAGTGGTGGAGGGTGCAGTCGGCCGAGGAGGTAGCCGTGAACGATGTCTGGCCCCTGGTGCACGCGGAGCGTGCGGCGCTCGTCGGGGACCTCGAGAGCCTCGACGACGGGCAGTGGGAGGAGCCGTCGCTCTGCTCGGGGTGGACCGTGCACGACGTGGTCGCCCACCTGGTCGACACGGCCCGGACGACACGTCTGGGCTTCCTGCTCGGTCTCGCCGGGGCGCGGTTCGACTTCGACCGTCAGAACGCCCGGGGAGTCGAGCGCGAACGGTGCGCCTCGCCGCGCGACACGCTGGAGCGGCTGCGGCAGGCCGCGGCGCGCACGTCGACCCCGCCGGCGCCCCTCGACAGCCGGCTGGTCGAGGAGATCGTGCACGGAGAGGACATCCGCCGGCCGCTGGGGATCGCCCGCTCCTACCCGCGGGAGGCCGTCGTCCGGTCGCTGCGTCTGCAGGTCCGGACTCCGGCCTCCTTCGGCGGGGCCAGGGAGCTCGTGGCGCGCACCAGGCTGACGGCCTCGGACGCCGGACTGTCGATCGGCGAGGGGCCCGAGGTGTGCGGGCCCGCGCTGTCGCTGCTCCTGGCCGTCTCGCGTCGGCGGGTGGCGCTCGACGACCTCGGCGGACCGGGTCTCAGCGCACTGGCCGCCGGGATCTGACGGGTCCGTGCGCGTCAGTCCTCCGAGAGGTCCGCCCCACCGCGCGCTCGCGCCGACACGACCAGGGTCGCGGCGACCAGCGCGGCGGCGATGACTCCGGTGGCGAGCACCGGGCTCGGGGTGAAGGTCATCGCCAGCACCGCGACGACCGCCGTCGGGTGGATGAGGTCGTTCCGGCTGCGGATCTCGGCGCCCCGGTGGTGCAGCACCCATACCAGGGTGATGAACACCGCCACCGGAACGGTGAACGCCGCCGCGGCGGCGTGGTCGGAGAGGTGGCCGTGACCGGTGGTCCGGGCGACGCCCAGGGCCAGCCCGGCGCCGACGGCGGCGGCCGACGCGAAGACGGCGTAATGCCCGTAGCCCCAGAGGATCGCGGACCTCAGGTTCGTCAGCCGGCGTGGGGCGTTCTGGGCGAAGTAGAGCCACCACAGGGCGAAGACGGTCAGCAGGCCGCCGACGACCAGGGTCGCGATGTCCCCGAGTGCCGTCTCGTCGTCGAGGGCCGTACGGACGGCCACCGTCGCCGCCGTGATGGTCTCGCCGAGGACGATCAGGGTGAACAGGCCGTAGCGTTCGGCGATGTGGTGGGGGTGCCAGGTGGTGTTGCCCGCGCTCTCCGCCCAGACGGGGACGGCGAGTTCCGCGACGACCAGGACCGCGAAGAGGGGCAGCCCCCAGTCGTCGGGCAGGGCCAGACGGGCGACCCAGCCGATCTGGACGACCAGGATCCCGACCGCGTAGCGCATGCAGCAGCCGCGGTGCTCGGGATCGGAACGGGCCGCCCGCAGCCACTGGGTGACCATGGCCAGCCGCATGACGACGTAGCCCCAGGTGATGACGGTGAAGTCCTCGTGCTCCAGGGCCTCCGCCGCGCCGGCGGCCAGCACGAGCGCGCCGGCGATCTGGACCAGGGTGAGCAGCCGGTACGGGACGTCGTCGGTGTCGTACGCGGAGGCGCACCAGGTGAAGTTCATCCACGCCCACCAGATCGCGAAGAAGACCATCGCGTAGCCGAGGATCCCGTGGCCGACGCGGCCTTCGGCGAGTTCGTGCTCGAAGGCTCCCGCGGCCTGGGCGACGGCGGCGACGAAACACAGGTCGAAGAACAACTCGAGCGCGGTCGCCGCGCGGTGTTTCTCACTGGCGAGGCGGGCGACCATCGGCCGGTGCCACGTGCCGGCGGGGGACTGGGGCTGACTCATTCGTACCTGGTTCCATCGGTGGGGAGACGTTCGGGCCGGGCCCGTCCCGAGGGTGGGCCGGACATGTCGGGACCGATCGCGCAGACCACCGGCCTGGTCGGCCGGCTCGACGGACACCGGTCACGTTACGAGCGCTCCCCGAGGACGCGCAACGACGACAGGCCGTCGCCACCGGGCAGGGCCCCCGCGCGGACCTCGCGCCGTGGCACCGTGCGCGGGTTCAGAAGGACGTGATGACGACCCGTGCGACGTCCGGGTCCCGCAGGGCGGCGTAACCGGCGTCGATCTCGTGCAGCCCGATCCGCCGGGAGACCAGGTCGTCCAGGTTCATGCGCCCGCGCAGATAGAGATCCGCGTACCGGGGGATGTCACGCCGGGGGTCGCCCGATCCCATGACGAGGCCCTGGATCCGCTTCTGCTCCAGCAGCAGCCGGGGCAGGGACAGCTTCAGGTGCGCCCGGCCGGCGGCCAGCCCCACGAGGTGGACGCCGCCGCCGAGAGCCGTCATGCGGAGCGCCTGCTCCGCCGTCGCCGCCACGCCCACCACGTCGAGGGCGTGCCGCACCCCGCCGCCCGTCAGTTCGCGGACCACCGACACGGCGTCCGTGGACGCGGAGTTGACCACGTCCGTGGCGCCGAAGGCGCGCGCACGCCGCAGGACACCGTCCCGCACGTCGACGGCGATGATCGGTGAGGCACCCGCGATCCTGGCCGCGCCGATCGCGTTGAGCCCGACGCCTCCCACGCCGATCACGGCCACGCTCTCGCCCGGCCGGACCCGCGCACCGTTGAGGACGGATCCCGCGCCCGTCAGCACCCCGCAGCCCAGCAGGGCGGCCTGGGCGAAGGGCAGCCCGCGGGGGACGGCGGTCAGCTGGTTCTCATGGACGAGGGCCCGTCCGGCGAAGCCGCCCAGGCCCATTCCCTGGGTGACGGGACGGCCGCCGTGGCTGAGCCGCGGCCCCTGCGTCCCGGGATCCCGCAGGGTGGTCCCGGGACGGCCGCACTGGTAGACCCGGCCGTCGAGGCACGCCGGACAGTCGCCGCACCACTGGACGAGACACCCCACGACATGGTCGCCCACGGTGAACTCGCGGGACCGGGAGCCGGTCGCGACGACCACACCGGCGACCTCGTGCCCCAGGACCACGGGCGGCGGGAAGTCCGCCAGGGCCTGGGTGGCGACGGTGAGGTCGGTGTGGCAAAGACCGGACGCCCTCACCTCCACCAGGACCTCCCGGCCCTCGGGGGCCGCGATGTCGATGTCCCGGAGGGTGAATCCGGCCCCCACCGCCTCGACCACTGCTGCTCTCACCCTCACGGCCGGCTCCTTCCTCCTACGGCCGTTCCTCCGCCGGGATCCGGTCGAGGACGAAGTAGAAGAAGGGGCCGTCCGCTCCGACGCCCTTGCCGTTCATGATGCCCATGAGGGTGTGGTCGTCGACCGCCTTGAAGTGGTCCAGTACCGGTTGGCCGTCGTAGACCATGGTGGCCGTCGACTCGCCCCGGAACTCGACCATCCACAGACTGGCCTCGCCCTTGCCGAGGCGGGTGTCGCTGTACAGCTCGCCGTCCTCCCCGCGCATGACCAGCGGCTTGGCGTCGTCCGCCGAGAGGAAGGTCTTGCCGTACCAGCCGGATTTCCGCAGACGGCCGTTGAGCGGATGTCCGGTGTCGAACTCGTCGCCCCGCCACGCGCCGAGGATCTCCTCGACGCGGACGGTCGGCAACGCGGCCCACACGGCGTCGAGTTCCCCGGCAGGGACGGCGGACCGCTCGGCACGCAGGACCGCGAAACGTGCCCGTGCCTCGTCGGTGTCCATGGGCTTACCTCCTCAGCGGTGAAACAAGCATCCGAAGTATGTATCAATGTTTCGGCCGAGGCTAGGGGGCGGGCGCCGTGCGTGCCGGTGCCGTGGGATCAGCGCACCGGCTGGTCCTCGGCTGCCCCCGGCCGTTCGAACTGGGTGCGATGCAGCTCCTCGTACCGTCCTCCGGCGGCCAGCAGCTCCTCGTGCGTGCCCCGTTCGACGATCCGGCCGGCCTCGACCACCAGGATCAGGTCGGCGGCCCGGACCGTCGACAGACGGTGGGCGATCACCACGGCCGTGCGGCCCTCCAGCGCCTCGGCCAGCGCTTCCTGGACCGCGGCCTCCGAGGTGGAGTCCAGGTGTGCGGTCGCCTCGTCGAGGATCACCACCCGCTGACGGGCCAGCAGCAGCCGGGCGATGGTGAGCCGCTGGCGCTCGCCGCCCGAGAGCCGGTAGCCGCGTTCGCCGACCACCGTGTCCAGGCCGTCGGGCAGGGACGCCACCAGGCCGTCCAGCCGGGAACGGCGCAGCGCGTCCCAGATCTCCTCCTCGGTGGCCTCCGGCCGGGCCAGCAGCAGGTTCGCCCGCACCGATTCGTGGAAGAGGTGTCCGTCCTGCGTGACCATGCCCATCGTCTCGCGGATCGAATCGGCCGTCAGATCGCGTACGTCGACGCCGTTCAGCCGCACGGCGCCCGCGTCGGCGTCGTACAGCCGGGGGAGCAGCTGCGCGATCGTCGACTTCCCGGCCCCGGACGACCCGACGAGCGCGACCATCCTGCCCGGCTCCGCGGTGAACGAGACGTCGTGCAGCACCTGTGTGCCGTCCCCCGCGTCCAGGGTGGCTACCTCTTCGAGCGAGGCGAGGGAGACCTTGTCCGCGGAGGGGTAGCCGAAGGAGACCCCGTCGAACTCCACCGACACCGGTCCGTCCGGCACCCGGCGGGCATCCGGCTTCTCCGCGATCAGGGGCTTCAGGTCCAGGATCTCGAAGACCCGTTCGAAGCTCACCAGGGCGCTCATCACCTCGACCCGCGCTCCGGCCAGCGCCGTCAGGGGCGCGTAGAGCCGGGTGAGGAGCAGGGCCAGTGCGACGACGGCCCCCGGTTCCAGACTGCCGCTGAGCGCGTAGTGGCCGCCCAGCCCGTAGACCAGGGCGAGGGCCAGTGCCGACACCAGGGTGAGCGCGGTGACGAAGGTGGACTGGAGCATCGCCGTACGGACGCCGATGTCCCGCACCCGGCCGGCCCGCTCGGCGAATTCGGCGGACTCCTCGGCGGGACGTCCGAAGAGCTTGATGAGCGTCGCGCCCGGCGCCGAGAAGCGCTCGGTCATCTGGGTGCCCATGGTGGCGTTGTGGCCGGCGGCCTCCCGCTGGAGGTCCGCCATCCGGGCGCCCATCCTGCGGGCGGGGACGACGAACACGGGAAGCAGGACCAGGGCCAGCAGGGTGATCTGCCAGGAGATCGTCAGCATCACCGCCAGGGTGAGCAGCAGGGTGACCAGGTTGGAGACGACCCCGGACAGCGTGTTGCTGAACGCGCGCTGTGCGCCGATCACGTCGTTGTTGAGCCGGCTGACCAGCGCACCTGTCCTGGTCCGGGTGAAGAAGGCGACGGGCATCCGCTGCACGTGGTCGAACACGGCGGTGCGCAGATCGAGGATCAGCCCCTCACCGAGGGTGGCCGACAGCCACCGGATGAGGAGGCCGAGTCCCGCCTCCGCGACGGCGATCAGGGCGATGAGCAGGGCGAGCCCGGTGACCGTCCCGCCGTCCCCGCCCCGCACGATCGTGTCGACGACCCGTCCGGCCAGCACGGGGGTGGCGACCGCCAGCAGGGCGGTGACCGCGCTGAGGAGAAGGAACCGGAGGATCCTGCCCCGGTGCGGCCGGGCGAACGCCGCGATGCGGTGCAGCGTCGCCTTCGAGAAGGGTCTGCGGTCCTGCTGGGCTTCCATCGCGCTGCGCAGCGAATGCCACGCGGTGACTTCCATGTCCATGGTGACTCCTGGGTAGGCCGGTACTCAGGGCACGCTAGGACCTCGACCAAAGTCGAGGTCAAGCGTTCCCGTCTTCTTCACCCGTGAGGGCGGTCAGCGCGCCCTCACGGTGGCCATGACCTCCCGGTCCGGCTGCAGGGTCAGTGTGGGGACGGGGTTCACGGCGCCGGGGTCCACCTCCAGCTCGAAACGACGTGCCAGGACGGCGAGCACGAGCACCGCCTCGACCATCGCGAAGCGCGTACCGAGGCAGACCCGGGGGCCGCCGCCGAACGGATACCAGGCGTACTCCGGGATCTCGTCCCCCTGCTCCGCGTCCCAGCGCTCCGGGCGGAACACCTCGGGTTCGGGGAACCACCGGCCGTCCCGGTGCGTGGCCCACTGACTGCTCCACACCCGGGTGCCCTCCGGCACCGGAAGGCCGCCGAGCCTCGCCCCCTCCTTGGCGATCCCGGTGACCAGCCAGATCGTCGGATACAGCCGGAGGGTCTCCTTCACCACCGCCTGGGCGTACGTCAGCTGTGCGTAGTCCTCGATGCCCGGCTCCCGGTCGCCGAGTACCCGGTCCAGCTCCTCGGCGAGCGCCGCCCGGGCCCGCGGGTTGCGGGAGAGCAGGTACCAGGCCCAGACGAGCGTCGAACTCGTCGTCTCGTGACCGCCGATGTACAGGGTGACGGTCTCGTCGCGTATCTCCTCGTCGGAGAGGTGCGCCCCCGTCTCGTCCACCGCGGTCAGCAGCCGGCTCAGCAGGTCGGGGCGCTCCCCGTCACCGTCCCGGTGGCGGGCCACCACGCGCGCCACCTCGGCGTCGATCACCGCCGCGGCCTTCTTGATCCTCGCCCGTCCGGGAGTCGGCACCCAGTCGGGCAGGACCGCGCCGAGGCCGCTGAACTCCTTGCCGATCTCCTGCTGGGCGATGTCCATGGCCCGGCCCATCGACTCCGCGTCGGCCGGGGTGTCCACCCCGAAGATGGTGCGCACGGCGATCTTCTGCGTGAGGGCCGCCATCTCCCGCTTGATGTCGACGCGTGCGCCGGCCGACCAGGTGCCGGCCAGCTCCACCGCGCACGACGTCATGGTGGAGGCGTACGACTTCACCTGCCGGGGCCGCACCGAGGGCTGCACCAGCGACCGCTTGCGCCGCCAGTCGGCGCCGCGCGCCACCACGACACCGTTGCCCATGACCGTACGGAAGGCGATGCCCAGCAGAGGCTGGTCGAAGGTGCGTTCCGTCTCGGTGAGCAGTTCGCCGATGTACTCGGGATCGGCGACGAAGAGGCAGTCGTGGCGGCCGAAGCGCCAGCGCACCATGTCCCCGTAGCCGCGGAGCTGCTCGAAGAAGGCCAGGGGGTCCCTGCCGAACCGGGGCAGGGACCCCAGTAAGGGAAGGCCCCTCGGCCCCTGGACGATCCGGTGACCGCGCGGCTCGGTGCCGGAGGGCGCGCCGGTTTCCGTGGACATGGGGACTCCTGTCATCTTCCGTACGCGAGAGGTGAGTTGATGAGCCTAACGTCAGTCGGCCATGAGTTCGACGGAGATGCGCGGTGTGCCGCCCCGGACGCGCCGGAGGGCCGCAGGCGGTTCCCTGCGGCCCTCCGGCGGTGGTGCGCCCCTTGGTCAGACGCCCGGCGGCACCCGGGAGGGACGGCCGTTGCCACGGGTGAGGCCGTATCCGAGCACCCCGGCCAGCGCGGCGAGTACGCCACCCCCGACGGTCCACAGCCAGCGGCTGGTCCACCAGCCGGAGGACCAGCCGTCCTCCGGTTCGGTGCCGGCCGGGGCGCTGCCGCCCTTCGCCGAGACGGCGGACGCGCCCGGCACCACGGGCTCGGCGAGGGCGCCGTCCACGTCGGCGGCGCCGCCCTGGTCGGCCGAGTCGGCCTGCGTCTCGACGTGGACGGGAAGACCGAGGTCCTCCTCGGCCAGACCGACCACCGTCAGGCGTACGTAGTAGCTGCCGGGCAGCGGGTCGGACGCCCACGGCTCCGACCAGGCGCGCACGGTGCGCAGCACGCAGGAGAGCTCGACGGTTCCCGCGTCCGGCGCCGCCTTCCTGGTCTGGTGGCCGTACATGCAGGCCTGCCTGCGGCGGAGACCGTCGTACACGTCGATCTGCCAGGTGGACGCGCCGTGCCGGGTGGCGCTCTCCGGCAGGCTCACCTTCGCCCGGACGGTGGGGCGCTGCCCGGCGTCGGCGGGGAAGGCCCAGTACAGGTAGTCACCGGTGGAGGCTTCCGCCGTGGCCTTCTGCCCCTGCTGGATCGCCGTGGCGGTGCGGAAGGTGGTGCCGGCCTCGGTCGGACCGGCGGTCCCGCCGTCCGCGCTCGCGCTCGGTGACGGGTCGTCCGCGACCGCGGCACCCGCCGAGGTGAGCAGGGTGACGGCCGCCAGCAGCGCGCCGACGCCTCCGCGCCTCAGGGTGTTCCTGCGGGTGGTACGCATCAGTTGGTCCTCCATACGGCGACACGCCAGCGCGAGATCCAGCCGAACAGCAGGCCGGCGATCAGTCCGGTCAGGACCATGACGCCCAGCAGCCACCAGCCGCGGCCCAGGCCGAACGCGGCGACGTCGGCCGACTCGTCGGGGGCGTCCACCAGGTCGATGGTCAGCTCGACGGGCATCCCGGGCGTGGTCTTCACGGACGCGGGGGCCGAGAAGGAGTTGCCGAGCTGGAGGCACACCGCCTCGGCGGCGGGCTTCACGTCGCCGTCGGAGACATCGGCGTCGTCCTGCTCGGGCTTCGGATAGCGCAGCCCGGTGGAGATGGCGTCCGTACGTCCCGTGCCGGACTCCGCGCCCCGGACGATCTCGCGGCCGTGCGCGGTCACGGCACGCAGCAGGATCCCGTAGTCGTTGTCCACGGCGCGGTCGGCCGCCACGCTCACCGAGGCGCGCAGTTCCTGGCCGGGCAGGACGTTCACCCGGTACCAGCGGTGCTTGCCGATCTCCTGACGGTCCGTGTAGAGACCTGCCTGCAGCTCCGGGGCCGAGGCGCAGCTGCCCGCGCCCTCGGTCGCGACCGGGGTGACGACGGGCTCGGCGGCCCGGTCCACCAACTGCTTGACGCGGCCCGAGAGTTCATCGGTGTTCTGGACCGCGGTGTACGTGCCGCCGGTGGCCTCGGCGATACAGGTCAGCTGCTGCCGGATCTTGGCGTCGGGCACCAGGCCCAGCGTGTCGATGACCAGGTGGATACCCCGTGCGGCGATGTCACGCGCGACCTCGCAGGGGTCGAGCGGGCCGCAGGTGTCCTCGCCGTCGGTGATCAGGACGATCCGGCGGGTGGAGTCACCGCCGTCGAGGTCGTCGGCGGCACCGAGCAGGGCGGGACCGATCGGGGTCCAGCCGGTCGGCGCCAGGGTGGCGACGGCGGTCTTGGCCTCCGTGCGGTCGAGCGGACCGACCGGGTAGAGCTGCTTGGTGTCCTTGCAGCCGACCTTCCGGTCGTCGCCCGGATAGTCGGCGCCGAGCGTGCGGATGCCGAGCTGGACCTCCTCGGGCACCGCGTCCAGGACGTCGTTGAACGCCTGCTTGGCGGCGGATATCCGGGACTCGCCGCCCATGTCCCGGGTGCGCATGGAGCCGCTGACGTCAAGGACCAGTTCGACCTTGGGTGACGCGGCGGCGGAAGGTTCGTCGGCGGCGGCCGGGAGGGCGGTGCCGAGCCCGGCGGCCAGGGTGGCGAGAAGGACGCACACCCCGGCCGTCAGCCGTTTTCTTATGATCATCGCCGGATCCTATTGAAGATCCGCGGTCATCCCCAAAACATCTGCGGCAGGCGCGATTTAAGGGTCCTGCCTCAGCCGCCGAGGAGGGGCTCCGAGGCCCTGTCCAGCACCGAACCGATCCGCTCCCACGTCTCGGTGTCCCTCTCCGAAGCAGGGAGTTCGGCGTCCTCGGACTTCTCGTTCCACCGGGCCGCGACGGCGACCGGGTCGCCGCCGCCCGCCGCGGAGGCGGCGAGCGCGGCCGCGCCGAGCGCGACCAGCTCGCCGCTGCCCGGCACGATCAGGGGGCGGCCCGAGAGGCGGCGCACGGTCTCCACCCAGGTGCGGCCCTGCGCGCCGCCGCCGATCAGCCGGAGGGGCCGGCCGGCGACCTCGGGGTCGGCGGGGTCGAGGCCGCAGGCCAGCAGCAGTTCGTCGAGGGCGCGCAGCACGGTGAACGCCGCTCCCTCGTACGCCGCGCCCAGCAGTTGCTGCGGTGTGGTGTCGTGGCGCAGCCCCGTGAGCAGGCCGGACGAGGTGGGGAGGTCCGGGGTGCGCTCGCCGTCCAGGTAGGGCAGGAGCACGGCCTCGCCGCCGGGCGTCGCGTCGTCCCGGTGCAGTCCGAGCAGGGACGCCACCTTGTCGACCGCCAGGGTGCAGTTGAGGGTGCAGGCCAGGGGGAGGTATGTACCGTCGGCGCCGGCGAAGCCGGAGAGGGCCGTGGACGCCGGACGCGTCCGGGACGCGGCGAAGACCGTTCCCGAGGTACCGAGGCTCAGGACGGGGTGGTCCAGCAGTCCCGCGCCGCCCAGGCCGAGGCCCACGGCGGCGCTCATGTTGTCCCCGGTGCCCGCCGCGACGGCGATCCCGGCCGGCAAACCGAGTGCCTCGGCCGCGGAGTCCGTCAGCGAGCCGATCCGGGTCCCGCCGCCGTCGGCGACCTCCGGCAGCATCGAGGCGTCCAGACCGAGGAGTTCCAGGAGCTCGGGGTCGTACGCCCCGGAGGCGGTCGAGTA
>Ga0164307_10000424_pt1 | contig 18533 bp, 19 predicted proteins | sample Whisoiple_243_MG_FD_110214 | JGI IMG/M metagenome (GOLD analysis project Ga0164307, IMG submission 110214) | Soil microbial communities amended with fresh organic matter from upstate New York, USA - Whitman soil sample_243_MG | ecosystem: Environmental > Terrestrial > Soil > Unclassified >...
CTCATCGCATCCTGGGGCTGGAGCAGGTCCCAAGGGTTTGGCTGTTCGCCAATTAAAGCGGTACGCGAGCTGGGTTTAAAACGTCGTGAGACAGTTTGGTCCCTATCTTCCGTGGGCGCAGGATACTTGAGAGGAGCTACCCATAGTACGAGAGGACCTGGGTGGACGAACCTCTGGTGCTCCGGTTGTCACGCCAGTGGCATAGCCGGGTAGCTATGTTCGGAACAGATAACCGCTGAAAGCATATAAGCGGGAAGCTGGCCTCAAGACTAGGTATCCCTGTCGCAAGACACTAAAGGACCCACGTAGACTACGTGGTTGATAGGCTAGGTGTGGAAGCGCAGCGATGCGTGGAGCTAACTAGTACTAATAGTCCGTGCGGCTTGACTTATTCTCTAAGGCAAACATTGCAATTGGTATCCAGAGTCCGGGCGAGGTTGCTTTCTCTCATCGCGAGAGGAATTGACCTTTAACGAGCTCTCGGTTCACTCGGCCTTCTAGCAAGGGCTCAGTGAGTCGTGAATTCAGCGCAATACAGCACCAAAAAGCTGGCGTGGACGCCCAAAATTTTCCGGTGGCAATATCGAAGAGGCCATACCCGATCCCATCTCGAACTCGGAAGTCAAGCTCTTTGGAGCCGATGGTACTGCAAGGGCAACCTTGTGGGAGAGTAGGACGCTGCCGGGCTAATTGTTAAAGATACTCTGACGAGAAATCGTCAGAGTTCTTTTTGACCGAAAAACGGGGCGGCTGGCCGACCAAATTGATGAGGCGCATCGTTGGTTCGGTCGCCGCTGACTATCGAGTGAGTCTTTGAGTGCATTGGAGCGCCGCTCGATCCATGTTCGCGCCGTGCTCGAGTCGCGTGAGATGTGTTGGGAGTGTCGGCGGCCTGCGCGCGTCTGTTACTGCGCGGCGGTCGAGCCGATAGAGACTCGAACGCGAGTCGTGATTTTGCAGCATCCGCGGGAGAGTGACGTTCCGATCAACACGGCACGCATTGCGGAGCTCGCTCTGTCGAACTCGACGCTGCACGTGGGCCTCGACTTTTCACGCGACGCAGGGCTGAGCACCGCGCTCAGCAACACCGAGGCTCCACCCGTGTTGCTCTATCCGAGCGACGACGCGAAGGATTTGGCGCGCGAAGCGCCCGCCGGCCCCGTCACGCTGGTCGTGATTGACGGCACTTGGTGGCAAGCCTCGAAGCTTTTCAAACTGAACCCGTTTTTGCAGGCTTTGCCGCGCTACGGCATCGCGCCGTCGACCGAGAGCCGTTACCGGATTCGGCGCGAGCCGGCCGCGCATTGTTTGTCGACGATCGAGGCGCTGGAGGCTGCCCTCGCGTTGCTCGAGCGCAGGCCGGGAGGTTTTCCGGAGTTACTCAAGCCGTTCGACACGATGGTCGAGACGCAGCTTGATTTCGTGAACCGCGAGCATCGACCGCGGCATCGGCGTGCCGGTGAATCTCGTGTTCGGCCGTTGGTGGCACCGGCATTGAGCGAGCGGCCCGAAGCGTTGGTGATTGGATATGGCGAGGCAAATGCTTGGCCTTATGGCAGCGAAGGAATGCATCCGCCCGAGGTCGTGCATTGGGCGGCGGTGCGCCCGGCGACGGGCGAACGCTTCGAGGCGTATGTCGCCCCGAGCGGGCCGCTCGCGCCTTCGTTCGAGGCTCATAGTCGGCTCGTGGCGACTCGGATTACCGGTGGTGAAGCGCGTGCGGACTTCGGGCGCCGGCTGAATGCGTTCCTTCGACCGGATGACGTGTTGGTCAGTTGGGGCTTCTACGCTTCGGAGTTGTTGCGAGCGGAGGGCATCGCGATTCCTGCTCGTTTGGATTTGCGTGAAGCGGCGATTCACGCGCTCGGACGGCGCGCGGGTCAGCTCGGTGACTATCTGACGGCGCTCGGCACTTCACCTCAGCAGCCTTGGGCTGCGGGCCGTACCGGTACCCGCTTGGCCGCCATGGAAGCATTGGTCGAGCGGTTGCGGTTCGCGCGCCGCGATGAGCTGCGGGTTCGGCGTCCAACACAGGCGGTCGAAAGTCCCGAATGAGCGTGCTCGCAGATTTGCCGCGAAGGACGAAGCTCGCGGCGCTGCTGGGCATGGGCTGCGCGCTGCTCGGCGCGGCGGCATTGAGCTTTGGACCCATCGTGCGCGCGCGGGCGGCTTCGGTGGCGGAAAGACACGGGATCCAGCTCAAAATTGGCCAGGTTCGCGCGGGGCTGGGCGGTGTCTGGCTGCGTGAAGTCGAGCTACGCGCACCGCTATTCCCCGGCGCGACGGTGCGCGTGGCCGGGGTGCGAGTGGGACTCGGTTGGCATTTGAATCTCACGAGCGTCACCGTCCATGGCGCTTTGGTCGAGCTCGCGGGCGAACCCGAGGATCTCCAGCGTCAGTGGGCCGCGTTTCGCGGCAACGTGAAGCCGGATGCGCCCACGACTGCAACACAAGTTCGTTATTCGGCCGATGGTGTCGACTTGGTGTGGCGCGTGCGACCGCACGAACCGGCTCAGCGCGTTTGGGGCCTGAGCTACCAGCGGGACGCTGAACGCGAGCGCGTCGCGCTCGATTTGGCCCAGTTGCACGACTCAGGATTCGAGCTCAGCGCGCGCCACCCACAGGCCACGTTGCTTCGCCACGCGGGTGCGTCCGAGGACGGAGCTGTTTCCCGCCGGCAACTAGAGAGTCTCCAGGCCGAGGGCCTCGACGTCAGCATCGTGCTGTCTTCGCCTTCGCCTTCGCCTGCTGCAGCGCCAGCGCAGCCACGCGGGCTCGCACACCCCGTGAAGGGCAGCTCTTTTCGGCCGGATCCACTGCGCGGACCGAAGTTGCGTGCGGCTCTTGCCGAGCTTTCGTCCTGGGCGGCGCGCTCGCTGCCTGACGGCGCAGGGCTGAACTTGGAGGGCGTCAGTCTGCGTTTCAGTCAAGGTGGTGACACGCTGAACTTTGGCCCGAGTCGGCTGCGCGCTCTGCGCGTCGCCGCGCAGGTCGAGCTCTCGCTCGCACCCAAGGCGGAGGCCTCCGGCACCCCGCTCGAAATTCGGCTGACTTTGCCGATTGAGCGCGGCGAAGTGAAAGCGAGCATTCGCGGTGGCCCGGTGAGCCTGCGCAGCCTAGGCGTGCGAGAGCACGACTTCGGCCTGATCGGCGTGCACCTGGCAATGCTGCAAGCGAGCGGCGATATCACGCTGGCGGCGGACGGTTCGAGCTTGGCTTTCAGCGGCAGCGGAGGCCTGGACAACGTGGCGCTGCAACGCGCCGAGCTCTCCACCATCCCCCTGAGCGGCATCCATTTGGCGTTTCGCGCACAAGGGACGACCACGCTGGACGGCGGCAAGTTGGTTTTGGAGGACGGCGAGCTCTCCTTTGGGGAGGCCCGCGTGCGCGGCAGTGGCAGCCTGACCCGCAGCGAGCACGCGCTGTCCACGCATTGGCAAGGCGGAGTGCCGCTGGCTTCGTGCCAGGCATTCTTGGATGCGACGCCGCGCGGGTTGGCGCCCCTGATTTCGTCGCTGCGCATGACCGGCACGTTCGGCGTGAAGGCCGAGCTCGACTTCGACTCGGAGCACCCCGACGAGACGCGGGTGCGACTGAATGTCGCCAATGATTGCCACATCGAACAGGTTCCCCCGGAGCTCAACCCGCGCCGCTTTGCGAGCCTGTGGCAGCGTGAGGTCCGCGGCGCAAACAAGCAGCCGATCGAGATCGAAAGCGGCCCAGGGTCGGCGGATTGGGTGCCGATCGACGCGATTTCGCCGAACATGGAAATCGCCGTCCAGGTCTGCGAAGACGGCCATTTCATGGTCCACCACGGCTTCGACTTCGAGGCCGTCCAGAATTCGATCAAGGACAACCTGATCAAAGGCCGATTTGCGCGCGGAGCCAGCACCATCAGTATGCAGCTCGCCAAGAACCTATACCTGCGCAAGGAAAAGACGCTCGGGCGCAAGCTGCAGGAGGCAGTGCTCACCCAGCTGCTCGAGCAGGAGTTGAGCAAGCGCGAGCTGCTCGAATTGTACCTGAACGTGATCGAATACGCCCCGGGGGTCTACGGGATCGGCCCCGCCGCGCATTACTACTTTGCCAAACGACCGAGCGACCTATCACTCGGCCAGGCTTTGTATATCGCCTCGATTCTGCCGAATCCGGAACGGCAGCACTTCGACCCGGATGGCAAGGTGAGCGCGGCTTGGACCGCCTACCTGCAGCGCTTGATGCGGATCGCCAAAAAGATTGGCCAGATCAACGAGGAACAACTCGCGGCAGGGCTCACCGAGCAGGTCGCCTTTCACGTCGCTGATGCAGGCGGGGGGTCGCCGAACAGCGTCGCGTACCCAGGTGAGGGAACTGACACGCCGAGCGAACTCTCGCCGTAACCCTGCGCGCGTGTCAAAGTCCGGCCCGTGAAGAGCACCCCTCCCTCGAGCGACGTGCAAGAGCCGCAGGCGGCGCAGGACCTGCGTTGGATGCTGCAGGCGCTCGACGAAGCCGATCGAGCGCCACTGCACGGCGACGTACCGGTCGGGTGTGTGGTCGTCGATGCGCAAGGAGTGGAGCTCGCGCGCGACCACAACCGGCGCGAGGAGCACGGGGACCCGACGGCGCACGCCGAGCTACTCGCGCTGCGTGCGGCAGCCGCCAAGCTCGGCCATTGGCGGCTCGAACGCGCGACCGTGTTCGTCACGCTGGAGCCGTGCCCCATGTGTGCTGGTGCGCTGGTGAACGCCCGTGTCGGACGCGTCGTCTACGGGGCGACGGATCCCAAGGCGGGCGCCCTGCACTCCCTGTTCGAGATCGGGCGTGATTTACGGCTCAACCACCGCTTCGAGGTGGCCGCGGGCGTTCTTGCAGAGGACGGGGCCGCGCGGCTGAAAGCCTTCTTCGCCAAGCTGCGCGCTGCGTCAGCAGCCGGGTAGAAGCTAGCGAGCCGATGCAGCTACGACGGAAAGACGTTCGCTCGCCGGCACCGGAATGGGCTGCGGGCTCGGCTCGCGGTTCGCGGAGCGACGACGCAACTCATGAGCAGCGAGCAAGGGCGCGAGCAGGATACCGCCCGGCGCAATCAGCACCAAAGCCCAGAGCAAAATTCGAATCGCCGTTGCCATCTACTAATCTCTGCAAACTCACATCTGCAGCTCGCATGCCAGATTGTAAAGAGGGGCGATCGTCAGAAAATTGGCCCGGCGCTGCGCATTGTGTAGCGCGATCACTATGACCGGCGTGTCATGGGTGACTCAGATCCGTGTCGCAATTGCAAGCCATGACACCACAGCGTGACGAAGTGCCGCTTCGCGTCCTGTATCAGGATGATTCGTGCGCCGTCGTCGATAAACCCTCGGGCATGATCGTGCATCGCGGTTGGGCCAACGACGAGCGCGACCTGTTACGCGTGACGCGTGATGTGCTGGGTCGTTACGTGTATCCGCTGCACCGTTTGGACCGGGGTGCGAGTGGCGCCGTTCTGTTTGCACTGAACGAAGACGCCGCGCGCATCTTGAATCGCAGCTTTGCGGACCGCACGATGGACAAGCGGTACCTCGCGTTGACCCGCGGACATCCGCCCGAACACGGCTTCATCGATCATCCGATCCCAAAAGCGCCGGGGGAAGAACGAGTGCCAGCACAGACCTCCTTTTCTCGCATTGGCACTTTCGAGCGCTATGCGCTGGTCACCGCGGTGCCGAAGACCGGGCGTTTGCACCAAATCCGTCGCCACTTGAAACACATTTCCTGTCCGCTGATCGGCGACGTGCGCTACGGCAAGGGCGAACACAACCGGTTCTTCCGCGACCAGTACGCTTTGGATCGCTTGGCGCTACACGCGGCGGCCGTGCGCTTCGTGCATCCGCTGCACGGGCAGCGCGTGACGGTGCGGGCGCCCTTGAGTGGCAACTTTGCTGATTGCTTGGCGCGGCTGTCCCTGTTCGACGTCGCAAACGCCGCCATTCAGGCCGACTTTCCGACTGAGTGATTCCCAGAGGTCTGGCGCTGCCGACCTGCCGGATTGCGTGTGCGGAGCCAGGGGCCTATCGTTCGAGCGTGGCTGTCCGATTCGCAAAGGTCCTGTTTTGGGCTGGGCTGTGTCTTGCTACTCCGCTGCTTGCCGCCGGGTGTGGTTCCAAGAGCACACCCGCCGATAGTGTAGCCAGTGCCAACCAGAGATTGGGCGGGTCTTGGCGGCTGCAAAGCTTTTCACCCTCCATGCCTTTGGACCTGCCGCTGCAAGCGGTGCTGAGTGGGGAGCTCGGCCAGCTGATCGTGACCTTCAACCAGGGGCAATTCACTGCTGTCGGGCCGGGGGTGAATTTCGGTGGGCGTTACGAGGTGACGAGCGCGTCCGGTGAGCAGCTGGCTTTGACTTTGTACGACTCGCAGGGTGTGGGCTACCACTTCACCGCGCAATTCATGGGCACGGACCTGCAGTTCCAGAGCAACGACAAGCCCTGGACGGGAATGGGTTCGTTGCAGCGCAGCTGAGTCGACGTTGCTCAGCGTGGAAGCGCGGCCCGCGCCTTGCGCGATTCCGAAACCTCGGTGCGGATCTCGATGCTGCCGAGCACGGCGCGCCCCTGTACACGCAATACCGGCAGATCGGGGTCCAGCTCGCGCGGCACCCGCTGAATGCCCTCGAACGAGCCCAAAATGCTGGCACCCGCGCTTTCGACGGCCAGATTCGGGGGCACGATGATCTCGACCGAGCCGAGCACCGCCGAGACCTGCAACGTCGACACGCCGGGAGGCATGCTGACATCGCGCAGGTCGATGACGACACTGCCGAGTACTGCGACCGCGCCCGAAGCGCGAGCTGCCAGCTGACCGCGCCGTTCGACACTGCCGAGCACGGCCAGCGCGCGCGGCGCAGGTGAGCTCGGCACGAGCGCGATGTTCGCCGCGGGCACGACCTCGGCGTCGAAGACGATGGCCACGGTCTCCGGCGACAGATCGCTGACCAGCGCCTCCAAGTCCGACTCGGCATCCGCGGCGTAGGCGCGGTTGAGGCGCTCTTCGAACTCTTCGAGTCCGAGCTCGTCGCGCGTGAAGCCGTTGGTCAGTCGCTCGATGGTTTGCGCGCGGCTCGCGCGCAGCTGAGCTCGCTTCGGATGTTCGTCGCCGCGCATGGGGCGACGAGTCTAGCGTTCGGGCCCCGAGTGAGTCGAGCGCTCCAAGAGCTCGATGACGCCGTCGAAGCTGTCACGCATGGCCCAGGCTTGTTCACCCGGATCGCTCAACTTGGCCGCTCGTTGTTGACCGGCCGAGAGAGCGCGTTTCGGTCCGCCGCAAGAGCGCGGCAAACGCTGAGCGAGGTCGGCGGCTGCACCCGCGTAGATGTGATAGCAGGCGGCGACCTTGCCTTCGTTGTAGAGCGGGGCGCCGACTTCGATCGCGTCTTGTAGGGTCTTGAAAATGAGCTCCTTGTTGGCGTTGGTGCAGCCGTTGAGCAGCTTCAAATCGTGATGGGGGATATCACGCTGGGGCTCACGGCCGGCCTTGGCTTGGCGCTGCATCGCCAGCATGGCTGCCGCAAACAGATCCATCGAAATGGGGTGCGGATGGTCGACCAAATCGGCGACGTATTTCGAGGGCAGGCCGAAGTTGAGGTTTTGCCCGCTGGTGCTGACCGCGGTGGCGACGCCAATCACCTCGCCCCGGTCGTTGAAGAGCGGGCCGCCCGAAGAGCCGGGCGCAATCGGCGCCGAAATTTGCAGGACTTGTAGGCCCGCGTGCACTTCACGCACGGCGCTGATGAGTCCGTTGGACACCGTGTCTTCCAACCCCAGCGGGTGACCAATGGCGAGCACGCTGTCACCTGGACGCACTTGGTCACTGTCACCGAGCGAAAGTACGGGCAAATTGCGCGCGTCGATGCGCAAGATCACGAGATCGTGGACGCGATTGGCGTTCATGATCTCGACCACCTTGAATTCGCGATGGTCGGAAAAGACGACGGTTACCTCGGTGGCGCCGCGCACGACGTGAAAGTTGGTGGCGATCCAGCCGTCCTTGCGCACCACGAAACCGGTGCCCAAGCCGTCCTCGGTGCGCACGGTCACGATCGCGGGCGTGGAGCGCGCGGTGATCTCCGCTGGAGAGCGTGTGATTGGACGGGCTGCGCCGTCGACTGCGACTTGCTCGGTGGCAGCCGCTTGCGCGTGCACTCGTCCGCCGTGAGAGGTGCAGCCCGAACCAATGAGCGCCCCCAACAAGACCCACGAGCCAGCGTGAATGCGCACGGTACTCTGAGTGTAGCATGACGGGCGACGACCCTCGCGCCCCGGGCTTTTTCGTTTCGCGTGGTCGCCCGGTCGGCACGGTCAAACGGCTTACCCACACGCGCGGCGTTTCTGCTCGGCTTCATGACGGCGGCGCTCGAGAGGTGGGCGCGGGCGCGATGATTCCGGTGCTACCGAAGCCGATGGTCGAATTCCAACCGCGGATTGAGGCGACAAAAGTTGGCCCATCGAAAGCGGTGTGCGGAGTATCACGCCCAATGCGCTGGCTCGGTTCGATCGTGCTGATGGTCTCGCTCTCGGCTTGCTTGCAGATCGGTAAAGCGGGCGACTCTGGCTCGACTGCCGACGAGGCCAGCGCCGGCAGCTCGGGCGCAGGTGCAAGCGGCGGGGCTTCGGCGACCGGCACCAATTGTGGAGTGGACCCGAGCACCGGAGTCGCGCTCTGTTTGGGGATTTCGTCGTGCCCGGGAGTGCGCGTCGACCCGGATCAATTCCCTGATTGCGGCTATCGCATCGCGGGTAGCAAGCTCGATCTCGAGTGCTTGTGCGGTGATGCGCTGTGTCCGATGGGCAGCGCCGCCAGCTGTCTCGACGCGAAGGCGCTGCTCGCCGAACAATCCGCACAGAGCGTGTGCGCTGGCGTGGCCGAGGGACGGTGTCAGGTCGTCCACGAGAGCTCGCACACGTCGAGCTCGACGTGCGACAAGGACTGCCGCGCTCAGTGCAGCGGCGTTCCTGGCTGTGTCACGCTCTGCGGCTGTTAGACCCGGCACGCGCGCGCTCGGCTCGATTTTGCTGGCAGCTGGTGCCGAATCCGTTTACTCCCCCGACGTCTTGGACGCCCGTGAGCCCACTGATCGACGAAACGCGCCGCCGCATTTCGAACAAACGCGCTGTGAGCTCGAGCGAGAGTTCGGCGAAAGCATCACGCTCGACGGGCTGACCTCCGAGTGGTTCATCTTTCAACGCGCGCGCGGTCATCGCCATTCGGTCGACGATGTGCTCACGGCGGCCTACGCGCTCGAAGTTTCGCCCGCGGTCTCGCGACACCTCGACTTGGGCACGGGCATCGGGACCGTCGGTCTGCTCGTGCTTTGGGGTTTGGGCGAGCGCGCGCGCCTGACTGCGATTGAGGCTCAAGCCGTGAGTCATCGATTGCTCTTGGCAAACATCGCAGAAAACCGCCTGTCCGAGCGCGTGCAACCGCTACACGGGGATCTGCGTGAGTTCGAGTCGGACGAGCGCTTTCCGTTGATCACCGGCAGCCCTCCCTATTTTCCGACCTCCGCGGGGATCGTGCCGCAAGACTCGCAAAAGGCGCACGCTCGCTTCGAATTGCGCGGCGACGTGAGTGACTACGCGCGCACGGCGCAACGTTTTTTGGCCTCGGACGGCTGGTTCGTGTTCTGTTTTCCAACGCCGCAGAAGGCTCGCGCGCTGGCGGCGGTGGCGGGCGCAGGCTTGTCCGTGGTGCGCATGCGCGATGTGATTCCGCGTGCGAGCCTCCCGCCCTTGTTCTCGCTGTTTGCCTGTCGTCACTCGGTCGAGGGCAGCGAGTGCACGATCGAAGCGCCGCTCGTCGTGCGCACTGAAGACGGCGAGGTCACGTCGGAGATGCAGCGGGTTCGGCGAGGCTTCGGTTTCGTGTCCTGAACTCGTCGCGTGCGCGGAGCCCACGAGCCGCGCTGCGTTCGTCACGATTCGTGACAAGAAGCGTTGCGCTTCGGCTCTTCGGCGACGAGGCTGATCGCCACGACGTGGCACTTAGCCACGGAATTTCACCGCCTCGACGGGGCCGCCTTCCACCAGTGAATAGGTGCCTGAAACGGGCTCGACATGTGCGGCCGCAGCGAACAAGGCCAGCATCAATCCCCCGCGCGGGCAGGGCTTCAAGAGCAGGATGGGCTGTGGAGCGCCGAGCTCTTCCACCACGCGCTGCAACTCGGCACGTGCGCTTTCGGGATTTCCGCTGGCAAAGACGAAGCGTTGCGCGAGGCGGGGATTGGCGCGATAGCAGCGCGCGAAGAGCTCGGCGCCCGACATGAGCGGCATGATCACGTCCGACAAGATCGCGTCGAAATCACTGTCCTGGGCCAAAATGCTGAGCGCCTCGGCGCCGCTTTTCGCGCAGACTACTTCGAAATCAGCGAGCGTGCGGGCGATGGAACGGTGCAGCATGTCCTCGTCATCGACCAACAAGATCCGTAGAAACCCGCGCGAACGAGCGCGCGGACTGGGCGCGATGGGCGAGGCGGTTTTCGCCAGGCCAGGTTGCAACAGGTTGATGCGTCTTGTGCACGCTGGGCAAAGCCAGGCCGCTCCGAGCGAACCGGCGAGATCCGAGCCGTCGGAAACAGCCCAACCATCACGCGCGAGCAGGGCAAACCCCCACGCATAGCGCGCAGACGAAACGTTGCATTGTGCACATCGACACGACTTCATTGGCTACCTTGCATCAATGCGATGCAAGCGTGGTGCCGCTGGGAACAGCAGAGTAATTGCATACATCACACGACAACTACACATGACCAATCATTGCGGCCTCATGTCTCCGGATTACGAAGCGTCATGTTTCGAGTGACTGACGATAGCAGCCGAGTGCAATGAACAACGCGGCCAGAGTGAGCACCGTCGAACCCAGGATTGCCGGGCTCATCGCTTCGGCGAAACCCTGCAAGATCACGACGACCATGGTCGTCTCGGGGTGCCGTGCCAAGTAGTCGGGGGCCTGGTGACCCACCATGGCGAGTGCGGTGCTGATCGCCGTGACCATCGTGAACAGCGTGGCCGCGCCGAGCGCGAGGGTCAGCCGTAACCGAGGCGGATCCGGGCGGAGCGCGAAGCGTGCCCCGGAGATGAGCAATAGCGCGGCGAATGCCAGCAGAAACCACATCGGAAAACCGCCTTCACGGAACAATGTCATCATGCCTGGAGGAACGCGCGAGGCGCCAAAGCGTGACCGCGAATGACACGACGAAATCCGGGTCACGATTGCAACCCTGCCGCGTTATCGGTGCAGATGTCGGAAGCGCCGCCTGATCAAGATGCTTTGCTGCTCCTCCAGCAGGGCGATCCGCGTGGCTTCGATCTGGCCTATGTGCGCTATGCGGAGCGCATTTTCGGCTTCCTGGTGCGACTTTCGGGTTCGCGCGCGCTGGCGCAGGACTTGTTTCAGCAGACGTTCATGCGCTTGGCGGAGGCCGGAGCGCGTTTGAGAGCAGACTCGGATCTGCGTGCCTGGTTGTTTGCCGTGGCGCGCAACGCATTCCACAGTCACGCGCGCTCGCGGAGCTCGGAGGCGCGCGCCGACGCCACGCTGTTTGCCGCCGAGCGAATGACGGCTTCGAGCCCGGACGGACGCTTGGCTCTCGCCGAGCTGGAACGCGCTCTCGCCGGGTTGAATGCGGGCGATCGCGAGCTCTTGCTGCTCTTCGGCGTCGAAGGTTTGAGTTATCCCGAGGTCGCGGTGGTATTGGAGCTCGACCAGGTAACTGTGCGGAAACGTGTCAGTCGTGCGCGGGCCCGCTTGGCGGAAGCGCTCGACGACGACGCCCGAGTCATGTCAAAGTCGAGGCTGCGCGAATGACCGAAGTCGATGAGCTGTTGGCGCGTCTGCGCAAGTTGCCGCCCGTCGCGCTCGACGCGGAGTTCGAGGCGTCCGTGCGAGCGCGCTCCGTGCGCCGTTTGCGCAAGCGAGCGCGTCCGGCGCCGGTTGCTTCGGTCGCGCTGGCGGGCACGGTGGTGCTTTATCTCGGCTGGGCGCTCCAGTTTGCGAGCGCTCTCTATCGCTGAGAGCGCTGGTTTTTAAGCGAATTTCTGGAGCCCCGCGGCGAGCGGGCCGTGCGTTGGATAAGCGCCTTCGATTCGTCCGAGTTCGCGGACTGGCCACGTCGCCCACTCCGTTTCCGCGAACGCCCGCGCGCGCAGCAGATTGCTCACCACGACGTCGATGTCGTCGACTTGCCAGACGTCCGCGTTGGCTTCTGGATCCGCGAGAGTGGCTGCGCAGGCGACGCGCGAGAGCACCACGCTGGCCAGTGGTGGGAGCAGACAGCCGAGCAGCGAGAATGCTCCGAGCAAGCGCTGCGCGACGTCGAGCCCGCCCACCGAGTCTGCGCTGATCAGCGCGCCTGCGGGCTTGCCCAAGAAGCAAGGCGACAGCTCGTACGAGGTCATCACCTCCAAGAAGCGCTGTAATGGCGAACCCCACGAGCCCCAATAGACGCCACTGCCGATCAAGAAAGCGTCGGCGTGCGACAAGCGATCGGCGAGGGCCTCGACCGTGCCGTGATAGTCCGCCAAGCACACCCTGTCTGCTTGCCAATGCGCGGGCAGGGTCGTTGCCGCGCGCTGCAAGAAGCGCTCGGTATTGCCCTCACCACCGCGCAGCGAGCCATTCAAAAGCAAGAGTCGAGAGGTCATGCGCTGAATCAAAGCGCAGGCCCGCGCGGCAGGCTATGCTCGGCACCGCGAATTAGGAACGCGCGCGCATGGCTGCCAAAAAGTCACCCCCAAAAATCGCGAAATCGCCCGATAAATCGGCCAAATCCAAGAAATCGTCGAAGTCAGCGAGCAAGGCCGAGCTGCCAGTGCAGCACTTTGCCAACGCCGGCGCGTTCGAGCGTTGGCTCCGGACTCACCACGAGACCTGCCCCGGGATCTGGTTGCGCTTGATGAAGAAGACGTCCGAGCAGCCTGGCGTGAGCTACGCGGAAGCGCTCGACCTCGCGCTCGCCTACGGCTGGATCGACGGGCAGACCAAAACTCATGACGCGGATTCGTGGCTTCGTAAGTTCGTGCCCCGGGGGGCGCGCAGCATTTGGTCGAAGATCAATCGCGACAAAGCGCTGGCGCTGATCGCTGCCAAGCGCATGCAACCCGCCGGGCTCGCACAAGTCGAGCGGGCCCAGGCAGACGGGCGCTGGCAAGCCGCGTACGACTCAGCGCGCAAGGCCGAGCCGTCAGCCGAGTTTGCGGCGGCGCTCGCTGCGTCACCTCGAGCTCGAGCTTTCTTCGAGAAGTTGAGCGGGGCCAATCGCTATGCGGTATTGTTTCGAGAAAAGGCGCCAAAACGGCCGGAAACGCGCGCGCGCAAGATCCGCGACTTGATCGCCATGCTCGAGCGGGGCGAGACGATCCACGGTTGAAGCGCGCCTGCGAGCTCGCGAGGGTCCGCGCGCGGCTTCGAAGATCAGCGGTCCGAGCGATTCAATACGGCGCCCGGATCCGCAATGCCAATGGTGCCGCTTCGGTTTTCGCCGGTGGGTGAGAGGGCGCGCGCGTACTGCACTGGAGTCACGCCGTTGAGCCGTTTGAAGTGTCGAGTGAAGTGACTCTGGTCCGCGAATCCGCAGCGAGCAGCGACATCCGCCGCTGGGGCGCCCTCGCGCAGCAGTTTTCGCGCGTGGCCGATGCGTAGACAAAGTTGATATGCGTGCGGTGGAAGTCCGTAACGCTGCTTGAATGCGCGCAGCGCTTGAAATCGGCTGAGCCCGGCGTGCTTTGCCAGCGTGTCGAGATCGACGCGAAGTCCTTCCTCGTTCAGACATTCGCGCATGCGGATGGCCGCGCGGCGCGGAGCAGCCGCGGGAGGGCGCGGCGCGCGCGCGTTCTTGACCAACTCGCAGATCATCGCCTCCCCCAGATCGAGCATTTGGGACTGCACTTGCATGGCCGAGGCGTTCGGCTCGAAGGTCGTGCAGAACTCGCGAAAACGCATGCCTAGCTGCCGAGAAATCGGCTGCATCACCGCGGCCCAGTCGAAACGCACCGAGCTCGGTTGCTGTTCGGAAATCAACTGCTCGAGCTGCGAAGACTCGAACTCGAGGACGCTGAACGAACCAGCTTCGCGATAAGGGTTCGCAATCATGACCTCACCCGGCGTGTTGCAGAACACCAGCCCGGGCGCGCCCGCGTGCAGCGCGCCGCGGCTATGCACGCCGCCGCGCCAGGTGTGAAACATGACCACCGCGAAAGTCGCGCACATCACGCGCCACTCTCGCGGCGAGTGGCGGGCCTCAATCACTTCGATCCCCGGCAGCGCAGCCGAGCGTCGATAGTCGACGACCTCCGTGAGTGGACTTGTCCGACCGGCCATTTTCACGCATTCTGTGCCGGATCGGCCTGCCGAGCACGGAGAATGCTGCCGGATCGCCGCGGCCTGGGTTTGTTTCGTGAGGGTTCCTACAGGCCGGCCGCTCTCGAATCCGCAGTTTGGAAAGGCTTCTTTGGTTTGATCGTCACTGCTAGCATGCGAGCGAGTGGTGACCCTCCGCGGTGAATGACCGACGCAACTCAGTAGACTTTCGAAAGCGCGTGAACTGCCCGCGGCGCGGCTTGCGATGCTGGATCGCGATCGCCCAAACTCCTTCTTGCCGCTGCCCGCCGAGCCGAAGTTTCGAATGAGATCGCAGCCGCTCGTTGCCCTCGAGCAATCGGTCGAGTGAGCTCGGCGATCGAAGTCGATCACGCGCGTTGGAGCGTTCGACGAACGCGCGCCGCCGGCGTTTTTTGCGCGTGAAAATTGCCGCCGAGCAGCTGGCGAGATCCGTCCGTTCGATGCGCGCACATGATGCTCACTCAACACCCTGGCGAGCCGTTCAGGTGGGGCTGAATGGTGAGCAGGCACACGCGAGCGCGCGCGCACGGCTTAAATAAGGCCGAACGCGAAGAGAGCCGAATGTGTGCCTACATTGAGTGCGAAGGTGGTCTTTCTTTTTTTGCGCGAGCCGCTGTTGCGAGAGAGTGCAGCGCGAGCCCCAGCACTGTATGCTTCAAATACCATGGGCTCTGGATCTGCAACCAACGACTTAACGAGTCCTTCGAGCGCGAGCAGTCCTCGCTTCAACGAGCCGGAGGCGCTGAGCTTCGAACGACCGACGATGCAAGTCGGACGCTACCGGATTTTATCGGAGCTCGGCCGCGGCGGCATGTCGAACGTGTTTCTCGCGGTCGCGAGCGGCCCCGGCGGCGTGAACAAACTCGTCGTGCTCAAAGCGCTGCTGCCGGATCTGGCGACTGAAGGCTACGCACTGTCGATGTTCATGGATGAAGCGCGCCTGGCTGCGCAGCTCAATCATCCGAACGTCGTGCAAACCTACGAAGTCGGTACTGAAGGCGATCGCCACGTGATCGTGATGGAGTACCTCGAGGGCCAGTCGCTCTCGGCGGCCGTGAGGCGCGCGGCTGCGGAAGGCAATCCGATGCCTCTCGCGCTGCAACTGCGCATCATCATCAACGCGCTCGATGGCTTGCATTATGCGCACGAGCTCAGCGGTTACGAGGGCGCTTCACTGCAGCTCGTTCATCGCGACATCTCTCCGCAGAACGTGTTCGTGACCTATGACGGTCAAGTCAAGGTGCTCGACTTCGGCATCGCGAAGGCGACCTCGGCTTCGACGCACACGGCCGCTGGCGTGATGAAGGGCAAGATCGCGTACATGGCGCCGGAGCAAATCGTCGGCGGCAACGTCGATCGCCGCGCGGACTTGTACTCGGTCGGCTGCATGCTGTGGGCCGCGGCCACGGGCGTGAAGTTGTGGAAGGACACGCCCGACGTACAAATCATGCGCCGCGCGATCAGCGGTGATGTCCCCACGCCGCAGAGCGTGAACCCCGAGTGCGATGACGATCTGAATCGCATCGTAATGAAGGCGCTCGCGCGCGAGCCGGACGATCGCTATGCGACCGCAACCGAGCTGCAGCACGATCTCGAGCTTTACGTCGAGCGCTTCGGCGCTGCGGCGAAGCAAAAGGAGATCGCGCGCTTCGTCTCGACTTTGTTCGCCGATACGCGCGCGCAACTCAAGGCCTTGGTCGAGCGTCAACTCACCCTGATCCAAACGGACAATTCTTCCGTCTCGCGCGAGCGTCCGCGGCCTGCGCGTGGCTCGGGCACGCTGGGCGGTTCGTCGTCTGAATCGATTCACACGCTGCTCGCGGAGCCGATCGAGCCTGGAAAGGGCAAGCGTCGCGTGGTGGCGGTGCTCGCTGGGCTCGCGCTGTTGGGCGCGGTCAGCTTTTACGCTTGGGGCAAGCGCGTCAATGCTGGGGCATTGCCGACGGCGGAGACCGCGACGCCCGCCAAGGTTGCCGCACCCGCGACCGCCGAGGCCGCCGCCGCCACGCGCGTCTCGGTCGCGCTCCAAGCCAGTCCGCCCGAAGCAAAGCTCTACCTCGACGACGAGCCATTGCCGACGAACCCGACGACCAAGCTCTTGCTCACCGACGGGAAAGCGCACGTGCTGCGCGCCGAGGCGCCCGGGTTCGCGAACGCCACGAGTGAGTTTTCGCCCAGCAAAGACGCCACCGTGTCGCTCACGCTCTTGCCCGTCGCCAGCGGCGCGAAGAAGGACGACTCGTCGGCTTCACCGACGCACCGGAGCTACATTCGCTTCGGTCGCCCGACACCGGGCGCCGCCGCTGCGCCTGCTGCCGCACCGGTGACTGCCGCACCGACCCCCGCGCCGGCTACGGCCGCGGCTGCGCCTGCAAAGCCCGACTGCTCGAATCCGATCTTCCTGGACAAGGACGGAATTCGTCGGGTTCGTCCTGAGTGCCGTTAGGCAACCCGTTCGACGTGCCGTAGGTGGAGATATCGCGCTGCGTGCATTCGGACGCATGCAGCGTGCGCGACTCAAGGACACCACAAGCGCGCACATCGACGGATGACCGGCACACAGTTTTTGGGCAACCGCCCGCGAGCAATCGATTCGATATCGAGGCTAGCGTCTGCTAGACTCGAAGATCGTTCGGCTCACGTGTCACGGCACGTTCGTGCTTCGTACCACCCAACAGACTCGAGATCCCGATGTCTTCTGGCTTCAAACTAATCGTTCCAAGTGCTCTAGCGTTCTACCTGGCGGCTGCGTGCGCGCCTGACCTCGACTCGCTCTCGGCGAGCTACTCGGCGACGAGCCTCGGCGGCTCTTCCAACGGCGGTAGCGACTCCGAAGCTGGCTCTGGCAACGGCTCCAGCGGCGGTTCCACCCCGACTGACCCTTGCTCGAACGGCAAGAAGGACACGAAGGAGTCCGACGTCGATTGCGGCGGGACCAGCACCTGCGATCGCTGCATCGAGAACTCCAAGTGTACCTCGAACAACGATTGCGAAAGCAAATTCTGCAAGAGTGGTCGTTGCACGGAACCGCGCTGCGACGACAAGATCCAGAATCAAGACGAGACTGGGGTCGACTGTGGTGGCACGTGTTTGCCGTGCGATATCGGCGTCTCTTGCGGAAGCAACGACGACTGTGATGGTCACTACTGCCTCGACGGAAAATGCGCCGACCACTGCGTCAGCGGCGTCTTGGAAGCGCAGACGGACGAGACCGACGTAGATTGCGGTGGCGAGACTTGCGACAAGTGCGCCGACACCAAAAAATGTGTCGCGGCAACTGATTGCACGAGTGCCATTTGCTCCAACCAGAAGTGCCAGAAGCCGACCTGTAGCGATCAGGTCAAAAACCAAGACGAGAGCGACACGGACTGCGGCGGGGCTTGCTCAGCCACCAAGCCGTGCGGCGTCAACGCGACCTGCAACGGCCCATCCGATTGCGCCAGCTGGATCTGCTCGGGAACGACCGGAAAATGTCTCGCTGACACCGTGGTCGTCGCAGACGGTGACATGATCGACGACTTCGAAGACGGCGATCTGTTCCCGCTGGCCTTGGATGGTCGCGTCGGCAACTGGTACGCCTACGGCGACGGCTCGGGCATCACCACGGCTGATGTGGTTACGATGAATCGCGGCAAGGGCAAGATGGTGCTGCACCACAAAGGCAAGGACTTCACCAATTGGGGTTCCGGCGTGGGCGTCGACTTGGCCCACGGCAGCGGGGACAAGCTTTCGTATGATGCCTCCGCGTTCAACTCCGTCACGTTCTGGGGTCGCGCGACTCTGACCGGTACGGACACCTTGAACGTGACCGTTGCTCTTCCGACCGCCGATACGGACGGTTTGGTGAAGAACAAGACCTGCACGACTTGTGATCATCACTACTTCAAGAACGTCACGTTCACCTCGACTTGGCAACGCTTCGTGGTTCGGTTCGACGACCTTTCACTCGAGCCGGGCGGCAAACCGGAGCCAGTGCCCGCATTCAACGCGGGGGTCCTGAGTTCCGTTCAGATGCGCGTGGTCCCGGGGTTGACTTACGAGCTGTATATTGATGACCTCGCTTTCGTGAAGCCATAGAGTGTCTGGAGGGAAAATCATGAAAGCCATGAGAAAGCACTGCCGTTCGACTGCCGCGCTGCTGATCGCTGCGGGTCTCTTGCCCTCGAGTGTTGCCTTCGCAA
>Ga0164307_10000425_pt1 | contig 18526 bp, 15 predicted proteins | sample Whisoiple_243_MG_FD_110214 | JGI IMG/M metagenome (GOLD analysis project Ga0164307, IMG submission 110214) | Soil microbial communities amended with fresh organic matter from upstate New York, USA - Whitman soil sample_243_MG | ecosystem: Environmental > Terrestrial > Soil > Unclassified >...
GACGAGTGGGACCTGATCGTCGTCGACACCCCTCCGTCCCGCTCCGCGCTGGACTTCCTGGACGCGCCGAAACGTCTCGGCTCCTTCCTGGACGGAAAGTTCATCCGACTGCTGATCGCACCGGCGAAGATCGGCGGACGGGCAGGGATGAAGTTCCTCAACGTCGGCATGTCGATGATGACGGGGACGCTCGGGAAGCTGCTCGGCGGTCAGTTCCTTCGTGACGTGCAGACCTTCGTCGCGGCCATGGACTCCATGTTCGGCGGATTCCGTACCCGGGCCGACGCCACGTACAAGCTGCTGCAGGCGCCCGGTACGGCGTTCCTCGTGGTGGCGACGCCGGAACGGGACGCGCTGCGCGAGGCGGCGTACTTCGTGGAGCGGCTGGCCGCCGAGGAGATGCCGCTCGCCGGCCTGGTCCTCAACCGGGTGCACGGCAGTGAGGCGGCGAGGCTCTCCGAGGAGCGGGCGCTGGCGGCAGCAGAAAATCTTGAAGCCGTCGGCATTGTGGATCAGACCGCAGGGAAGGCTGGCCTTGGTGACCCGGCGGACCCGGTGGCCGCCACCTCTCCCGAAGCCCCGGAGTCGCGCCTCTCCCCCGAGCGCAGCAACGACCCCGCACCCGAGCCGCCACAGCAGGAGCCGCCCTCGCACGACCGGACGTCGCGCAGCCCAGAGCCGCACAGCAGTGGCCGTAAGTCGGCCAACCTTTCCGTGCCGCCGACACAGACGGAGGCGGACACCGATGTCGCGTCCGTCGCGGACGAGACGTCCGCGGACGTGTCCGTCGAGCAGCTGACCGCGGGCCTGCTGCGACTGCACGCCGAGCGGATGCAGGTCGTGGCGCGTGAGCAGCACACGCGCGACCGGTTCACCGCGCACCACCCCGAGGTCCCTGTGACCGAGGTGGCCGCGCTGCCCGGTGACGTGCACGACCTCTCGGGCCTCAGGGCCGTCGGAGAGCTGCTGGCGACCGGCTCCGCCCAGGCCTGAGCCGCGTAGTGGCGCTCGGGGGCCTCCCCACGGGCTGCCCACCAGGCATCACCCCACGGCGGCGAACCTCTCGTGCAGCTCGTCGTCGTGCAGACCGTCGTCCAGCCCCACCGCTGCGGGCAGCATGCCCGTGGACCGCTCGTACTCACTCCGCGCGGTCTCCAGCAGGCGACGCCAGGACGTCACGGTGGGGCGTCGGCGCAGCAGCGCGCGGCGTTCCCGCTCCGTCATCCCGCCCCACACGCCGAACTCGACGCGATTGTCCAGCGCGTCGGCCAGGCACTCGGTACGCACCGGGCATCCGGTGCACACCGCCTTGGCCCTGTTCTGCGCTGCCCCTTGTACGAACAATTCATCCGGATCGGTAGTGCGGCAGGCTGCCTGCGCACTCCAGTCGGTTACCCAGCCCATGCCGGCGCCGTCCTCTCCCGAATCGAGGCTCCCCCACGGCGGTAGCGGCATATTCACCGCTGCCAGTTGAGGACGTTACGGAAGGTGGCGACAGCACAACACCCCCTTCGGGCCCAATCTTGAATGGCCCGAACGGACTATGCGTACGCGGCAGATCACCCAGAGGAGTGACGCAGGGACATAACTGACCGACCCGACTGGATCGGGATGAAAACCCCCATACGCAACGGACATTCAATGACGTACAAGGCGAATTCGGGAACGCCTTGACGCTTGGCTGAATTCCGCTGAGAGCCCTGCAGAGGGGTTGATACACAATCGGACTGCTGTGACAGTTGAGAGCAGCTTAGGCCAAGGCCTGTACGTGTGTCCGGCGAATGAGAACGTAGGCTGCCCCCATGCCAAAGAAGCGCTCAGGCGGGGGTCTGACGACGACCCAGCAGGCCGCCAAGTTCCTCGGTGTCGCCGCGCTCTCCGGAGCTGTGCTGGCGGGCATCGCGCTGCCGGCCGCCGGCGCACTCGGGCTCGCGGCCAAGGGAACGGTCGAGGGATTCGACGAGATCCCCTCCAACCTCAAGACCCCGCCGCTGAGCCAGCGGACCACGATCCTGGACAACGAGGGCGGCGCGATCGCCACGGTCTACTCGCGTGACCGCACCGTCGTCCCGCTCAAGAACATCTCGCCGTACATGCAGGACGCGATCGTCGCGATCGAGGACTCGCGCTTCTACGAGCACGGCGCGATCGACCTCAAGGGCATCCTGCGCGCGATGAACCGCAACGTGCAGGAGGGCGGCGCCGCGCAGGGTGCCTCGACCCTCACCCAGCAGTACGTGAAGAACGTCTTCGTCGAGGAGGCGGGCGACGACCCGGAGAAGGTCGCCGAAGCCACCCAGCAGACCATCGGCCGCAAGGTCCGGGAGCTGAAGTACGCGATCCAGGTCGAGGAAGAGCTCGGCAAGAAGAAGATCCTGGAGAACTACCTCAACATCACCTTCTTCGGGCAGCAGGCCTACGGCGTCGAGGCGGCGTCGCAGCGCTACTTCTCCAAGCACGCCAAGGACCTGAAGCTGGAGGAGGCCGCCATGCTGGCCGGCCTCGTGCAGTCGCCGACCCGCTACGACCCGGTCAACGACGCGGAGGAGGCGACCAAGCGCCGCAACACCGTGCTGACGCGCATGGCCGCCGTCGGCAGCATCTCCCAGGGCGAGGCCGACAAGGCCATCGCCGCCCCCATCAAGCTGAAGGTCAGCAAGCCGAAGAACGGCTGCATCACGGCCGTCAGCGGCGCCGGGTTCTTCTGCGACTACGTGCGCAAGACCATCCTGTCCGACACCGCCTTCGGGAAGACCGCGGAGGACCGGACCAAGCTGTGGAACCTCGGCGGCCTGACCATCAGGACCACCTTGTCGCCGCGCGCCCAGCAGGCGGCCAACGAGGCGGCGACGTCGAAGGTCAACAAGGACGACAAGGTCGCCGCGTCGGTGGTCCAGGTCGAGCCCGGCACCGGCAAGATCCTCTCGATGGGCCAGTCCCGCCCGTACGGCCTCGACCAGACGCAGCACGAGACGGTGCTCAACCTCGCCGTCAGCAACGAGCTGGGCGGCAGCACCTACGGCTTCCAGGTCGGTTCGACGTTCAAGCCGATCACGGCCGCGGCGGCACTGGAGAAGGGCATCGACCCGGCGCAGAGCTACAGCTCCGACTGGAAGATCTCGGTGCCCATGAACTCCTACCGCAACTGCGCGGGTTCGCCCGTCGGAAGCGGGAACTGGGACCTCCAGAACGAGCTGGAGTCCGAGAAGGGCGCCTACGACATGACGAGCGCGCTCGGCAAGTCGATCAACACCTACTTCGCCAAGCTGGAGCAGCAGGCCGGACTCTGCGAGACGGTCACCATGGCGAAGAAGCTCGGCTACGAGCGCGGTGACGGCAAGCCCCTCTCGGACAACCACCCGTCGATCACCCTGGGCGGCACGGAGAGCACCCCGCTCGGCATGGCCTCCACGTACGCGGCGTTCGCCAACCGCGGCACCTTCTGCACGCCGATCGCCATCGAGGCCATCAAGGACGCGAACGGCAAGAAGGTCGACGTGCCCAAGTCCTCGTGCTCGCGGGCGATGAGCGAGAAGACGGCCGACACCATCAACCAGATGCTCAAGGGCGTCGTGGAGGACGGAACCGGCACCCAGGCGGGCCTGATGGACCGCGACAACGCGGGCAAGACCGGTACCACCAACGACCGCGTGGACGCCTGGTTCGTCGGTTACACGCCGAACCTGTCCACGGCCGTGTGGGTGGGTGCGGACGTCGGCAAGAAGGTGCCGATGTACAACATCACCATCGGTGGCCAGTACTACGACAAGGTCTGCGGCGGCTGTCTCCCCGGTCCCATCTGGAAGACGGCGATGACCGGCGCGCTGAGCGCCTCGGAGACCCCTTCCTTCAACCCGATCTCGGTGCCGCGCGCCAAGGAGAAGGAGAAGGACAAGGGCCGTGGCGACAACAACGGCGGCGGCGGCAACGAGGACTCCGACGCCGACCCCATCGGCGGCATCACCATCCCGCCCGGCTTCATCGGCGGGAACAACGGCGGCGGCAACGACGGCGGCCGGAACGGCCGCAACGGCCCCTGACCGTCCGGGACGCACGACCACGTCATGAAAGGAGGAGGGGCGCCCCGGTCCGGGGCGCCCCTCCTCCTTCGTGTGTACGGCCCCTCAGCCGGCGAGCAGCCTCTTCACCGCGGCGGCGACCCTGCCGCCGTCGGCGAGCCCGGCCACCTTCGGGTTGACGATCTTCATGACGGCGCCCATGGCCCGCGGCCCCTCGGCACCCGCGCCCTTCGCCTCCTGGACGGCCTGCGCGACGATCACGTCCAGCTCGTCGTCGGTCAGCTGCTTGGGCAGGTAGGTGTCCAGCAGTTCGCCCTCCGCCCGCTCACGCTCGGCCTGCTCCGTCCGGCCGCCCTGGGCGAAGGCCTCGGCCGCCTCGCGACGCTTCTTCGCCTCCTTGGCGATCACCTTCTGGACCTCGTCGTCGGAGAGCTCGCGCGACGTCGTGCCGCTGACCTCCTCCTTGGTGATCGCGGTCAGGGTGAGCCTGAGGGTGGACGAGGTGAGCTCGTCACGCGCCTTCATGGCCGTGGTGAGGTCTTCCTTGAGCTTGGACTTGAGCGTGGTCATGGGGAGATTGTGACAGGTACGGAGCACCTGCCGCCCTCCTGTTTTCGTCCCACCGCACCGTTTCTGCGACGATGGGCCCATGCGCGCACGCTACGGAGTACCCCTGAAAGTCACGGCAGTCGGCGCAGCGGTCGGCGCCGCCGGCCTCGTGTACGCGGCCGGATTCGAGGCCCGCTCGTTCCGCCTCCGCCGGATCACCATTCCTGTACTCCCGCACGGGGCACGCCCGTTGCGTGTGCTCCAGGTCTCCGACATCCACATGGTGAGCGGCCAGCGCAAGAAGCGCGCCTGGCTGCAGTCGCTGGCGGGCCTGCGCCCGGACTTCGTGGTGAACACGGGCGACAACCTCTCCGACCCGGAAGCCGTGCCGGAGCTGCTCGACGCGCTCGGCCCGCTGATGGAGTTCCCCGGGGTCTATGTCTTCGGCTCGAACGACTACTACGGGCCGAAGCTCCGCAACCCGGTCCGCTACCTCCTGGAGAAGACCCAGGGCAAGCACGGGCTCAACGGGAACGCCCCGGCCGTCGACGTCGTCCACAACCCGTGGGAGCCGATGCGGGACGCCTTCGACGAGGCCGGCTGGCTGAACCTCTCCAACACCCGGGGCCGGATCAAGGCGGACGGGCTCGAGATCGCCTTCACGGGCCTGGACGACCCCCACATCAAGCGGGACCGCTACGCCGAGGTCGCCGGTGGGCCCGAGACGGGCGCGGACCTGTCGATCGGGGTGGTCCACGCTCCGTACCTGCGCTCCCTGGACGCCTTCACGGCGGACGGCTACCCGCTGATCCTGGCCGGTCACACCCACGGCGGGCAGCTCTGCATCCCCTTCTACGGCGCCCTGGTCACCAACTGCGACCTGGACACCGACCGGGTGAAGGGCCTCTCCGGGCACACGGTCGGTGAACAGCGCTCCTACCTCCACGTCTCCGCGGGCTGCGGCACGAACCGCTACACCCCCGTCCGCTTCGCCTGCCCGCCCGAGGCGACCCTGCTGACGCTGACGCCGCGGGACTGATCCCTCCGCCTCGATCCGGCCGGAGCCCGGTCCCCTGCCCCCGCTCCGCACAAAACCGGATTTCGCCTCCGGGCGCGGGTGGGCTAAAGTAATCGATGTCGCCGGGAGACCGGTGGGCATCGGGGTGTAGCGCAGCTTGGCAGCGCGCTTCGTTCGGGACGAAGAGGTCGTGGGTTCAAATCCCGCCACCCCGACAGCTGAAACACCAGGTCAGAGGCCAGGTCCTAAATTCAGGACCTGGCCTCTGTCGTTTCCGGAGGTTGAGGCCCCGAGCCGTCCGGCGGGGCTGCCTCTCAGCCCGCCCCGGAGAGCGGCCGGGCCGTGTCCTTGCCCGTGGAGCCCTTGAGGGACGGCAGGCCGGTCAGTCCGATGAAGACCAGCGAGAAGACACCCGCCGCCGCGAAGACCGTGAAGCCTGTGGTGGTCGAGCCGGTCGCGAGCAGTTGGCCGCCGAGCCAGGGGCCGAAGAGGCGAGGGCAGCCGCTGGGAGACGCCGTGGACCAGCAGGAGCCCGCCGAAGGAGGCCACGGTTCCGCATGGCCGACATGGGCGATGTCACCGGGAGGGGGAGTCGTCTGCGGCTCCTGACGGGGAGGGGGCGGATGTCGGAGCTGTCCGATCGGACCGGGGGTAGACGGTGCCGTCGAAGATCCTTCGTGCGGTCCGCACCACCGCGGTACGCCTGACGACGGGCGAACCGTCCGTACCGGCCTCGACGCCTGCCTCGATGTCGAGGAACCCGGTGGGGTGTTCGATGCGCAGCCGGTCGCCGTGGGCGGGCAGCCGGGCGACGCCCTCGGCGACGCTGCCCGCGATGCGCAGCCCGGCGGCGACACCCGCGGCGCCGAGGACCCCGATGGAGGTGTGGCAGCGGTGCGGGATGAAGGTACGGGTCGTCACGGCGCCGTCGTCCACGGGCGGGGCCAGCAGGCTGAGCTTGGGCACGGTGGTGTCGCGTACGTCGCCGAGCCCCATGAGGGGGCCGGCCTCCAGCCGGATCCCTTCGAGTCGGTCGCGCAGCGCGGTGTCCGCCTCCAGCTCCTGCGGTGTCTCGTAACCCGTGAGACCGAGCGACCGCGCCGGTATGAGCACGGTGGGCATGCCGTTGTCGACGCAGGTCACCGTCGTGCCGGCGACGTCCTCCCGTGCCCGGCCGGTGGGCAGCAACGGAGCCGCGCTCCGCGCGAACTCGATCACCACCGGTGCGGCGGTCCCGGGCACCCCGGAGATCCGGGCCGCCCCCGTGTAGTCGACGCACCCGCCAGGAGTGGGGAACGTCGCGGTGGCCAGGTCGCCGGTGTTGACCATCCGGATGCGTACCGAGGTGTGCCCGTCCTCTGCGGGGACCAGCCCGCGCTCCACGGCGAAGGGACCGACGCCGGCGAGCAGGTTGCCGCAGTTCTGGCGGTCGGAGACCTCCGCGCCCTCGACGGCGACCTGGAGGAAGAGGTAGTCGACGTCGACGTCCGGGTCGTCCGGCACGGAGACGACCGCGACCTTGCTGGTGAGCGGGTGCGCGCCGCCCAGGCCGTCGATCTGGCGCGGGTCGGGGCTGCCCATGATCCGCAGCAGCAGGCCGTCGCGGGCCGTCGGGTCCCGAGGCAGGTCGTCGGCCAGGAAATAGGCGCCCTTGGACGTGCCGCCCCGCATCAGGAGGCAGCGGACGCCGCTCATACCGGCCGCTCCGTGACGCGCGCCGTATCGGTTGTCATGACTGAGCTCTCCTTGCTGGACAGGGCTACGGACCCACCAGCGGGACGCGCAGGACATCGATCAGGCGCCGCACGTCACCCGCGCAGTGCCTCGACCACGCTCGCCAGGTGGGAGCGGACGGCCGACTCGGCCGCCTGCGGATCCCTGGCCCTGATCGCGTCGATCACGGCCAGGTGTTCACTCAGGGACTGCTGAGCGCGTCCGGGCCTCAGGGCGAGCTGGAACCTGTGACGCACCAGCTGAGCGTTCAGCCGCTCCAGGAGGGACACGGCCGTCTGCTGACCGGAGAACTCCCTGACCATGGCGTGAAGTCGGTGATTGAGGTCGGAGTAGAGCATCGGATCGCCGTCGGCGACGGCCTTGGTCATGGCCTCGCCGACCTCCGCGAGCCGGTCAAGCTGCTCGTCGTCGGCCACGACGGCAGCCTTGGCCGCGCAGAGGCCCTCCAGGACCATCCGGCACTCGGTGATGGCGACGGCTTCGTCGACGGTCACCACGCGCACCCTGGATCCGCGGTTACGGATCCGCTCGACCAGCCCCTCCGCCTCCAGTTCGATCAGCGCCGCCCTGACGCCGGCCCGTGTCACACCGAACCGCTCGGCGAGTTCGTTCTCCACCAGCCGCTGGGCCGGCACCATCTCACCGCGCAGAATCGCCTGCCTCAGCCGGGTCAGAGCCAGCTGCCTGGCCTGCTCCCCACTGATCGGACCGGCTTGCTTCGGCATCGTTGCCCCCTGAGTGAGTGCCTGTCGAACGTAAATCCAGGGGCACAGGATTGTCAACGATTCTGTTTTGCATATTGCTGATACTTGGAGCCTCCCCCCGCGCCCCGGCCGTGAACGCGCGTGAGCCCGGTCCCCCTTCGAGAAGAGGGACCGGGCTCACAAGCGTCAGGCAGACGGTCAGGCGGCGACCGTGGTGCCCTCGACGACCTGGCGGAGCACCTCGGTCAGCGAGGTGACGACCTCGGCGTCGTCCGCCGGGTGGAGCTCGGCGAAGCGGGTCACGGAGCCGGGGATGGAGAGCTTGACGTCCGCGAGGACGGCTCCGCCGGCGATGCCGGCGGCCTTACGGGCGTCGTCCTGGGCCCACACGCCACCGAACTGGCCGAAGGCGGTGCCGACCACGGCGACGGGCTTGGCGGTGAGCGCGCCGGCGCCGTACGGGCGGGACAGCCAGTCGATGGCGTTCTTCAGCACGGCCGGCATGGTGCCGTTGTACTCGGGCGAGAACAGCAGGAACGCGTCGGAGCCGCCGGCCACGGCGCGCAGCTCCGCGGCCGCGGCCGGGACGCTCCCCTCGACGTCGATGTCCTCGTTGTAGAACGGGAGATCGGCGAGACCCTCGAACAGCTCGACCTCGACACCCTCGGGCGCGTGCTTGGCGGCGGCCTCGGCGAGCTGACGGTTGTGGGAGCCGGCGCGGAGGCTGCCGACGAGGGCGAGGATGCGTACAGACATGGGGGAAGCTCCCGGGAGACGGAGAGTGCAGAGGTAGCGGACCACGGTCCGTTTAAAGTTGTACCACTTAAACGGACCGTGGTCCACTTATGGCCGTCCGGGGCTACCCTGAAGCCATGACCGCTCCCCTTTCCCCGCCGCCCGGGCCACCCGACCCCGGGGAGGCGCGCACGAGCCTCACGCTCGCCGCCGCCGACGGGCCGGAGGCGCTGAGGGCGGACGCGGCCCGCAATCGGGTGCTCCTGCTGGACGCCGCCTCGCGCCTCCTGGCCGACTGCGGGGCGGCCGACCTGACCATGGAATCCGTGGCCGCGGCCGCCGGGGTCGGCAAGGGCACCGTCTTCCGGCGCTTCAAGGACCGGACCGGCCTGCTCATCGCGCTGCTCGACCACCGGGAGTCCCTGCTGCAGGCCGCCTTCCTCTCGGGGCCGCCCCCCATGGGTCCCGACGCCCCGGCAGCCGAGCGTCTGCATGCCTTCGGCCCCGCAGTGATGCGCCACGAACGCGATCACCACGAGCTGATCCTGGCGTCCCGCACCGACCCGCTACGCACCTTCTCCGTCCCCGCACAGCGTCTGAGACTCAGCCATGTCACCTTGCTGCTGCGCCAGGCGCACGCGGCGGGCCGGCCGGATCTGCTCGCGCACACCCTGCTGGGTTCGATCGACGCCCCCCTCGTCCACCATCTGACGTGCGAACGCGGCATGCCGGTCGAGCGGTTGGAGGAGGGCTGGCACGACCTGCTCATCCGCTACGGGGTGGAGCACTGACGGCGGCGCCTAGGGCCGCACCTGGATCAGGGCGTGCGTGCCGCTGGTACGCCACGCGTGACCGGACCGCTCCAGTTCCTCGAGGGTCCGCGGCTCCAGCCCCACGACGACATCGGACTTGAGCGTCCGCAGCGCCGCGACGGGCCCGGGGAAGTACGCCGTGAGCTCCGTGAACGACGTGGTCCCGGGCCACAGCCGGTCACCCACCAGGCGCCGGTAGTTGAGGTCGCCCTTCAGGATCGTGAGCGCCGCCGATCCGAGTTCCTCCCTCAGATCCCCGGGCATCCGTCCGTACGGGAACGGGGCGCAGAAGAACGCGTGGGCACGCACGTCGAGGCGGCCGGCACCCATGGCCTCCCGGATCCGCCCGCCGATGGCGCCCGCCTCACCGGAAGCTCCGGCCAGCCGCCGCACGCAGTCGGCGACATCGGCCGTCATGGCGTCGGAGACGTAGTACGGGCCGGGTTTCACATGCAGCACCACCCGGTCGGCGTGGCCGTGCCGGAGCAGGTGGTCGACGAGGACGAGATCGGGGATCAGCTCGCGCCCGGTGTTGTCGGCGATCACGGCGACGGTGGCACGGGCCCCCGGCGGCAGGAGGCTCCACAGCGCCGCACCGTCGTCGGCGACCAGACCGCCGGCCGGCGTTCCGCCCGCCGGTTCGGGTACGCCCCCCGGCCCGCGGAAGCCCAGGTCGGCCCGGTTGCCCCAGAGCGAGGCATGGAGGAGCGCGGACGCCCGCTCGGCCGCGGGCAGGTGGACGAGGTCGTCCAGGGCCCGGAGTTCCTCCTCGACCGTGCCACCACTCAGTTCGGCGCGCTTGAACGGGGCGAAGGGGTCGACGCCCCGCCACGGCCCCTCGCCGAAGTAGCCGGCCGCGTCCAGGAGTCTGCGGTAGAAGTAGCTCTCACCCCAGAGGAACGGGGTGTCGAACCACGGGCGTCCGAGGTGCTCGCGCCCCCACTCCAGCCAGAGGTCGCGGTCGGGACTCCCGTGGTCGAGTGGCTCGACGACGCCGTGGGCGATCTCGTGCAGCAGGGCGTCCAGGGCCCGGAGCTGCCGCGGGCCGTACGGGAAGGCGTCGCGCACCTGCTGGATCAACGCGGGGTGGCGCTCCGCCATGACGCTCCGGGCGAAGCTGCCCGGCTCCCGGAACGTGATCACAGGGGGGAGGCCGGGGCCCTGCCCGGTCTCGTCAGCCGTTCGCGTATCGCCCATGCGCCCAGTCTGCCCGGTGGGAGGGCACGCGTCGTGCGGCGGTGCGCGTGTCCGTCGAGGGCGGGACACCGGACGGCCAACGGCCCTGGCGGAACCGGCACATGAACGGCCCGGGCCGTGGCTACGATATACAGCGACTCAGATGACTTACCCCAGGAAAGGGACCCCGCACCCATGCCGGCCGAGACATTCGAGTTTCAGGTAGAAGCGCGCCAGCTCCTGCAGATGATGATCCATTCGATTTACTCGAACAAGGACGTATTCCTGCGTGAGCTCATTTCCAATTCCTCTGACGCGTTGGACAAGCTGCGACTTGAGACTCTCCGTGACGACTCGCTCCAGGCGGACACGTCCGACCTCCATATCGCCATCGAGGCCGACCAGGAGAAGCGCACACTGACCGTGCGCGACAACGGCATCGGAATGTCGCACGACGAGGTCGTGCAGCTGATCGGGACGATCGCAAATTCCGGTACGGCGAAGTTCCTCCAGGAACTGAAGGACGCCAAGGACGCCACCGCTTCCGAGGAGCTCATCGGACAGTTCGGTGTCGGGTTCTATTCGAGCTTCATGGTCGCCGACGAGGTCACCCTGCTGACCCGGCGAACGGGCGAGAACACCGGTACGCGCTGGCAGTCCAGCGGTGAGGGCACCTACACCGTCGAGTCCGTCGAGGACGCGCCGCAGGGCACCTCGGTCACCCTGCGGCTCAAGCCCGAGGACACCGAGGACAAGCTCTTCGACTACACCTCTCCCTGGAAGATCAGGGAAATCGTCAAGCGGTACTCGGACTTCATCACCTGGCCCATCCGCATGGCGGCGACAGGTGCCGAGGAGGGCGAGGAGCCCGGGACCGAGACGGTCAACTCGATGAAGGCCCTGTGGGCCCGGTCGAAGGACTCCGTGACCGATGAGGAGTACAGCGAGCTTTACAAGCACATCAGTCACGACTGGACCGACCCGCTCGAAACCATCCGCATGCAGGCGGAGGGGACGTTCGAATACCAGGCACTGCTGTTCCTGCCGTCCCACGCGCCGCAGGACCTGTTCATGCAGGACCACAAGCGCGGAGTGCAGCTCTATGTGAAGCGCGTGTTCATCATGGACGACTGCGAAGCGCTCATGCCGACGTATCTGCGCTTCGTGAAGGGCGTGGTCGACGCCCAGGACCTCTCGCTCAACGTGTCACGCGAGATCCTGCAGCAGGACCGCCAGATCGAGATGATGCGGCGCCGGCTGGTCAAGAAGGTGCTCTCGACGGTCAAGGACATGCGGTCCGGCAGCCCCGAGAAGTACGACACCTTCTGGAAGGAATTCGGCCGCGTCCTCAAGGAGGGCCTGTTCCAGGACTTCGAGAACCGCGACGCGATCCTGGAGATCTCCTCGTTCGCCTCGACCCAGGACGAGGAGGGGCTGACCACCCTGCGCTCGTACGTCGAGCGGATGAAGGAGGGCCAGGAGCAGATCTACTACATGACGGGCGAGTCGCGCGCGGCCATGGAGAGCTCTCCTCACATGGAGGCCTTCCGCGCCAAGGGCTTCGAGGTCCTGCTGCTCACCGACCCCGTCGACGAGGTCTGGGTCCAGTCCGTCCCCGAGTTCGACGGCAAGCCTCTCCAGTCCATCTCCAAGGGCGAGGTCGACCTGGACACCGACGAGGAGAAGAAGGAGGTCGAGGCCGAGCGCGAGAAGCAGCAGCAGGACTACGCCGGTCTGCTGACCTGGATGACCGAGCAGCTCGGCGACACCGTGAAGGAGGTGCGTCTCTCCTCGCGGCTCACCGTCTCGCCCGCCTGCATCGTCTCGGACACGCACGATGTCACTCCGGCGCTGGAGAACATGTACCGCGCCATGGGCCAGGAGGTGCCGCAGATCAAGCGCATCCTCGAACTCAACCCCTCGCACGCCCTCATCAGCGGACTGAAGAAGGCGTACACCGAGCGGAAGGACGAGGAGGGCGCCGGGACCGAACTCGCGGAGACGGCCGAGCTCGTCCACGGGCTGGCGCTGCTCTCCGACGGCGGCGAGCTGAGTGACCCCTCGCGCTTCAGCAGGCTGATGGCGGACCGTCTGGAGCGCACGCTCTGACGTCTCCCGCCCTCCACGCACCGCGGCCGCCAGACTTCCTGGCGGCCGCGGTCGCATGCGGCGCCGAAGGGCTCGGAGGCGGTACGAGGACGGCCGGCGCCCGGACATCCGAACAGACGGTGTTCCCCTCAAGGTGACGCAGAGGAGTCGTGCGGGCCGTCTTCATGCCCCGTAACTTCACCGTTTCGAGGGCCTGTCGGAGGTTTATCTACGCGCGGAGCATCGACGACCGAACGATCCTTCGGGCATATCAGACGACTTTTCGCGCGGCCATTACCGCCGGGTACCGGAAGCTGCTAAAAACGTGCTCGCCCCACGAACTCCCCCCTCGTCCCCCACATTTCGAAGGGCTGGCAGCCATGTCAGTACGAACCTTCCGGGCGTCCGTCTTCACCCTCGCGATCGCCGCAGTGGCCGCGCTCGGCGTCGCACAACCGGCATCCGCCGCCGGCGAGAACTATGTCGCTCTCGGTGACTCCTACTCCTCCGGAGTGGGCGCCGGGAGCTACACGTCGGAGAGCGGCGACTGCAAGCGCAGCACCAACGCCTACCCCTACCTCTGGAAGAACGCGAACGCCCCGTCGTCGTTCGCGTTCGTCGCCTGTTCGGGCGCCACGACGGCCTCCGTGTCCAGCGGCCAGCTGGGCGCGCTCAGTTCGTCGACCACGCTCGTCAGCGTCACGGCGGGAGGCAACGACGTCGGGTTCGCGGACGTCATGCAGACATGCGTCCTGCAGAGCGAGGCAACCTGTGTGAGCCGGGTGAACACGGCGGTCTCCGCGATCCAGAACTCGCTGCCGGGCAAGCTCGACTCCCTCTACACGGGCATCCGTTCGCGGGCTCCGCAGGCCCATGTGGTGGTGCTCGGATACCCCCGCTTCTACAAGCTGTCGGGTACCTGCATCGCCGGCCTCACCGAGGCCGAGCGGGGAGCGATCAACAACGCCTCGGACGTGCTCAACGGGGTGCTGGCCAAGCGGGCGGCCAACTCGGGGTTCACCTTCTCCAGCGTCGTGGACGAGTTCACCGGGCACGAGCTCTGCTCGGGTGACGCGTGGATCCACAGCGTGTCCATCCCGGTCACCAACTCGTACCACCCGAAGGCGATCGGGCAGTCGGGCGGCTATCTGCCGGCCTTCCGCTCCGCGGCGTAGCGCGCGTAGAACCGGCTCGCCCGGGCGGACACGGCGGCACCACCGGCCCGACCGGAGGTGCCGCCGTACGGCGGGCAGGCGCCGGGAAGCAGATCCCGGGCTCAGTAGCGCTCGACCAGGTGCTCACGGCCTGCGGGAGGCTCGCAGGAGTCGGGCCAGAAGTCCGTGACCCCGTCGATCCTGCCGTCCTCGTCGAAGGTGAAGAAGTGGATGGCGTGCGTCTCCTCCGACCCGAGGGTGACCAGCGTCCTGGCGGCGGCCTGGCGCCCCTCCCCGTCGGTCACGATCCGCTCGATCCGGACCTGCCGGGCCCCCGGGTGCTCCCGGTTGAACCGGACGTAGCGCTCCTTGCCGAGTATGCGCTCGCGGCTCTGCGGCAGCTCGTACACCACGTCGTCGGCGAGGGTGGCGGCGAAGGCGGCCCAGTCCCGCGCCCCGGCCGCGGCCCAGTACGCCTCCACAGCGACCCGCTCCCGAGCCGCCCACCACGCCACACCCGTGCCACCACTCGTCCCAGTCATGCCACCGAGTGTGGCGCCCGCCACTGACATCCGCGGTGACGCCGGGCCTCAATCAGCCTCTGACCTGCCGCGACGCCTTGATCGAGTACATCATCGGGATGCGCGGACGGTCCGACGGGAACCGGTAGTACCCGTCTCCTCCTCGCTTCAGCACCTGGTACCGCGGGAAGAGGGACGCGTCGTGCTCGTGCAGGAACTCGATCCGCAGTCCCGCCGCCGCGAGCGCCGAGACCACCTCGCCCACCGGGTGCTGCCACTCGACGCTGCGGTTGTGGACGGTCACGGCGTCGAGGTCGGCATAGGTGCCGGGCGAATCGTCCACCCATGCCTCCCGACTGAAGTAGTCGTACGTGACCGTCGAGCCCGTCTCGTCGTCCAGGCAGTCGGTGAACGGATGGAACTCGGCGAGGTAGAGAAATCCTCCGGGTGCCACCAGCGAGGCGGCGACCTCGGCCCAACGCGTGACGTCCGGTAGCCAGTTCAGTGCGCCGAGCCCGGTGTAGACGATGTCGTACGACGAGTCCGGGACCGCCTGGGCCGCGTCGTACACGTCGGCCGCGACGAAAGCCGCACGGTCCGCCGGGAGCTCCAGCGAGCGGGCCAGGCCGCGAGCCGTCTCGACGGCCGGCCCGGAGAAGTCGAGGCCCACGACGTGGGCCGCTCCGTGGCGGGCCCAGGACAGGGTGTCCAGTCCGATGTGGCACTGGAGGTGCAGCAGTGTCCGGCCGGTCACGTCACCGACCTCCGCCAGCTCGAAGTCACGCAGGGCGTCCCGGCCGGCCAGGAAGGCGTCCAGACCGTAGAAGTCACCGGCCGCGTGGATGGGCACACGCTCGTCCCAGCGCGCGCGGTTGATCTCGTGCCAGTCCTCAGGTGTCGGTGCGTACATGCGCGAAAGTTACCCACAGGCCGGGGGCGGGTGCGAACAGTTATCCACAGACCGCACGGCGTTGTGGCCACATCGGGTTGGATGGGGGCATGAGCGACACACAGAACGACGCGTCCGTACCGGAGCGGGAGCAGGAACCGCCGCAGTGGGAGCAGCGTTTCCGCGCCGCGCGGGTGTCCCTGCCCGACTGGGCCGAGGACGCTCCCGACCGCGCGCTCTTCGTCTCCAACGCCACCGGTACGTACGAGCTGTACGCCTGGGACCGGGCGACCGGGAAGCAGCGGCAGGTGACGGACCGGCCCAACGGCACGACCGACGGGGTGCTGACGCCGGACGGCCGGACCGTCTGGTGGTTCGCCGACACGGACGGCGACGAGTTCGGCGTGTGGATGCGGCAGCCCTTCGAGGGCGGCCCTGACGAGCCGGCCACGCCCGGCCTGGAGCCGTCCTATCCGGCGGGCCTCGCGATCGGACGGGACGGCACGGCCGTGGTCGGCCGCTCGACCGACGAGGACGGCACGACCGTCCACCTGGTGGCTCCGGGAGCGGCCCCGGTCGTCATCTACCGGCACCGTGAGTCGGCCGGGGTCGGCGACCTCTCCCACGACGGGACACTGATCGCCCTGGAACACACCGAGCACGGTGACGCCATGCACTCCGCGCTGCGCGTGGTCCGCCCCGACGGTTCCACGGTCGCCGAGCTCGACGACACCGAGGGCGGCACGAAGGAGCTGGGCCTCGCGGTGCTGGGCTTCGCCCCGGTGGCGGGGGACACCCGGCTGCTGGTCGGGCACCAGCGGCGCGGACGGTGGGAACCGATGATCTGGGATCCGGTGACGGGGACGCAGACGGACCTGCCGGTCGACCTGCCCGGTGACACGGGAGCGGAGTGGTATCCGGACGGATCCGCGCTGCTGATCGAGCACAGCTTCGAGGCCCGCAGCGAGCTCTGGCGCTACGAGCCGGGTGCCGCGGCGCCGGTCCGGGTCGAGACCCCCTCAGGCACGGTGTCGGGCGCCACGGCCCGTCCTGACGGCACGGTGGAGTATCTGTGGTCGTCGGCCGCGCAGCCGCCCGCCGTGCGCTCCACGGGGGGCTCCGTCGTGCTCGACCCTCCGGGCGCCAAGGCTCCGGCGTCGGTGCCGGTCCGGGACGCCTGGGTGGACGGCCCCGGTGGCCGCATCCACGCCCTGGTGCAGACCCCGGCCACCGGTGACGGACCGTTCCCGACGGTCTTCGAGATACACGGTGGGCCCACCTGGCACGACAGCGACGCCTTCGCGTCGGGTCCCGCCGCCTGGGTGGACCACGGCTTCGCCGTCGTGCGGGTCAACTACCGCGGATCGACGGGATACGGCCGCGCCTGGACCGACGCCCTCAAGCACCGCGTCGGGCTGATCGAGCTGGAGGACATCGCTGCCGTCCGGGAATGGGCGGTGAAGTCGGGGCTGGCGGACCCGGAGCGGCTCGTCCTGGCAGGCGGCTCGTGGGGCGGCTACCTGACGCTGCTCGGCCTCGGTACGCAGCCGGACGCCTGGGCCCTCGGGCTGGCAGCGGTGCCCGTCGCCGACTACGTCACCGCCTATCACGACGAGATGGAAGCGCTGAAGGCGATGGACCGCACACTGCTGGGCGGTACACCGGAGGAGGTCCCCGAGCGCTTCGAGGCCTCGTCCCCGCTGACCTACGTGGACGCCGTGCGCGCCCCGGTCTACATCTCGGCCGGCGTCAACGACCCGCGCTGCCCCATCCGTCAGGTGGAGAACTACGTGGACCGCCTCGCCGCCCGTGACGCCGTCCACGAGGTGTACCGCTACGACGCGGGGCACGGCTCGCTCGTCGTGGAGGAACGGATCAAGCAGGTGCGGCTGGAGCTGGACTTCGCGCTGCGCCACCTCGGACAGGCGTCGGCCGAGGCCCGGGACGAAGCCCGGGACGGCGGCGGGGACGGCGGCCGGGGGAAGGACCCGGAGGAGGCGACGCCCACGGCGTAAGGGCCGGATAAATGGTGCACCCCGCTCCGGGGGCCCGGAGCGGGGAACCGTAACGTGGAGGGGTGTACCGGTTCCTGCTGACCCCGCGATGGTGGGGGATCAACCTCTTCGTCGTGCTGGCCATCCCGTTCTGCGTGTTCATGGGCACCTGGCAGCTCGGCCGTTTCGAGGACCGCGTGCAGACGCACGAGATGGCCGAGAAGCGCCCCGATCCGGGCACCCGCTCCCCGAAGCCGCTCGGCGACCTGCTTCCCGTGAGCACGGAGACCTCCGGCCGCCCCGCCGTGGCGACGGGGACGTACTCCGACCAGTTCCTGGTTCCCGGCCGCAAGCTCGACGACCGTGACGGCTTCTACGTGCTGGATCTGCTGCGCACGGACAGCGGCAAGGCCCTGCCGGTCGTGAGGGGCTGGCTGGCGGGCAGCCCGGGCAGCACCCCGGTGCCCGCCCCGCCGGCCGGCGAGGTCACCGTGACCGGCGATCTGCAGGCCTCGGAGAACAGCGGCACCACCGGCGTCGATGTCAGTGGCGGGCTCCCCGAGGGCCAGCTGGGCATGATCAGCGCGGCCTCCCTGGTGAACCTCGTCCCCTACGACGTCTACGACGCCTGGGTGACTCTGCCCGAGCCGGACGCGGGCGGGACGAGCGGTGGCATGAAGCCGGTGCCCGCGGCGGCCGCGCAGGGCAGCGGGCTCGATCTGAAGGCCTTCCAGAACCTCGGTTACACCGGTGAGTGGTTCGTGTTCGCCGGCTTCGTGCTGTTCATGTGGTTCCGCCTCGTGCGTCGCGAGGCGGAGGCGGCCCGCGACGTACAGCTGGGACTCGCGGCCGACGCCGACTGACTGAGCTTCGCGCCGGTGCCGGTGCCGCGGTGCTGGTGCCGGGCGGGCGCGCGGTCGGCATCGGCGGATACGGGCAGGGCCCGCCGGAACCGGACGTTCCTGGCGGGCCCGGCCCGTATGCGTACCCGCGATCCCGGTTCCGGGATCACTGCCTAAGGGCCCCGGATCCCGGATCCCGGATTCGTGGGCACGGCCGGCGCGATCCTGTCCGTGGGCCGGGCGTCAGCCGTGATCGCGGGCGCGGCAGCGTCCGGATCCGGATGCGGGCAC
>Ga0164307_10000428_pt1 | contig 18467 bp, 15 predicted proteins | sample Whisoiple_243_MG_FD_110214 | JGI IMG/M metagenome (GOLD analysis project Ga0164307, IMG submission 110214) | Soil microbial communities amended with fresh organic matter from upstate New York, USA - Whitman soil sample_243_MG | ecosystem: Environmental > Terrestrial > Soil > Unclassified >...
GCCGCGACGAACAGCGCCAGGATCGGCAGCACCGCGCCGTTCATGGTCATCGACACGCTCATCCGATCAAGCGGGATGCCTGCGAACAGCGTGCGCATGTCGTAGATCGAATCGATCGCCACGCCGGCCATGCCGGCCTTGATGTACTCGACGCCGTCGGCCAGCGTGTAGGCCAACTCCAAATCCGCTGTCGCTCCGGCTTCTTGGATGTGATAGCCGGAGATGGAGATCGAATTGAACTTCGGCATCCGCGTGCTGGTGTATCCGAAGATGTCGGAGATGATGCGCATCGACGGCTTCGGCGGATAGATGTAGGTGTTGCGGACCATGAACTCTTTGAGGATGTCGTTCTGGATGGTTCCGGCCAGCTTCTCCGGCGGTACACCCTGTTCCTCCGCGGCGACCACGTAGAGCGCGAGGATCGGAAGCACCGCACCGTTCATCGTCATCGAGACCGAGACCGTGGACAAGTCGATACCGTCGAACAGCTGGCGCATATCGAGAATGGAATCGATTGCCACACCTGCCATTCCGACGTCGCCCGCGACGCGGGGGTGGTCGGAGTCATAGCCGCGGTGGGTGGCGAGGTCGAAGGCCACCGACAGACCCTTCTGGCCTGCCGCCAGGTTGCGCCGGTAGAACGCGTTGGACTCCGCGGCGGTCGAGAAGCCGGCGTACTGCCGAATGGTCCACGGCTGATTGACGTACATCGTCGGATACGGGCCGCGCAGGTACGGCGGCGCGCCGGGGAAGGTGTCGAGAGGGTAGCCCGCCGAGACCGCAGCATCCAGGTCGGCGGCGATGTAGACCGGTTTGACGTCGATGGCCTCCGGCGTCGGCCAGTCGAGTTGTTCCGGCGTATAGCCGTGCGCCTCTGCGGCCGCTGCGACGTGCGCGGTGACCGCGGCGTCGGTGGCGGGTTCGGTCGTCCGCTCGCTACGCAGCGGAACCTCGGCGAAGCTACCGATTCCGGTGGTTGCTGTCATATCCTCATGCCCCCAATCGGGTGAGCAGCCCCGAGAGTGTGTCCACCGCGTCGATCTTGGCGGTCAGATAGTCGTCGGGTTTTGGGTCGGCGTCGGCGACGGCCTTCTCTGGCCCGGCCAGTAGCACGCGTGACACCCCCGCCTTGCGTGCGGCCTCGACGACACCTGCCGCCTCGGTCCCATAACGGGCGTCCGTTCCGCAGATCACCGCAACCGCACGGCCGTTCGCCCCCGAAACCGCGTCGGCTATTCCTGCGGAGTCGACGGTGCCCGGGTTGACCGCCTCGATGCCGCCCGAGGCGAGCAGGTTGGTGGCGAACGTCGCACGAATGTTGTGCTCCGCGAGCGGACCCAGCGGCAGCAACAGCACCGTGGGCCGAGTCCCGGTTGCCGCCAGGTAGGCGTCGGAGCGGTCACGCAGTGCCTCGAAGCTCGCCGCGTACCGCGCCACGGCGCTCGGCGAATCATGGTGCGGTAACGGAGGTTCGCCGAGGGCCGGATATTCGTTGACCCCGGTGAGCGCCTTGCGGCGGTGATTGATGTCGTCGGTGCGCCTGTCGCGAACCTCCGCGATCTGCGCGGCGACGAAGTCGAGGGCCGCCGAGAAGCCACCCTGCGCCTCGATCTCCTGGAAGTGCTCCCAGGCCTTGCCGGCGAGCTGCTCGGTGAGGTCCTCGACGAACCATGAACCGCCTGCCGGGTCGAGCACCCGACCGAGATGCGACTCCTCCAGGAGAAGCAGTTGCGTGTTGCGGGCGATGCGGCGCGCGAAACTGGCTGCAGTGCCGGGCAATCCGCCGGGGATCGCCGCATCGAACGGCTCTACGAGCACGGTGTCCGCACCGCCCACACCCGCGCCGAACGCGGCGACGGTGGTTCGAAGCATGTTCACCCACGGATCACGCTGGGCCATCATCGGCATCGACGTGACCGCATGCACGCGGGCGGCGCCATCGTCCGGCTGCCCGACGACTTCGGCCACCCTGGCCCAGAGTCGGCGCAGCACGCGCAGTTTGGCGACCGTCATGAATTGGTCGTCGTCTGCGGCCAGCCGGAAACTGATCTGCCGCAACGAATCCGACACGCTGAGCCCAGACTCACCGAGAAGCCGCAGGTATGCGACGCCTGCGGCGACGGATCCGGCCAGCTCCCACGCCGCGCTTGCACCGAGGTTGTGCAGCGCAGGCCCGTCGACGGTGATGGCCCGCACGCCACCGGCGTATCCGGCGATCTTCCCGGCGATCGCAACGACATCGGCGACGTCGGCACCGGGTCGCTTGCTCAACGGCGCGGTGAGCGGATCGGCGCCAAGGTCGATCGACAGCCGGGCCCGTTGCTCGTCGTCCATGTCGGTCAGTTGCGGCAGCAGGGACTCCGCCGCGGCGACGAAATCCGAGCGAACGTCGAGTATCAGCGGGACCAGGTCGAGAAACACGCCCTCGAGCAGGCGGTCCAGGTCGGCGGCCGCGACGCCGTCGGGTGAGCCCACCCGTAGTACCAGCGCGCTGACACCTTCGGTCAACGCCACCAACACCGCGCCATTGCCGTCGGTGACGGCTTTCTGGCCGGGCGCGGGAAACGCTTCGGCGACCTTCCATCCCGTCTTGACGTCGCGAAGCGCATCGCCGCCGCGGACGAACGGCCAGGCGCCGGGCAGCGGCTGCTGCGCCGAGGCGTCCAGGCTGGTGTACAGAGCCCGGATCGGGAAGCCCTCATAGGTCGGCGAATCCAGCAGGCTCTCGGGCTCGGGCGGCAGGTCGGCCGGATCGCGCCGGGTCGACTTCGCCAACACGGCCGCAACGGCAGAGCGCCAGCGCTGTTTCGATTCCCGCAAGCCGGATTCCTGCACGTCCATCAGGCTAAATCATCACTATCGGCGCAGCGTGCGCCGGGCAGCCGACGCGCGATCCGCGCGGGGCGAGTTATCGCCGGGCGGCCCGTAGTCTTGGTAGGCGTGAAGTCCGTCGTCAGCACCCTGGCAGCGCTGCGCGGTGCGGTGATCTGGACGGCCAAGCAGGTTCCCCCGCGGCAGTTGGCCGCCATCGCCGCGACGATTGTGATTCTCGTCGCAATCTTGTTGCTGGTGCCGCGGCCGGGTGCCACGGCGCTACGTGACTGGGCGACGTCGGTGGGTCCGTGGTTCCCATTGGTCTTTTTGGCCACCCACATTGTCGTCACGGTTTTTCCGTTTCCCCGCACCGCGTTCACGTTGGCCTCGGGCCTTCTGTTCGGCCCCTGGCTCGGCATCGGGATCGCGGTCATCGCCAGCACGATCAGCGCTATTGCCGCGCTACTACTGGTCCGCGCCGCCGGCTGGCGGCTCGACCGGCTGGTTCCCCATCCGCGGGTCAAGGCCCTCGACGCCCGGCTGCGCCAGCGCGGCTGGCCGACGGTGATGTCGATGCGGCTCATCCCAGCCGTCCCGTTCTCGGTGCTCAACTACGCCGCGGGTGCCTCCGCCGTGCGCGTGTTGCCGTACACATGCGCGACACTGGCGGGCCTGCTGCCGGGCACCGCCGCGGTCGTCATCCTCGGCGACGCGCTCACCAACCACATCAGCCCGCTGCTCATCCTGGTGTCGCTCTTCACCGCGAGCCTCGGCGTCGCGGGCCTGGTCTACGAGATCCGTACCTACCCGCGCCACCACCGTCTCGACGGAAACGCGGCTAACCGCTGTGACGACCCGGCGACTGCGGCGGACCGTCCTGCCGCTGCTGTGACAACGGCGGGTACTGCATCGGCGGAAGCGGATCCTCCGGTGCGGCCGGGATTGCACTGATCCCCGAAGAGGAACGCGCGTCGGCCTCAGCCTTGGCGACGGCCTGAGCGATCGCGGGATCCGTCTGCGTGGTGAACCACTCGGCCACCTCGTCGGAGTCGTCCTCAGGCTTGGGCAGGTTCTCCTCCACCGGCGACGGTGTGTAGCGGAAGACGCCGTCCTCGCCCGGCGCGCCGAGCATCCGTGTGAAGCCCTCCAGCGCGGACCCGAAGTCGCTTGGCACCAGCCAGACCTTGTTCGCCTCGCCCTTGGCCATCTGCGGCAGCGTCTGCAGATACTGGTAGGCCAGCATCTCCGGCGTCGGCCTGCCCGCCTTGATGGCAGCGAAGGTCTTCTCGATCGCTTTCGCCTGCCCCTGCGCCTGCAGGTACGACGCGGCACGTTCGCCCTGCGCCCGCAGCATGCGTGACTGCCGGTCGGCCTCCGCGGCCAGAATCGCGGCCTGCTTGGCGCCCTCGGCGGACAGGATCTGCGCCTGCTTCTGCCCCTCGGCCTGCTTGATCGCCGCCTCTCGGCTGCCCTCCGCCGTCAGGATCATCGCGCGCTTCTCGCGGTCGGCCCGCATCTGCTTCTCCATCGAATCCTGGATCGACGGCGGCGGGTCGATGCTGCGCAGCTCAACGCGCGCCACCCGCAGCCCCCAGCGGCCGGTGGCCTCGTCGAGCACACCGCGCAGCTGACCATTGATCTGGTCGCGTGAGGTCAGGGTCTGCTCCAGCGTCATGCCGCCGACCACGTTGCGCAGGGTGGTCGTGGTCAGCTGCTCGACGCCGACGATGTAATTGCTGATCTGGTAGACCGCCGCCTGCGGATTGGTGACCTGGAAGTACACGACCGTGTCGATGTTGACCGTCAGGTTGTCCTCGGTGATCACCGGCTGCGGCGGGAACGACACCACACGCTCGCGCAGGTCCACCCTGGCGCGGATTCTGTCGATGAACGGCAGCAAAAGCGTGAGCTGACCCGAAACCGTCTTGCTGTAGCGGCCAAGCCTTTCGATCACGGCGGCCTCGGCCTGCGGGATCAACGCGACTGATTTCGCGACGACGATGGCTGCGAACACGACCAGCACACCAACGAGAATCAGGCCGGCGATGGCACCGTCCATTGTGGGTTCCTTCCCTAGTTGTCCAGGCTTCTCTAGACGACTTTTTGGACGACCGCGGTGGCGCCGTCGATGCGTACGACGGTGACGTGGTCGCCCGGTTCGTAGACATCGTCCTCGTTGAACGGCCGGGCCGTCCACACTTCGTTGTCGAGCCTGACCTGACCTTCGTGGCGGCCCACCCGGTCGAGCACCATCGCGCTCTTGCCTTCCAGCTCTTTCGGGCGGTCCAGCAGTCCCGTGCCTTCGGTGAAGCGGCGTTTCAACGCAGGCCGCACCACCACCAGCAAAAGCACTGAGACGACCATGAACACGATGCCGTCGATGACGTAGTTGTCGAAAATCAGGTTCGACCCGGCGGCCGCCAAGGCTCCGCCGCTGAGCATGAGCAGGAAGAGATCGCCGGTCAGCGCCTCGGCTCCGGCCAAGCCCAACGCGGCGATCAGCCAGATCAACCAAACAGGCATGCCGAAAGCCTAGCGCGTGATCCGCCCGACGAGCGGCGAACTATTACACTGCGAGCATCATGTGGTGCCCTAGTGTCTCGCTGTCGGTGTGGGCCAATGCCTGGCTCGCGGGTGCCGCCGCGCCCGATGACGTCCTCGATGCGTTATCTCAATGGGCGCCAAGGCATTCGGTGACCGCCTATGATGCCGTTGCGGCCGGTACGACCGGTCTGCCCTGGCCGGATGTGAACCATTTCGGGACCATGTCGCTGCTGCAGACCCTGCGTACCGCGGCGGGCGTTCCAGCCGGCGCACCCGCCATCTCAGTCGTGCTGCCGGTGCCGGGCGATGTCCGCGGCCTGCCCCCGGGGACCCAATTCCAGCGCGACGCGGTCACCGTCGGCGAGGCGATCATCGTCGACGGCGGGCCAACGTCACCGGCGGTCGGCCTGGTCCCCGACTTCGAGTACGACGACTCCGACGGCTACGACGAATCCGAGGAAGCCGAGGTTGCCGGTCTGAGCTGGACGGTGTACTCGCTGCCACAGGCGCCGATCGCCGAGCACGTCGACCTCGGCGACGCCGAATTCGCGCTGCGTTCGGCGGTTCGATCGGCAGCCGACGCGCTCGGAGCCCTGCGCGCCGAAGCGGGCGGCCTCGACGTGGCCGACCCGCGCAAGCTCGTCGAACAGGTGATGGAGTCTTCAGGTCAGCACCGGGCGCCCGACCACGCGCCATCGCGCGCGCTGCGGGTGCTGGAGAACGCCGCGCACATCGACGCGATCGTCACGGTCAGTTCGGGTTTGATGCCGATCGGGCTGCAGAGTTCATCGGAGGCTCAGATCGCCAACGAGGCGCTGCGTCCTTTGTCCGCAGTCGTGCGCTCGGCCCGGCTGGCAGCGATCAGTGCCATCCTGATGTCTGCCTGGCGCTAAGCCTTCCCACACTCGGGCGTGCACAGCGCCCCATTGATCGAAAACCCTTGCAGTGGAGGCACTTGCGTGTCTTTCGTGCTCACGAAGCGGGTTGGGTCGCGGTCATCGCGTAGCTCGTCGATCAGATCGATGGCCAGCCGAGCGAACCGCCGGTCGGCATTGGGGGTGGCAGCCCTGGCGAACGCGACGCCCCGGTCGGCCGCCAGTGCGCGCAGTTCGTTGTCCAGATCCCACACCACCTCTATGTGGTCGGCGACAAAGCCGATCGGACAGACGACGACGGCCCTGGTGCCGGCGTCGGCGAGGCTCGACAGATGGTCGGCCGCATCGGGTTCCAGCCACGGCACCTGAGGCGGCCCTGACCGTGACTGCCACACCTGGTCGTAGTCGGCGAACCCCGCCTCTGTCGCGACGAGCCGGGATGCATAGGCAACCTGGCGGGCGTAAAGATCCGCGCCACATCGGGACCGGGCCGCCAGCGGAATGGAGTGCGCGGTGAAGATGAGCCGAGCTTCGTCGCGAAGCTCTGCGGGCAGCGTCAGCACCGCGTCGGCGATCGCCTCGGCGAACATCTCGACAAACAGGGGATGGTCGAAGTATTGGCGGACTTTCACGAGTTCGGGCGCGCGGTCACCGGCCGCCGAGCGGCCGCGGGCGATGTCCTCGTTGTACTGCGTGCAACTGGAGTACCCACCCCAGGCCGACGTGGTGAACACCGCTGCACGTTGAATACCGTTGTTGCGCATGGCGATAACCGTATCCTCGATGTACGGGTCCCAGTTGCGGTTGCCGAAGTACACCGGCAGATTGTGCCCGCGATCGGCCAGTTCGGCCTCCAACTGGGCGATCAGCGCGCGGTTGATGCCGTTGATCGGCGAGACACCACCGAAATGCAGATAGTGCTCGGCGACCGCGGCCAGCCGCTCGCTCGGGATGCCCCTGCCGCGAGTGACGTTCTCCAGGAACGGCATCACATGCTCAGGCGCCTCGGGACCGCCGAAGGACAGCAGCAGGACGCCGTCGAAATCCATCTAGAGCAACTGAGTGTGGGCGCCGCCGTCGGCGTAGACGACGGTGCCGGTGGTGGCGGGCAACCAGTCGGACAGCAGGGCGCACACGGTCTTGGCGACCGGTGTCGGATCCTTCATGTCCCAGCCGACGGGTGCCCGCTGGTCCCAGCCCTCCTCGAGAAGGCGGATCTGATCGCCGGCATCGGCGCCGAGCGCGCCACCCACGATTGCGCTCATGGCCAGCGTCCGAATCGGGCCGGCGGCAACGAGATTCGACCGCACCCCCATAGGGCCTGCCTCCCGGGCCACGAATCGGTTCACCGACTCCAGCGCGCTCTTGGCGACCGTCATCCAGTTGTAGGCCGGCATGGCGCGAGTCGGGTCGAAGTCCATACCGACGATCGAGCCGCCCCGGTTCAAAACCGGCAGCGTGGCCTTGGCCAACGACGCATACGAGTACGCCGAGATGTGAATGCCCTTGGCGACGTCCTCGTATGGCGCTTCGAAGAAGGGGTTGATGCCCATCCCGGTCTGCGGCATGAAGCCGATGGAGTGCACGACGCCGTCGAGCTTGTTGCCCTCGCCGATCACCTCGGTGACGCGCTCGGCCAATGAGTCAAGGTGCTCCTGATTCTGGACATCCAGCTCGAGCAGCGGCGCCTTCTCCGGCAGCCGGTCGGCGATGCGCTGAATCAGCTTCATCCGGTCGAACCCGGTGAGCACCAGCTGGGCACCGGACTCCTGGGCGACTTTGGCGATGTGGAACGCGATCGATGAGTCGGTGATGATCCCCGTGACCAGGATGCGTTTGCCTTCGAGCAGTCCAGCCATATCCGCTTCTTCTCCTTTGTGGGCTAGCTGTAGAGGATATGGTCGGCGGCTTTCAGCCTGTGCGAAGGGGTGGCAGCGGCCCGGTCGCAAACCCCCGGTCAGCCGTCCAACGTGAAGGTCAGCTGCGACCACCACTCGTTTGTTGCGAGCTCACTGTGGGAAGCATCACCGGCCAGCACCTCGGTCGGCTTGATCACCCGGTGATGTTTGGCCGAGAGCGCATCCATCAGCTTCTGCCAGGGAATGGTGTCCTTCCAGAGCTCGACGAGCCCCCACGGAACCATGGTGTCGCCGGGCTTGAGCCACTGTTCCTCGATGAAGCGCATCGGCGTCGCGTTATGGGATCCGTGGTGGCCCATCTTGTAGAAGTCGACGTCACGGATCAGCTTCATCGCGTCTGGATTGCTGCGAACGTGCTCCCATGCACCGTATTGGGCATCGCCGGGAAATAGCAGCCGTAGCCCACCGACCTCGAGCACGAAGAACAGGCTGGTGTTGTTGACCGACTGCTCCAGGACCGAGGCGGCCGCCAGCAGCCCCACGTCGTTGGACAGCGTGGTCAATCTGAGGTCGGACTTGGCCTTCTGCAGATGGTCGGGCACCTGCGTCTTGTCGGCGACGTACGTGCGGTTGAACAGCGGCCAGATGTCCTTGTCTTCCTCGGGCTTCTCGGCCGCAGGCGCAGGCGTGTCCACATCGTCGGGATCGGCAGCGTCAACGATGTCGTCCAGGTTCAGCGTCAACCATCCTGCCGTCTTCGGCGGGTCCATCTTCTTCAGAATCGCCGGGTCTCGAGGAGGACCGAAGATGTGCGCCACCACCCCGCACCGGCGCGCTGTGACGTTGTTCTTGAGTGGGTCTTTGGCGGGAAGGAAGCGCACGTCGTGCCCTGGCGTGGCGAAGGTCGTGCCGTTGCGACCCAGCAGGCGGTCGGTAGCCCGTGCGTTGCCCCGTGAGTTGACCGCCATCGCCTTCGCCAGCTCGAGCGTGTGCTTCGCCTCGGTCTGATTGGCGGCCAACCGCTGTACCCGATCGTCGATCAGCGCCGCGAGCTTCTGCGCGGTTCGCGTCTGCGCCTCGCGTAGGCCTCTGGCGTCGGGGTCGTCATCGTTCTCGACGAACGGCACCCAGACCTCGTCGACCTCGACGTCGGCCCACCGATCATCGGCGAACCCGACGATGTGGTCGCGATGATGATGTGTGCCAACCACGACGTCGAGATGTGGTTTCCCGCCGCAGTCCTCGGTGAGATCGTCGACGATCTTCTTCACCGATTCCGCTACCGGCCGCGCCTGTCCGTGCGCGTGCACACCGCAGTCGACGAGCATCCGCCACGTCGCGCCGCCCCGCCGAACCGTGATCCGGAACGCGTCTCCGAAACCCATGTTGTACATCCGTATTTCGACGTTATCGGCGGCCATCACCACCCCCCTTGACCGTCGGTGTGCAGATTGGCGAAGGTCAGCCGGTGTACGGCGGGCTCGTCGGTCCAAACCGCGAGCGGATCTCCGTCGGAGACCTCACCCATGAAGGTCCGCATCTTCTCCAGGCGGTCCCTCCCGTACTCGTCGACATAGTGCGATGCTGCGTCGGCAGCCGGGTCTATCAACGGAAGTGGTTTGGAGATGATGTGCTGGACTTCGCCGTCCACCCGGGCGATCAGCGTGGTGCCGGCAAGCAGCGGGGTGCGCGCATCCGGCGGGAGGTCCGGCTGCTCGATCTCCTCCAGGTCGGCGCGGCGCTGGGTGAACTGCACGACGATCTCCGGGCGGGGTTGGCAGTCGTCCGCTTGCCGATAGGTGACGTGAACGCTCTCCAGATGGGTCGGCATGCTGGGTTCGAGACCGATCGCCACCGCATGCCGTTTGGCCCAGACGCTCAGCGCGCTGAAAACCCGCTCCGGCTTATCCCCCGGCGTGCTGGCCGGGTCGAGGTTCATGGACGCCTCGAGCACCAGTTCCTCAAGCGGCACAGCTGGATCGCCGTCGCACAAAGACAGTGGCCCGTCAGGTTTGGGCCAGATCAATGCGGCATCGGTGAGCGAGATCGCCCGGGTTGGGTAGATTCCGCGGCGCCGAAGCGCTTCGATCAGGTTGCCCCGCAATCCGAGCCGGTCGGTCGGGTATAGCGAGTGGTCGGAGGTGACGATGGCCTGCACGACGTCGCCGAAGGTGACGTCGACGGGTGGCAGGTAGTCGAATGCGCGAACCACCATGCCCAAGAACCGATCTGCGGTCCTGATGGCTTCGTCAGCGACTCGGCCCACCAGGTCGGGATGCAACCGCCCGCTGGAGAGCCCAGCTGCGCCACTGGTCGCCAGTCGTAGGAGGTCGGCGACTGCAGCGCGATACCGGTCGAGGTACGCGTCGAACACTGCACCGACGAAACACGCACCGCGTTCATGAGGTTCGGTGGCGGAGTGGTAGCGGTCGGGCGTGCGCAGCACGCCCGCAGGGATGTTGGGATCGATCGCCCGGCGCAACGCCTCGCCCCGTCCGGTGGACTGCCCGAACTCCGACGCCAGGTCGAAGAGGGCGGCACCGTGTTGGATGCTGCCCGACGTCGATGCGATCGCATCGACGACGACATCGTCGTACGCGAAATGCTGGAAGAGCGCAATCAGGTCGGCGAAGGCTTCATGCCACGCGAATACGTCTGCGTTGGTCGCCACGGAGAAGTGCCTCCGCAGCCGGTGCACGAGCGCGTGGGTGACCTCGTGGGCAATGATGTCCGACGAAAGGCAGGTGAAGATCATCTGCCCCGGCAGATTGGCACCCGGATCCTTCAGATCGGCACGGTAGTAACCGAACAACACCGCCTTGCGGGTCGGGTCGAAATAGGCGTTGCGGCCCTCGAATGCGTGCGGAACGAGACTCAACTTCTCATCGCCACGCCAGCGGAATCGCCTGCCGAGGTATCGCTCGAACCGCTCGATGACGCTCGACGCGACCGCGTAGACGATCTGTTGATGTGAGCGCGGGTCACCCTCCGCCGGCTGCAGGCCGTCCTGAGCCAGAACATACGGCTCGTCCAGATCGACCGTGGCATACCAGCTTTTGCGCACGGGATCGAAGTCGACGACGCGAAGCAGCTCCCCCTCGGGACCCTCTTTGAGGCCGAGTTCGTAGGGCACACTGACCGTGAGGAACTGTCCCGACAGCCGGGTGGACATCGGGTCGAATGCGTAGGTGCGCAGACGTCGTCGCCGCGGCCGTTCGACTGCGGGCCCGGACTTCGGTGCGGTCGAGGAAGTCACGTCAGCGGCTCGTTCGGATACGGCAACGGGGTGGCGCCGTCGAGGTCGGCTTCCTTGGCCACGTGGCTGCGCAGGCCGGCGTCGCACACGATGTAGCCCCAATTGATCAGGCGCTCTTGCTCTGCCCTGCTCATTGCGGACAGCCGGGTCGCCAAGTCCGCCAGCCGGGTCGTCTTGACATGGTCGGCGGGTAGTACCGAGACCGGAAAATCGGCTATGTCACTTCGGATTCCGATGTACATCCCCGACTTGTCGACGCGGAAGGATTCGATGACCTGGCGCTTGCGCAGAGAGCGGACCTGATTGTCGACGAGACTGAGCACTCGCGCGGTCTGTCGCAGCCAGTCCGAGCCCGGGTCCGGGTCTTCGTCGACGTGACCTCCTGCGTCGCTGACCAATATGGTCTTGTACCGCTTCCACGCGGTTTCCAGGCCCATGTTGTCGTATACGCCGCCGTCGGTGAGTTTGATCTCGTCGCGAAAGCCGGGCTTGTCGCCGAGGTCGTTGCCGTCGTCGTCCGTCCACGTCTGGCCCCGGAGGTCCATTACGCACGGCGACAGGACGGGCGGAAACGCCGAGGAGGCCGCCACCGCGACGGCCAGTTCGATCGTCGGATCGAGGATCCGCCCGACGCGGTAGTCGCCCATGTACGGCTTGCTGAACCTGAAGGCCACCCCGGATTCGAGGTTGGTGGCATTGAACACGAAGCGCGGTTCATCGGGCAGGTCCTGCAACGTGGTGTCATCGAAAAGGTGCTCGCGATACGCGTTGGCCACCCGGTCGGAGATCGATCCGGGCAGCACCGACCCCCAGAACACTGCGCCGAGGTCGATGGTGGTGCTCGCCATCTGGCGCACGGATTGAACGACGACATCCTCGAAATTCGTGGCGACACCGTTGGTGAAAGTCAGCTTTCCCCAACCACGGGCCAGCACTCCGGCTGTGATGGAGCCGCCGGACACCGAGGAGAAGCGTTTGATCTTAGACAGCAGCTTTGTTTCGTTGAGCCGCCACAGCACGCCGAGGTGGAACACCATCGCCCGGTATCCCCCACCCGAAAGACACAGCGCGACTCCGTCTTCGAGCCTTGTTTCCGCATCGGCCGGCGTCGGGTGGACTGGCGTTCGCAGATCGGGTGCTTGGCCGTTAGTCATCAGCGGCCCACTCCATCCGACCAGACTCCGGGCCAGTTGCCCGTGATGGCCTGCGGATATCCCGACTCGACCCGGTCGGCGGCGATGTCATATCGCACATATCGGTCACCCGAGAAAAAGTATGCCGTTCCGTCGTTCCATACGACTGCTTCGTCGATGCCCGAGGCGAAGTCGTCCGGCATACCGGGCCAGTTGCCTGCAATGGGAGCGGGGAATCCCGGGTCGGCCTTGTTGCGGGCGATGTCGTATCGCAGGTATTGATCGCCGGAGAAGAAGTACGCCTTGCCGTTCGGCCAGACCACCACGGCGTCGATGTCCTCGGTGAACACGCCCGGCCACTTCGACGAGATCGTCTTGGGATAACCAGGGTCGACCCGCTCGGCGGGCAGATCGAAGCGGACGAATTGAGAACCCTTGAAGAAGTAGGCCTTTCCGTTGGTCCACACCACCCCGGCATCCACCCCCTCGCTGAAGGAGGCGGGGAATCCGGTCCAATGCCCCGCGATATCGGCGGGGAATCCGGGATCGCTCTTGTCCGACGCCACGTCATAGCTGACATACGTCTTGCCCTTGAAGAGATAGACCTTGCCGTTGGGCCAAACGGCAGACGGCGAGACCGGTCCCGGATAAAGCTTCGCGGCGAACGCGGCGTCCAGATTGTCGATGTCCTTGCCGCCGGGCACCGCGATGCCGTCCTTCATGATGCTGCCCGGAAGGTCGTAACACATGATCGAGTTCACGTCGGTGGCCGCGGTCGCCTTCAGCGCGGAGGCCGCGAACGGCGTCAACACCTGAGCGATGACTTCCTCGCGAGACCAGCCCTGCGTTCGCATGAACAGCGCTATCGCCTTCTCGCGGTCGATCCGGTCGATGATCTCCTTGCGCATGTGCTCGTGCGGGAAGCCGAGAGTGTGGCCGGTTTCGTGTCTGACGACACGGTGGAACTCCGAGTCGGCCGTATTCATGGTGAAGCTGTCAAGGTTCATCGTCGGCTCATCGTCCGGGATGGACAGCACATCGGTGCCCAGATACGACCAATAGCCGTCGTCGCGGGTGCGCGCGATCCGAACCTGCGGATCGGTGTTGGTCTCGGCGAACTGGACGTTCGCCCACGAGCCCCAGGCGTTCATGTGCGAGATGATGCGACGCCGCAACTCGGCCGACGCGTTGTCGAGAAAGCCGACAGTGAGCCGAACGCCTGCCGGACCCCAGTATTTCTGCGTCATCACCGCAAGGCTTTCCGGTGTCGGCGTGAACCCGTGAGGTAGCGATGAGGTGTTGGGCGCATTGGCCGGATTCAGCTCGACGGCCTTGGACGCCGACTCGACGACTTTGTCAGGCGGTACCTGCTTGATGGTGCAACCGATGTGTGCCATTGCCGTTCCTCACATCCGCATGGGTCGATGAATCGACGCTATGCCAGTGAGGACGGCAGGCAACGAGTGTTGGACTACGCAATCCTGCGAAGGTGACTACTCAGTGGCCCATACCCATGCCGCCGTCGACCGGGATCACCGCACCGGAGATGTAACTGGCGTCCTCGGACGCGAGGAAGCTCACCACTCCTGCCACCTCGGCGGCGGTGCCGACCCGCTTCGCCGGGACGAACTCCAGCGCCCCTTTCTGGATCCGCTCGTCCAGCGCGCGGGTCATGTCGGTGTCGATGTAGCCAGGCGCCACCACGTTCGCGGTGACCCCGGCCTTGGTCAACTCCCTGGAGATCGAGCGTGCCATTCCGATCAGGCCCGCCTTGGAAGCCGCGTAGTTGGCCTGGTTTCCGACACCCCATGTGCCGGACACCGAACCGACGAAGATCATCCGGCCGAACCGCTTGCGCTGCATGCTCCGCGATGCGCGCTGCGCCACCCGGAACGCCCCGGTGAGGTTCGCGTCGATGACCTTCTCGAACTTCTCCACGGTCATCCGCATGAGGAACGCGTCCGCTGCGACGCCGGCGTTGGCCACCAGCACCTCGACCGGGCCCTGGTGTTCCTCGATCGCGGTGAAGGCACGGTCGACGGCGTCCGTGTCGGTGATGTCGCACTCGACGCCGAACAACCCGTCGGGCACCCCGGACCCACGGTGCGTGGCAGCCACCTTGTGACCGTCTGCGGCGAGCCGTTGCGCGATGGCCAGGCCTATGCCACGGTTTCCGCCGGTGACCAGCACCGAACGGGAGACGAAAGGAGGACGGCCGCCAATCGCTTGCGCTGCAGTCTCGCTCTCGGTCGTGTCAGTCATGCGGCCAACTTAACGTGTGTCGACCATGTCTAAGAAATCGCCTTAGTTCGGGAGTCGCCGGTTGATCAGCAGTGCGGCCACCGCGGCCAACGCCAGCACCAGAGCGCCGAGCCGCAGCCAGCCCGTGCCGGCATCGCCCTTCTGCGTCTCGTAGCCGATCTGCTCCTGCAGGTTGGTGAAGACCTTTTTGAGTTCTTCGAGGTTCGACGCGGTGTAGCTCTCGCCCTTCGACAGCTGGGCGATCTTCTTGAGCATCTCGTCGTCGACGGGAACGGGCGTCTGCTGGCCGTTCATGTCGACAGTGCCGTAGGGGGTGCCGAACGACACCGTCGATATCGGCACGCCCTGGTCCTTCGCGGTGCGGGCGGCCGTGTACGCCCCCTTCGGGTTGTCCGGATTGGACGGCACGGTCTCCTTGCCGTCAGACATCAGCACAACGTGGGCGGGGGGCGGCGTGTCACCCCCACCGATCACCGCACCGACGGTGGAGATGGCCTGCAACGCGGTGAAGATGGCCTCGCCGGTCGCGGTTCGATCGGCCACCTGGAGCTTGTCGATCGCGTTCTTGGTTGCGTCACGATTGGTGGTCGGCGACACCAACACGGTGGCGGCCCCCGCGTAGGAGATCAACCCGAGGTTGATGCCCGGCGTCATCTGGTCGACGAACTGTTTGGCGGCTTCCTGGGTGGCAACCAGCCGGCTGGGTGCCACGTCGGTGGCGCGCATCGACTGCGACACGTCGATGACCAACATGACCACGGCACGGTTGCGGGGAATGCGAACATCGCGGGTGGGCCCGGCCATCGCGATCGTCAGCATCACCAGCGACAACATCAGCAGAATCGTCGCCAGATGTCGCCACCGCGACGGTCGTCTCGGCGAGACACTTTCCAGCAACTCGGTGTTGGCGAACCGCAGCAACCGCTTACGCCTTGCCGCCTGCATGGCGATGTAGAGCCCCACCAGTCCTGCCACGACGAAGAGGAACAGGAAGTACCAGGCGTGTTCGAAGCCCGTCAGCGTCATCGGTCCGAGCACTGGTAACGTCATGCGCTGCTTGCCATTTCCGTTGCTAGTTGGGTAGCCGGCGGTTGAGCAGCATGGCTGCCAGCGCCGCGAGGGCCAGAATCAGGGCGCCGAGCCGTAGCCATCCCGCGCTGGCATCACCCTTGATCGTCTCGTAACCGATCTGCTGCTGAAGGTTCGAGTACACCTCGCGCAGCTGGTCCAGGCTGGATGCCGTGTAGGCCTCGCCGCCGGACAGTTCGGCAATCTTGCGCAGCATGTCGTCGTCGACGGGCACCGGTTGGCGCTGATCGTTGATCTCGACATATCCGTACGGGGTGCCGAACGAGATGGTGGAGATCGGCACGCCCTGATCCTTCGCGGTGCGCGCGGCGGTGAAAGCGCCCTTCGGGTTGTCCGGGTTCGACGGGACCGTCTCCTTGCCGTCGGAGAACAACACGACGCGCGCTGGGGGCGGTTCGTCGCCCCCGCCGAGCACGGCTCCGACTGTCGCGATGGCCTGCAGGGCGGTGAAGATGCCTTCGCCGGTCGCGGTGCGGTCGGCCAACTGCAGCTTGTCGATCGCGTTCTTGGTCGCCTCGCGGTTGGTGGTCGGCGACACCAGCACGGTGGCGGTCCCCGCGTAGGCGATCAGGCCGAGGTTGATGCCGGGGGTCAGCTCATCGGCGAACTGCTTGGAGGCCTCCTGCGCGGCCGCAAGCCGATTCGGCGACACATCGGTTGCGCGCATGGACTGCGACACATCGATCACCAGCATGACCACGGCGCGGTTGCGCGGGATGCGGACGTCGTTCGTCTGCCCCGCCATCGCGACGGTGAGCAGCAACAGCGATGCCACCAACAGGATGGCGGGCAGATGGCGCCAGCGGGAAGGCCGTTTCGGCGCAACGCTTTCCAGTAGATCCATGTTCGCAAAGCGCAGCATCCGCCGCTGACGGGCGAACTGAACGAGGATGTAGAGCGCCACGATCGCGAGAACAACGAGAAGAAACAGGAAGAACCAAGCGTGTTCGAAGCCGGATAGCGACATCGGTCCGAGCAACGGTAACGTCATGTGGCAGTTGTCATTTCGTTGACCTATGCGCGGCCGGCGAGCGCCCCTCGGCGCCGGTTGGCGACAAACCGGACCACGTCGGCAATCCAGTCCCGGTCGGTGCGCAGTGTCAGCAGCGGCGCATCACACCGGCGCAGGGTGCGCGCCACCTCGACGCGGTGGGCCTCCGCTGCCTTCTCGAAGTCGGAGCGCAGTTCTTCGTCGATGGTGAATTCGCGCGTGACACCTGATTCGGTGTCCTGCAGGATGACGTCGCCGACCGGTGGCAGTTCGACGTCGCGAGGGTCGAGCACCTCGATTCCGAGAACCTCGTGCCGCCCCGCGATGGCCCGTAGTGGCCGCATCCAGTTGATCGGGCCGAGGAAGTCGCTGATGATGACCGCCATGCCGCGGCGCCGCTCCGGCCTGCGCAACGCGTCGATGGCGGCGGCGAGGTCACCGCGCACTCCGGTGGGCGCCTTCGGCATGGTCGCAATGGTGCGCAGCATTTCCTGCTCGTGCATCCGGCCCGACAGCGCAGGAACACGCCGCACCGAGTCGCCGTTGGCGATGATGGCACCGATGCGGTTGCCGCCACCACTGTTGAGAAAGGTGATCGCCGCGGCCGCGGCCACGGCCAGGTCGCGCTTCTCGCATCCGGTGGTGCCGAAGTCGAGGCTGGCCGACATGTCCACCACCAGCCAGGTTTCCAGCTCGCGGTCGGCGATCATCTGGCGAACGTGCGGATGCGTCGTTCGCGCGGTGACCGACCAATCCATCCGGCGAACGTCGTCCCCAGGCTGGTACAGCCGCGACTCACCCGGCTCGGAACCCGGGCCGGGCAGCAACCCGAGGTGGTCTCCGTGCAGCACGCCGTCGAGTTTGCGACGCACCGTCAGCTCGAGCTTGCGCAGCGCCGCCGTCAGCGCGGGATCACGGATCTCCCCGCGCTTCAGCGACGGCAGGTCGACCTGGCGTCGTGAGCTGGTCACCGACCGCTAGCCGCGGCAGCCGCGGCGGGCACGACGGGAGGCACCGAATGCCCCTGCTGCGGAATGGCATTCACCTGCGGCAGGGCGACGGTTTGCATAATCCGGTTGATCACCGTTTCCGCTGAGATCTCGTCGGCGAGCGCGTCGTAGGTGAGCACCAGGCGGTGCCGGAGCACATCGGGAATGACCTCCACGACGTCCTGCGGGATGACGTAGTCGCGTCCGCGCACCAGGGCCAGCGCGCGCGATGCCGCGATGATGCCGAGCGACGCGCGCGGCGACGCACCGTAGGCGATCCACGCCTTGGCGTCGGGCATACCGAACTTATCCGGCGTGCGGGTGGCGGTGACGATGCGCACGACGTAGTCGACAAGTGCGTGGTGCACGAACGTATTGGCAGCCACATCCTGCAGGCGCAGCAGATCGCCGGGCGCGAGGACCTGCTTGGGTTCCGGAGGTTTGACGCCCATCCGGTAGACGATCTCGCGCTCTTCTTCTGGCGTCGGGTAGTCGATGTTCAGTTTGAACAGGAACCGGTCGCGCTGCGCTTCGGGCAGCGCGTAGACGCCCTCCTGCTCGATCGGGTTCTGCGTCGCCATCACCAGGAACGGGGCGGGCAGCGGGAAGGTCTTGCCGCCGATCGAGATCTTGCGCTCGGCCATGACCTCCAGCA
>Ga0164307_10000429_pt1 | contig 18421 bp, 19 predicted proteins | sample Whisoiple_243_MG_FD_110214 | JGI IMG/M metagenome (GOLD analysis project Ga0164307, IMG submission 110214) | Soil microbial communities amended with fresh organic matter from upstate New York, USA - Whitman soil sample_243_MG | ecosystem: Environmental > Terrestrial > Soil > Unclassified >...
CGGCGGCGCGGTCCATGGGGCGATTTTTAATTCTGGGAGACACTGCGTTTAAGACCCCGACAGGTCTTCCGCTTTAGAAGACCTAAAACCCCTGATCCGCGCCGCCGACGATTGATGAAACGGCTTGCCTCGAAGAAGCCGGAGCTCAATGTAGGCGCTGGCGGATCTTTTTGATTATCTCTCGGAGATTGTCAGCGTATTCCTCAATAATTCGCCGGGCCTCATCTAACCGCGTTGGATTAGGGGCGGACGGCTTGGCCGGACCTGATTTGTCGGGCTGGTTCATGGTCGATGGTTCGCCAGACCCCAAAAAGGAGCCATTGAGCTAGATCAATAGGCCGGCATTGCATTGGCGTTTTTGGTGTGTCCCATCTGACGATGCTGGTCTCGCCCATTTCGATCAGCCGCTTCCGCGTTGCCTTGAATCGTCTGAGGGTCCAGCCAAGAGTTTCGAAAAACTTCACTTTGCCGGTCTTGCGTGGCGTTCCGGAGGTGATCGCGTTCATGCGGCCCTCCTGGCGGCATTACCCCCTCCCCGCTGGCTACTGCTTCCGCGAATGTCCTGGTTTCGAACGGTCCGGCTCTCGTGCCAGCCCACATCCCATCGTCACGCTCGACGATTGCTGGTGAGCCAACGCAGGAAAAGCCCTTTTTGGGCCAATCCCGACCGTTAGACGGGTGAGCCAACGCAACGCTCTGATTTCCGACCAGATGATCGTCCTGCTGGGATCGCCACTAATTTCGCGTATTTCCTGGATTTTCGTCATCCAGTTGATCGCGCGGTTCGTCGCAAAATCATTCCCTTCTTGTTTCAATGAGTTACCGACGGGGCCCGTAAATCGGTGCAACATTGGCCTGTTCGGTTGCAATATACCGGGCGGCATCGGACCGTCGCGCTCGATCAATCCACGAACTCGAGCGAGTCACCGGTCCGAATTAGCCATTCAAGCGAAGCCATTTGGTCGCGCTGCGGCCGACGAAGATCTCGGCAAGTGATCCAGCATCAAGCGTATCGGCAACAAAAATAAGTACCCGTGGCGCGCCCATCCTGGAGGAATAGTTTAGCCTCGTCGGTGTGGAATCCTGCTCCATCCAAAGAAGGAGGCCAAAAAAGTGAAGACAACGATCATCGCACTTTTTACCGCGGTCCAGATCACCATGGCTCCCGCAGTGCTTGCCCGGAACGTATCAACCAAATCGCCGGACAAACACCATAAGATGCACCATCAGGTCGCCACGGGCAAAGGACAGCCGCGAACCCAGTCTACTCCGCAGCCAATGGCCGAGCCGGAAAAGCCTATGCTTACCAATGGGTATTGATGGCTTCTAATTTCGATTGCCGGAACGGCAGCAGTTCTGCGGGTGAGAACTCCGCCGGTGAGGCGGGGCAGGCGAAGCGAGCCAAGGGTGCCATCTGGCACAGGGCGTACCGCCCCGGCCTGGGGCGCCCGCCTGCCTGCATCAGGGTCCCGAAAGTTTTGAACGTCACCGCGTCCGTTCAATCCGGACCGCAGCGAGGCGCAGTGGGGAAGCTGAAGCGGGATCTTTAGCCGTCACCCGCACCGCCTGTCGCCCTCGCCCCTTCGGAGCCCGCTGCTCCGGCCGATCCATTTGCGCGCTCAACCGCCTGCTTGAGCCGTTTTGCGAAGGCGCGCAACTGACCGAGGTCAACCTTGTCGAAGGCGGCATAGCGCCGTGAGGGGCCCTTCAGACCTTCCGAAGGCGAAACAAGCCCATCGATCCGTTCCAGCGAAAGCGTAGAGTTGCACGGACGGCCGATGGTTTCCTGTGAAAGCGCTTTTCTTGCCCATCCGCAAGATCGGTCACTCTCTCTGGAATTAAAGCGAGCGCTGGCGTTCGCAAATTCGATCATGCTAGTTTGCAGGTCGGCGGCACGGCGAAAAGAGGCTCAAAAAGTATCTGTCGGTCTGGTTGTCCTTGATCGCGAAAAATTGGAGCCTATCGCTTGCCAGCGACGTATTATTGTGGGTTCGCGCAAAAAAATGAATTTAATGCTGACCATTGTATTTGGCGTCGTCGGACTCGTTTTGAGCTATGGATTTTCTGTTCCGTCAGAACCCTCAACGTTCCGGCTCATAGCGGCGGCTGGCGTGATGGTTGGATATCAACTGGGTCAACTCGCTGGCAGGTTCGTAAGACCGCGTCCTAAAAGGTTCCTAGCTTTAATCGTGAGCGCACTATTTTTCGTTTACTTTGCGTTCGCGTATGTCCAAACGCTTCAACTGGGATCGGTCACTACATCAGATATCGTGAACCTGGGTGTGCTGCTCGGCTTGTCTTTTTTCTGGCTAGGATTTTTATTGCCCTTCACACGGGTTCCGAACGCAATCGAAAGCCTGTGGTCGAAGGGCTAGCAAGCATTTCGCGAGGCGCTCTCGGGATTAAGGCGACAAATTGGGGCGCCCCGCCTTCCAAGATCAATCACAACGGCACGCAATTCCAACGACACTGTTGGTGTCGTCAGCTGCCTGGTTGAAAATGGCAGTGGTTTCATTTGGATTCGGAGCTATTTTCCAGTGACGGAAACTCAGCTCGCTCTAGCGAGGGAGAAGGGTTGCCGGCGTGAACCGAACCGATGTTAACGCCCATCATCTTCATTCCAGTGAGAATGGAACGATTATGACCGAGACTGTTGATCCAACCGACGCCGTGGCGGGCTTGGTGGAGAGATTGCGGCAGGACGCCGACATGCTCAAGGATGGCTACCAGCGCAACCTCACCGAACTTTGGCACGGTGTCGTTGTGAAGGATGCCGCCAAGGCTTGTGCAGCGGCCGCCGACCTCCTCGAATCTCAGGCCAAGGCGCTGAGTGCGGCGGCGGCGGAATGGGATGCGCTGGACCGCTCTCACCGATCAATCGGCGAGCAACTCGGCAGGGAAGGCAGGCGTCGTATTGCTGCCGAAACCAGATTGAAGGAAGCGGAAAAGGTGATCGAACGCTGGATTTCGTGGTGCGACGATTGGCACGCCGGCAAGCCGCATCCAGCCGATAATTTGGCGGCCGCCCGCGCGTTTCTCGACCGCTAATTTCGATCGCAAGGAAACGCAAGCGGAAGCTGAAGCGGAGCAAGCGCAAGTTGGCCGGGCGCCCGTCGAGATGATGAAAACTGCTCGCCTCTCGGGCAGGCCGGCGACAACGCGCTGTCCGCGTCAAATCGCTGACCTCCAGGTGATCTTTGACGCAGGCTCCCACTATCGGTCGCTCCGGTCCCGGTCGAACAGCTAGACGTTGAGCAGCGAGCTGCCTGCTAGCGTGGCCGGCCGGCCACACTTCCGGCGGGAGAGTGTCGGCTGGGGTTGTACCGCATGATTCCCTTGGCTTAAATCCGGGCATGAAAGATCAAACCCACTCGCCGATCGGCATCGTCACCTGCCCAAACTGCCGGGTCGAGATGCCGCGCGTATCGCTCAGAGCCTCGGAAACTGACAGTCCCCTTCACGAAGCGGTCTACCGGTGCCCGCAGTGCGAGACCGAAACGAAGCGCTGGATAACGCCCTAGGATTGCACCAAGGCAAAAACCCGTCCGGCGTCACTCACTAGCGCGGCGCCCGGGCTTCCGATATCCGGGCGATAGGCCGGAAAAAGATGCTTGAATTTGGAATGTTCGTGCGCGAGATGATCAAGCCGCACGGCCTATAAACAGTGATGGAGCACCAACGATGTTTCGACTGCGAACTGAATCCCATGACGACCAGCCGGACGAAATCGATTTCGAAACCGCTCCTGAGGCGATCGACTATGCCGTCCGCTGGTTTTTAGAGGGATATGCGAACGATACGATAGATAACGACGGGCGGGCGCGGGCAAGAGCAGACGTTCCCAGGCTGAGGGCCGCCCTACAGGCAGGTCAGGAATTTACCTGCGATAAGTTCAACGAACGCATTTCGGTCATCCCGGCACCCGAGTCATAAGCCACAATAGCGATCGACCCCGAGCTTCGCCGCCGCCTGTGGTTCGCCAGTCCGACCCGAACTTGGCGGCGAACTCCGAAGGCTCGCCTGCCGAATACAAGGCGGCGCTTATCTCGCAATCGCGCGGCTGCGCTACCATAAAGGGAAGAACAATGGATGCCGCGCGGTCCGTGGATGGGCGGGAGTAAGGAAATGGGCCAGAGAGGCAACGATCATGGAAATCACTCAGTTTGAGCTCGAGGCATCGCGAGACGGCAAATTCATCATCTTCACCGCGGAGCAGACCAATCAAGAAACGATCTCTCTGAGTATTCCGTGCGACGTTATCGGTCAGATGGTGGTTGGTTTGCTGAGTACTTCGACAGCCTGTGCTCTGTTGGATAACTCCACATCACAAGGGTTTTCAGGAGTTGCTGAACAGTCCGAAGGCGCTTTCGCGCTGGCCAATGGTATTGCTTTGCAAGACGTGACGGATAGACCTGACGTGGTCGCCCTAACCTTCCTGTTCGGACAGACGCAGGTAGCAATAGGATTGTCCCGGGTGGCCTTGCAGCCGTTGGGGTCGGCTTTGTTAGCAGCAACTGCTGATTCATCGAAACCTCAGTAGTTCGTTCAGTTTCGGGCCCCGTCCTTGGCGGCTTCCCTCCAAGGCTGATCGGGGGAGTCATGGGCCTATGTCCGAGCCCACCCGCCAGAAAAGCGCTTTCCGCGAGATAAGCTGTCGCGGCGCTCATTGATCAATGGCGGTTTGATGCCGAACCCGACTTTCGTCGAAGCCTGTTCGGTCGGAATGCAACGCGGACTACGCCAACCAGACTTGCGTGCCGCCATCCACACCGTCAAGGCCGGCATCAACTATCACTTTTAAGGGCCAGTCCTGGCACGATATCGATCTTCATCACCTCCAGACAAACTAAGCCCCGCTCGTGCGGGGCTTTTTTTGCCGGCGGACCTCGACCCGCCAGTCCGGCCTCTCCCCGGCTTTTTGTTCCTTCGCGGGAACTCTTTACCCCCTGGGTCGTTGGTTCAGCGCGCTCTTCATCCCAGCGCAGCTCTAGCTTTTGGCCGCCCCCGCAGCATTCGCGGGCGGCTTTTTTTGCGCCGAGACGACGCATCTGAAACGCGCGCCCGCTGCTGCCCGACGCCGGTGGGTTTCTCCGATCGCCGGGGCGGGGCTGCCGCGACCGCCTGCGTAACCCGGTTGCGGCGCGTCGCGCGAGTTAGACAATTTGACCTTGTCGAAACGATACCGAACGGAACTTTAGCGACCTGCTGGCCGTTTAGTTCTGCAATACCCAACGAGGCATCGAGGTACAAAGTGGATAGTGAAACGAAGCACGAGATCCTGGTTCTCACCCTCAGCACGCTTGCAGCCATGCCCGTGGTTGCTGGCTTGGGTTTTTTCGCGATGACCGGATTGATCGCTATGTAAAAAGAGGGCCGAGGAGAGAGTTCATGGAAAGAACAATTTTAATATTGGTTGCCTCCTGGTTCGCATTCAACGCCTTGGTTGCTGGCCTGCTGCTGACGCGGCGATCACGGTCTCGGCACGCGCTCTATCGTTGGGTAGTCGGCGCTCCTGCGCCTGCACGACCGCAGCAGTTCGCTCGTGTCCCGATCGTAGCCTATAGGCGCCGCCGCTAATGCATCACGCGGACCCCCTCGGTCTTTCTATTCCGCCAGAGTGGGCTCGACATCCATCGTAACGCGGAATCTCGCAAAGTCATGATAGATGCATGGCGATCGACCGGATCGCTTGGAAGCCAGCGGACAAGATAGCCCGCTGCACCAACCCGAATTCAGTGCAGGCGAAGAAAAACATTGGCGTATTCGATGGCCGCAGACGCGATCGCCGCGCTCAAGAACAACGCCGGGAGCCACCATCCGTGCATCGCAATGAAATCCTGACGATGATCCGCAAATCATAGGTCTGGGTTCGGCGCAGGCCTAATCAAGCTTCAGTAATGTAGATGACAAAATCCGTGAGTGCCGCGGGCAGGCGGCATCTCTCCGCCGCAAAATAACGGCGATCAAATATTGGAACGGTCAACGGCTTCAAGCCGCCCGCTTGGCGAGGATCGATTTCGGCAGTTGGGCAAAATGCGCGTCATAATGCGCAATCGTCAGCATGGCGGCGCAGATGAAAATCGTGAATGCGATAATCGATGCTTTGAACAACATGACCTTCTCCTTTAATCGCAAAGGTATGTCGGATCGCCCGGATCGCCAGTTCGATTACCGGGATTTAACGTGTGATGGACCTCACGTCTGTCATCAAACGCGTCGGGTTCGGAGATCAGGAAGCGCGCCTAACAACACATTCGCTGATTTGCCCGTCCGTGCTATTCTGTAGCATCTATTATCTTTAATCGCAGTGGCAAATCAGCGGCACTTCCAGGCATTCCGAACCCATAGGAGGAAATCGGCCGGCCTTAGCCGAACGTCGCAACCGTCCGACCAAAAAATACCGTAATCCGCATTAGGAAATCGGCCGACTTCGATGGGGGATTGCCAGAATGCAACTCATCACTAAAACCTTGTCGGCAGCGATCGTCATCCTCGCCGTCGGGGCAGTACCGACGCTGGCGCGAACTTCCGCGGTCGCAAAATCCGGCAGCGAAATGGCGCCCACGCCATGCCGCGCCTATGAACAAAGTCCCGACGGCTCCTGGAAAGAGCTGTCCTGCGCGGAAAATGGCTTGGCGCCCGCCCCTGCTCCCGGCCGGGTTTCGACGTGGAACGAAGGCAAAACCTCGCGGTAGGCGCCGGCCCTGCTAGCGTAACGACCTGCTAGCGTAACGAAATGGCCAGACCGCTCAAATCGGCATTGACCATTAGCCCGGTCTGCCGCCCGCTCAATTGCAGGATCGCGCCCCTGGCGTGGTTCGAAGGTAGGATTGATTTTCCGCTGTTTGGATTGATCCTAAGGTCATTCGGCTTCACAGGGGAACCGACCAGATGGAATACCTGAAGACTCACGGCCGTCATTTGTCGGTTCTCGCAGTGCTCTGCGTCGCCGCGATGTCGTTGGGCGGATGTTTTGATGGTCCCAAGGGCGATACCGGCCCTGCCGGGGCTGCCGGCCCGGCGGGGCCGCAAGGGCCGCCCGGTGTCGCGGGCAAGGACGGTAGAGACGGCATGCAGGGACCTCCCGGCCCCGGCAGCGCGGTCTATGCCAAATCGCTCGACAGCAATGCCTGCGGTTCGGTCGGCTGCACCTCGGAATGCGGGTCCGGCGAGATCATCGCTGCCGCGACCTGCCTGTCCAGCGAAGGCCATTTCCTGCCGCCCAGCATCCATAGTGGCGGCAGCGCTTGGACGGTGTCGTGCCCGACGCCGGCCAACGGCATGGTACTGCTCTGCGCCAAAAAGTGAGGGACCGGCATTTTATCAGCGTGATCGCCGGCCGCATGCACGGGCCCACAGGCGGCATCATTGGCCGATCGCATCGCCGACGCCGTGCCAGATCTGGTCCTTCAGGGCGATTAGCGCCGGCGGCGGCAACGCTGCCGGCGGCGCGGTTCGCTTGACGCCGTTAGCGACGAGGCTGCCCATCTCAATTTCACCATCGGTGTAATAGGAATCGCCGCCACCATTGCGGCCGAACAGGGTCGGCCCTATCCCTGAGATCTGGAAGACGGCGTCAAGCATCCCGGCAGCGGTCAACTCCCGCATCAGCTGGTCGCGCTCAGCGTCGATGTCGGGACCAATGTGATGGGTGACCTGTCCAGTGTAGCGGCTCAGCCCCACACCGCGATCATAGGTCACGGTGCCAAGCCAGACCGGGCGGCCATCGGTTCCCTTTTCCAGCACCCGCCAGAATCGGACGTGATGGCGGCGGTCTGCGCTCCTGCCATCGGGCTTCTCAAAAGCGAGTTGCTCCTTCTTGCCCTGGTAATAGAGCGGACTGACCGGCGCATCGTGATAGGGCCGATCGAGCACCACGCTGCCGACGATCGCAATGCTGGTGCGCAGTGTGACGGGATCGGCCGGAAACCAGTCCGCCGCCTGCATGACCCGCAACACGTCTTCCTGGCTACCCACCAGCCCGACATTGAGCGCGTCACCGGGAATACCGGTGCTGGTGCGCGTTACCATAGGCAATTCAGCGAGCCCCGGCTCATGCTCGTGGTGCCGCCACAACGCCGGAAGCGCGAGATAGGCGAGCACGAGATAGAGGAATGCGATGGCACCAAGAAACTGAAATCCACGCCGCCGGTTCGGGTGCCAGTCCATTCAAATTGCTCTCGACTACGCAAAGGTATGGCGGGCCATCGCGGAACATTCAATGGCTGGCCCAATGCCGCTATCAGCCAGGATTTCAACGTCGTCGGCCTGTTAACCCTTCGAGATGAATAATCCGGGTTATCGCCCTGCACCATGGCGATCGCTGGGTCGGTTTTTCGCGCGCCATGGCGCCTTTCAAGCGGATAATTGATGGCGTCCCCGCGCCGGTGGCGGTACAAGCCCGATGCGGGTCATGCAGGCGTCTCGCTGTATTGCGCCGGCGCTGCGTACGAACCATGATAGTAACAAGGTTTACCGATGAGTGGATTCAAGGAACCTAGCTTCGCAGACCGCCAGAAGGCGGCCCAGCAAGCCAGGCAAGACATCCTGAACAAATTTCGCGCGCGGCCTGGCCCCGACGATCCCGCTGTGAAGCAGCGGCAAGCGGAGCGTGAGGCGCAAGCCGCTGCGCGCGCCAAGGCAAAAGAAACCCGCGAGGCCGAGAAGGCCGAGCGAAAGCGCCGCGAGGCCGAAGCAGCTACGGCAGAGGCCGCACGGATTGCGCACGAAAAGGAAGAAGCCGCCGCTCGCGAGTTGGCACTTGAAGCCGAACGCAAGGCCGCGCGCGATGCGCGCTACGCCGCCCGCAAGAACCGGAAGAAATAGCTGCGGCTTTTCATAGACCATTCCGCACTGTGCACAAAAGAAGAGAGCGTGGGCCGGCCCCAGATCGAGCGAGCCCGCGGGCAAGCTGTTGATGATGGCGGCGGTGCTCCTGCTGTGTTTTTTCGTGCCGAAGATTTCGACCTGGCTGCCCGATCTGATGATGGGAACCGACACCAGCCCGTAGCAGGCGATGGCGAGCGGCGAATATAGCGATAGAGAGCGCCTTCCATTCGCTATTGGCTATTCGCCACTCGCCCTTTGGCATTTATCGCCGCCGCCACCCGGCTTGCCGGCGCGCGCCCGATCAACTTGCTGATCTGATTGGTCGCGGCGACGAGCTTGCCCATGTCGATTCCGGTTTTGATTCCCGTGCCCTCCAGCATGTAGACGACATCCTCGGTCGCGACATTGCCGGTAGCGCCGGGCGCGAAGGGACAACCACCGAGGCCACCGGCCGCAGAGTCGATCACCCGAGCGCCCTCCTCCATCCCGGCGTAGAGATTGGCCAGCGCCTGGCCGTAGGTGTCGTGAAAATGCATGGCCAGCTTGGCTATCGGCACTGCGCCCGCGACCGCGCGCAGCAATTGCCGGGATTTGAGCGGAGTTCCGACCCCGATGGTGTCGCCTAGCGAAATCTCGTAGCAACCGAGGCTCCAGAGGGCCTTGACGACGTCGACGACCGCCTGTGGCTTGATTTCGCCCTCGTAGGGGCAACCGAGTACACAGGAGACGTAACCGCGTACTTTGATGTCATCAGCCTTGGCGCGAGCCATTACCGGTTTGAAGCGCTCGATCGACTCGGCGATCGAGCAGTTGATATTGGCGCGAGAGAAGGATTCCGACGCGGCGGCGAACACCGCAATCTCCCGGGCGCCGGCGGCATGTGCCGCGTTGTAGCCCTTCTCATTCGGCACCAGCACCTCGAATTCGCCGTCCGTGCGGTGGCTGATACTGCGGAGCACCTGGTCGGAATTCACCATCTGCGGGATCGCCTTCGGCGACACGAAGGCGCCGACCTCAATCGTACGCAATCCGGCGTCCAGCAGCGCTTCGATGAAGGCGATGCGGTCGGCGACGCTAACGGGAGTCTTTTCGTTCTGCAGCCCATCGCGCGGGCCGACCTCGAAAATGCGCACGGTGTCGCTCATGTGGATCACCCGGTCGACGGTTCGAGCTCGGCGAGTTCGACGCCTTCCTGCACGATATCGCCGACCTTGCATTTGATCTTCTTCAGCACACCCGCGAACGGCGCGCGCAAAGTCTGCTCCATCTTCATCACTTCCAGCGTCAGGATCGGTGCGCCCTTTTCCAGCATAGCGCCTTCCTTGGCGAGTATCGCCACCACGGTACCAGGCAGCGGCGCAGCAATCTTGTCCTCGCCAACCTGCTCCTCGTCGTCGCCGCCGAACGGATCGACCCAATGCAGTTCGAACCGGCCGCTGCGCGTCCGCATGTAGAGCTCATGACCGTCGACCGCCGGCACCACCCGCGACGTTACGCCGTCGAGCGTCACGTCGATTTCACCCTCCGCATTGACTGTATAACCAAAGGCAATCTCGCGTTCACCGATGACCACGGTCGAAGACCCAGGGCCATATTTCAGTGTCACCTGGCGTTCGCCGCCCTGTGCCTGACGGAACGAGAAGTTCCGCTGGCGCCTGCCGACCGGCATCCAGCCAAAGCACTGCCATGGTGAAGCAGCCTCTGCGCTGACGGCGCTATGCTCATCTGCCAGGATGATGGCAACCGCGGCGGCCAATTCGACGTCTCCCGCCGTAGCCGATCCCGCCGCTGTCAGGTTGCTCAATTCACGTTCGATAAAGCCGGTGTCGATAGCGTTCGCCCGCACGGCCGGGTGGGTCACCAGCGCCGACAGGAACGGAATATTGGTGACGACGCCGCGGACATCGGTTTCTTCCAGCCCGTGGTTGAGCTTGTCGATGGCGCCCTCGCGGGTCGGCGACCAAGCGATCACCTTGGCCAGCATCGCATCGTAGTACGGCGGAACGGTATCCCCGCTGCGATATCCGGCATCGATGCGTAACCCGTCGACGCCTTCTGGCGTTTGCCAGGTCTTGATCCGGCCGACCGACGGCATGAAGTTCTTTTTCGGGTTCTCGGCATACACTCGGGCTTCGATGGCGTGCCCGCTGAAACCGATGTCTTCCTGCAGAAACGGTAGTTTTTCGCCGAATGCCACCCGTAACTGCCACTCGACCAGATTGATGCCCGTGATGAGTTCGGTCACGGGATGCTCGACCTGCAGGCGGGTGTTCATCTCGATGAAGAACACATCCTTGCCGTCGGAGACGAACTCGATGGTGCCGGCGCCGACGTAATCGACCGCGCCCGCGGCCTTGCGCGCGGCGGCACAGACCGTGGCGCGCTGCTGCATGTTCAGCGTCGGCGACGGCGCCTCCTCGATGACCTTCTGGTGCCGCCGCTGCAAGGTGCATTCGCGCTCGAACAGCGACAGCAGGTTGCCATGGCTGTCGCCGATCACCTGCACCTCGATGTGCCGCGGGTTCTGCACGTACTTTTCGATCAGCATGTGATCGTCGCCGAACGCAGCCTTGGCCTCGCGCTTGGCGCTGACAACCGCCGGTGCAAGCTCGGCTTCCGACTGCACGATGCGCATGCCGCGACCGCCGCCGCCCGCTGAAGCCTTGACCAGGACGGGAAAGCCGATCTTCTCGGCGGCCTGCGCCAGCGTGACCTCGTCCTGGGCCTCGCCATGATAACCCGCGACCATCGGCACACCGGCCTTTTCCATCAGCGCCTTGGAGCCCGATTTCGAGCCCATCGCGATCATCATCTCGGCGGTCGGACCAACGAACACCAACCCGGCATCGGCGCAGGCCTGCGCGAACTCGGCATTCTCCGACAGGAACCCGTAGCCGGGATGGATAGCTTCCGCCCCGCTCTTTCGCGCGGCATCGATTATACGCTCGATATTGAGGTAGCTGTCGCGTGCGCGCGCCGACCCCAGCAGCACGGATTCATCGGCCTCCGCGACATGCATCGCGCCACGGTCGGCTTCAGAATAGACGGCGACACTGCGCAGGCCCATCGCGCGCGCGGTACGGATCACCCGGCAGGCAATCTCACCACGATTGGCAATCAGGAGCGTGCGGAATCGGCGATACAGTCTGGAGCGATCCATCGTCACATCCTGAACAGGCCGAATTTCGTCGGTTCGATCGGCGCGTTCGCCGCTGCCGACAGGCCGAGCCCCAGCACCAGCCTGGTATCGGCCGGATCGATCACGCCGTCATCCCATAGCCGAGCGGTCGCGTAATAGGGATTGCCCTGGCTTTCATATTGGGCGCGGATCGGGCTGCGGAATTTTTCTTCCTCTTCGGTCGACCAGTTTTCGCCATTGGCCTCGATGTTGTCACGACGCAACTGACTTAGCACCATCGCCGCCTGCTCGCCGCCCATCACGGAAATTCGCGCGTTCGGCCACATCCAGAGGAAGCGCGGGCTGTAGGCGCGGCCGCACATACCGTAATTGCCGGCGCCATAGGACCCCCCCATGACGACCGTGAACTTCGGAACATTGGCGGTTGCGACCGCGGTCACCAGCTTGGCGCCGTCGCGCGCGATACCGCCGGCCTCGTATTTCTTGCCGACCATGAATCCCGTGATGTTTTGCAGGAATACCAGCGGAATATTGCGCTGACAGCACAGCTCAATGAAGTGCGCGCCCTTCAGCGAACTCTCGCTGAACAGGATTCCGTTGTTGGCAATGATGCCGACAGGGTAGCCCCAGATATGAGCGAAGCCGCAAACCAGGGTCTGGCCGTAGAGCTTCTTGAACTCGTCGAATTCCGAACCGTCGATGATCCGCGCGATGATGTCGTGGACGTCGAACGGCTTGCGGCCGTCGGCCGATACCACGCCGTAGATTTCCTCTGGATTGAACAGAGGTTCGCGCGGCTCGCGCAGGTTCAGGCTGGTCGCAGGCGGCGGCTTCAGCGTCGCAACGATCCGGCGCGCAATGCCGATCGCATGGGCGTCGTTCTGGGCGTAGTGATCGGTGACGCCGGACTGGCGCGAATGCACATCGGCGCCGCCGAGTTCCTCGGCCGTCACGACCTCGCCAGTCGCGGCTTTCACCAACGGCGGGCCGCCGAGAAAAATCGTGCCCTGGTCGCGTACAATAATACTCTCGTCCGACATCGCCGGAACATAAGCGCCGCCAGCCGTGCAGGATCCCATCACGATCGCGATCTGCGGGATTCCCGCCGCGGACATCTGGGCCTGATTGTAGAAGATGCGACCGAAATGCCGTTCGTCGGGGAAAATCTCATCCTGCTGCGGCAGGAACGCGCCGCCGGAATCGACCATGTAGATGCAAGGTAGATTGTTCTGCCGCGCGATGTCCTGCGCGCGCAGATGCTTCTTCACCGTCATAGGGTAGTAGGTGCCGCCCTTGATGGTGGCGTCATTGGCGACCACCACGCATTCGCGGCCTGAAATCCGGCCGACGCCGGTGATCACGCTCGCCGAGTGCACGTCACCGCCATAGAGGCCGTTGGCGGCGAGCGGCGACAATTCCAGAAATGCGGTACCGGGATCGATCAGCAGATCGACACGCTCGCGCGCCAGCATCTTGCCGCGTGAGGTGTGCCTTTTGCGCGAGGCTTCCCCGCCGCCGCCGGCGACTTGATCGAGCCGGTTGCGGAGATCCGTGACCAGCGCGCGCATGGCTTCGGCGTTGCGGACGAAATCGGACGAGGTCGGATCGATGCTGGAATGAAGCGGCATGGCCTCAACTGGCTTCCTCAGGGTTGGCAGCGAGGGTCACTTGCTGACTACCGCGCGCCGCTTTTCGGCTCGGTGCGCGCTATCGTGTCACCGCCCCACGGTCTTAGGCAACCCGGAAGTTTTGGACCGGGTGGCGCAGACACCATTCTCACGAAGAATTCCGGTAATTCCGACCCCGTTAATGGGTCCAGGGTTCGCCGCGTCGAAAGGCGAAATTGTCGGCATATGCGGCCTGCCGCCGAGCAGGCGCCTTGGGTTCGATCACCTGGTATGGAATGCCCTCGCGCTCGCAATAGGACACCGCCTCTTCCTTGGTGTCGAATCGTATCGTGAGCTGCTGCTTCATGTCGCCGGAGGAGGTCCAGCCCATCAACGGCTCGATCGCGCGCGGCTGTTCGGGCTCATAGTCAAGCTGCCATTCGCGGGTCTTGGCGGTCCCGGATTGCATCGCGTTTTTGGCGGGCTTAAAGATGCGTGCGGTCATGAATGGTCGAGGTCCGTCAGTCAAAGTGAGCGAGTATCGCAACACGGCAGGCGCGCGGTGCGACCCGCCGGGATAGTATGGAGCCACCTTTCGGGAATTCTGTCGCTGATTCCCGAGCGCAGGATGGTACATTTTCCCGACCGGTATAGTCACTATACCGAAATCTGACAACCTGACCAATCGTCCCGCAGACATCCCGCCCGGAGGGCCGATAATAGACATCACCTCGAACGGCAGCCATGAAAATCAACGCAACCCTCCCCGAAAAAGGACGCGATCTGCGGCTCGATCTCTTTCGCGGCGTCGCCAACTGGGCCATTTTCCTGGATCATATTCCCGACAACGTCGTAAACTGGATCACCACGCGAAATTACGGCTTCAGCGACGCGGCGGATCTGTTCGTTTTTATCTCGGGATATACCGCCTCCTTCGTCTATGCCCGGATGATGATCGAACGCGGCTTCATCGTTGGCGCCACCCGCCTGACCAAGCGGGTCTGGCAGCTCTACGTCGCGCACATCATTCTGTTCGTCATCTACATCGCTTCGATCAGCTATCTCGCGCTCCGTTTTGGCGATTCCGAAATCATCAACGAGTTCAACGTCGCAGGCCTGGTCGACAATGCGACCGAGACCCTGCGACAGGGATTGCTGCTGAAGTTCAAGCCGGTCAATCTGGACGTGCTTCCGCTCTATATCGTGCTGATGGGACTGTTTCCTCCGGTGCTGTGGATGATGCTGCGCCAGCCCAACGCGACGATGCTGGCGTCCATCGTGCTGTGGCTGACGGCGCGCCACTTCGGCTGGAATTTCCGCGCCTATCCCGCCGGCGCCTGGTACTTCAACCCTTATTGCTGGCAGGTGCTGTTTGTATTCGGCTCGTGGTGCGCGCTGGGCGGCGCGCGGAAATCGATGTCGATCATCATGGCTCCGATCACGCTCTATATTTCCATCGCCTACCTGATCTTTGCCCTCATCATGACCATGGCCGGCAAATTCCCGGATTTCGGCGCGATGTTCCCGCACTGGCTTTATGATGCCTTCAATCCGAACGACAAGACCAATCTTGCCCCCTACCGCTTCCTGCATTTCGTGGTGATCGTGATCGTGGTGATCCGGTTCGTGCCGAAGGATTGGTCGGGGCTGGAATGGAAAATGTTCGACCCGCTGATCATCTGCGGTCAGCAGTCGCTTGCCGTATTCTGCGTCGGCGTGTTCCTGTCCTTTGTCGGACATTTTGAACTCATGATGAGTTCGGGCTCGCTGTTCGCGCAGATTTTCGTCAGCATCACCGGCATCGCCATCATGACGGTTGTTGCCTATTACATCTCCTGGTCGAAACGACAGGACAAGCCGCCGAAGCCCGCACCGCCAAAGCCCGCCGCGACCAAAGTCGTCTGAGCGAGATCGAGGTGGCTATCAGCCATCGGAATCAGGAGTCGGATCCTTGCGCGCCTTGTTGACCACAAGCCTGCCGCGCGATGAAATCCGGCCCCACTCGGTGGACCATCCGACTTCCGAAGCCGGCGCACGCGCGACCTCCTGGCTCCGTTTTCCCTGCAGTGCGAACGTCGCGCCTTGCGGATCCCTGCATCGGGCGATCAGGCCGCCGCCCGACAATTCAAGCGGACCATCCAGAACAACGCCGCCGGCCGCCTCCACTCGCGCGACGGCGGCATCGATATCACCGATATTGAAGTAGAAAAGCCAGAACGGAATTGGGTCAATCTGTCGTTTATTGGACATGCCGACGACCGTAGCTTCGCCGGTATGGATCACTTGATACGCCTCCGTCGAACCGTTCTCGGCACCGGCCTTGCGCCAACCAAAAAGCTCGTCGTAAAAGGCAAACGCCTTCTGATGATCGGCGGCGAGCAACTCATGCCAGCCCACCCTTCCCGGCTTGTTCGCTTCGGGAATCCTTTGTTGACCGGCGATCAATCCATCGACCAGTGCCAGCGTTGCGTTTTGCGGATCAGCGACGACCGAAATACGGCCGATATTGCTGCTGGTAGGCGGAACGTACACGCTCCCACCGAAATGCCGGAGCCGGTCGGCTGCAGCGTCCACAGCATCGACGCTGATGTAACCCATCCACCGTGCGGTCGCGCCCATGCGCCGCGCCTCCTGTGGCAGGTCCATCAAGCCGCTCACCGGAGTCGTTCCCGAGCAAAATACGGTGTAGGCGAGGCCGGGCTTCGATTCGTCCTGCGCGCTCCAGCCGACGACCTGACTGTAGAACGCCCTGGCTGCGGCCATATCCGTTGTAATCAACTCGTACCAGGTGAAACGCCCGTGATAGCCGGCCACGTCAAATCTCCATCGGACCCATAGGCCGCTATGGCCGACCGTTTGGCAATTGCCTGTTCGATGTAATTTTACGGGTTGCCTTCAGGATCAGTGCGGCGGACGCCAAACCGATATCCCCGTTGAGGTTGTTCGCGGAAAGGCGCCAATGATGAATAGCAGGTGAATGAAACGTGGCGATTTCGTTCATCAAGATGAACCAACTGCGATGCCGCAACGACCGATGCCCTGGCCGACGTGGGCAACCGCCTTGCATGGTCCATTTGCGCGGCGTACAATTGCTGCGCTGGAGTCAAACCATTTGAGGTATGGAGGTTGCGACGATGCCACGGGTGAAAGACACTTCGACCAAGAAGAGGGTGATAAAATCCGCCCCGGTGTTAGGGGCCGCCGGCTTGAGCTTCGCGATGGTTGGCGGTGCATCGGCAGCGGCCGTACCGACGGCGGATGTGGCGATGACCCCGACCCTTGGAACCGATCACCAGCTGTCGCTTGGCGTGGAAGAAATCGCCGACGTCAGCCTGGCGACGTTCTACGTATTCGACAAGGAAAATACCGCGTCGGCCAAGGACGGCACGCAGGTCGCATGGGTGCGCGGCTGCGGTGGCTGCCGCGGTTGCCGTGGTTGTCGCGGTTGCAGGGCTTGCCGAGGCTGCGGTGGTTGCGGCGGTGGCGGCTGCTGCGCGTCGTGGGGAGCCTGCCGCTGGTGCTAAGCCAGCCAGCTTTCCGGTTACCCTAACAACGCTGATTATCATTGGCCGGGTTCGACGACGTCGACCCGGCCAATCCATGTTTTACCTTGTTATGCGCGGCCTTCGTACATGGTGATCGGCCTGCGTATGACGGCCGAATAGGTCTTACCTTGTCGAAAAAAGCCCGCGTCCACGCTGTCCGAAAAAAGTCCGTCGCTCGAACTCCGCGCCGCAAGCCTGCAAAATCCAGCGGCAGCAAAAACACGCGGGCTGCCAAACGCAGGACTGCGCGCAAGACCGCCGCCGCTCGTCAGGACGTTCCACAGTTCGCTCCGAATTTTACCGTCTATGTGCTGCCGCCCGAAACCGTTTGCCTCTATTCCGAAGACCGGAAATTCTTCCTTCGCGGCGAGCTGTATTGCGCCATCGCCTCGATCATCGGCGAAGGCGGCAAGAGCTTTTCGGAAATCGCCGGCAAACTGTCGAAGAGCTTTTCGCCCGATAAAATTGAGCAGGCGCTCAAAGGATTAATGGAGCGCCACTACATCGTGCCGGCTTCGTCGCCTGCCGCGGTCGACGGCTATTGGGCGAGCCTGGGCTTGCCGCCGGGATTCGCCGAGCAGAACCTCGAAAACTGCCGCGTGCGGATCGAGGCAATCGACGTCAAGGGTGGGGCTGAATTGAGTGCCGCGTTGAGCGCACTCGGCGTCCGCGTCGTCAACCGTTCACCCGACTTCACCGTCACGCTGGTAAACGACTATCTCGAACGGCAGCTGGCCGAACTGAACCAGCAGCGGGTGTCGGAGCGCTCGCCCTGGCTGCTGGTGCAACCCTCCGGCGCCTTTCCGTTGGTAGGTCCGTTGTTCAGGCCGGGCGACGGTGCCTGCTGGACCTGCCTGTTCGACCGCATGATCCGCAACCGCGAGGTCAAGGGATTTCTCGACCGTGGACCGGCGCGCGCGGTGGCTGTATCGCCGCTGATGCGCCAACCGCTCGGCCAAACCGCCATTCAGTTCGCCGCGCTGGAAGTGGCCAAGGCGATCGCGAGCGGCTTTCGCACCGAGCTCAACAATCACATCATCAGTCACGACCTGCTAGGCGCGAGTACGATGAAACATTACGTGGCGACGCGCCCGCAATGTCCGACCTGCGGAAACGCGCGCCTGCGAGATCCGCGGCGGGCACCGCAGCCGATCGAGGTCAAGGGAAGCACCAAATTGGTAATGACCAGCGGCGGCTATCGTTCAGTATCGGCACGCGCGACCGTGGCGCGACATCGCAAGCATGTCAGTCCACTCACCGGAGTGGTAACCAGGCTTGAGCGGATCGAGGCCGATCTGCCC
>Ga0164307_10000430_pt1 | contig 18378 bp, 30 predicted proteins | sample Whisoiple_243_MG_FD_110214 | JGI IMG/M metagenome (GOLD analysis project Ga0164307, IMG submission 110214) | Soil microbial communities amended with fresh organic matter from upstate New York, USA - Whitman soil sample_243_MG | ecosystem: Environmental > Terrestrial > Soil > Unclassified >...
AACATGGCCAACCGCCTCGAAGAGTGGGGCGCCGACTTTACCATGATTGTTATTCGTCTCTACTGGTCCCCCTACAACGACCGACCCAATCGCCCCCGGAAGTGAGCCACTTCCGGCTGTGGCTTCGCACGACAGGATTACCATGGCTTCTAAAGACCTGAGCGAGAAAATAAGGCTTATTGGGTACTACAGAGGGCAAGGAGCGACGTTTCCGTCCGAGCCGAAAATAGTGGGTGTTCCTTTCGTGACTGTTACTTTCGAGTCGCGGCGAGAGGCGGTTGAATACACCAAAAAGACTCTCAAGGGTGGACGACAGGCGGCCACCAATGGGCGGGAAGCTCGAATCTGGATAACGAAAGACGAGCTAGAGCGAATCTTTAAGGGGATGAAGCGATGGGCGATTACAGACGGTAAGGGTAACGTCTATGTGATGTCAGCTCGCACTAGTGCGGGCGCGGCTGCTCGCTTCACACGTCGATATGCGGGCCTCCAAATTGCTTCAATCGTTGAAGCTACGGAGTTTTGAGCTTGGAGTTGCGCTGGCGGGGCTCGGATAAGCTACGACAACGACTAGTCAGCTGTATCTATTGTGGTCGAGAATTTCTGGGAGAGCGGTGGCTAGCGCTCCACCAAGACGAGATTTCAAAGCCTCTTTGGTACCGCGCTTTCCGTAATCGTTTTCTCTCCAATAAGCGTACGAATGGCCTACTTGTTTGGAGTGACCCGCGGCTTGACCGTGAGAGACACATCATTAGTCAGCGATTGGTTAGCTGTATCTACTGCGGAAAAACCTTCTTAGGAAAGCGCCGACTGATTAACCATCAGGACGAAATGTCACGTCCAATGTGGCTTAGAGCGGTTCAGGGAAGAAGCGAGGTAAAGCAATGACCGACGATGAATTCTCGGCCGAAGTTGGCCGATTAATTGGCGAATTGAGATTGGCTAACGGCATTGGCAATGAGAGGGTTGGACCCGCGATAATGGGGCCCGCGATGGCTGCCATGATGCTAGCAGGCCACTCCGACGCGGTGATTCTGCAATTCGTTTATGACATGATTCCGGTTTGCCGACGAATGTGTGGAATCGTGGGGGCAGAGATTAGGGCTGAACCAGAAAAGACGGAAAAGCCTAACTAATGGCGTGTTACTGCGGTCATGACCAAGAGACTCACATCAATGGGGTTTGTCGCGGCGTTCGATGCGTGTGTGCCGGGTATCAGGAGGCCTCGTTGAACAAATACCGCTGCCATTGCTGCTCGGATGTGCTCCAAGGCGAGCCCCGCAAAATCTGCCCGAATTGCCATCTTGAGTTTACCCAGATTCGCAATCTGGTTCGGGAGATGAGCCGGCGAATGCAATTCGATTACGCCGATGTCTTCTTCGGACTTAAAACCGGAATCAACAAATTGGTGGACCAAATCAATGGTCTAAGAAAGCTACTCAAATGATATCAAACACCGATGTCCTCAAGATTCTAACGAATGTTGGAATCGATGTCACTTGCGGAGCATGTGTCGGTCAGGCCGTCACCGGTAGCAATTCAGCTCCACACACTTGCAAACGGAGTGAGGGAACGGTCGCCGAAAAGAAGCAAGAGAGGCGCGACCAATTCGCGATGGCTTCATTGCCAGCTCTTATCAACCTCCAAGGCCTTGTCCGAGAGTGGGCCGGCGAGGCTTCCACGTATGCGATGGTGGCGCGCGATGCCTATCGAATAGCCGACTACATGATGATTGAGAGGGAGCGCGAACAATGAAACGAATTAGGTTCGCCTGCACTCACTGCAAGGAATGTTACAACCCCGTTTGCTGTATCTGCGGGCGGAAGCTCTGAATGGCCTGGCAGTTTAACAGATCTCCGAGGTACTTAGCAATGGTCGCCTATCGCCAGGCTTATAAGCGGTGGTGGTGCTCAAGCTTGGAGGGGCAGAAGCCTTGCCCAGATTTGATTATTGGCCATGAGCAGGCCGACCGAATAGAGCGCCAGATTCAACGAGTCCACAAGCCCGGAATCGCTCGCTCGGTTACGGTCAAATGACTATTCCGATTTGCGAGCCGTGCGGTCAGATTCTGTTTGAGCTGCCTATCACCATTGATAACAACGCTTTAAGGCGCGTTATCCGCAATCGGCTGTGCTCCGGTTGTCAGTTCCGAATCAAATACTACCTGATGAAGGACCATCTAAAGCATCGCCCACGATGATTATCTATCACGCTCCAAGATGTGATTGTGACGAATGCTTACCGGGGTGGCCGGTTAAGGAGGTGACACATTCTAAAACCAATCCACGGGAAAAGGCTCCCGCGGAGATTTTGCACTTACGATTTAGAGTGGATTCCGGGAAACGTAAAGAAGGCTAAAGAGCGAGGCTTTGAGCCTCTCGAGCTGCGTCTTTGCGGCGTGTATGACGGCACCAATTACCGCTCATATGCGCGAATCCAAGACTTTCTAAATTCAGAACTTACTCCCCGAAATTCGGGTATGTGGTTCTACGCCCACGCGGGCGGCCTGGCGGATTTCCAGTTTGTCTTAGCGTACCTGCTAGACAATCCGAAGCCGGGGATGACAGTCAGTCTGGCATTCTCGGGTAGCTCAGCAATCATTGTGCGAATTCAGAAGGGCAAATATTCGTGGTATTTGCTCGATAGCTACTGGCTCATTCGCCAGCCGCTCCGCGAAATCGGGGAGTGGATGGGCAACTTCAAGGGCGGCGAACAGGGCTCGACTGACATATTTTATGGGCCGCTGAGCGAGCTTATTCCCTACAATCGGAATGATTGTATCATTCTGTATGATGCAATCAGGTCGTTGGAGGATACCGTATTAAGCTTGGGTGGCCGACTCGAGATGACTATTGCGAGCACGGCAATGGGGCTGTTCCGTCGCAAATATCTAAAGCGCGAGATACATACCAGCGACGATTTAAATCGTATTAGCTCGGAGGCTTACATTGCTAGTCGAGTGGAAGTCTATGAACATGAGGTTTTAGAAGACGCCGAATATTGGGACATCAATTCCAGCTTCCCGTTTTCGATGACTTTCGAGGCGCCAGGCAACCTAATCGGAACCAGTAGGCGACTCAAAGATGACAACTCGATTAAACTAGTCAGGGCCACGGTCAAAATTGGAGACTGTGACTTGCCTCCCGTCCCCTATCGCACGCCAGAAGACAGGCGCATCTACTTCCCTACTGGCAGCTGGACGGGGTGGTTTAGCGGAGTCGATATCCAGCTTATCGAGGAGTCTGGGCACCGAATAGACTCGATAGAACAAGTGATGACTTTCGAGTCATTTACTGACACCAAAGACTATGCCCAAGAAATCTACGAACTTCGTAAGAACAGTACACACGAGCCGGAGCGTGTCGTGCTCAAATTTTTGCTTAACTCGCTTTATGGCAAATTCGCCGAAGGCGAGCTTAAGAGCAAGTACTTGGTTAACATGCCAGAAGAGTACTACCGCGGGCCTCAGTATGACCCCAAGACTGGTATAGGGTGGAGCTTCGTAACTCCCGGCGTGCACGAGATTGTCGAGAAACGTGAGATAGCGCACCGACATGTCCCCATTGCCATGCACATTACGGCCCTAAGTCGTAAGTGGATTTATCAGTACATGGCCAAAGCCAGTAAGGTTCATTACTGTGATACTGATGGCTTTAGCGTCCCGAAAAAAGATTCGAGCAAGTATCAGAATTCGAAGGAGCTGGGAGGCCTCAAAAAAGAAGACGACCGACCCTATGCTCACTACCACGCTCCAAAAGCCTACGTTTACCAGAAGGCACTACCCGACGGCGAACAGGGCCCCCTACAAATGAGAGTTAAGGCTAAAGGATTCTCGCGGATAAAGGACGAAGAGGGAGAAACGCGTAGGCTTGGATATGGCGACTTCTGCCAGCTTTTGGAGCACAAAGAAGTCCACATCGACCAGTTTTCCCGCGTCAAGAGCATGCTCAAAGCAGGGAAAACCAGACCGCACGAAGTTGAGCGACATAAGACGTTCAGGGACTCAATCAACCCTAAGCGCTACTTCCCTCCCGACGGTGGCCGCTCTCGCCCTTGGCACGTTTCCGAGCTAGTCGCCAAGCCCAAATCTTGACCAAACCGTCAACCGGTCGGCGCGACTAGCGAACGGCCCGTCATGGCCAGGGACTAAGACGTGCAAAATAGAGCAAGACAATAAAATCGGGCACTTAGGACAGATTGGCCGCGCGGCATGGTGTCCCGCGGGGCGGCCATGTACTCTCTAACCTTCTAGGGTCTAGACCCCTAACCCAAAGGACGAGAGAAAAACATGGCAACCAAGTACGAAGCGTTGAAGGCGAAAATGGCAAACTGGCGCGAGAAAGGCCAAGAGCAACTCGGTCATGCTTTGCAGGCTGTGGAGGTGGGTGGCACCGCATTCGCGTTCGGCTTCGCACGCGGCAAGATGGCCGATGCGGACGGCAATTTGGACGTTGCCGGCATTCCCGCTTCGCTCGGCGCCGCCATCGGCATGCATGCTCTCGGTTTCATGGGCGTTTTCGGCAAACACGATGAACACGCGCACAACATCGCCGACGGTGCTCTGGCCGAATACGCGGCCGTCCAGGGCATGCGAATGGGCGTCGCTCGCAGCGATAGCCCCGGCAACAAGCGAATCGCCGGCCGCCGCTCCGTCGCCGGACTTCCCCAGGGCCAAAACCCGTTCGCTCAGCAGAACCGAGCCGGCGCTTTCTCCCGCCAAGTCGCCAACCCGTTCGTCCGAGCCGCGTAACACGCGGTGGTAGTGCGCTAGTCGCGCCAACCTGACAGGGTTCTAGACGGACCTGATTGTGGAGAGGGTGGGAGTCGGAGAACCTAGCTCCGACTCCGCCCCTCGCCCACAACCGGCGAAAGGGAAACTCATGTACGCAAGTCGAAATCCACTTGTGATTGCGGGCGCTCGCAATGGGCGCCGAATGCACGTGGGCGCGGAATTCAATCAATGCCCCGATGGGTCGTGGGTGAAAGGTCGCGCCACACCTCAGAATTGCCCTCCGAGCGGTGGAGGCGGTGGTAATCCTGGCGGCCCTGTTTCGCCCGGCAGTTGGGGGCCCGGTATCGACTGGCCCACCTACACGCCCGGCGGTGGAGGCGGTAACGGAAATCCCGGCTACACGCCCCCCGGCGGCGGTAACGGCAATCCCGGCGGCTACACGCCCCCCGGCGGTGGCAACGGCAATCCCGGCGGCTACAACCCGCCCGGCGGCGGTTATCCGCCTCCGTTCTTTCCACCACCCGCGCCGACCATTCCAGGCCCGGCGCTACCGCCCCCCGCCGGCTGCGCGCCGGCCTGCAACATTTGCCCGGAAGACCAAAAGCGATACGTTCTGCCGTTCATTCCGGCCGCCGGATTCACGGCCGCGGTAGCCGCCGGGCAGCTCGTCACGTTCACCGGAAAGCCGCAAAAGCTTTTTGCTCCGGACAGGCTCATCATCGCGTCGTCGATTGGACCGTTTTTCGACATCGTGAATCTCATCATCGCCAACATTCCGCAAAGCCTCGCCCAAGGCAACGTGAGCGCCGAGATGTTCTCGGAAGTGGCCACTTACGTGATGATGAGTTTCGACCAAGCTTATCCGGGAATCGAAATCACCATTACGGCCCAGAACAAGTCGAGCGTGACTCAGACTTTTCAGGCCCAACTCATTGGTGAAGCCGTTGGCTAACAAAAACATGAGGGCGGCCGCCGCTCTCAGAACCAAAGAGAGAGTCGCTCTCAAAGCGGCAAAGAAAGCAGGAGAGCGAGCCGCCAAGCTCAGCACTCTGATTTCAAAGCTCGAAAATCGCGTTCGCCATCTTTCGATGTTTCGCGATGCCGCGCTATCGAATCAATCAACCTACGTCGCCAAAGCCGAAGAGTACCGCGCCCTACTCAGGGACAAGGGCTTCTAGGCTTCCACGTTTCTGACTCTGTCTCAAAGGGATAGTCCCTATGTCGTTCATGAAAGGTAATCGCATGTACAATCAGCCCCGCGCCCAGTATTCGTTCCCCTCCTCTCTCGCTCCCCGTCACCCCGTTCAGACGCGCATCGCCATCGGCTCGACCGGCCAGCTTCGCGCGGCCGAGCTGATTCGCCAGGGTCGCGCCCGTCGCATCGGCGTCGGCGCCTTCAATTGCCCCACCTCGGCGACGATTCCGACTTGCGCGCCGCCGGTTCAGGTCTGCCCCGAGAACCAGAAGCGCTACGTCATGCCGTTCATTCCGGACGCGACTTTCACCGCTTCCGTGCCTGCCGGCCAGCTCGTCCGATTCGTCGGCAAGCCGCAAAAGATGTTCAAGCCGGACCGGCTCATCATCGCCAGCTCGATTGGCCCGTTCTTCGATGTGGTCAACCTCATCATCGGCAACATCCCGCAAAGCCTCGCGCAAGGCAATGTGAGCGCCGAGATGTTCTCCGAGGTGGCCACCTACGTCATGATGTCTTTCGACCAGGCGTACCCGGGAATCGACATCAGCATCACCGCCCAAAACAAGTCCAGCGTGACTCAGACGTTCCAAGCCCAGCTCATCGGCGAAGCCATCGGGTGAGCGCGGCTCACCGCGAGTAGGCTGCCGCTGACGGTGGCTAACGGTTGGTGAGAAAACTAGTCAGCGTCCCCCGAGTTTTAATCGAGCGGAGGGGACGCTGCTAATCTGGAAAGGGTGCCGCTTGGGAATCGATATCTCGGCTCAATTGGGAACGTTCGATGGTCCGCTTCACCCGGACCGAATGGCGGCGCTTTTGGCCAATTGGATTAACGCGCTCGTCGCGACCAACGTGGCCTATCTCGAAATGTACCCCAACACTCCAGGCCTGTATCAGTCGGGCGTCTTCTATCAAGAAGAGGAAATTGGGCTAGAAGACTTTTTCGATATCCCAACTGTGCTCTTGCAGGGCTACGCCGATTGTGAAGATTTGGCGGCTTGGCGATGCGCGGAATACCTAAGTGTGGGCGAATGGGCTTACCCGGTAGTTTCGTGGGAAGCAATCGAGCACGATAACGGAGTTATCGACATTCTTTTCCATGTGAGGGTTCAGAGCCGATTTGGCCTCGAAGACCCCTCCGAAATTCTGGGTATGGGCCAACGATTGGCGGGCTGAAAATGGACAAATACACTCTCACGTCTGAAGAAGAAGCGAGCTACATTCATGATGAGACTCGCGCCGCGATTCGCGCTCGTCTCTCGGGCGAATATCCGGAAGGCGTTCAGGTGGTGAACGCGGCCGATGAGCTGCTCGATAATCTCGGTCCCTCCAACGGCGTGGAGTTGGCGGTAGCCATCTCGGAGGAAGAAGCCGAAGAGCGAAGCAAACAGCGCGAAATCGAGGCTCGCGAAATCGCCCACTACGAGACGGAAGTATATCCAAAAGTCATCGACAAAATTCGGAACGACGTGCGCCAGGAATTCCGCGTCACCTTGCGAGACAAGGTGAACGAATGCTTGGAGCTTCGCGCGTCGCTCGCCAAGAGTGAGCGCGAGAGCTTGGCGGCGACGAGCCAGCTCCGTCGCCAACTCGAAACAGCCGAGGCGGCGCTCCACTCTACGTCCACCGACAAGTCGGAATTGTTGGTCAAGTTCAAGGAGTCCGAAGACTCACACTTGGCAACTCTCACCGAGTTGCAGAACGCCAATTTCAAGATTCAATCGCTGCAAGGCGAGCTTCAAAAGCTGGCTTCGGAAAAACCGTCAACCGGTGAGCGCGAAGCCACTGCCAGCGGGGGCTCCCCGCAATGAGGGCGGCGGGAGCGGCGATTTTGGGTGCGGCGGCGGTGGGCGCGCTGCTGCTCGCGACTCAGAATGCGAGCGCGGCGGAGTCGGACGAGCCGGCTCCGCCCGACTTCGATGTGGACGCTGAGGTAGCGTTGGCCATGAATTACTATGCCAATGCCATCAGCAATCCCATCGGTTGGAGCGACGGCCAGCTCAAATCACTGGAGGGCTTGTTGGTGGAGCTTGGATTCACTCAACCGGAGGCCTCCAACATCAAAGACATGAGGCTCGGTCTTTACGGAGACACTACTGTCCCGCCGGCTCCGCTTCCGGATATCACGTTCATTCCGCCGAGCGAAATCGACGCAATCGCCGACCGATTGGAGAGTGACGCATCCAACCCGCAGGGAAGCACGGTCTAAACCTCCTGATTCGGATAACCAATGCTCTTCGCGAAGATCCTTGGTTAACCGTTAGGGAGCTTTGGGCCAGAACCAGGGCCGACAGACGGACAGCCGTAATCAACGCGCTTTACACTCTGATGCGGCGCAATCAGGTGGTTAGACGAGTCGGCGCCAGACCCTATAACCCATACGAATATGCGATAAAAGGATTCAGAGAAAATGCACCAATTCTCCCAGAACGCCGGGCCATTCGGACCGATGGCAGCGACTCCGGGGTGGTATACTCGGCCGGCGAATCCGTGGGTCCACAAGCGCGTCCAATTCGCCGTAGGAGCGAGCCGCCCGCAAACCACGTCGGCAACTCTGGCCGGTAAACCTGACTCGTGCTGCGCGTCGTGCGCCAACGACCATCGGCACGGCCACCGATGAATCAGTTCAAAAACAATCTCGGCCAAACCACTGTTTTGACGGCGGCGTCATTCGTCCAAAATCAGTATGGGCCCACCGGCGCCGTTGGTAGTTTCGCGTCCGTATTCGATTCGCAAGAGGAGCCGAGTGATCCTCAATTGCGTATCTACAATCTAGTCACTTATCTAGGTGACTACCGACTGCCACTACCGGGTGAAGCGACTGGGGGCCACGTCGCTATTTTGGGCAAGCTCATTTTCGGCATTGGAGGGGCGTCCTGTGAAGTCGATTTTGACTGGAAAACAGGGGCTCAAATCAGTGTGGCCGCGAGCTTCATCCGAGTATTGGCCGCTTATTCGGAAGTCGGACCGGCAACGCCTCCGGCAGTTAAGATTGCCGCCATGTATTCGAGCGGCTCTCGCGCGGCGCGCTCGCAAGTGACTCGCTCCTACCCTCAAATTTTGGTGAACGACGAGAATCCGATTCTGTTTCCGGTTCCGCCGTACGCCCATGCACTGAACCTCTTTTCAACTGACAAGGCGTTCTATGAGCCAGACGCGGCCACGATTCGTTATGTTGGCGGAGCTGATAACGGCTTCTCCACCGCCTCCACCTCGCTCGAGATTTGGAATACCGACGGCGTTCCTTTCTTGAATGGCCTCTCGTCCGAAGACGGCGTGCGCTTTCCGGAGTGTGCCAAATTCGTTGAAATCTCGGTTCCGAGCGGCGACTCCTACATGATTACGCCGTGTTTCACGTTGTCACTATGACTACAAGTAGCTACCCGCCGCCGGAGCGTGCCGACGACCCGGACACGCTTCGGGAAACCCCCAAGTCGAAGAAGCGCGACTCATACGTCGATGATTACGACTTTGGAAACCGTTTCACGTCAGAAGAGCGAATCACGTCGAGCTTACGCCTCCGCAGCATCGCGCCTGTATACCGGGCCTTCATCGGGTTTATCGCCTTCATTCCGTCGGCTTGGCGCGGCCCAATTGCAGCACTTCTGTTCGTGATTCTCGGCTTTCTCGCTTCGCAAGTCACACCCCAAATCGTGGAGTGGATGAAAGCCAAATGAGACACCGCAAGCGAGGTAAATACACGTACAGCAATCTAGAGCACTTGTGCGTGTGCGGACACTCGCTTGGCAACCACACGGCTGGCAGTTCTAAGGGACAAGCCGGCGAGTGTGTGGCCCATGAAAACGGGGGCGGTCAGGCCCCGTGCAACTGTGAACGTTTCCGAAAGGCTCAATCAATGCCCCGCGGTCGCAAACCAAGCCCCAACAAAGCACTCAAAGCGCACATCAAAAAGCTTACTTCCGAGAGGTCAAAAGCCAATCGCGAAGTCAAAAAGTATGAACGTGTATTTAATACTTTGGGCAAGAAGCTCGGTGTCTTGGAGCGCAAAATGAACGTCATCAAACACCAAATGGGCATCGCACGGGCCGATTTCACACGTGCCGAAACGGTCAGAGACGAGCTGTCTAGCGACATCTCGAGTCTCAAAGCTCAACTGTAGTCGGAGCCAAAATGGGAATTCCGCTCGAAGACCCTCCGGTCAATGACCAAGAGGCCAAAGAGGTTCTTACAGTCGCATACCAAGGTTTGCTAGGCGACGATGTGAATCTTTTCGCGCTCGGGATTGCCCAAGCAATTGGGCTGATGGAGGGCTCCTATGGCAAATGGGGGCCCAACAATGCATCAAACAATTGGGGGGCAATCACGGCTTCGGGATATGACAAGGCGACCGATACTTGTCCGCCTGGAACCTTCAAACATGGTGATTCCAGTGCAGAAGCGGGCCAGTATCAGACGTGTTTCCGTCTCTATCCTACCAGTCTCGACGGAGCAACGGACTTGCTCCGAGAGCTGTATGTCAATCGGCCGGCAGTCTTCGATGCCGCTCAGATTGGCGATATTCGAGGCGTCGCACAGGAAATGTATGCTTCGGGCTACTATATGGGAATCGCGCCCCATAACCAAAAAGACGCTAACGGCGACTTTACGAACGTCAATAACTACATTGCTTTTATCGGCCGTGGAGTTGACCAAATCGCTGATTTGTACCCCCATGGGGACTCCGAATCAGTGGCTAGCGGCGATAACACTGGCCTCGTTGTCGGGATTGGCATTGCTGCTGTGGCGCTAGCGGCCGTCGCTCTGAGGTAGAATCAATGTCTGATTGTGGATGTCAGTCGGCCGAGCCTGTCAGCTGGAAAGGGTCAATCTTTTCAATTGGCAAACTGCAGAGGCAAAGCCCTCTGCCGGCTGGCATCTATTGGTTGGACGTGATGGATTCCCAAAACCAATCGGATTTCGCCGCTTGGAGCATGGAGAATTCTGGGGTGGTGAGAGTGCTCAAAACAGAGCATTTCGACGCCATTCGCTGGCCCGATTGCCCAATCACGGAGGGCGAATGTTCTCCGTCTCGTGATTGGGTCAAATTTCAAGTCTTCGCTCCGGTGAAGTGGAATGCTGTTCAATTCGGGTTCCCCAACATCATTGAGCAAAACGAAATCATAAACACGTCTGCCGATACTGCCTCTGAGCCAGACTTTTCTGACAATTGTGATATTGGGTGCCAGGCCGAAAAAGTGGCCATCGCTGGCGGAGTCATTCTGGGCGGTGTCGCCATAATAGTTCTAGTTCAGTCGTTTAGGAGATAGTCATGAAAGCAATTCTTGGATTGTTTGCAGTCGCGGCGCTTGGTGGGATTGCTTTTGCGGCGAGCCGAGCGAGCGCCAGCGAAAAGCCGAGCGATGAAGGTAACTTTGTCACTGGCGCCAGTGGAACCACTTACAAGGTGGTACTCGCCAACTCTCAAAACACACCAAACGGCGTTCAACAAAATTGGCAAGTGTTCGATGCCTCCGGCCTGATTCTGGAATACGCCCAGTTTCAAGGTGACAACGACCATCGCATTTTGGTGCCCACACCCAATGCGATTCATCCACAGGGGGACCAAATGTGGCTCAATGCTGTGGGTGATTTCGGTATTCTGGTGGCCTGATGACTGCCAACACTAGAACCGAAGCGGTATTGGTAAAGTTCTTCCGGAGAGCTGTCTCTAAGCTCGCCGGCAATACCAAGATTTGCTTGCAGCAAGTCACGACCGGCGGCGGTGCTAGTTTGTTGCGCGAAATGGTCATTGACCAAGATTCGCTATACGATGACGAGCGAATCAACATCGGTGTGGCCGAATTTCTGACCGATGCCCAAGACGATGCTGATGGCCACCGCGGCATGACAGCTTACTGTCTCGTCGCCTATAAAGGTCTCAATCGCAGCGAACGCTCTCCCCTGTTCAGACTGAGAAACTCTGATAGTGAATTCGAATCAGAGGCACTGGGCGAGACAGAACCGGCCACCAAAGACGGCCATCTAGCGCAACTCATGAGACACAACGAGGCGCTCATGAGACAAAACGCGATTATGATGGAAACGATGAGCAATCAATCGACCAACATTATTGCTCGGCTCACCGAAACCAATAAGCACTACGAAGATAGGCATTGGGAAACGGTGATGCGCGCCGAAGAGTTGGCCGATGAGAAAGAAGCTCGCGAGCAATCGCGAATGCAACTCATCAGCTCCGACAAGCGCAAAGACCAAATCATGGCGCTACTCAAGCCCATGGTACCAATCGCGATGGCCAAGTTCAAAGGGACACCTGCCGCCGCCAAACCGGAGCTTTTCAAGGAATCGCTCAAACACATTTTGGCAGACCTTTCTCCGGACAAAATGGAGAAAATTGCTGACATTCTCGGGCCTCAATCACTGGCCCTCATGGAACTTTATATGGAAGCTCACAAGGAAGATGAAGCCAATGAGCAAGCAAACGGGGTTGGCAATACCCATTGACCCCGAATACGCCAAAATCTACGAAGAAGCGGCCCGAGCAGAGTCAGTGTCTGGGCAGCCTGAGTCAGCAACAAATCCAGCTGATTCGGTTGTACCGCCACGACCCGCTTCGACGTCTTCGGCGAGTGATGAGCGATTCGAAGCCCTAGAAAAAATCGCCAAGTTGGCCAAAGAAAATCAGGCCAACTCGATCGACCGACGCACCCTCCCGGCCGGCTCCTTCGACCAAATCGAAAACGACGTCTCTAACACCCTCCGACTAGGCTGGAACATACTGACTTCCTAACGGAAGTCATGGCTCCGCTGACGACTGTTTACGTAACCTTCTGAAGCACTGGAATACAGCACATGACGACTCGCCGTTCTCCCTCATCCGTTCTCGCCCAATACGGTGTCGCGACCCTCGTGGCCGGCGTAGTCGCCGGTATCGCGCCCGGCTGCCTCACCGCCCCCGCGAATTGCACCATCCTCCTGAGTCGCAATACGCCGGGCGGCACCCTCGGATTCCTGGCGGCTCCCGTAGCCGACCGCGGCGCCGCCTCCACAACGTTTTCAATCGGTAGCACCAGCAATGCCGACACGAGTACGGTCAACTGGTTGGCAATCCCGAAGCAGCCGGGCAACGCCTCCACCACTTTCTACAACGATGCGAGCCTCCGACGAAGCCCGAGCGGCCTGAACGTCATCACCGGCATGACGACTCTCGTGGCCGGTACGAAGACGGTTACCGGAGTCCCCATGGGCCCCAATGCCCGCGTCTTCGTCATGGCCGCGACTCGCGCCGGTACCGCCGGCAAGCTGAGCGTGCCGCAAGCGACCGTGCTCCCCGCGAGCGGAAGCTTCGTCATAAACTCCGACAACGCGGCCGACGTCTCGACCGTGACTTGGGTGGTAGTCGATAACCCCATTCGATTCTCACCGAGCGGCATCGTCTTTTCCCAGTCGTTCGGCCCAATGACGGCAGGCCTGGCCACCTTTTTCGAGATGGACCAAACCTCCACCAATCAGACTCAGGCCGACGCGATGGCCGTGCTGGCGAGCTTCATCAATACTAGCTCGCCCGGCAATCTCGGGGCCCCAACTGGAGGCCTCCGAGCAGGCGGCCAAATCAACGTCAATAGCAGCAGCGGAACCGACGCATCCACCATCGAAGTCGCCGCCTTCTAGGCGGGGAGCCCCCGCGGGCTGCGACTGGCGTTTTCTTTCTGATTACGGTTTTGGAGAACACTGATGAGCAAAGCGGCACTTGCCCTAGTTGGAATCGCGGCGGCGGTGGGGATTGGTCTGGCCATCAAACACGCGGATGCGGCAGAAGAGACGCCGGGCGACCCGAACGACAATATCGATACGGGCGACGATGTCGTGACCGAAGAGCCCGACTCTCCGCCCCAACCATCGGGTAACGGCAATCAAGGCGCGGACCCCCCGCCGGCTCCCCCGGCCGCGGGCGACCCGGGGGGTACGGGGAGCGGCAATTCGAGCACCGGAGATGGCACGTTCCAACACTCGGATAATCCGATTCTCAATCCTTTGGACCAGGATTTCATCGGGAATCTGATTCTCACGGCGAGCACTGTTCTCCCTCCGCCGTTCGATGAAATGAGCCTTTTCCCGGGCGTCAAGTCTCTCCAATTCGCGGGCATTGACGGTTACGGCCCCGAAGGCATCATGTTCGGTCGATGGCTCCAACCGCAGAACATTGCAGCGGCAGATATGCCGCTTTACATCTTCGTTTCGGTCGAAAATCCGCGAGACTGGATATCGGCGTTTCTACACACCGACCCTCCGGGCAGTAACCCGCCGAGCCACTATATCGAATACGAAGTTTCGAACGATACCAAAAATGCGGCTTGGATGCGGCACAACCTCTTGAACAAGTAGGCTCCCCGGTGAATGTAATTCCACTGCTTTTGTTGGCCGGCGGAGCCGCCGCTTTGGTGGTGGCATCCAATTCCAAACCGCCCGTCCCAACTTCCGATGAGCTAGTCGAAAGCTCTCGTAAGACGGTGCGAGTCTTCGAGCTTTATTCCACCCCCATGTGGAATCTGACAGACGATGACATGGTTGAGCTGGCCAAGTTGAATGCGGAAGCCAAGGGGATTCCGTATAAGACTCTGCAGGAGTTTAGCGACGCTCGAGAGATGGGGAGCGGCCCAGTTCCATTTCCCTACGACTATCAGCGTCTCTACTTTCTTCCGCCTGGCGCTAGCCAAGATACGGGTCCCGACTCATTCACCGCTTGGGCCGATAGCCCTTGGCCAACTGGCAACTCACACAATCAATATCGGCCCACTTACCAAGGGTCTTTCATCGATTGCACCAAGTTTCAAGGTGAACGATACGGCGGTTCGAGGGTTAGAAACCCATCAGGAGCCAGTGCAGAAGACTGCTACGAGGGCACTCTTCGCGACTTCTTCTGGCGCCAAGTCGGCACCTTCAAGGGCGATGAGAATTACGGCAAATCCGACTTGGAAGTGATGCTCTCCGGCTACGCCGAAGGCTTCAAAGACATTTGGAGTGCAGTTGGCGGAGACGTTCTAAAGACGACCGCCGATATCGCCTCAAACTTTCCGGGCATCGGAACTGCTGTAGCGGCTGGCGCGACTTTCTTAGAAGCCATCGGCTCCGGAAAGTCACTAGAAGTAGCTTCGCTGGCGGCCGCTCGCGGCGCCGTCCCGAGCACCATGCGCGCCGTCTATGACATCGGAGTTGGTCTAGCAACTCAAGGGTCGCTAGACGTGGAAGCCGTGATGTCGATTGCCATGGCTGCCGCTATTCAGCAAGGCGCCATCTCTGGCGATGTGCTCGAGAAATACAACCAAATCAAATCCGCCTACGAAGACGCAAAAGCGGCCGGAGTTGAAATTTCCGACGACCTAAACCACCTCGGAAGCGTCACCAATCTAGTAGCCACCGCGACCACTAATGGGTGACGAAGAAGCTCCGTTTAATGTGCTCCATTTCGTGAGCGCGAAAAAGCCCAAGTCAGGCTTGCGACGCATGCTCGCTATAGCCGAAGGCGCCAAAGACATTTTCAGTGTTGGCGAAGCTGTGGTGGACGGAGTGGTTTTCTACCACTACGCAACCGGAGCCAGAAGTATGGTTGGTGTACCGTGAATGACAGAGGATTAGGCCTAGCTATCCTGTTCTTTGGTGGCCTGTCGGCCGTCGCCTTCTACAAGTCCCAATCTCACAAGCCAACGAGAATGGCAGTCTCGTGGCGCAAAAATCCCGACTCCACTTGCACCTTCATCTATGACGACGGCTCCGAAGAAACCGGCGTCTGCACCGACCCACCCGCCTAGGCGGGGAGCCCCCGCGGGCGGTGCGCTAGTCGCGCCGACTTGAGAGGGTGCCATCTAAAGAGCTATAACCATGGTTAATCCACTCATCTTTCCGGAGCAGAAACGCGGCCCCTCCGGCCCCCGCGGCAACACCGGAGGCGGGCCCACCGACTTTCTTCCGTCATGCAACATTCTCTATTTCGACCCCAACTATGGGACGAGTATCGAGAATGGGGCAATCTCGAATCCTTTTCTGACTTGGGCACACTGGACAGCCGGCGCCGTCGGAGTCGGCTCCACCAAGGTCATTTTCCCCGGCGTACCAGTCGCGGCTGGTGCCCAAGAAATTCCGATTGATGATGGCTACAGCCTCACAATCGAAGGGATTCGAGCGAGAGAGAATTGCTCGGCTATTACCGGTAGCTCCGAAGTAGCTGCGTGCTCCGACGCCGATGTGCAATTCGAATCACATCACATCTACTTCGAGTCTCTCGGCTTAAACGCTGGCTCTTACTCCGTGTCATTCAAAGATAGCGTGATTGCGGAGCTTCAAGCCATAGGAGCCTACGTCGGACCAATTCTTGGAAAAGATTCGGTGCTTACCGATTGCTCATCTCAGGACTCTGATATCGAGTGGATTGGCGGCTCGATTCAGTCTTGCAATTGCAAGAATCTGATTCTGACAAACACCGTCGTTGGCACTGCCAATTTGAGTGGAGCAGGCGCGCTGCTAATCGAAGACACTCTTATCAAGTGTCGTGGAGTGACTTTCGCGCCAGGCTCAACAATCGCCTTCGCTGGTTCAATGGGCGAGCTTTGGTTGGACCCGATTTCATATCGGAGTTTTCTCGACAACTCAATCGTGCTCACGAATGGCCACGTGACGCGCGACGATGGTAGCTTCCCGAAGGACGCGGCCGTTTATACTGGCGACACTTCCGGGCCAGTCGTTATCGACTTCTACGCCAATCCACGAGCCACAATCAATCTCAGTGGTGAGGGGAACGTGGACGTTAATTTCATTCTGCCGCTCACTCGAGAGGTGGAGTTGACGAGCGTTCAAGGCGTTTTGAACGGTCGCATTATCAATTGGGCCACCGATATCCCAATTCTTTGGAGCGACGGCGAGCCGCCAATCCAAGACACCGCCGCCGGGTGTATTACCCAATACCGATTCGACTATGAAGAAGCTACCAATACGCTTCTAGGCTATGTCGTTTCGATGTTGGCGGAGCCTAGCCCGTAATGGCAAATAAGCTTCTGCCGAAAGGCACTAACGTTTCTGGTGCTCAGGGTCCGCAGGGCCCTCAAGGTCCCCAAGGTTCTTCCGGCGGACCACAAGGCCCGCAAGGTCCCCAAGGCGTACCTGGTTCAGGAGCACAAGGCGCCCAAGGTGCACAAGGGGCGCCCGGCGCACAAGGCAATCAGGGTGCACAAGGGGCCAACGGTGCGGCCGGAAATCAAGGTGCCCAAGGCGCTCAGGGTGCCCAAGGCAATCAGGGCAATCAGGGTGTTCCGGGCACCGGAGCACAAGGCGCCCAAGGCGCTCAGGGCTCCCAAGGCAATCAGGGCAATCAAGGTGTTCCGGGCACCGGAGCACAAGGTGCCCAAGGCGCTCAGGGTGCCCCCGGCGCTCAGGGAAATCAGGGTAATCAAGGCGTACCGGGTTCAGGGGCCCAAGGCGCCCAAGGCGCTCAGGGAGCGCAAGGCGCTCAGGGAAATCAGGGCAATCAAGGCGTACCGGGTTCAGGTGCCCAAGGTGCTCAGGGAGCCCAGGGAGCCCAAGGCGCACAAGGCAACCAAGGCAATCAAGGCGTACCAGGCACGGGAGCACAAGGAAGTCAAGGTGCTCAGGGGGCCCAAGGAAACCAGGGAAATCAAGGGGCCCAAGGAAGTCAAGGCCAAATCGGCCCGCCCGGAATGGACGGCGACCAAGGTCCGCAGGGCAACCAAGGCGTCCAGGGCGCACAAGGTGCGAACGGAGCCCAAGGAAATCAGGGGGCCCAAGGCGCCGCCGGCAGCGCTGGCACTCAAGGCGTGCAAGGTGCCCAGGGCGCTCAGGGAGCCCAGGGAAGTCAGGGTAATCAGGGCAATCAGGGTAACCAGGGAACGACCGGAGCAGGCACCCAAGGCGCTCAGGGCGCCCAAGGCGCTCAGGGTGCCCAAGGCTCGTCCGGCGGCGGTGGTGCTGGCGACCACGTGGTTTTGTATCCGGGCGGCGCCTTCCAATCCACCACCAAAATCACCCAATTCAATATCATCCAAGGAACCAATTTCCCGGTTCCGAGTTTGGGCTACGCCGGCTCAGATAGCTTGGATGAATCCACGTGGGTTTTCCCGCTCACCAATTACACGCCCGGCGAGGATATCAACGTAGATATCGTTTGGTATGCGTCGGCCACCACCGGAGCAGTGAAATGGCAAGGCGTGCTCGCCGCCATCAGTCAAGGCGATACTACCAGTTTGGAGGCCAAATCTTTCGCGGCCGCAACCACCGGCGAAACGACCGTTTCGTCTAGCAGCAAAGCTCGAAACACAACGTCATTCCAAATCTCGGGTAGCTCGCTCGATTCGGCAGCGAGCGGCGATATGTTGGCTCTCAAAATCAGCCGTGTGTCGCCTTCTGGCTCTTCAATGTCAGGAGACGCTCTTTTCGTATACGCCGACGTTAGCTGGACCTGATGGCCGTTCAATCGACATCCAATGCA
>Ga0164307_10000431_pt1 | contig 18363 bp, 14 predicted proteins | sample Whisoiple_243_MG_FD_110214 | JGI IMG/M metagenome (GOLD analysis project Ga0164307, IMG submission 110214) | Soil microbial communities amended with fresh organic matter from upstate New York, USA - Whitman soil sample_243_MG | ecosystem: Environmental > Terrestrial > Soil > Unclassified >...
GCCACGACGGGAACTCCGCTGCACCACAGACTCGGTGTGGCGGCGGGAGATTGTGACCATGGCGGCCTACCTCGTGCAGCAGGGTGGCCAGCCGGTCGGAAGCGGACAAACCGCCCTCCTGATCTCCACCCTAGCGACCACGCAGCCGCACTGGCAGGGCCGAACGTCCCTACCAGCGAGTTCTGCGAATCACATCGGCGAATCACATCGGCGAAGCCTTCGGCCCGCGCCGTCGTCGCACCCGGAGATCAAGGATGCGGTGTCTGTTCGCCGATACGAACATGCCCAGATAGCCCGCAGCCGTTCGCCAATCCCGACCGGTCAACGTGCACCACTGCAGGAACAACGCGATCCCACCGGCATAAGTGCGAGTCGTGGCTTCCGCCGCATCCCGTCCAAAACGCAAGTGCCGCAGGAACTCATCGGCGGCACCGACTGGAATGTTGAACTCTTCGTCCACGATGCGGTCGGCCGTCGGTTGCCGATAAGCGCGTGGATGGCGAACCCGGGCCAACACTCCTCCGAGTGACCTCACTCGACGGACGATCGTGACCGGTACTGGTTCGACAACTGCGACCTCAGCTGCATCAACCGATCCGATCGTCGGTTCCGCTGAGGCGGTGCTGCCGAAGCGCTGAGATTGCAACGCATCCCGCCACTTTTCATCCGGCCCCCAGAATCGATCGGCAGCGGCGATCGCGTTGATGAACTGGGGATCAGCAGAAGGATCCGCCGTGGCGAGCAACTCGCGGCGCCGGCGCCCCTCGGAGAGACGAGTGCGCCTGCGATCCCGGAAGGTATCGACCGTGGTGTCATCCCCCACGACACCGGCGGCGGGGGGTGGCGTACTCGCGGGCGCGACAGGGCCGGCTCGGACAGACACGGTTCACCTCGCAAATCGGCATCAGAAGACACAAGAAGCGTCAACCACTACGCCAGACGATGTAATACCGGTAATACGGAATGCAGCGAGTTGCGCGGGCAGGATGTGACATCGGCCGTCACGGTTGATGCCTGGACCCTGTCTTGATCGACCATCGGATCATGGGGGCGGGCGGTCGCGTACTCGGACCCGGCGTGATGATCCGCTTCTATACGCCAGTCGACGTGACGTCACTCGGAACGACTGTCGCGCAAATAACGGCAGTCAATTTCCCGTCTCTATACGCCAGTCGGCGTGACGTCATTCGGAACACCGTCAACGCGGCGCAAGCACAGCACCATGTGGTTTCTATACGCCAGTCGGCGTGACGTCATTCGGAACGTGTCAGAGGCATGACCGGTTCGGCGACGCCTCACCATGCCGCGGCGTTGGCCGACGCGGTCCGCCGCAATCTGACCGTTCCGGGGTCGGTGCCGCCGGCGGAACAGTTCCACTTGATGCTCGCCGACCGCCACGCCCACGACCGGTCGGCTCCGGGGTCCATTGAACCGACTTACATCCAGCAAGCACGGAACACGGCGCCTGACGAGCCGGCCCCGGGATGCCTCGTCGCCGCGCCGGAAGAGGGGCGATCTTTTCGGGTTCACTCGGTTGGATCGGACGATTCGAAGATCGGTCGATCGACGAGAGCGACGACCCTGACGGAACCGCACCCACCCCGCCGAGGTGCGGAGCAACACGAACCGGCCGCCCATTGCCACCGGGGTCACCGCCTGAGGATCACCCCGGAACATGGTCAGCCCGCTGCAGGCCAGCAGCGGACGGACGAGGCCGGCACCGGCAAATCGGCGGCGGCCGACCGGCATACCCCAAGAGTGGCCCCGAATGACCCGGGGCTGGGTCGCGGAACGGCTGATCGGGGATACTGACCGGGTGGGCACTGGCGGTCGGGGGCGCCGTTCCGGGCGCCCGATGGGCAGCGCTCTGGTGCATGGCATCAGCCGGGTAGCGTCCCACCCGTTGTTGGCCGTCGTGGTGGTCGCCGCGGACCTCGTCTGGGTGCTGTACAGCACGGTGGCCTGGTTCCCCGGCCGTGTGGAAACGATTTTCAGACGCTGGTCGGTGCGCTGACCCTGGCGTTGGTGTTCGTGATTCAGCACACCCAGGCCCGCGAGCAGATGGTCACCCAACGGAAGTTGGACGAGATCCTGCGTGCCCTACCGCACGCGGATAACGCGTTGATCGCCTTCGAAGAGGTCTCCGACGACGAACTGGCATCGACCCACCATTCCCACCGCCGGCTCCGCGCTCAAGCCTCGATCCCCCGGCCATCACCAACCCGCCCGAGGCCGGCCGGGGGAGATGACCCGTCCTGTTCTGCCACCAGCAAGAAGGGTTGCCTGTCCGGCAACCGATCCATGGTCGTGTCTATGCTGCGAGCTGACCGGAACGTGCCACCTGATGACAGACGCCGGCACGGTGCCGATCGCTCGGTTGGTGCCCAGCGCGCCTGGCTGCGCACCCACCCCTGTGCCTGACCCATCTCGTCGGCCTCGGCTACACCCTTGGGCGATGACACCCCTGTGTCACTCTCCGCGAATTGAGGTAGAGCCGCGGCATTGCCGTGTTTGGTCGCGTCGTGGCAGTTCTGCCCCGTCGCTTGTCTGGAATCGATGCACGTTGCCATTCGAACGCCAGCGCGGCAATATCAGCCGTAGGAGATCTCCTTCAAGACGGCGCGGAAACGCTGGAGCGCCCGATCGACCAGCGGTCCCGACACCCCGAGGTAACCGGACGGATCGAACAGTCCCGGCACGTCCGGGACGGCCACTTCGGCCTCGTCGAGCGCGGCGGCGAGCAGGTCGGCGACGTCGGTCCCGTCCCGCTCGGCCGCCGCGGTTATCTCGGTCAGCAGCCGTTTGGCGTTGGCCTTGCCGAGCAGCGGCGCTAACACAGCGTTGACCCGCTCGGAAACGATGGCACCGCGGGTCAGCTGCAGGTTCGCCGCCATCGCCTCGGGTGAGACCCGAAGTGATGCCGCGAGGCGAGCGGCGTTGGCGGCGGCACCGGCAGCGATGCGCAGGCATTCCCGCAACGGCTGCCACTCGGCGTGCCACCCACCCGACGACCGCTCGTCCTCCACGGCCATCGAACCGAACAGAACGACGGCGATCGGTGGCAGCTGGCGGGCCGCGGTCGCGACCAGGGTCGAGAACACCGGGTTGTGCTTCTGCGGCATGGCCGAGGATGCCCCCCGCCCCGGAGCAGGCTCCTCGGTGACCTCCCCGATCTCGGTCCGGGTGAGCACCAGGACGTCGGCGGCCAGCTTGCCGAGCGCGCCGGTGGTGCTCATCAGACTCGCGGCGACGTCAGCCAGGGGCGTTCGAATGCCATGCCACGGAAGGCCAGGCTCGGCAAGCCCGAGGCGACGAGCCACCAACGCGGGCAAGCGCAGGGTCGCGTCAACCGGGTCGCCGGTGTCGACCGCGTACTGGTGGTACGCGGCGAGCGTGCCCGCCGCCCCGCCCACCGAGACGGGCAGCGCCGAGCGGGTCCGGCGCACCCGCTCCACAGCGTCCAGCACCAGGTGCAGCCAGGTCGCTGCCTTCAGCCCGAAGGTGACCGGCACGGCGTGCTGGGTCAGCGTGCGCCCGGCCATCGGTGTCTCACGGTGCCGATCGGCGTGTCCAGCCAGACTGTCGGCGCACGCCAGCAGGTCGTTCTCGATGCGCTCCAGCGTCGCCGCACACAGCAGCATCAGGGCGGTATCCAGGATGTCCTGGCTGGTGCTGCCGCGGTGCACGTATTCGGCGGCGGACGGGTCGGCGGATCGGACCGCAGCGGTGAGCTGCTCGACGAGCGATACGACTGGGTTGGCCGTCTGCCGCACCCCCGCGGCTATCGCTGCGAGATCGATGCAGGCAGGCACGGCGGCGACCCGGATCGCCGTCGCGGCGCCGGCCGGAATCACGCCCAACTCGGCCTGCGCCTCGGCCAGTGCAACTTCGGTGGCGAGCATGGCCGTCATCAATGCGTCGTCGTCGACCAGCTCAGCCGCGCCCGTCGCCGCCCATGCGGGTGCCAGAATTCCGTAGTCCAAGGTCGTGCCCCTTGTGGTCATGCCGATCTCGCGGTGAGGTGGTCGCCGCGAATCTCGGCGTGCAGCAGCGGCTGCAGGCAGGACCTGGCGATGGCGTCCGCATCACCGAGAATCATGGAGTTGACGCCGGGACGAATTCCCGCCGCGGTCACCCAGTGCACCGATTCTGTGGGTACGCCGAACATGAAGCGTCGCGGGTGCGGGCGATCGTCGGCGTCGAGCAGTCGGTACGGCCGTCGGGTGACCGCAACACCACCCGCCACGTAGTGGCCGCCGCCGCGAATCGGGATGCGGTAGGGCTGGCACTCACCCCTGTCCAGCAGCCTGCGCAGCAGCGGATCGGACGCGCGGTACAGGTCGACTTCCGGCAGCCGGGCCTCGATCAGCGCGGTGGCCCGCACGGTGACGTCCGGACAGGTCCGGGAGTAGGCGACGAAGTGTCCGTCCGAGCAGTCGACGCGCATGTCCGGGCCGAGGACCTCGAGCACACCGGCATCCACGAGGGCCGCGAACTGCTCGATGCGTTCGGCCGGTGGCCCGATGGACAGGTGGGCGTTCAACGGCATGAACCAACGCTGCAGTTCGTCACGGTAGGAGTCGCCGGACAGGCCACCGTGGTCCACGAGCAACCGGATCTCGTTGCGCAGGTCGCGCAGGACGTCAAGGGCGGCCTTACGCGGGCCTGCCACATTTCCCTTCCCGGCCTCCCGGACTTCATTGTCCAGATAGGACCGCAGCCAGCCGCGGAAGCTCGCCGTCGAGCGGAGATCGCCGTCGCCGAACGGTGCGGCGATCTTTTGCCAGTCCCAGCTTTCCTCCGGATGGATGTCGAATTTGCTGAGCACGGTGCGTTGGGCGTCGCTCTCCCGGACGGCCAGGGGGTCTCCGAGGACCGGCACCAGCGCGGGCTCCGCCGCCGCGAACAGGGCGGTGAATTCCTCGGCGTCGCAGGTGCAGCGGCGTTCCCGCACCACCGTCGCGTAGTAGACGGTGCGGACTTCCCGGTCGATCATCGGCCAGATGTCCCGCCGGAAGCCTGCGGGTGCCCCGGCGTCGGAGCTCGCCCGCAGCCTCGCGATCACCTCGGCGGTCAGATAACGCGGTTCGTGCCTGCCGAAGGACCCCTTCTGATTCCTGCCACGGGCGTGGTGGGGCACCCCACGCCGAGACCCGGCAACCAGGCGCGGTTCCCGCCCGGACGGCACGTAGCTCATGGTGCCGTCGGGTTCGCGGGTGAACGTGCCGCCACGACCGATGGTCAACAGCGCCATGTAGTCGAAGAAGTTGAGACCCATCCCGCGAAGGATCACCAATTCGCCCGCGGGGATGGCGTCCAGCGGCACGTCTGCCGGGTTGCTCGGTGCGATGTACCGCAGGCCGTGCAGGTCGGCGAACTGACCGAGGGCGGCCTCGGACGCGCCGAGACGATGCGGCATGTGACCGAGCGCGAGCACCACGGCCTGCAGGTCGCCGATCGTCTGCCCGGAGTCCAGCACGAGTTCCTGCAAACCACGATGGGTGTCCCGAACGTCGGCGGCGGTGGCCTCGTGCGACACGAAGGTGACGGCTGGGGGCGCCGACCGGATGATCTTCTCGCGCGTCCACTGCAGGTATCTCCCGTAGAACGCCCGGGACGGATAATCGTCCGGCCCGAGCGTGGCGGCCTCGGCGCGAACGGCTTCCGGTACGTTCGGGATGCCGATCAAGGCGATCGATCGGGCCCACTCGTACAGGCTCGGTCCGCGCACCACCGGCCCGGCACAATCGACGGTGTCGTCGACGAACATGGTCACCTGGCAGGCCACCGTGTTCATCAACAGCGCCTGGTTTTGCGTGCTTCGCCAGACCTGTCCGCCGTCGGAGACAAACGGGTCGACGAGGTGGATGACGAGTTCCCGGCCGTCCGGCAGAAGCGACTCGACGTTGGCGCACATGCGTTCCGCGACCGACAATCCGCGTGGGCCGAACCCGACGATCGCCAGTTGTAGCTTTTCGGTGGGCATGAGAGATCCGCTCTACGCGCCGCTGCTCATATGGCGACCGAGTCCGGTCACCATCGGAGCGAGCCGTCGCATCAGGTCGGCGAACTGTTGTGGGCGAAGCGCCTGGTTACCGTCGCACAGCGCTTGCTCCGGCTGGACGTGAACGTCGATGATCAGCGCGTCTGCGCCTGCTGCAACGGCGGCCAGCGACAGCGGTCCGACGAGTTCTGGCCGGCCGGCGGAATGGCTGGGATCCACCATCACCGGCAGGTGGGTGCGCTGCTTCCACAGCGCAACCGCGGTGAGGTCCAGCGTGAAGCGCGCCGATGGTTCGAACGTGCGGATACCCCGCTCGCACAGCACCACCTGGTCATTGCCTTCCAGCAGCAGATACTCAGCCGCGGCGAGGGTTTCGTCAACGGTGCAGCCGAAACCGCGCTTGAGCACGACCGGCAGCCCGCTCTGACCCACTGCGGTCAGCAGCGCAAAGTTCTGCATGTTCCTGGCCCCGATCTGCAACCCGTCGACCACCGCCGCCAGGCGCTTGACGTGTTCCGGGTCGACGACCTCGGTGACCACCGGGAGGCCGGTCCGCTCCCTGGCCTCGGCCAGCAGGTCAAGACCGTCCCACTGCAGGCCCTGGAAGGAGTGCGGTGAGGTCCGCGGTTTGAAGACACCGCCCCGCAGGCCAACGGCTCCGTGTTCCGCGACCACGGCGGCGGTGGCCATCGTCTGCTCCAGCGATTCGACGGCGCAGGGTCCGGCGATGACCGCGACCGAACCGTCGCCGATCGTGATCGGGCCAAAGGCGACTCCGGTCCCGGCGGGTCGAATTTCTTTGCGTCCCAACCAGACATCACCGGTCATCGGCATCTGGTGGGTGGGCTCGGGAAGGTCCGGGCCCGCCCTGCCGATGAGCTCGGCGTCGGATACCGAAAGGACGAGAGTGCCACCAAGCCGGAACCTCTCGGTGGGTTCACTGGCGGTTTCAAGGTGGCGGATCCATCCTTCGACGCCAGCCGGAGTAATGGTCTCGTCGAAGACGAGCAGAGTTCGTGGACTAGTCATGATCTTTTCTCTCGTTCGAATGAGGCGACTGCGACGCAGGCGGCATGACTGAAAAAGGTGTGATCACGCCGCGTTTGCGCAATCGCCGGCCCGATTCCTCGCGCCGACGGGGCAGATTCGCCCCCCTGGGGGGGAAGTACCGGGCTCGTTCGCTGGGGTGCAATCGACGAGCATCAGAGCGGGACCGTGTGGATTGTCACGGCCCGACGGACGCGTTCCTCGATCTCGTCCAATTCGGCGATCGTTGGCGCGTCGATGAAGAAGGACACGGCCCGGTCGTCGGAACTGCGGATGGGACCCAGTTCCGCGCCGCGGGCCTGATAGACGAGGACGGCGCGCAGCGCAGGCGGGTGATCGGCGGGAAGGGCGGGGATGTCGGGCCATGCAGTGCCGTCGTCGACCCATCGGGCCTGCACCCCTGGCCAGTCGACCTTCACGTCGTGGAGGATTCCGGGCCGGTGCGCGACGTACACCTGGCGTGCGTGGCGCCGGGCGGCGGGATAGTCAGCGGGCTCGCCGAGAGCGATCCGCAGGATCTCGGGCTCCATCCGCCGGCCCGTCGCCAGCCGGTACAGCACCATGATCCCGTCTCCGGGGGTCCGGGCGGCGACCTCGATAAGGCGGGCCTCGCCCCACTCGTCGATCCGCCACTCGGCGTGGGTGATGCCGTTCTCGACGCCCAGCCGATCGAGCATCGCGTCGTTGGCCCGCTGCACCGCGTCCCACGCCTCGTCCCGTGCAGCGGGCACGGTGTGGGCCATCTCGACGAAGTACTCCGAGTCGACGTCCGTCGTCTCCTTGCGGGTGACCGAGGCGAACACCGACTTGCCGTCCTGGATCAGGCTCTCCACCGAGTACTCCTGACCGGTGATCTTCTGCTCCAGCAGGATGGTCTCCTGTGCCGGGTAGTCGTTCAGCTGAGCGGCCAGTTCGGCGCGGTCGTACACCGTCTTGACACCCAGGCTCGAGTGCCTGGTGGCCGGCTTGACCACGGCGGGGAACCGGATGGGCCGGTCGTTCACGGACCCACGCGCCCCGGGTGGGATCAGCACGGATGCCGGGCTGAGATCGGGCAGGTACCAGCGCTGCAGGTACTTGCTCCGGCAAGCGCGCGACGCTCGCAATCCCGGAAACGGGAGGCCGAAGTAGTCGGCGACCAGGCCGGTAGGTTCGACCAGCGTCTCTCCCACGGCATAGATGCCTGCCACGTCGTACTGCTCCCGCCAGCGCCCGGCGTGCTCGATGACGCCGGGAAGGAAGGAGCCCTCGCTTTCCACCGACCCCTCGACGAAGGCGATCTCGTCGATCGCGGAGGCGGGGTGAGCGGGATCGTGACGATGCACCTCTGCGTACCGGCGCCCCTGCGCCGCGGTGATCACCAGGACCTTCAGATCCCGTCTGGAAAGATCGTCGATGTAGACGGAATCCCGGCAGATCACGAACAGGGCGCCGGTCAGGATGAACGCGCGGGGCTTGACGGTGCCGTCGAGGCGCCGCTCGGCCCCCGCTCGTGGTCGGTCGCTCATGCTGCTTCCGTCCTTGGCGTGGCCGCGATGAGACCGGTGGGCGGCTCGAGGGGGAAGGGCCGGGTTCGGATCGCCCATCGGACGACGGGCACGGTCGCCATGCCCGCCACGGTGAGCAGCCCGCCGAAGAGCAACCAGCCGGCCTGCCCCAGCCCCAGGCAAAGGGCACCGAGCACTGCGGGCGCCACCGCGAACGCGGCGCCGAGGCCCATGTCCTGCAGGCCCACGTACTCGCTCTGTGCGTGGGCCGGCGCGAGCTCGAAACTCAGCGCGAACACGGCCGCCGCGTGGCACATCTCGCCCACCGAGTGCACCGCCACCGCCGCCAGCAGGGCCGCGGCCGCGGCCCACGCCGGGAGGTCGGCCGTCACCGCGATGCCTCCGCAGGCGACCAGGAAGACGAGCCCGGCGACGCGCATGGCGGCGGCGCCCTGGCGGACCGTCTTGACCCTCCGACCGACCGCGACCTGCAGCGCCACGACTCCGAGCGTGTTGACGAGCAGCACGGCGCCGACCATCCAGCGGGGCGCGCTGGTCTCCGTCGCGATCCAGAGCGGGAGGGCGAAGGTGATGACCGCGTACTGCAGGCTCATCACCCCGTTGACGACCGTGTACGCGATGAACGGTCGATCCCGGAGGGCCACCCAGCGCCGCGTTCCGGGCGGAGCAGGCATCGGCGCGAACTGCGGGAGCCTCGCGGACACCAATGCGCCGATCAGGAAGGTCGCAGCGGTGACGAGGAACAGCACCTGATAGGCGGCCAGGGTGTGCAGCGCCAGCGCGAACCCGCCGAGGACGGCGCCGACGCCGACGCCGGCGTTCTCGATCGCCCGGAGCTGGGAGCGGTAGGCGGCTGCGCCCTCGCCTCCGACGCGGCGGATGAGCCCGCCACGCGACGCTCTCGATGCCGCGGTCGCCACCATTTCTGCGACGGTCACCACCACAAACATCCAGATGCTGGTCACGACGACGTAGGCCACCATCGTCAACGCCAGCGCGACCAGGCTCAGGGCCGCGACCCCCCGGGGACCGCGACTGTCGGCCAGGTGCCCCATCGGAACACCCGCGAACAGGCCGATCAGTCCGGCCACCGCCAGCCACAGTCCGACCTCGGCGACCGACAGTCCCAGGCCCTCGGTGAAGTACAGGACCGACACCGTAAAGAACATGCCGGTGCCGATGTTGTAGATCCCGGTGGCCACGCCGAGGCGGCGACGTGCGCCGGGCTCGGGCACCAGCGTCGAGAGCCAGTTCCGGATCATTACGCGACAGCCCTGTCGGGCCGGTCGGTCATGAACGCGGCGACAGCCCGGTGCTCTGGGCGCCGGCTCCCCGCGACATCGTTGTCCGCCAGATCGTTGTACCTGGCCCGCAACTCGCGCTTGAGCACCTTGCCCGTCACGCCGACCGGGAAGTCGTCCGGGGTCCTCGCGACGTCCAGCACGGCGATGCGGGGATGGCCCGCCTTCTCCAGCGCCCGGTTGGCCTCGGTCAGCAGCCGTCCGGCCTCGGCCGGCGAATCACCGCTGTTGACATCGACAATGACGACGGCAACCGGAACGATCCGGTCGTCATGCCGGCCGGCGACGACGGCGCAGTCGGTAATGGCGCTGATCTCACTGAGCAGCACCTCCTCCATGAGCACCGAGTAGCCGGTGCCCTCGACGGTCTCGATGGCGTCCGCCGTCCGGTCCACCACGTAGTAGTTGCCGTCCTGGTCCTGGTACACCAGGTCGCCGGTCAGCCAGTAGCCGCCCAGTTTCGAGCGATAGGTGGCGTCGGCGTCGCTCCAGTAGCCGGCGGTGATGGACGGACCCCTTGCCCCGAAGAAACCCACCTCGCCCACCGGGGCCCGGCTACCATCCGGGCGCAACACCGCGACCTCGGCGACGGCATCGGCCTTACCGACGCGCCGGTCCGTGCGCTCCGACAGCAGCGTCCGGGGCTGCACGATCAGACCCCAGCCGAGCTCGGTGGTGCCGAAACGGTCGAAGAAGGTGGCGGGCGGCCGATCCGGGCTGCGCTTGGCCAGGATTGCCCGGATGTGGGCCTCGTGGATGGCGTCTCCCATGGTGACCCAGTAGTCGACCGAATCGACTGTGCCGACCGACGTATCCAGCGCGGCCAACTCGGCGTAGGCGTGGGCGAAGGACATGACCGATTTCGGCTGGTGCCGGTGCAGGGCTGCCGCCAGTTCCTCGCCGGTCGGGTCGTAGAGCGCCACGAGCGGCGTGCCGGCGAGGATGGAGTAGGCGGTGTACACGATGCACCCGAGATGCGACTGCGGTTGGGCGGTCATGAGCAGCTCGGTGGTGGGTTCAGTGTAGTTGTCCAGGCGATAGCGCGGTCCTGCCACGCTCGACGCGTGGGTCTGGATCACGGCCTTCGGCCGTCCCGTCGTCCCCGACGAGTGCATGATCGACACCGGGTCCTCCGGTGCGTGCCGGAAGCGCCAGGCGTCGGGCAGCGCGGCCCGGGCCGGGGCGGGCAGGTCCTCGGCCAGCTGGGTCCACCGCAGGCCGTCCAGCGATCCGATCCCCTCGTCGATGGCCGCGAGGCGGGCCCGGTCGGTGTAGATACCGACCGGTGTCGTGCGCTGGCACAAGCCGAGCGCGAGGCCCGGCGATGCCTTGCTGTTGATCAGCACTCCGATGGCGCCCAACTGGGCGAGTGCGTAAAGGTGGATCGAGTAGGCGAACGTGTCGGCGATGTAGAGCGCCACCCGATCACGCGGACCGACGCCCTGCTGGTGGTACCAAACCGACCAGCTCTGGACGAGCGCATCGAGCTGGGTCAGCGTGAACTCGGTCTGCTCCTCTCCGGCGGTGTTGATCACCGGCCGGTCCGTGCGGATGAACGGGACATGCGGATCGGGGTGCACAGCCATCGCCGTCACCAAGAGGTTGCCGCCGCCGAGTTCTGGCATCGCCGCGAGTCGGGAGCGTTCGTCGGGCGACAGCAGTGATCGGTTGGAAATCGTCATCGTTCGGACTCCTGATTGGTTGTGCGGTTAACGGGTCGATGAGACGGATGCGGCGGCCAGCCCGAGCGCACGGGCGGCCGTCTCGAGGTCGTGCTGCTGGTGCAGGGCGGACACGCCGAAGCGCATCAGTCCGGTCCCCCGGGCGACCGTGGGGTAGAACGCGGGTAGGACCAGCACACCGGCCTGCTTGAGCCGGCGGGCGGCGTCGAACGCCTCGTCCTCGGTGTCGAACTGCGCTCCGCGGACCGGCGAGCGCAGCCCGGCGTTGACGAGCGATCCCGCGGTCAGCCGATCGAACTCGGCGGCGTTGCGCCAGAGCTGCCGTTGCAGTCGCGCCACTTCGCCGTCGACGTGCAACCGGGCAGCGGCGACGTTCGCCGCCAGCATCGGCAGCATGATCGAGTGCCCAAACACCAAGGGATTGGCGAACTTACGCAGAACTCGCATGTCGTCCGGGCTGGGCACGACGGCGAACCCGCCTGCGCCACCGAAGGCCTTCGACAGCGAGCCGGCGAGGACGACATGGGGCGGGAGTGACCCGCCGAACGCTTCGAACGCGTAACCGGCACCGAGCGGGCCCTCGATCGAGATTCCGTGGGCGTCGTCGACGTACAGATGACCGCCGAACGGCTCGATGGTGGCCAGCATCGACGCCACGTCGATCAGGCCGCCCATCGAGCCGACACCGTCGACCAGCACGATCGGCGTCCGACCGGTGGCCGCGACCTCGCGGAGCGCGGCGGGCAACGCTGCGGGATCGGTCATGTCGAAGCGCCACGTCGGCCCGATCTGCTCGAGTACGCCGCGGATCACCTGGATCGAGGCGTGCGCGGTCTTTTCGACGAGGAACGCGGCGCCGGCGTCGGCCACGGCGTAACTGGGCAGGGCGCCGGCGCCGAGCAGCGGCAGCACACCCAGGTGAACACTGCTGACCGAGGTGAAGGCGGCCACCTGCGCGCCGCCGTACATGACAGAGAGGAGGTCCTCCAGCTCGCGGAGGTAGGGCGGCCTTCCCCGGTTGCGCGATGTGGAGAAGTGCAGCCCGAAGATGCGCATCGCCTCTGTCGCCGCCGCGATCAGGTCGGGGTGCGTCTCCAAACCCAGGTAGGAGCACGAGACGAACTCGACGCCCTCGCTATCGTCATCCAGCTGAACCCACTTGCCGTGCCGCGCGGTGATGACATGCCCGGTCAGGCCCTCCTCGAAGGCCCGATCGAGCGAGTCGGAGGTCCTGCTGACCCGGGATGCAACCCAGTTGGGTCTGCTCGGCGCAGGGGGACCAATCGGTGTGTGGAGGTCCATCAGGTCCGTCATGTGAGTGTTTCCTTCGGGAGAGTGGTGGTCATGGCTTGCAGCCCTCGTGCGCTGCGTTCGCGATAGGCACCCTGCAGGGGGCCGAGCACCGCGCCGAGGCGGTCGAGCAGGTCGTCGAACGCCGCGCGGTCGCCGCCCTCGACGACACCCGTCAGCTGCGACACCCCGCGCGTCAGCGCCCGGCGAGCCGCCGGGGCATGGGGGTTGGCCGCCTGGACGTCCCAATAGACCTCCGGTGCGCCTGACGTGATGCGCGCCAGCAGTGACAGCAACGCGGTGTGCGGGGGCGGCCCCATTCGGTCCAGGTCGGCGATGTCGATGTCCAATTCGGTCAGGGCGGCGCCGAAAGCGATCACCGCGGCATGGGTGAGAACCTGGGCGGCTGCCGCTATCCGGTCGTGCTGATCGGCGGTCACCGTCACCACGCGGGCACCCCACTGCTCGATCAGGTCGCGCAGGGCGCGCCCGCGCCGGCCGTCGCGTACCACCACCGAGGCCACCGGGTGGCCCACGAAGCCGAGCGAGGGGGCGAACATCGGGTTGAGGCTCAGCGCCTCTGCCTCGTCGCCGGCGATGAGGGCGGCGGCGTGCAGGGCGGGAACCACCGTGGTCTTCACCGAAAGCGTGTCGGCGATGAGGGCATCGGGCCGCAGCACTTCAGCCAGCCGGCCGATCGCCACGAGTGCGACCGGCTCCGGCACGGACAGCAGCACGGCGTCGGCCGTTCGGATGAGGTCGGTCAGCTCAGCGTCGGGATCGCCGACGTCGCCCCGCACGAAGCGTGTGCCACGGCAGGCAGGTCCTGGGGCTGCGAGGTCGACGATGACGACGTCGTTGCCCGCTTCCCGCAGCCGCCCGGCGAACAGGGACCCCACAGCTCCCGAGCCGCCTGCGACGACGACTCGCCCGATGGTCGGTCCGCCGCTCACTTCGGGCTCTCCCGCCGACCGGTCGCGTCCAGGGCCGTCATCATCGCCCTCGACTTGACCACGGTCTCGTCGAATTCCCCGTCCGGATCGGAGAGGGCGATGATGGCGCCACCGACGCCGAACGTCACCCGCCCGGAATCGACGACCAGAGTTCGGATCACGATGCTGAGGTCGCTGGCGCCCGACAGTGAGAACCAGCCGAGCGCGCCGGAATACACCCCGCGGGGGCCTTGCTCGAGCCGGTCGATGATCTCCATCGTGCGGACCTTGGGGGCACCGGTCATCGACCCGCCGGGGAACGCGGCGCGGACGCAGTCGACCGCCGACCGACCAGGGGCGAGCGTGCCGCGGACCGTGGAGACGAGCTGGTGCACCGCCGCATAGGTCTCGACGTCGAACAGCTTCGGCACGTGGACCGATCCCACCGAGCAGACCGCGTTGAGGTCGTTGCGGAGCAGGTCCACGATCATCAGGTTCTCGGCGCGGTCCTTCGGGTTGTCGCGCAGCTCGTCAGCCAGGGCTCGATCCTCGACGGCATCGTCACCCCTCGGCCGGGTGCCCTTGATCGGCTTCGCCTCGACCGCTCCGCGCCGGTCGATCGAGAGGAACCGCTCGGGGGATGCGCTGAGGATGGCCACGTCGTCGAAGTCGAGGAGAGCCCCGAACGGGACCGGACTCACCCGGCGAAGGTGGGCGAAGGTGGGCAGAACGTCGATCTGCGTGTGGACGGTAACCATGTTGGTCAGGCAGATCTCGTAGGACTCGCCGGCGTTGATCTCGTCGAAGCACTCGTCGATCCGCTTGAGGTAGGCGGCCCGGTCGTGCCTGAGCTCCACGTGCATGCCGGTGTCGGGATCGGTCATGGCCGGGCCCGACAGTGTGCGGGTCGGGGTCGGATCGGTGGGAGCGGCTCGAAGCAGCCGCAGCTTCTCCGCGGTGCTCGCCTGCCAGGCCGTCGCCTCGGCGATCCCGGTCGGATCACCGGCGACGGAGAGGGTGAGGAGATAGCTGCTCCGTGTTCCGTGGTCCAGGACCAGGGCCCGGTCGGCGAAAAGTAGCGCGGCGTCGGGTGTATCGGCCTGGTACGCCTCGGTGCCCCCGGTCTCCGCCTTCAACTCGTAACCCAAATAGCCGACATAGCCGAGGTTGAAGTCGAACGGCAGTCCCGCCGGCGCCGCCACCGCCCGGGTGCGCAACTTGTCGTCCAGGTAGTCGAAGAACGATTGCCGAACCCGTTCGGAGGTCCCATCTGCCCTGCGGAGGAGCACCTCACCCTCAGCGACGGAGTAGGTGATGTGCTCGGCGAGCGGACCGTCTCCGTTTCCCATGATCGAGAAGCGCGACAACCCATCGACGACCGAACTGCTGTCGAGCCAGAAGGCCTGACTTCCGTCGGCGAACAGGGACGTGTAGGCCGTCAGCGCCTCGGGGTGGATGTCCAGATGCTGCACATGCAGGTCGTAGCGGGGATGCTCCGATTCGGTGCGCGCCGGGGCGAATGCCGATGTCGACCGGCCCGCCGCGAGCGCGAAGAAGTTGCCCAGCAACTCGTGGCCATAGGTGCTGCTGATCGACTCGGGATGAAACTGCACGCCCCACAACGGCAGGTGGCGGTGGCGCACCCCCATCACGACCCCATCGTCGGTCCGCGCGAGCACCTCGAGTACGTCCGGAAGCGACGTCGCGGCCAACGAGTGGTAGCGCACGACGTCGAACGGCGATGGAATGCCCGCGAAGAGGTCGACGCCCGTGTGGTGGACGGGCGAGATGCGCCCATGCATGGGCTCGGGGGCGTTGACAACCTCACCGCCGAAGAGGTGGCAAAGGCCCTGGTGGCCGAGGCAGACGCCGAGCACCGGCAGACCGCTTTCGAGGATGACGCGGGCGCTCACGCCGAAGTCGCGGTCTCGGTCCGGCCGACCCGGGCCTGGCGAAAGGACGGCGGCGTCGAATTCATCGAATCGGAGGTCAGCCCAATTCGTGTCGTTGCGGACAACGGTTGGCGGCTGCCCGGTCACCTCGCCGATCAATTGGTAGAGGTTGTAGGTGAACGAGTCGTAGTTGTCGACGAGCATTACGCGCATCGGACTGCGCTCCCGTCGGACTGCTCGTCACCGTCGATGATCAGATCCTCGATCCGGCACGTCTCGCCGATGATCAGGTCGTACAGACGCGCCATGAACCTCTGATCCAGACCGTTCGCCACGGCAAACCGTGCCGCCCTCTGCTGCACCACACCGATCCGGTGAGGTTGCATCATCGGCAGCCCGTGCTCGCGCTTGTAGCGGGCGATGCTCCGGCATACATCGACGCGTGCACCCAGTGCTCCGAGAAACTCCGCGTCGATCCGATCCAGGTCGGCGCGCAGCGTCTCCAGACTGCCGTGGTCCGCCTTGTCCTGCGCTGCTGCTCGGTTCGCAAGTTCACTCATGATTCGCTCTCCCCTTCTCGAAGCGATGTCTGTTGAAACGCGCCGGATGTCACCACCGGTCAACTCGAAATTCCGTGCTGGTAGAGGACCGGCACCTTGCCCCGCTGCGTGCGCGCGAACTGACCGGTGACCGTCCGCTGCACCTCGAAATCCAGGCACCGTGGGCTTGTGATCACCTGGTGGACCTCGTGGGAATCGCGCAGAGCCGCTCGGACCGTGTCGGTGGTGATCCCTTCCGGGGTGGCCGGCGACAGCAGCAGGCGCACCCGGTAGTGATGGCCCTCCCACAGGGCCTGAAATTGGCAGTCGGTCGGCCTGGCCACGCCGAGAGTCCTCAGCGCCGACATGAGGTGGTCACTGGAGAACGTGACCGTGTCGATCGTCATCGAGTTCGGCATGCGGCCGAGGAGCAGGACCGATCGGGCGGCGCTGCCGCAGCCGCAGGTGCCGGTCAGCAGCTGGCCCCGATCGCCCAGGCGATAGCGGAACAGCGCCATCCCCGACGTCGTCAAGGGCGTGACGACGAGCTCGCCGGGCGTGCCCGGCGGAACCGGCCGGCCGGCCTCGTCGATGACCTCCAGCACGCTGGCGTCCTCGTGGAGGTGGTGCACCGCGCCCGTCTGGCAGCGGCACTGATATCCCAGAGGTCCGGTCTCGGACGTGGAATACGCCAGTGACCGCACGGCGACGTCCGGGGCAGCCAGGCGCACCCTGCGCTCCCGCTCGGCTCCCATCGACTCGCCGATGAACAGGAAGTTCCGCAGCGGCAGGGGGTGCCCGTCTCGGCCGCTCGCCAATAGCTCCGTTCCGTACGCCGGTGACGCCACCAAGGTGTCGATCCCGTGCGCTTCGATGATCGCAGCGGCCTCGGCGGCCGAGGTGTACTTACCCATTGGGAAGGCGAGTGCCGGCAGCGAGCGCGTGATGTCGTGGACGAACAGGAACGCTCCGTTCAAGTCGCCGGCCAACAGGCAGTTGGCCACCCGCTCAGGCGGTGTCTCCAGTGCCGCTCGCACCCCACGCACGCCCAGATGTCCTACCCGGTCGGTGAAATCCCACGAGTGATAGACGGCCTTCGGCCGACTGGCGGTCCCGCTCGATCGAAGCATGAGCCCGGAGGTCCGCTGGTCGAAAAGGAGGTCAGCGCAATGCGGTGGGCAATCCGCGGCCAGATCCGCGGCGGAGAGCAGGGGAATCGCCTCGAGATCGCTGACCGTGTCAACGGCCTCGAGGCCGGGGAAGCGCCTCCACACGTTGGTGGACTCACGCGCGGCTGTCAGGGTGGCACGCAGATTGTGCTGTCGGGTGGTGTCGATCTCATCGCGGGAAAGCGAGTCGAGATCCTCGGCCAGAAGGATTCCTCCCACGTCGCGAAACCGCGGCTTGATCACGCGACCGCCGGCCGGGTGGTCCGGAAGGCCGCCGCCGCCCACGTCATCCAGCGCCGCAGCCGGATCCCGACCGCCTCGAGTATGACCCGGGAATAACGGTCCGCCACATCAGTCAGATCAGACGGCCCGTTCTCGATCTCGATCAGCCGGTCGTGGATCAACGCCGCAATGGTGCGCGCGCCGCAGGTGTTGACGAACCCGCGCCGCGGTCCTGGCACTGACGTCAGGTCGGTCGACGGCAGAGATGTGGGGTCGACGCTACGAATGTTCGCGATGCCGTCCGGGCTGATATTGCCCTCCAGGTCCGTAACCCCGGTGCAGATGAACTTGGAATGCAGGCGGAATTCCTTCCGCCCAGACTGGGCCAACCAGATGTCGGCTGAACCGTCACCTGAGGCAACGGACGCTGCGAGCGCTGGCGTCGAAACGGTGAAGCACTCGCTCCACGGCGGTTCCAGTGGTTTCGGCTGTTCCTGCAGCATCAGGCTCCTTCGGGCGTCGGCGCACGCTGGCGCACATCATCAACCGATGAGAGAGCAGACAAGGGCGACGAATACACCATTAGCGGCGCGAACCTCGCTGTTCGCGCGTGCCGTTGGGCCGTCCCTCGTTCAGGCGTGCACGCTGAGCCCCCCAACCTTTTGAAATTCCTTCAGGGTCGGAATAGCCGGCCTTGGTCATCGCCCGGCGCCGCGCCCCGAACAGGTTGATGCGTCCATCGGCACCCAAGCGCCGGGCCCATCAGCAGCTGCTGCA
>Ga0164307_10000432_pt1 | contig 18315 bp, 17 predicted proteins | sample Whisoiple_243_MG_FD_110214 | JGI IMG/M metagenome (GOLD analysis project Ga0164307, IMG submission 110214) | Soil microbial communities amended with fresh organic matter from upstate New York, USA - Whitman soil sample_243_MG | ecosystem: Environmental > Terrestrial > Soil > Unclassified >...
AGCATCCGCGAGGCGCGTGGCCTCGCGTACTCCTGCTACTCGGCGTCCTCGGCCTACAGCGACGTCGGATCGTTCTCGGTCTACGCCGGGTGACAGCCGGACCATCTGGGCGAGGTGGCCAAGCTGATCGGTCAGGAGCTGGCCCTGGTCGCTGAGTCCGGGCTCGCCGAGAACGAGCTCTCCCGGGTCAAGGGCCAGCTGGCCGGATCCCTGGTGCTGGCTCTGGAGGACACCGAATCGCGGATGAGCCGGATCGGCAAAACCCTGTTGGTGCGCAAGGAATTCCGCTCCATCGAGGACGAGTTGGCGGCCATTCGCGCAGTGAGCCAGGCCGACGTCGGTGCGCTGGCGAAACGCCTGCTGAGCCGCCCGATGACCGCCGCCGTCGTCGGGCCGTACGCTTCCACCGACGATCTGCCCGTCGAACTGACCGAACTGGTCGGTTGACGGCCGGCGCCGGCCAGGTGGCCGGCGCGGATCGAACCTAGATGGGGAGTCGAGCGATGAGTGACGAGCTGTTGCGCGTCGGCGTCATCGGTGCCCGCGGGCGGATGGGCGCCCAGACCTGCCAGGCCGTGATCGAGGCCGAGGACATGGATCTGGTGGCCGCTGTCGGTGGTCGCGAATGGCTGTTCTCCCTGGCGGACGCCGACAGCCAGGTGGTGGTCGACTTCAGCCATCCGGACGTGGTCATGGAGCACATCCGGTTCTGCCTGGACAACAACATCCACGTCATCGCCGGCACGTCCGGATTCACCACCGAGCGGCTGGACACCCTCGAACAGTGGGTCGGCGCGAAGCCCGGACTGGGCGTCATGGTGGTCCCGAACTTTGCGATCGGTGCCGTGCTGACGGCCCGGTTCGCCCGCGAGGCGGCGCGGTTCTTCGAGTCCGTCGAGATCATCGAACTTCACCACGCGGGCAAAGCCGACGCCCCGTCCGGGACCGCTGTCGCGACCGCACGAGCGGTATCCCTCGCGCGAAACGACGCCGGACTGCCGGCCGTGCCGGACGCCACCACGCTCGAGACCGACGGCGCGCGCGGCGCCACCGTCGACGGCATCCGGGTGCATTCGGTCCGGCTGCCCGGCTTGGTCGCGCACCAGGAGGTCATCCTGGGCAGCGCGGGGGAGACCCTGACCATCCGGCACGACTCGTTGCACCGTTCCTCGTTCATGCCCGGGGTGCTCACCGCGATCCGCGCGGTGTCCGAGCGGCCCGGCTTGACCCAGGGCCTGGAGCAACTGCTCGGGCTGGAATGAGCTGCCGGCACTGCCGGTTCACCCTGGACCGGTTCGCGGTGGGTCGGGACCGATGAACAAGGGTGTCCGGATCAGGATCGTCGTCGCCGTTCTGGTGGCCGTCCTCGTCGTCTATTTCTGGCTGCTCGCCGACCGGGCCGTCGCGCTGATCGGATCCGGCTCGGCCGCCGGGATCGCGCTCGGCATCGGCGTACTGCTGCTACCGATCATCGGGGTGGTGCTGGTCGTCTGGGAGCTGCGGTTCGGCTGGCAGACCCAGGTGCTGGCCCGTCGGCTGGCCGACGAGAACCGGTTGCCGGACGATTCCGAGCTACCCCGGCGTGCTTCGGGTCGGGTCGAGAGGGACGCCGCCGACGCGCATTTCGAGATCATCAGGGCCGAGGTCGAAGCGGCGCCGGAGGACTGGCGCAGCTGGTACCGCCTCGCGCATGCCTACGACCTCTCCGGCGATCGGAAGCGGGCCAGGTCGTCGATGCGGCACGCCATCGAGCTCGCGAATGCGGCGGGCAAGGCCTGACGCCGGACCGCGCACGAAGCAAGTGGCCGAACAGCCGACCGATCGACTGAACCCCGAGCAGGCGGTAACCGCCGCCGAGACCCGTTTTCGCCTGCAGAGCGTGCAGTGGATGGTCCCCGGCTGGGACGGTGGGTGTGCCGGGCGGCGGGATACGCTCCCGGCGGTGCTCAGACAGGCCAGCAACGAGCGCCCAAGGCCAGGACGAGCGGAGGTCGACCGGTGGCAGCCTCCGCCCCGCCGAATGCTGCGCAGCAACGTGCCCCGTACCGGGTGGTGCGATCGGCGGTCGACGTCTGGCGGCTGCTGAGCTTCCTGCTGGTGGCGGCCATCGGCCTGGTGCTGGCGATCTTCGGGCAGCGGACGTTGTCCGGCGTCGCCGGCGATCTGGTGGACGCGTTGTCCGACCTGCCGAACGTGCTGGTCATCCCGATAGTGCTGGTCTCGCAGGCTGTTCTGCTCGGGCTGACCATCGGCGCGCCGATCGTGTTGATCATTCGCGGACGCAAGCGGATCGCCGGGGTGGGTGCGATCGCGATCGTGGTCGCGGTGATCGCCATGGTGCTGATCAGGTACCTGTTGCCCGCGGCCATCCCGTCGGCGTCGTTGGCCGTGCAGTCGGCCGCGACCGTACGGGGTCCGGGTTTTCCATCGTCAGCCGTGATGGCCGGCTTCGCGGCCGCGGCGGTGGTCGCGAATTCCGAGCTGTCCAGCCGATGGAGCCGGATGGTCTGGACCTTCCTCGGGTTCCTGGTGCTGCTCAGGTTTCTCACCTCGAACCGGGTGCCGTTGGACGTGGTCTTCGCAATCGGGCTGGGCGGTGCCGTCGGGTCGCTGCTGATGATCATCTTCGGCCGGAAGATCGTGCCGGTGTCGTCCGAGCGGATTGCGACTGCTCTCGAGCGAGGCGGAGTGCAGGTTCAAGCGATCACCGACCTGCGCGACCCGGTCTGGTCGGACTGGTCGCTCGCGGTCCGGGCCGCGGACGACACCCGTTTACTGGCAAGGACTGTCGGCATCCGAGAATTCCGCTCGGACACTTTGTACCGCACCTATCGACGGGCCAGGTTGAAGGACGTCGGCGACGACGACTCCTACTCCTCGCCCCGTCGGGCGCTCGCCGTCGAGGCGATGATGTCGTTGATGGCGGCGACCCACGGCGTCCGCACGCCGAACGTACGGGCGTTGGAACCGGTCGGACCCGAGGAGTACGTGATCGCGATCGACCGGGTCGACGGTCGAGCGCTGGACATGCTCGACGATGAGGAACTGACCGCGGAGCTGCTCACTGACGCCTGGCAGCAGGTGGCCGGGCTGCGGCGTGCCGGGGTCGCCCACCGCGACCTGCGGCTGGCCCGATTCCTGGTCGACCCCAACGGACTGGTGTGGCTCCGGGACTTCGGCTTTGGCGAGCCGGGCGCCGCCGACAGCTCGCTGGACGGTGACGTCGCCGAACTGCTCGCCGGCACCTACGCCAGGGTCGGCGCCGAGCGCGCCGTCGACCCGGCGAAGGCGGTGCTCGGCCCGGCAGTGCTGTCCGCGGCGCTGGTGCGGTTGGTACCGGCGGCGATGACCGCACCGACCCGGGCCGCGGTGAAGGCGACACCGAACGCACTCGCTCCGCTGATCGACCAGATCCGTGCCGAGACAGGTGCGGATGAGCCCGAATTCGCGGCGGTCGAACGGATCAAACCCCGCGCGCTGATCCTCGGGATCATGCTCGGCGTCGCGGTGTATGTCATCCTGCCGCAGCTGACCAGCCTGCCGAACATGGTGGAGGCGCTCGGCGACGCGAACTGGCAGTACGTCCCGCTGGTGGTCGTCGGGGTGATCGCCACCTACGTCGGCGCCGCGCTGGGGTTGATCGGTGGCACGCCGGGTCGGTTGCCGTTCGGTCAGACCCTGTTGCTCGGCCTTGCGTCCAGCTTCGTCGCGCTGATGGCCCCCAGTGGCGTCGGCCGGGTCGGGCTGAGCGTGCGCTATCTGCAGAAGCGCGGACTGAGCACCTCGGTCGGCGTCTCGGCCAGTGCCGCCAGGGAGGTTGCCTCGGTGGTGGTGCATCTGCTGTTGATCGTGGTCTTCGCCTTTGCCGCGGGAGCGTCCGACTCGATCGGCAGCGAGTTCGACGTACTTCCGACCGGGGAGACGCTGCTGCTCGTCGGCGGCGTGCTGCTCGGGGTCATCGGCGTGCTGGTGGCCGTCCCGAAGCTCCGGAATCTCCTGCGGGAGAGGATCTTTCCGGCGATCCGGGAAGCCGCCACGGCGATGGTGCAGGTGGCTGCCAGCCCGATGAAGATGCTCAGTCTGGTCGTCGGCTCCGCCCTGGTCCCGCTGGGTTTCATCACCTGCCTGTACTTCTCGATGCTGGCCTTCGACGGTGACGCGTCCTTCACCGCCATCGGGCTGGTCTTCCTGACCGTCGGCGCGCTGGCCGCCGCGGCCCCCACCCCGGGCGGCGTCGGCGCCGTGGAAGCCGTGCTGCTGACGGCACTGACCGGATTGGGCGTGCCGGCCGCCGCGGCGCTGGCAGCCGTGTTCCTGTATCGGCTGATCACCTTTTGGTTGCCGCTGGCGCCGGGTGCGGTGGTCTTTTCCCAACTCACCCGACGCGGGATCGTCTAGTTGCGACTGCGCCCGGCTGGTCGGTCTAGATGACCACCAGGTTGACGGTGCCCGAGTACCGCACCTCGAAGATCGGGTCGGCCCCGGTGTCGAGTTCCCGCCGGACCCCGTCGGCCGACCACCCGGCGGCACCGGCGAACGACGTGGTGGCGCGATCACTTTCCGGGATCCACCAGCGCGCGGACGTCGCGCCGAGCCGGCGCAGCTCGGTCGCAGCGGCCGCCAGCAACCGGCCGCCGTGTCCGCGTCGTCCCCAGCGGGGCACCACGTAGATCACCTCGATCTCGCCGACCGGCGCCAGCAAATTCCGTCCGTCGAGGCCATCGGACACAGCGGCAAAACCCACCGGTTCCGCGCCCTCGAACGCAAGGAGCACCGGGCCGCCCTGACGCAGCCGCAGCGCCCAGTTGTCGCTGTGGCCGACCGGATCGGTCAGCACCACCTGTGACGGCAGCAGATCGGCGAACGCCTGTTGCCACACCTGGATCTGCAACTCCGCCACGATGCGGGCATCGGCGGCGGTGGCGCGCCGGACGGTACTGGCTGGCACTGCTCACACCCCTGTCCCGCCCCGTTGTGTCTGCCGCTGCGAACGGGCGTTCGGCCCACCCAGCATGCCATCCACGATCGCGGCCACCGGCCTCGGCTGTCGGTGGTTGGTGGCAGCATGCCGAGGGTGACGATCACCCTCGCCGAGAAGCCGATCCTGGAGCTCACCGCCGGGCAGGCGCGGCGGGTGGCGATTGCCGCGCAGCAGCTTGCCGGACCGGTGGGACCGATCTCGAACGGGTCGGAGCGGAAGATCAACCGCGGACATCTCAACCGGCTGCTGCAATCGATCGGCCTGTTGCAGATCGACTCGGTCAACGTGCTCGCCCGCGCGCATCTGTTGCCCATCTTCAGCCGGCTCGGTCCCTACCCACTGTCGTTGCTGGACGGAGCGGCCTGGCCGACCCGCCCCGGTGATCGGCTGCTGATCGAGGCCTGGGCCCATGTGGCGTCACTGGTGCCGGTCGAGATCGAACCGCTGCTGCGGTGGCGGCAGGAAAAGTTCGCGACCGAACCGTGGCCGCGGGTGGACCGGATGCGGCTCGAGCACCCGGGCTTTCTGGACGGCGTGTTGGGGGTCATCGGCGAGCTGGGTCCCAGTTCCGCGGGTGACATCGAGAAGGCCCTGGAAGCCCCGGGCCGCGGCGTGTCGGGCTGGTGGGAGTGGTCGGTCACCAAGACCGCCTGCGAGTACCTGTTCGCGGTCGGGGCGATCGGCGTCGCCACCCGGCGTGGATTCGAGCGGCAATACGACCTGATGGAGCGGGTACTGCCGGTCGAGGTGGCGGCGATGCCGACGCCGACCGAGGCGGATGCGAAGCGGGAACTGATGGCGTTGGCTGCCAGACACCACGGCATCGGGACGTTGACCGACCTGTCCGACTACTACCGGATCAAGAATGTCAGCGCCCGGATCGCGCTCGCTGAACTCGTCGAGGAGGGCGAGCTGATCCCGGTCAAGGTGCAGGGGTGGTCGAATATCGGCTATCTGCACCGCAGCGCACGGATCCCGCGGCGGGTGTCCGGAGCCGCGTTGCTCTGCCCGTTCGACCCGCTCGTCTGGGAGCGGGCGCGGACCGAGCGGTTGTTCGACTTCCACTACCGCATCGAGATCTACACCCCGCAGCCCAAGCGACAGTACGGGTATTACGTCTTCCCGCTGTTGGTCGGTGAGCAGCTGGTGGGCAGGTTCGACCTGAAGGCCGATCGGCTGGGCGGCCGGTTGCTGGTTCAGGCCTCCTGGTCGGAGGACGGCGCGGATCCCTCGGCCGCCGCTGATGCGGCGGCCGTCGAGTTGACCAGAATGGCCGGCTGGCTCGGCTTGGACGACATCGTGGTGATGCCCCGCGGCGACCTGTGGCGGACGTTGGCGTCCCGGCCCGGGATGACGGTGGGTAGCCTTCCCGAGTGACAACTCTGCCCGCCTCCGTTGCTGCCGGTCATCCCTCGACGGCTGCGGTCGGCCGGGACATCCTGGCGCGCGGAGGATCGGCCGCCGACGCGGTCGCGGGAATGATCCTGGCCGGATGCGTGGCCGAGACCCTGTTCACCGGACTCGCCGGCGGCGGCTTCGCCACGGTGTACGACGCGACCAGCAAACAGGTGCACTGCCTGGACTTCTTCGTGGCGGTGCCGGGACTGGATGGCACCACGCCGGCGGCGGCACGCGCGATCAAGGTGGCGTTCGGCGACGTCGAGGTGCCCTACGCAGTCGGTGGCCCCAGCGTCGCGGTACCGGGCACACCCCGCGGGGTTGCGGCACTGCATGCCGCGTTCGGCCGCCTGCCGTGGTCCGACATCGTCACTCCGGCAAGGGATCTGGCCAACGAAGGCACGCCGTTCCCGCTGCAGCATGCCGAACTGCTGCCCGACGTGGCGGCCGCGATGGTGCTCGGCGCGGGGGTCGCCGTCTACTCCCGGCCGGACGGCAGCGGCGGGCGCCGCACGTTGGCCGGCGGGGAAATGCTGCATCACGAAGGACTTGCCGACACGTTGGACGACTACCTGAACGACGGCCCGGACGCGTTGACCGTCGGTCCCCGCGGTCAGGCTTTCGTCGCAGCCGTCCGTGCCGACGGTGGCGCGATGTCCGACGTCGACGTCGCCGAGTACCGGGTCCGGGAACTGGCGGTGGAGCGGGTCGACTTCGGACCAGGCGTGATCTGCGTCCGGGACAACGATCTCGACGCTTTCGGCCGCACCGCCGAGCGGTTGAACGGCGAACTGTCCACGGGTGATCCGGCAGCGAGGGCCTGCAGTTTGGTCCGGGCGTTGCGCTCGCCGGCGGTCAGGGCCGAGACCACCACGGTCGTTGCTGTCGACCAGCAGGGAAACGCCTGCTCCGCAACGCATTCCCTCGGGTTGGGCTCGGGGGTGTGGACCGGCGGCGTGCACGGTAATTCGATGCTGGGCGAGGGCGAACTGCTCCGCGGCGAGCTGCTGCCCGGGCAGCGCATGCCGTCGATGATGGTCCCGCTGGTGGTGACCGACCCGGCCGGCAATCTCCTGTTGGCTGGTGGGGCGGCTGGCGGCAGCCGCATTCGGCCGGCCCTGCTGCAGGTCCTGACCCGGGTGTTGGTCGACGGCCACGGTGCGGCGGAAGCCGTTGCCGCGCCGAGGTTGTCGGCCACTCCGGACGCGGTTCACCTGGAGCCCGGATTCGGCCCGGAGGTGATCGCCGCGTTGACCGCGAACGGTGACGAGGTCATCCAGTGGCCCGAGCAGCGGCCGTACTTCGGCGGGGTGGCCGTGGTGGCGAAAGACGGACCGGCCGCGGATCCGCGGCGCGGTGGTTTGGCTCTGCGGCTCGCTCCCTGACCGGCAATTCGCTCGCAGGAGGGACCGGCGGTCCGTACCGTCGGCGATCATGACTGCCATCGACGCCGAGGACTTTCGCGCGCTCGCGCGCTCTTCGCCCTGGCGGTGGCGGACCGTGCAACTGGTCGTGCAGTACGTCGGCGCCTACCCCGAAAACCCCCGCCCGGTGCGCGCCTTCGTGGCCCGGCCGGCGGGTATCCGGGTGGAGGAGTTGGACGGAACGCTGATCAGCGCCATGTGGGATCGCCCGCACACGCCGAACTGGCCATCCAATGCTGCCGAGTTCCGCGTCGATGGGTTGCTGGCCCGGCGGCCGGATGAGCACGACCCGTACCAGTTCGACGATCCGATGTTCGGTAGCTACCGCTGGGTCAGCATGCTGAACCCGTTCGAACTCGCCGACGGAGCGCCGTTCGAGAACGGCCATGTCGATGGACTGTGGTCGGCCGACCTGGCGCCGATCGTTGTTCACGGCGGGGTGTCGGACGGCGAGTGGAACGGCCGGCGGGTCTGGACGGCAGTTGTCGAGGCCACCGAGAACTACGCGTCCCGGTGTTCCTGCTGCCCTGTCCTGGTCGGCGACCACAGCGTGCGGCGGCTGGCTCAGGAGAACAACGGGATGACGGTGCCGCAGCGGCAGTGGCCGCAGGCCCAGCAGGTGCGGCTGGATGTGCAAACCGGGATCCTGGTGCAGCTCGAGGAGATCGGCGGCCACCGTCCCGGGGACGGCTGGACGGCGCAGATCGAGGCGGTGGATCTGGACTTGCCAAACGCACTTTTCGACGGGTGAAGTGCAGATCGCGGGTCCGGGTCGCCGGGTGACAACCGGTGGGTGCCGGCCCGTGGGCCTGGTGGGTGTCAGCCTCCGGCCGGGATGAACGGTTGGCCCATGACCTGCCAGGCCTCCATCCCGCCGTCGAGCTCGACGATGTCGGTGTAGCCGAGGCCGGTCAGGGTCTGGCCGGCGATGGCGCTCATGTGTCCGGTCATGCAGTAGATGGCCAGCGGCGTGTCGTGGTCAGCCGGGAGTTCGTCGGCGCGTTGCTGGATCTCGTTGTACGGCAGCGTGAGATCGGTTCCCGGCAACGATCCCTCGTTGGGGATGTGCACGTTGATCGCGAACCGCCCGCCGTCGATCTCGGCGGCGAAGGCGGCCGGGTCGACCTGGCGGACCGATGCGGGGGCCGGCGCTGTGACGGATGTATTCGAGCCCGGTGCGGTGGCGGCGGTCGTTGCGGCAGAGCAACCGGCGGTCACGACGACCAGCAGGCCGAGCGTGACTGCGGTGAACGATCGCCGCACGGGCAACCCCCTGTCGTTCGTGGCGCTTCTTCGACAGTAGCCGCGTCCGCGAGTGAGAGCGGTGGGGTCATCTGCGGTCTCGGGGGATTGGCGGCGGAAACACCGCATAACGCCTACCGGGGTGGATACAGAACGCCGCCTGTGTAGCTCCGGTGGCGACTCCCCGGCGGGGAGCGGAAAGTAGTCACTCTCTAGCTCAGCGTGCCCGTCCGCCCATCTGTCGTCGGCCCGTCGGCGACCCTGCATGGAGGTGATGCATGGTTCGCCATGCCGCTGGAAAGTTCGCGTCGTTGCTCGCCCTATCGGTCTCGGTGCTGCTGGTCGTGACGACCCCGGCCGCGGCCGAATCGGCGCCGGCCGCGGCGGGAGGATCGGCGCTCGCGGTGTCGAAGGTTCCGGTGATGACCGGCAGCGGCGGGGCAGTGGCGAGTGTCGATGCCGACGCCACCCAGGTGGGCATCGACATCCTGAAGGCCGGTGGCAACGCGGCCGACGCCGCCATTGCCACGGCGGCGGCGCTCGGGGTGACCGAACCGTTCTCCGCCGGCATCGGCGGCGGCGGGTTCCTGGTCTATTACGACGCCCAGCGACGCAAGGTGTTGACCATCGACGGCCGGGAAACCGCGCCGGCCAGCTTCACCGACGAGACCTACACCGACGGCGCCGGGAAACCCTTGGCATTCGCCGATGTGCAGACCTCCGGGCTGTCGGTGGGTGTCCCGGGAACCCCGGCGCTGTGGGAGAAGGCTGCCCGGCAGTTCGGCACCATGCCCTTGGACAAACTGCTGAAGCCCGCCGAACTGCTCGCGCAGAACGGCTTCCTCGTCGACGCCACCTATCAGCAGCAGACCATCGACAACCAGGCGCGCTTCGCCAAGTTCGCCGAGACCGCCCGGGTCTTCCTGCCGGGCGGACAGGCACCGGCCGTGGGCAGCACCTTCCGCAATCCGGACATGGCCCGGGCCTACCGGATGCTGCGCGAGGACGGCGTCGACGCGTTGTACAAGGGCGCGATGGGCGAAGCGCTCGTCGATGCCGCGCGCCGGCCACGCACGGTGGGCGGGGCGAGCGTGTACCCGGGTCAGCTCACCAGCATCGATCTGCGCCGCTACCGCGCACTCACTCCCGCAGCGACCAGCACGGAGTACCGGGGCCTGGACATCTACGGGATGCCGGCGCCGTCCTCCGGCGGGATCGCCGTCGGTGAGTCGCTCAACCTGATCGAGGCCTACGACCGGAAGACCGGACAGGGCCTGTCGGGAGTCGACCAGGTGCAGTACCTGCACCGCTTCGCCGAGGCCACCGCCACCGCTTTCGCCGACCGGAACCGCTGGATCGGTGACGTGACGAGAGTGCCCACCCGCGAACTATTGTCGCAGGAATTCGCGGACGAGCGGGCCTGCCAGCTCTTCGACCCCGCCAAGGCGGCCACCAGGCCGATCCCGTTCGGGGATCCCGACCGCAGGTATGACGACTGCACGCTACCGGGCGGCGCGGGCCAGCGGACCCCGGAGGAACACGGCACCACCAACCTCACCGTTGCCGACAGGTGGGGCAACGTCGCCGAGTACACGCTGACCATCGAGGCCACCGGTGGATCCGGCATCACTGTCCCCGGCTACGGGTTCCTGCTGAACAACGAACTGACCGACTTCAACTTCGTCCCCCTGACCGCCGGGGTGCCGGATCCGAACCTGCCAGGGCCGGGTAAGCGACCGCGTTCGTCGATGAGCCCGACCATCGTCCTGGACGACGGCCGTCCGGTGCTTGCGGTCGGTTCACCGGGCGGCGCGACGATCATCACCACAGTGACCCAGGTGCTGCTCGGCACCCTCGACCGCAAGCTTCCGCTGGTCGACGCGATCGCGGCGCCGCGACTGTCCTCCCGGAACGGGGCGTCCAGTCAGGCCGAACCGGCCATCTTCGACGGCACGGACGGCGCCGGGCTCAGGGCGCTCGGCCACACCCTGAGCTCGACACCGGAGATCGGCGCCGCGACCGCGATTCGTCTGCTGCCGGACGGCACATTCGAGGCCGCGGCCGAGACCAGCCGCCGCGGCGGTGGGTCGGCGATGGTGGTCGATCCCGGCTGAGCGCACCGGTCAGGCTGAGCCCACCGGAACGAGCGGAGCGCACCTGGATCAGCCGACCGCGTCGACCGGGTCGATGGTGGACACGATGTGTCGCAACGGGATTGCCGGGTACTCGGCCCGTGCCTTGTCGACGACGTCGTGCCGGAGCCAGGCGGAATGCACCTCGGGATGGGTCGAGATGACGATCCGGTCGGGCTTGAATTCTCCGACCGCCGTATTCAGCGCGGTCAGCGGGCGGTGATCGCCGAGTGCTCCTTCGGCGTGCAGACCCTCGGCGCGAAGGATCTGCAGGGTGGCGTCCAGGCGCTCCTGCGCCGCCCTGGTGGTCTCCTCCCAGACCCACACCGCCCCCGTGTGCTCTGCCTGACCGGTGTCGACCGGATTGGCCGGCACCATCACGAAATACTGGGCGGCGCCCTCCGCGTCGATGGCCCGCAATTCGTCGAGCAGTTCCGACGCTCCGACCGTTTCGTTGGCGAGCACCAACACCCGGGTCCCGCCGGCTGCCGGCGGGGCGTCGATCTCATCCTTGTCGACCGATCCGCCGCGCCACTTGGTCACCGCATAGAGGACGAGCACAACTGCCCAGGCGAGCAGGCTCAGCACCAACTGCGATCTGGTGTCTTCCTTGAACAGCATCAACACCAGGACGCCGAGGATGGCGGCGATCGTGGCGATGGTCAGGAACGGGAATAGCCACATCTTCACCGCCAGCTTCTCCGGCGAGGTCCGCCGGCGCAGGATCAGCTGGGAGATCGCGATCAGCAGATAGACGAAAAGAATGATGGCGCCGGAGGAATTGAGCAGGAACGAGAAGACCGTGTCCGGGGAAATGGCCGCGGCGATGACGCACAGAAAACCCACCACGCTGGAGGCGAGGATGGCCTTGGTCGGCACGCCGCGCTTGTTCACCGTGATCAGCGATACCGGGGCCTCCCGGCGGGCGGCCAGGACGAACAACATCCGTGACGCGGTGTACATCCCCGAGTTCAGGCACGACAGCACCGCCGTCAGCACCACCGCGTTCATGATCTGGTCGGCGTACGGGATGCCCATGGCGGTGAAGGCGCTGACATAGGGCGACGTCGTCAACTCGGGGGAGTTCCACGGCAGGATGACGGCCAGCAGGAACACCGATCCCACGAAGAAGATGCCGATCCGGACGATCACCGAGTTCGTCGCCTTCGCGATCGCCCGGGCCGGGTCCTTCGATTCGGCGGCGGCAATGGTGGCGATCTCCGCACCCACCATCGAGAAGATCACCACCACGATGCTGGAGAAAACGGCACCGACGCCGTTGGGGAAGAAACCACCGTGGCTGGTCAGGTTCGAGAAATCCAGACTCTTGTTCGGCCAGATGCCCAGCACGTAGAGGGTGCCGATTCCGATGAAGATGACAATGGCCGCGACCTTGATGCCGGCGAACCAGAATTCGAACTCACCGAAAGAGCTGACCGAAAACAGGTTGGTGGCGGTCATCAGAACCATCAGGATCAGGGACAGCAACCACAGCGGAGCATCGAACCAATAATTGAGGATCGCGGCACCGGCAACGGCCTCGAAACCGACGACAATGACCCAGAAATACCAGTACAGCCAGCCGACGGAGAATCCCGCCCAGCCACCCATCGCCCGACGGGCGTAATCCGCGAAGGATCCGGTGGAGGGATTCGCCACGGCCATCTCGCCGAGCATCCGCATCACCATGATGATCAGGACGCCGGTGACCGCATAGGTGAGAAACGCTGCGGGACCCGCGTCCTTGATCACCGCCCCGGAACCGACGAAGAGCCCGGCGCCGATCACCCCGCCGATCGCGATCATCGTGAGATGACGCTGGCTGAGGCCCTTCTTCAGTTCGACCGGTGGAACGCCCACAGGACCACACTCCTTGGCAACGACCGCAGAAATGATGTGCGTTGTGCACCTCGGAGCGAACCTTGCGCCTCACCCGATGAATAAGCAAGGACTGATCCCGCAGCGAAACACTTGCGTTACACGTTTGGCTGCGATGCTGAAATCCACAGGCGGGCGAAATGAGAGGGCGCGTCCTATTTCACGACAAGGCCCCGCCCCCGAGTTATTTCTGGGGACGGGGCCGTTGCCGACAGAATCAGACGGTGCCGGCGCGCCGCAGCCGGATGTTGCCGGAGGTGGTCTTGACCCGGAGATCGAGAACGGGCTCTTCCTGTGCAGCCTTCTCGAAACTGATCTCGGCGCCTTGCTCGGTGTCCTCGACGTCCGCCGGAGCGGGGACGTCGTCGGTGACCTGGAAATCGGTGACGGTGGAGCCGGAGACGGTGCTCAGATCGACCGCGGTGAGCGCGCCGGCGTGAATGCCGATCTCCACATCGCCGGAGACGGTGACCACCTCAGTTCTCCCGGAAGTTGCATCGAGCACCCGGACGTCGCCGGAGACGCTGCGGGCGTTGACGTTTCCGGTGGTGCTGGACAACCGGACGTCCCCGGAGGTGGAGTGCACGACGGCGTCGGCGGTGACGCTCTGCACCTCGATCGAGCCGGAGGCGGTTCGCAGATCACAGTCGGCGGTGGTGGCGATGGCGATGTCGCCGCTGGCGGTCTGCACCACCGAACGGCCGGTCACCTCGTCGACCCGGGTGTCGCCGGATGCGGTCCTGGCCTCGAGTCGATCGGCGCGGCCGGTGACGGTGACGTCGGCGGACTGCGACTGGATGCGGACCCCGGAGGCGGCTGGCGCGGTGACGTGCACCGTGAAGGCCGACTTCCAACCGTCCCGCGCCGGGTCGGTGTCGACGATCAGGGTCGCCGAGCCGGGCCGGCCCTCGGGGGCCTCCCGCAGGTCCACCCGGACCCGCTCGGTGGGATCGTCGAAGGAGTCCGCGCCGCCGAAGCTGTCGGTCGCCGGGCTGTCCGAACGCGATCGGCCGGCGCCGACCGACTGGGCCTTGGCGGCGACGGCCCGGAAGACGTCGTCCAGGAAGCCGAGCGGATGACCTGCGCTGGGCACGACATCCACGGTGGTGGTGGCGACATCGGCGAGATCGACCCGGATCTCGCCCGAGGCGTTGCGGATCTCGACGGTGATCGGTTCCGGGGTCAGAAAGGTGTGCATGGTGATGGTCCTTCGCTGGATCGGGTGGCGCGGGTTCGGGGTGGAGGTGGTGGGCGACGTTCGAGACCGGGACCGGTCAGCCGCGCAGGTAGCCGCTGACGTTGCGACCCGAGCCACCACCGGGACCCCGGCCGCGGTGGCCACCCTTGTTGGGGACGGCGGATCGCACGGAGTCCGACACCGCTCGGGAGATGTAGGTGTTGAGCGAAACGCCCTGATCGGAGGCGGCCCGTTCCGCCTGGGACTTCAGCTCGTTGAAGAGCCGAACCGTGGTCCTGGACAGTTCGCCGCCGGCATCCTGCATCGCCCGCTTCAGATCCTCGGCGGACGGACCGCCGTCGGCATCGTGCTCGTCGCCGTCCGCCGGCTGCGAGTCATTGACCGGAGCGCGTTTGGTGAACGCGCCCCGATAGCCGTAGTCCCCGGAACCGGTGTGTTCGGGGGCTGCGTGCCGGGTGACGGCGACCCGGACGTCACGACCGTCCAGTCGGAGTTCGACGGTGGTGTCCTCCAGTGCGCCGGTCACTTCGGCGGCCAGATCGGACAGTGCGTTCATGATGGCGAGGCGGGTGGCGGGCTCCAGGGCGCCGGCCAACAGGGCGGCCGCGCGCCGAGCGTCCTCGTCGCCGACCGAGGCGGCGGACAGTAGGTCATCGCGGAGGTTCTGGATGTAGGGGGTGAGGTCCATGACACCACTATGACACCACCCTGACGCCACTTCAAGGCAGAATTGACGTCAGTTCTAAGCTTCGCACCATGACCGCATCGAGCACCGAAAGTCCGAGTCGATATGTCGATCTGCTGCGCAAGCAGGTCCGGAACGAGTTCAACGCAAGCCAGCAGTACATCGCCATCGCGGTCTGGTACGACTCGCACGACCTGCCGCAACTGGCCGCTCACTTCTATCGCCAGGCCGCAGAAGAGCGGCACCATGCGCTGATGATCGTGCAGTGGATGCTCGATCGGGATCTGCAGATCACGATCCCCGGCGTCGACGAGGTCCGCGGCGATTTCGAGACCATCGCCGAACCGATCGCTCTTGCTCTGGAGCAGGAACGCACCGTCACCGAGCAGATCAAGGCCTTGTTCGCCACCGCTCGGGCGGAGGAGGACTACCTGGGCGAGCAGTTCATGCTCTGGTTCCTCAAGGAGCAGGTCGAGGAGGTCGCCTCGATGAGCACCCTGCTCAACGTCGCCCAGCGTGCCGGCAGCGACTGGTTCGACGTCGAGACGTACCTGGCCAGGGAGAGCATCGGTGACGGCGGCAATGACGCCGGCGCACCGGCCGCGGCCGGAGGCGGACTCTGACCGGCGGTGCCGGGACAGCTGCTGCGGCTGGACCCTCGGTTCGGCTGATCGGCCGCACCGAGTTCCTGCCGCCCGGCGACGTGCCATGGACCACCGATGCCGACGGCGGCCAGGCGCTGGCCGAATTCGCCGGCCGGGCGTGTTATCAGTCGTGGTCCAAACCCGTTCCGGCGACCGCGACGAACGCCGGCTATCTCGATCACATCCTGCAGGTCGGGCACCTGTCGGTGCTCGAGCACAGCTCTGCGACGTTCTACATCACCGGCATCTCCCGGTCGGTGACCCACGAACTGATCCGGCACCGACATTTCTCCTATTCACAGCTGTCGCAGCGGTACCTGCCGCCGGGCGGTGCCGAGGTTGTCGAGCCGGCGCTCATCGCGGCCGATCCGGAGCTGCACGAGCTCTTCACCGCTGCCGTCGAACAGTCGGCCGCGGCCTGTGCCGCGCTGTTGACCGCGCTGGAGGAACGGGCGGCCTCGGCACCTGACGGCACGCTGGCGCGCAAACAGGCCAGGCAGGCGGCGCGCGCCGTGCTTCCGAACGCCACCAGCACGGCGATCGTGGTCACCGGGAACTACCGGGCGTGGCGGCACTTCATCGGGATGCGGGCAACGGAGGCCGCCGACGTCGACATCCGGGGGCTGGCGGTCGCCCTGTTGCTGGAACTGCAGGCTGTGGCGCCCAACGTCTTTGCCGATTTCCGGGTCAGTGCGCTGGCTGATGGGACGGCGGTGGCCGCGTCGCCGCTGGTCGGCGAGGGCTGACCGGGACGGGCCTTTTCTTGGTCGGGTCCGGTCAGTGGTCCTTCAGCCGACCTCGATGGAGGTGATGCTGAACGGCGTGCCCTGCTGACAGGTGGTCATCATGTCTTCCTCGAACGTCCCGGTCACGTCGACCACCGACCCGGCCGGAGTGGCCACGGTGTCGATGCCGATCAGATTGGCCAGCACGGTGCCGTCCTGACCGACCAGCACGAAGCAGCCGGATTCCACGCCGGCCTCGATGGTCCCGGTGAGCGTGGTGGTGCCGCCGGCGGCTCCCGACGGACCGGCACCCGGTGAGCCGGTGCCCGCTGACGGGGTCGCGCCGGTCGGCCGACCGGATGGCCCAGCGGCGGAGGGCTTCGCGGTGGACGGCACAGCCGTCGACGGCACAGCCGAGGTCGACACGGCAGAGCTCACCGCGGGCGGCGCCGTGGTCGACGGGGCATTGGGAGTCGAGGATCCGCAGGCCACCAGCGACATGCCGCAGAGCGCTGCACCGATCAGGATCAGGGCCGATCGAGGGTTGCGGCGGGGTCCGGCGTTGATCATCCTGGCTCCAGTTCTCCGAACTCGGGCAGCGGTCGGCCGGCCGAATTCCCATCGTCGCATGCAGCGGTCGGTTCGGGGCGGAAGGCGGGGGTCGGTGCATTACCTGGACACGGAAGGCAGGTCGTCGGTGGCAACCATCGAAGACGTGCGGGCGGTGGCGTCGCCGTTGCCGCGCAGCTACGAGGTGGTGGTCCGGGATCGGGTCAAGTTCCGGGTCGGGCAGCTGGTCTATCTGGCGTTCTCCAGGGACGAGTCGTTGCTGGGATTCGCCTTTCCCAAGATCGAACGGGACGCCCTGGTCGCGGCCGAACCCGACCGCTTCCTGCTGCCGAAACCCGGTGACCTGCGCTACAACTGGATCGTGGTCCGGCTCGATCGGATCGACGCCGAGCAGGCGCGGGAGATCGTGCTGGACGCCTGGCAGATGGTGGTCCCGAAGCGGGTCGCGCTGGCGTACCTCGGTCCCGCCGACGGGTGATGTCGAAGGGTGATCGCACTCGATGGGTAATGTCTGACGCTGACCGTTGGCCGACCCGACCCCGGAGGGATCATGAGACGCCCACGACCACTCCTTGCCCTGGCGGCGGCCGCGGCAGCGCTGGTGGCGGGGTGTTCGAGCGGGTCGACGGCGGGGACGACTGCGTCGCCGTCGAGCAGCGCCAGTGCTGGCAGCGCTGCTGCCGACAGCGTCGCCGCTGATACCCGGCCGGCCGATCCGCACGAATCGATGGACCACGGCACCATGTCGATGGCAGCAACGACCGTCGCGTCGCCGACGATCACCGAGAGCAGCACCGCGGCAACGAGTCCGGGCGCGCCGAGTGCCGCTCCGACACCGGCGGCCGTCGACGTGCTGCCCGGGATGCCGCCGGTGGTCGACCCGACCAACATCTACTCCGAGGCCGGCGCGAACATGCTCGGGCCGGCCGCCCAGCAGTCCAAGCAGTACGCCTACGTCCCGCACTCCAAGTCCGGAGACGTGTGGGTGATCGACACCCAGACCTTCCAGGTGGTCGACAAGTTCCCGGTCGGCGTCGAGGTGCAGCACGTGGTGCCGTCCTGGGACATGACGGCCATGTACGCCACCGATGATCTGGGCAACGTGGTCCGCCGGATCGACCCGATCACCGGCAAGGCGGGGGACACCATCGGAGTGTTCGATCCGTACAACATGTATTTCACTCCCGATGGGGACTATGCGATCTCCGTCGCCGAGGCCTACCGCACCCTGGTCTGGTACGACCCGGTCACGTGGCAGGAGATCGATCGTGTCCGGTACCCGGACTGCAAGGGCATCGATCACGGCGATTTCACCCCGGACGGCAAGATCGCCGTGTTCAGCTGCGAGTTCGACGGCCGCGTCGCCGTCATCGACATGCAGACCAGGCAGCTGATCCGGATGATCGACATGCCGACCCGGAACTACACCATGGGACCG
>Ga0164307_10000433_pt1 | contig 18310 bp, 14 predicted proteins | sample Whisoiple_243_MG_FD_110214 | JGI IMG/M metagenome (GOLD analysis project Ga0164307, IMG submission 110214) | Soil microbial communities amended with fresh organic matter from upstate New York, USA - Whitman soil sample_243_MG | ecosystem: Environmental > Terrestrial > Soil > Unclassified >...
AAATGGCCGCCCACCGCCGGTGGTCATTCGGGCGCCTTCACTCTTGCCTTTGGCGATGTAGCCTTCGACGCGCTCGCGCTGTCGCTGCGATACCAGCGGGCCGACCTTGGTATGCGGATCGAGAGGATCACCCACCGTCAGCGAGCGCGCCAAATCGGTAATGGTGTCGACGATTTCGGTGTATCGGCTGCGGGGGGCCAGCACCCGGGTGTTGAGCCAGCAGATTTGACCGTTGTTGAGCAGGGTGCACCCGAAGAAGGGCTCGATCGAGGCAGCCAGATCGGCGTCGTCGAGGACGATCGCCGCGGACTTGCCGCCGAGTTCGAGGGTGACCGGCCGCAGCAGCCGCCCGCACGCTTCAGCGATCCAGCGGCCCGCGGCGGTGGAGCCGGTGAAGGAGACCTTGTCGACTCCCGGATGTTCGACCAGGTAGGCACCCACTTCACGGCCGCCGGGAACGACGTTGACGACACCGTCGGGTAGGCCGGCTGCGGCCGCGGCCTCGGCCATCAGGAACGCGTCGAGCACGGTCTCCTCGGCCGGTTTGAGGACGACGGAGCAGCCGGCGGCTAACGCGGGTGCGACTTTCAGGAACGAAATCCCTTGCGGGACATTCCAGGGCACGATCGCGCCGACGACACCGACGGGATGTTTCGACACCAGCGATGTGCCGCCGAACATGCCTGCACGTGATTCCTCCACTGGCGCACTGGTCATCAGGTCGCTGTAGTAGCGCACCAGCAGCGGCGGAAAAACGGCCTCGAATTGCTGGGCGAGCCAGATTGGCATCCCGTTCTGCATCGACACCCGTCGCGCCGTTTCGGCGCCGCGGGCTTCCAGTTCCACCGCGAACCGTTCGAGGGCGTCAGCGCGGTCCTTCGGTTCCCAGGTCGCCCATCCGTCGCCGGGGTCGAACGCTGTCCTGGCTGCTGCAACTGCGGCGTCGATATCGGCCTCGGTGCCCCTGGGCACTGAGCCGATCCGCTCCTCGGTGGCCGGGGAATGGACCTCGATGGTGTCGTGGCCGGCTGGGGCGGTCCACGTGCCGCCTATGTAGAGCTGGGGGTAATCGATCGTGGTCATTTGAGATCCGCCGATGAGGAGAAGGTGAGCTTTGCGGGCAAGTGCTTCAGGCCGCCGACGAAATTCGTCTGCGTGTACTGCCCGGGTCCGAGCAGCTCGATCGACTCCACGCGGGGCAGCAGCTCCTCGAGCATCACCTTCAGTTCGAGCTTGGACAGGTGCTGGCCGATGCACATGTGCGGGCCGTGGCCGAATGCGATCTGCTTGTTGGGCTTGCGGTCGATGTCGAACTCAAAGGGGTGGTCGAAGACGTCCTCGTCGCGGTTACCCGATTGGAACAACAGCATCAGCCGGTCACCCTTCTTGATGGTCTGGCCCCGCATCGTGTAGTCCTGTTCGGCGCGGCGCGTGAAGTGTTTGACCGGTGCGACGATCCGCAATGCCTCCAGGATGAGGTTGGGGATCAACTTCGGATCCGCTTTGACCCGGGCGAACACGTCGGGGTGTTGGGACAGTAGCTGAAGTGTGCCGGCCAGGGTTGCCGAGGTGGTGTCGTGCCCGGCGGTGGCGATGGCCATGTAATAGCCGTAGGAGTAGGACTTCGGTAGGTACTCGCCGTCGGATCCCTTGGCGGTGGCGACGATGGTGGCGAGGTCGTCGCGGGGATTGGCGCGGCGGTCTTCGGCCAGCATGTCGAAGTAGGCGCAGAAGTCCCGGAAGGTGGCCGCGAACTGTTGGGCCATTGCCTCGGGCGTCACCGCCTCGACGTCCTCGCGCTGATGTTCCGGATCGGCGGTGCCGAAGAACTCCTGGGTGAGCTTCATCATCTTCGGCTCGTCCTCTGGCGGCACCCCGAACAGCGTCATCATCACGTGCAGTGGGAAGCCCAGGGCCCAGTCGTCGAGGAGGTCGATCTCGCCTCTGGCGGAGACCTTCTCGAGCTTCTCGATGGACGTCGTGGCGAGGTCGCGGATCTGTTCTGTCCATTTCTGGAGCTGGGTGGGCCGGAACCAGTCGTTGGTGATGAACTTGATTTCGGTGTGCTCGGGCGGGTCCATGTAGGGCAGGGCGTCCATAATGCGAAGGTGGCCGCCGATCAGGCCCTTCATGAACTCGTCGCCGGCCTGGTTCTGCAGGATCGGGTTGTTCGCGCCGGGGTGGTCCGGGCCGCCGCCTGCGGAAAAGATCTGCGGCTGGCTTTCGACCTCCTGCAGGTCGGCGTGCTTGCTGACCAGCCACAGGGGGTCGTAGCCCTCCACGACGGCCTTCGCCAGCGGCGCGTTGTTGCGCACCCAGGTGTAGGCCTCATGTAGCGCGGCGAGGTCGCCGTGGCCCTCGGGGAGCACGATCTGCCGTGCGACCTCGTCGGGAATGATGGCTGCTTCGGTGTGCTCAGCGGTCGTCATGGACGTCCTCTTTCTGCTGTGTTGAATGCTGCCCCTATATCCCTCGCCGACGAGATCTCGTGGGCGAGCGCGTTTGGTGACTCAAGTCTCAGTGGGCACGCTTTGTGGCGCGTCACCATGACGGGGGGTGATCGCTCCCGCGTTGGGGGTAAAAGCCCAGTGCGGCGAGGTGGGGGGCGTCCCTCCCGGCGGTTCATCGATCGAAGAGTCGGACCTCGCGCCGCAGGTTTTCGTCGTTGAGGCTGGGTGGTTAGCACTCGGTCGGGCGCGTGGTGACCCGGTCCTCGTCGCGCTTGTCGAAGAATTCGTGCTTGCGCTCCCCGATTTCGGGGTTGCCCATCGTCGAGTAGCCGTACAGGCATTCCAGTCGCAATTGGTCGTCGAGCGGGTGCCCGATGACTTCCAGGATCGTCGATTTCGCGGATTCGACGGCGGTTTGGGGGTTGCGCAGTATCTTCGCTGCGATGGCCTCAGCAGTGGACATCACCTGATCGTGTGGTACAACGCGGTTGACCAGATGAACTTCCTTCGCGCGGCGCGCATCGATAGGTTCGCCCATCAATTCCAGCTCCATCGCGATCCCGACACCGCAGGTATTCACCAGTCGGACAATGCCGCCGTCGGCGAAGTGCATACCGCGCCTCATGTGAAAGAAGCCGAAATTTGCCCGCTCCGAGGCGATGCGGATGTCGCAGGCCAGGGCGAGTTCGATGCCGCCTCCGATCACCCAGCCGTTGAGCGCCGCGATGATCGGTTTGGGGGTCCTGTGCAATCCGCGGGTGATACGCCCCGCGAATCCCTTGTCGAGCAGGCTGCGTCCCAGTTCGGGCCCGGCCGATAGCCAGGGTTCGACATGGGATCTGAGATCGGCACCCGCGCAGAACGTGGTATCGCCGGCACCGGTGAGGATCGCCAGTCGCGCCGCGGGATTGGTCGCGAAGGTCGACCACGCCTGAAACAGCAATTCATCTGTCTCACCGTCGATTGCGTTGTGCACTTCTGGGCGGTTCAGCGTGATATACGCGATGTCATCACGCACTTCGTAGAGCACCTTGGACACTTTTCCTCCGAATCTAGGTGGTTGCTGACTGCGGGCCGACTTTGTGCCTGGCAATGATGATCTTCATGATCTGGGCGGTTCCGTCGCCGATTTGCAGGCCGAGGACGTCGCGCAGCCGCTGTTCGTAGGGCAGCTCGGCGGTGTAGGCGCTGTGGCCGTGTAACAGCAGGCAGGTCTGGATGATGTCGAAAGCAAGCTTGGGTCCCCACCACTTGCACATCGCGGCTTCAGCCGTGTGCGGCTGCGCCTGGTCCTTGAGCCACAGCGTCTTCAGGCACAGCAGCCGGCAGGCTTCGAGCTGTGTCTCGGCTTCGGCGAGTGGAAACGTCACGCCCTGGTTGACGCTGAGCGGCCGGCCGAAACTCTCGCGCTGCGAGATCGACTGCCACGTCTCATCCAACGATTGGCGTGCCACCGCGAGGCATTGCAGCCCGATGAGCGCGCGACTGTAGTCGAAACCCTGCATCACCTGGACGAAGCCTTTGCCCTCCACGCCGATCGGGTGTGTCGTGGGTAGGACGACGTGTTCGAAATGCACCGAACCCCGCCCCGCGCAACGGCCACCGACGTCATCGAACTCGCTGGTGGTGATGCCGGCCGCGTCGAGCGGGACCAGGAATGCGCTGATCCCTCGCGCGCCGCTGCCCGAAGGGCCGGTCCGCGCCCACACTACGGCGAAACCGGCTTGTGTGGCGAAACTCGTCGAGGTCTTCTCGCCGTCCAGAATGTAGGTGTCACCGTCGCGGCGGGCACGCAGCCGCAGATTTGCCGCGTCGGACCCGCCGCCGGGTTCTGTCAGGGCGATCGCGGGGATAATCCGTTCCCCGACAACGCCTTTGAGGTAGCGGTCAACGATCTCTGGTTGTCCATGCCGCGACAGGATCGCGCCGGCCAGCGACATCGTGACCATCAGCTGCCCGATGTTGTAGTCGGACCGGCATAGTGCTTCCAGGACGAGGCCCGCCGTCACGCAGTCGAGGCCGAGACCGCCGTAGTGCTCGGGCAGTTCAATACAGATCAGTCCGAGTTCGCCCATGTGGCACAGGGTTTGGCGGTCAAACGCGCCCTTGCTTTCGCGCTGTTTGTAGAACGGGGCGAGATGTTGTTCACCGAATCGGCGCGCTGCCTTGACCAGAGCTTCTTGATCAGCACTGATGGAGAAATTCAACGAAGCAGACATCACGATCCTTCAGCTAGGGCCGCCCACGGCGACGACCTTGCCCGTGCCGATCTCAGCCGGTGCCGGCGAGGGCCGTAACCTCGTCGAAGCCCTCGCGGAGGCAGGCCGAGAACGTCTCGGCTTCGGCAATCGCGTCCGGGTCGTAGTTGACCGCGATGCAACAGGTTCCGTCGTAGGTCAGCATCGCGACCATGGCTGGGATGCCGGGTCTGGGACCCATCGGGTAGACGCGCGTCACCCGCGCACCCGCCAGATACAGCGGACGGCCGATCGCCCCTAGGTTGGAAGCCTGCAGGTCGGAGAGGCCGGTCATTCCACCGGCGATCCTGGTAAGCACTATTCCCGGTAGGCGGCTCAGCACCGGCGCGATCAGGTCGAGGAATCCCAGCGCGGGCTCCATACGTGCTTCTGCGACGAAGTCGTGGATGGCGGCGATCCGTGTCTTGGGATCCGGTTCACCGACCGGTGCCACGAACCGAGCGCCGGCGAACTTGTTGGCGCCCATCGGGTCGCTGTCGGTGCGAAGGCTGACCGGTATGGCGATGGGTATAAAATCGACTCTGAGAGATAGCTTTTCGTGATAGCGCCGGACCCCGCCGAGTAGGGCGGCGATGAATGCATCGTTGACCGAACCCCCGGCAGCCTTTCCCGCTGCCTTCAGCTCGTCGAACGCCACGTCGAAGGTGTCCAGCCGATACCCGGATCCGCTGCCGGTCAGCGCGGGGGAGTGGGGCGCATCCGGCGGCGTCAGCACGCGCTGCAGCGACATCGCGAATTTGACGGCGCCGGTTGCCGTTCCGACGGGGTCGCCGGCGAAGCGGCCCGCTGCGGACAGCGCTTCACGTACCGCACCCGCGGGCGCGCTGACGACCTTGGCGGCCAACCGGTTTACCAGTAGCCCCTCCGGTGTCTCCTTCCGTCGGGGCTTGGGCATCGGCCTATTTTCGGCCGGTCCGGGCTCCCGGCCATGCCCGTGGGCCAAGTCGAGCAATTGGAGCAGACCAATCCCGTCACTCAGGCTGTGATGCGGTTTGAACAGGTAGGCAGCCTGACCGCCGGTGACACCGAGCACGAGCAGCGCCTCCCACGGGGGACGCTCGGGATCCAGTGGGCGGGCGGCGAACTGGGCAGCCAGCGCGTGCAGCTCAGTCATCGACCCGTCACCCGGCAGCCGAACCCGTTGCAAGTGGTAATCCAAGTCGAAATGCGGGTCCGGCGACCATGCCGGGGGAACGACGGGCAGCGCCGGCTCGACGACGCGTTCCCGCAGCCGCGGGACCTGCTGGGTAAACCGATCGTGAGCGGCCACCAGCCGCTCCCAATCCGGCTCTTGGTCGAGCAACTCGACGATCACGCCGGTCGACCGGGCGCGGTGGTCGCCACCGGTGCGCCACATCAGTGCTTCCCACGCGCTGAGGTCTTGGCCTCCGCCCCATGAGGCGAGCGCGTCGTCGGTGCTAGGCATCGCGATCAACCCTCTCGGTCGACACCGCCGCGCGGTCCCACCGCGGCGGTTACCTCCAGGATCAGTTCCGCCACCCGGGCAGGGTCGTCGGACATGGGCACGTGCCCGACGTCCCTAAGGCGGATCAACTCCGCACCGGGTATCCGTTCGAGCATCGCCGAACCGAAACCGTCCCAGGGCAGCACCCGGTCACGGTCGGCCCACACCAGTCGGACGGGATAGTCGCGATCGGCAGGCAGCGGTTGAACCTGGTGGAGCGGGATTGCCCGCAGCAGCGGAACGACGACGGGCGCCGCACCGCCAGCCCGGATGAAGGCCGCCAAATCATCAGGTGGGACGCGACTGGGGTAAGCGACCTGCCCGGCCAACAGAGGCCAACGCAGAAGCGCGTTTGCGGCGATGGCGTCGGCACGGGGCGCACAGCGCCCGAGCGCGCCTACGGAAAGCCTTATCACACTTGCCCGTAACTCGATACTGCGCTGCGAATGCCAGGCCCCTGCCGGGCTGAACAAGACCAGGGAACGCGCCCTGCCGCGGCGCGCAAGCTCCATTCCGAGCCATCCGCCCAGGGAGTTACCGGCGATGTGAAGTTTCTGCAGGCCCAGCTTGTCGAGCTCTTCCTCGAGAGCGTCAGCAAGGGCCTGAACTGAGGGCGCAACCTGTGGATCCAGCGGCGCCGCGCCGCCGTGCCCCGGAAGCGTCGGCACGATCACGTCGTGGTGTGACTCGAGGTATGGCAGGACCGGCGACCAGGCTCGCCAGATGGCGCCGACGCCGTGCAGCAGTAAGAGCGGCGTTCCGCTTCCGGCCCGATGGCTCGGGGTCAGTTCCAGCGGCGGGACTACCGCACAGGGCTTGTCGGCGTGGCGCCGCGCGAGCACAGCCGCCGTGGCCACGGCGCTGCCGGCCAGAAGCGCCGTGGCCACGGCGGTCGTCCGTCGGCGCGGGCTATTCGTCACTGAATGTCGTCCGACGTCGGTCAGGGGGTCAGCACGGCCTTGAGGACCTCGCCGCGGTGCTGCGCCTCGACCGCCTCGTTGATTTGGGCCAGCGGCATCGTAGTAATCAGCTTGTCGAACGGGAACTTGCCCTGACTGTGCAGATCGAGCAGGTAGGGGATGAATGTCTTGGGGTCGGCGTCGCCCTCGACGATGCCGCGGATAGTCAAGCCGAGCAGGGGCATCTGGAACACCCCGGCCGAAAAGACGGTCTGTGGATCGGCAGGCACGCCGATCATGCCCAGCAGCCCGCGCATCCCGAGGGACGCGATCAACTGTTCTACCACCAGAGTCACCGCGGTGGTGTCGATGGCGTAGTCGGCGCCGCCCGGGTGGATCTCCTTGATCTGCTCGGACAGCGGACCCTCCTTCGGGTCGATGGCGTGGGTCGCGCCGAGCTCGGTCGCCAGCGCCCGCCTGCTCTCGTGTAGGTCGACCGCGATGATCGACGCGGCGTCGCGCACCACAGCGGCCATTACGGCAGACAGCCCCACCGCTCCTGCGCCGGCGACGACCACCGTCGATCCGGGCTCGACGTCGAGCGAGTTCATCACCGCGCCTGCCCCCGTCTGGATGCCGCAGCCAAGCGGCCCGGCGAGCTCGACGGGGGTGCCCGACGGTAGTTTGACCACATTACGTTCGTGAGCAAGTGCATGGGTCGCCAACGACGACTGGCCGAAGAAGTTGCCCCCCAATTTCGTTCCGGCAGAGACTAATCCGGAGGAACCATCGGCGCGTCCGCCGCTGAAGTTGTATTCCAAGAAGCCATGACAGTACGCCGGTTGACCCTTGGCGCACTGCGGGCATGCCGCGCAGCTGTTGAAGCTAATCGCGACCTGATCACCGACGGCAAGGGCCGTCACGTCGGCACCGATTCCTACCACGGTGCCGCTGCCCTCGTGGCCCAAGACCCCCGGCAGCGGGAACGGCATGTGTCCGTGCTGGACCGCAATATCGGTGTGGCAGATGCCGGCTCCGGCGATCTGAACCACCACTTCATCGGGTGCGGGCTCTTGAAGGTCGATGTCTGTGAGGGTGAACGGCGCGCCAACTTCCTTTACCACCGCCGCCGAGATTTGCATCTGCTGCCCCTTTTCTATTCTGGGCGTGCTTTCCGGCCGACCTGGAGCCCGGGGCCTGCTGTGCTGACCCCTGTGCTGCGAGTTTGGTCGACCCGCCGCGCCACCGCGTCACCACATCGGGCGGTTCTCCACCCCGCAGCAGAGGTATTTCGCCCCGAACACTCTTGGCTGCGCCGGTTCGGGACTTCATAGTGGGATGGCCAGAACCCGAAATCACCGCCGCGAGCCACCCGCCCGACACCGCGTGTGCCTGCTCCCCAACCCAGGCGTGTGACGCGCGGTGTCGGGTCGGGGCACGCCGAGGATAAAGGGGACGAAATGACGGCTGCGGTCCAGATGTGCCCCGCCGAGTCCCTCCGGATCGTCGACTAGCGCCTTGCGCGGTACTTATTTAGGCGGATTATGAGATGACCGGTACGACACCGTCGATGATCGCGGTGGAAGAGGTCATCGCCGACATCAAGGCCGGACCCGGCGGCGCCAAGGTCGCGGCGTTCTTCGACTTTGACGGAACGCTGATCCAGGGATATTCGGCCAGCGCGCTCATCGCGCACCGCGCGCGCAATTTCGAGTTGGGACCCGATGAGTTTGTCCGCACAATGCTTGCGTCGCTCGGCGGTCCCCTCGATGAAGCCGCGTTCAAAGACCTGATGCTGCAGGGAATCCGGGGTTGGGTTGGCCGCACTGACGATGAGCTGATGGAGCTCGGCGAAGAATTGTTCGCCAAAGAGATCGCCGGTGCGCTCTTCCATGGGACTTGGCGGCTGGTGCGTGCCCACCAAAACAAAGGCCACACCGTTGTCATCGCGACATCTGCGACGCGGATGCAGGTGCAGCCCATGGCCCGCGAGTTGGGCATCGAACATATCTTGTGCACCGAGCTCGAGACCGAGCAGGGAGTAATCACCGGCGGGATCGCCGGGCGCCCGCCGTGGGGCGAAGGCAAGGCAGCGGCGGTTCGTGAATTCGCCAAACGCGAACGTATCCCGTTGAAGAATTGCCACGCGTACGCCAATGGCGACGAGGATGTTCCGTTCCTGGAAGCGGTTGGCTTCCCGCACCCGGTCAACCCGGGGTCGAACCTGGCCCGCCACGCCCGTGTGTGCAGATGGTCGGTCGTGCGGTTCAAGACCAAGCGAAGCCAATACCATCCGGTGTCGCTGGCCCGGACTACTGGCTTGTTCGGCGGCTTCGCCGCAGCGGTGGGGGTGGGCACTGTGGTCGGTGTGTTGACGAACGACAGCCGGGGCGGGGTCGACCTCGCTACGTCCCTGTTCGGCCGCCTTGCAGGCCGATTCGGCAATATCAAGTTCGACGTAGTCGGCGAGCAGCACACGACGCACCGTCCGGCCGTGTTTTTCATCAACCACCAGAGCACACTGATCGACGCGCTCGTGACCTCACGAGTCGTGCGGCGCGGCTTCACTGTGGTGGCCAAGGCCGAGGTGAAGCAGATGCCCGTGCTCGGACAGTTGTTCACCCTGGCGGACGTCGCCTTCGTGGATCGTACCAACACGTCGAAGGCCATCTCGGCGCTGCAGCCCGCGGTGGACAGGCTGCGCAGGGGCGTTTCGATCGCGATGTCGCCTGAAGGCACCCGCTCGTTCAGCCCACGGATCGGAGCGTTCAAGAAAGGCGGCTTCCACATGGCCCGCGACGCGGGGGTTCCGATCGTTCCGATCGTCATCCGCAATGCCGGCGAAATCATGTGGCGCAACGCGAAGGTGGCCCAGGAAGGCACTATCGAAGTCGTTGTCCACGAACCGGTTCCGACCGCCAACTGGACCAAGGGTGACCTCGATGAGTGGGTGCCGCGTCTGCGCCAGCTCTACATCGACACCCTCGACGACTGGCCGGGAACGGTTGCAGGAAAAAAGTGGTCGGCCGCAATTGCAGAGGCATTGGCGGTGCGGAGATGACTGTGCTGTCGGATCGACTTGCGCGGCTGCTGCATCCGAACGGATCTGGCGCGACGTTGTCGCGGCCAAGCGACGGCCCGGAGATTGTTGCTCTCCTGGCCTCCGAGGAATTTCTCAGCGCCACAGCGAAATTGGCGTCGCAGCTGGGCCGCGATGTGAATGATGTGCGGGCCGAGACGGCTCTCTACGTGCGGGAGATGGCGGTCTCTCACGTTCCGCCGGTCGTGCGCGCCTGGCACGCGCTGTCGGCGTGGATGGTCCGCGGATTTCAGGTCGTCGTCGACGACGACGACCTGACCAAGCTGCGGGCACTCGACCGTGACCACGCGCTGATCTTCTTGATCTCGCATCGCTCCTACCTAGATCAATTTTCGTTTCCACCCCGCCTTGTCCAGGGAGGCATCACACCAACATTCGGGCTGGCCGGCGCCAACCTGAATTTCTTTCCCCTCGGCACATTTGCCCGACGTAATGGGTTCATTCCAGTGCGGCGCGCGACGGGAGACATACCCGCGTACCGGGTCGCGCTGCGCGCGGTCGTGGGCCGGATGGTGGCCGGCGGCAGCAACCTGGTGTGGTCGATCGAGGGTGGCCGGACACGCACCGGCAAACTACGGCCACCGCGATACGGGCTGCTTCGGTATGTGACCGACGCGGTCGAATCCGTCCGCGCGGAGAAGACCGTTGCCGTCCCGGTCTCGATACTCTTCGACCAGCTGCCGCTGCACGAAGTCAAACTGATGGTCGAGGAGTCGCGCGGCCTCCCCAAGAGGCCGGAGAACGCGCGCTGGCTCTTCAGTTACGCACGCGGCCTGCGGCATCGCCTGGGACGCATCTACATCAACTTCGGCTCGCCGGTCCCCCTGTATGAGCGGATAGTCGCGTTGCGCGCCGACGGCTTGACCGACCGGCAAATGGTCGAACGCATCGCGCTGGATATCTGCCACCGGCTCAACCAGGCCACGCCAGTGACTGCGACGGCCGCAGTGTGCATCGCGATGCTCGGCGAAGACCGTGCCCTGACCCTCGACGAAGTGGGCGCCACCGTCGCGCCGCTAGCCCGTTACTTGCGCACCCGCGGCTGGCCCGTCGCCGGGGGCGCCGACCTCACCGACCGTGCCACGGTGTCGCAAACGCTGCACGACTTGGTCGGTTCCGGTGTGTTGACGTGCTACTCGGAGGGGCCGACGACGGTGTGGGGGATCGGCGATGACCAGCACCTGATCGTTGCGGTCTACCGCAATAGTGCGATCCACGTCTTGGTGATGAGAGCGATCGCCGAACTCGCCTTGCTGGCGATCGTGCAGACCCCGGGAGCCACCAAACGTACAGGGTGGGAGAAGGCGTTAGCGGTGCGTGAACTCCTCAAGTTCGATTTTTTCTTCGCAGGCCGCGACGAGTTCGCCGACGAACTGTGGCGTGAGTTCGCGATCATGACCGGACGCAGTCATGACCCGAGTGCACCGCTGGACACCGACGACGCGGCGCGGAGCCTGAATGAAAGTGACCTGCTGGTAGCCCATCTCGTGCTGAGACCGTTCATCGACGCGTACCGCGTGGTGGCCGTGGAGTTGGTGAATCTCGGTCCAGGTGCCGACGTCGACGACCAGGGTCTCCTCAAGCGGTGCCTACGTCTGGGCCGGCAATGGTCGCTGCAGCACCGCATCACCGAGGAGTCGGTGTCCGGAGAGATGTTCAGCACAGCCTTGAAGATGGCGCGGCACCGCGGCCTGATCCATACCGAGGGCGACGGCGACGACATCGCGGAGCGCCGGGCGGCGCTCGTCGCTGAGCTAGAGGAGCTACAGAAGTCGATCGCGGAGTTGGCGCGGATGCGCCGGGACGCCGTGCCGGTGTGAGACAGGCCATGATACTCACGGTATTTCGCAGCGATGTTCAACGGTGAACAAGGCGGGTTGACGACCGACGAACCCAATGTGCCGTGGGTGCCCGTCGTCCTCTCGCTGATCAATACCTATGTTGGGTTGTCCGTGGCCGTAGCAGGTTTCGTGCTCGACAACACGGTCATGGTCGTCGCGGGCGTGATCCTCGTCGGGTCCGCCAGGGTCCTCGTCAATGTCATGGCAAGGCGCTGAATCGACAGGAAGGTGCGTTGTGCGAGTCATCTCATCCATCGAGGACGCCATTGCGACCGTCGGCCAAGAACTCGGCGTCTCCCAATGGATTGCTGTCGATCAGGACCGCATCAATGCTTTCGCCGACACGACCGGTGACCACCAGTGGATCCATGTCGATGTCGAGCGGGCCAGGTCCGAAAGCCCTTATGGCACAACCATTGCCCACGGTTTCCTGACACTGTCTCTCATTCCCGCATTGAGCAAGGACAACTACCGCGTCGACAATGCGAAGATGCGGATCAACTACGGGCTCAACAAGGTGCGCTTCCTCGCGCCGGTGCCGGCTGGGAGCCTCGTCCGGTTGCGATCCGACCTCGTGGACGCCAAGAAGGTCAACGACTCCACGGTCGACCTGACTGTGCAGCAGACGGTCGAGCTCAACGGGTCGGAAAAGCCGGCCGCGGTTGCGGAGGTCATTGCACGGATGGTCTTCTAACAAGCCGAACCGCAGAGTCGTGCGCGTAAACTCGGTTTCCGATGGTTCTATAGCCGCCCACAACAAGGAGGGGCGAACGATGGTCATCGTTGTTGTATTTCTGCTCATCGTGAGCATCGCCGCGGTAGTCGCCGCGGTCATCATCGGTACTCCCTCACCTGCCTACCCCAAACACGGCACCTTCGGTATTGACGGATTGGACGGCAGCGTCATCGCTTGGGCGGGCGTCGCCCTGTGCGCGATAGGTCTGGTCTTGCTGCTTATCGATGCGCGTCTGGAGCGCAGGCGTCCGGTCGACGCTGAGGAACCAGACCACACGGCCGGTGACGAGCTCTTCGGCGAGCACGACGTCGAACGCGACCTAACGCGAGAGAACTAAGCTAAGCGCTTTCCTGGCTAGCGAGTCCACTAAGCGTCGACGGGTGAACTGTGGTCCGCAACGACTCGGCGGATTTCGCTGACCGCGTCGGGGTTTTCGGCACCTGACAGGTCCCCAGGGTCGACTCCAAGGGCGGCTGCGCGGATTGCGCGCCGCATGATCTTGGCGGATCGAGTCTTAGGTAGCGCGGCCACCCGCCACACCCGCGATGGGGTGAACGGCTTGCCTAGTTCACGTCCCACCAAGGCTGCAATGTCAGCGCCCACCTGATCCGCGGTTTGGTCATCGATCTCGGTGCCGTCGTCGGACCGTGTCACCCAAAATGCCCAGACCGTCTCGCCTTTGACTGGGTCCGGGACACCGACAGCGGCCGCCTCGGCGACCCGGGGGTGGGTGATCATCACCGATTCCACCTCCGCGGGGGCCAGTCGTTTGCCGGCCACGTTCATGACGTCGTCGGAGCGTCCGAGAATGAACCACTGGCCGTCATTGTCGACCATCGCGAAGTCGCCATGCGTCCAGATCCCCGGGAAGCGCGACCAGTAGGCCTGCAGGTAGCGCTCGTCGTCCTTCCAGATTCCGCGCGTCATCGACGGCCACGGCTGGCGGCACACCAGTTCGCCGACCTGACCGCGCACGGATCGACCGATGTCGTCGACGACATCGACATCCATCCCGAGTGACGGGCCACCCAGCGAGCAGCTGCGGATGGGTTCGACCGGATAAGGCGCGAGGAACGATCCGCCGACCTCGGTGCCGCCGGAGAAGTTGATCACCGGGACGCGTCCGCCGAACACGTCGCGGGCCAGCCACTCGTAGGACTCGGGGTCCCAGGGTTCACCAGTCGAACCCAGCACGTGCACCGATGACAAGTCCGGCGCCGGATCGCGATCAGCAGAGCGCAGTGCCCGCACCAGAGTGGGCGACACGCCGAGCATGGTGACCCCGTGGCGCTCGACAAGCCGCCACAGCCGGTTGGTGTCGGGCCTGTCCGGTGAGCCTTCGTACAGGAGCAGCGTCGCACCGTTGGCGTGGGTGCCGAACACCGACAGCGGGCCCATGATCCAGCCCATGTCCGTGACCCAGCTGAACACACCGCGGGGTTTGATATCGAACGAGTACGCGACCTCGCTGGCGGTCTTCACCAGAAATCCGGCGTGGGTGTGCACCGCCCCCTTGGGTCTGCCAGTGGTACCCGAGGTGTATGCCAGCAGCAGCGGATGCATCGCGTCAACCTCGCGGGGCGCAAGCGGGGCGTCGAGTGAGACCAACTGCGGCCACAAAACCATTTGCGCGCCAACGTATTCGGGAGGATGGTCGGCGCCGTTGGGCACCACGATCACGTGCCGCACGCAGGGGCACTGGGCCAGGGCCGCCTTGACCTGCGGCAGCAGCGGTAACGCGCGTCCGCGCCGCGTAGTCGTGTCAGCCACGATGACCGCCTTGGCCTTGGCGTCCTCGAGCCGCGAGGCGATGGCTGTCGAGGCGAAACCGGAGAACAGCGGCACCAGCACCGCTCCGAGCGAGGCCACCGCATAGCACGCGATGACCGCCTCGGGGACCATGGGCAAGTAGATCGCGACGGCGTCGCCCGCACCGATCCCCAAGTCACGCAGTCCGCGGGCAGCGCGAGCAACTTCGGTGGCCAGCTCGTCAAACGTCAACTCGCGGATCTGACCCGCTTCGTCCTCGTGGACCACGGCAACGCGGTCGGGGGCTTCATCTCGCCAGCGCAGCAGGCAGGAATCGACGATGTTCAACGTGGCGTCGACGAACCAGTCGGGATGCTCAATTCCGTTGCGCAGATCCAACACTCGACTGTAGGGCGTGCGGAATCGCAAGCCAAGGTCGGTGGCGGCGGCATCCCAGTACCACGCGGTGTCCTGAACAGAGCGTACCCGTAACTCGTCTATGCCGGCGAGGCCATGCGCGCGGGCCAGCCGGGTTACATTGGCACCCTCGATGTAGTCGGTTGTCGGATTCCATTGGTAGCTCGTCACATTGACTCCGCGATCTCAGCTCTTAGGCATGCCGAGGATGCGCTCGGCGACGATATTGCGCTGGATGAATGTCGAGCCGCCGGCGATGGCAGTGCCGCGCGCCTGATACGCCAGCCGCAGCCACCGTTCACGATCGGCCGGTGAAGCGGAGTCCTTTTCGGCCAGTGCGAACTGCCCTGCCAGCTCATCGAGTTCCAACCCGAAATCGGCGATGTCCTCGACCAGCGGGCAGAAGTACAGCTTCCCGATGGAGGTGACCGGTCCAGGCGGTCCGCTTCCGGCGGCACCGGTGATGACCCGCTGTCCGATCAGGTAGTGCACCAGGGCACGCCCGTACAGGTCGGCGATCCGTTGGCGCACAAGCGGGTCGGCGCCCAACGGGGTGCCTTCGCCTGTTGTACGGCAGGCGATCTCGCGGATCAGATCGTTGACCGCGCCGGTGGTGTTCACCCGTCCTGTAGCGATGGCCACCCGCTCGAAAGCCAAGGTGGCCATTGCGACTTGCCAGCCGCCGTCGACGTCACCGAGGACGCCGTCGTCGGGGATGAACACGTCGTCGAGGAAGACCTCGTTGAACTCGGCCTCGCCCAGCATGTGGGCAAGCGGACGGACGTCGACACCGGGGCTGTCCATCGGCAGCAGGAAATACGTGATTCCCCTGTGCCGGGGACCGCCGCCGGTGCGGGCGAGCAAGATCGCGTGGGCCGCCAGCTGAGCCCGGCTGGTCCAGATCTTCTGCCCCTGGATGCGCCATCCGCCGGCCACCTTGGTGGCCGACGTGCGCAACGAGGCCAGGTCCGAGCCCGCCTCCGGCTCGGAGAACAACTGACACCAGATCTCATCGCCCTTCAGGATCGATTCGAGGTAACGCTCTTGCTGGGCCGGCGTGCCGAACTGGATGATCGTCGGGCCGGCGAAATCCTCTCCGACGATGTTCAGCCGCTCCGGCGCGCCGGCCCGATCGAGCTCCTCGTTGAACACCGCACGCAGCTTCGCGTCCGCGCCACCACCGCCGTATTCCTTCGGCCAGGACAGGCCGGCGTAACCGGCGCCGTACAGCAGCCGCTGCCACGCCCGCCAATAATCGAGCTTGTCCTCCAACACAGGCGGCTCGGGACCCCCGAGGCTGGGCAGCGTGTTTTCGAGCCAACCCCGTGCCTTGGCGCGGAATTCCGCCTCGGCAGGACTGTCTTTCAATTCCATCAGCGGGCACCCGAAACTTCCTGGATTTGCGCCGCTTCGTCCTGAATGCGCCCTTCGATGTCTTTGCGCAACTCGTGTTTGAGGACCTTGCCGGTCGCGGTCATCGGAAGGGACTCGACGGCGACGACGCGCTCGGGTGTCTTCTGAACCGGCATGCCCCGCCCCAGCAGGAACTCGCGCAGGTCCTCGACGGTCGGAGGGGTATGTCCCGGCTTGGCGACCACATAACAGCACACCCTCTCGCCGAGCCGCTCGTCGGGCATGCCCACACACGACGACGCCTGCAGCGCCGGATGATCGGCGAGGTTGTCCTCGATTTCGCGAACGCTGATGTTCATTCCACCGCGAATGACAATGTCTTTGGTTCTGCCGGTCACCCGCACATAGCCGTCGTCGGTCATCACGCCCAGATCGCCCGATCGCGAGAAGCCCTCGGCGGTGAACAGGGCAGCGGTTTCCTCGGGGTTGGCGAGGTATTCGATCATGTGCGCGGGACCGCGGTAGGCGATGTCGCCCTCGGTGCCGCGAGGAACTTCGTTCCCTTCGAGATCGACGATCTTGACCTCCGCACCGGGCACGGCTGCACCGTCGGAGGTCAGGGCGCGCGACACATCGTCGTCGACGGAACACGTTGTGGTGACTAGGTTTTCGCTGCGGCCGTAGAGGCTAAGCACCCTCATGTTGGGAAGCGTTGCGCTGGCCCGCTCGACGACCGCGGCCGGAATCGGAGCGCCCGCGCATGTCCACAACCGCAACGACGAGAGATCGTGGCGGTCGGCGTCGTATTCGGACAACAGCCCGTGTAGGAATGTCGGGGCTGTCACCGCTGCCGTGCAGCCGAAGCGCGCAATCTCGTCGATGCCGCGGGCGGGATCCCACTCGGCCATCATGTGTGTCGACGCCCCGGCCAGCATGGGCACCAGCACGCTGGTGACCAGCCCGGTGGTGTGGGCGACGGGGGAGGGACCGAACTGCACATCGGCCTCGGTGTAGCCGAATGGCGCGATCAGCGCACGGGCGCCTGCACAGTAGGTGTTGAAGGTGTGCACGCACCCTTTCGACCGTGACGTGGTTCCGGAGGTGTAGACGATGACGAACGGCTCGTCTGGGCCTGGCGGGTCGGGCAGTTCGTCGCGGGCGCCGTCGTCGTCGGTGTCGGCCTCCAGCCCCTGCAGGCTGAACACACCGTTGTCGGCGTCGATGACGGTCTCGTCGGCGCTGTCGGGCCGGGTCACGACGATCGTGAGGTCCGGATGTTCCTGGCGCAGACCAAGATACATATCGAGATAGTTGAACTTCTTGAACGTCGCCGGCGTGAAGACCCCTCGTATTTCGGCGTTGGACGCCACGTAGTCGACTTCTTCGCGCCGGTAGATCGGCATGATCGGCACGACGATGACCCCAAGACGCGACAAGGCGGCGAGCACCTGCACGAACTCCACCCAACTCGGCAGCTGCATGGCGGCGGTGTCACCGGGCCGCCATCCTTGCCGGTGTAGACCGACGGCCAGCCGCTGGGCACCATCGAAGAGCTGCCGGAAGGTCAGAGAGCGGGTCCCGTCCGTCGCGAACACCTTGTCGGGGTTGTCTTTGACGCGCCGGGCAAGCAGGTCGTGGAATGTGTCGGTCGACCACAGTCCGGCCTCGTAGTTCTCGTCGATCTCCCGCTGGCTGTAGTGGTCGCTGTACGGGCTGGGCTTCATCGCGCTTCCTCGGTTCTCGGGATCCGCCGTCCGGCACTCGCACCGGAGGGCACCACTTCCTCGGATCGTAGAATGGTCAGACCGAAAGGGTCGTCACTCGAAAGAGGGAAAATCCGGCCCTCAAGAGTTGCGCCACTGCGGGGAACGCTTCTCCTTGAACGCCCGCACCCCTTCGGTCAGATCGTCGGTGGTGAGGGCCAACGCGAGTTGCGCCTGCAGGTAGTCCAGTGCGGAGTCAAGCGGCAGATCTCGCGTAGCTGCCAACGCCCGCTTGCCCATACCCATCAACAACGGTGACTTGCCGGCGATGTCGGCGAC
>Ga0164307_10000434_pt1 | contig 18264 bp, 16 predicted proteins | sample Whisoiple_243_MG_FD_110214 | JGI IMG/M metagenome (GOLD analysis project Ga0164307, IMG submission 110214) | Soil microbial communities amended with fresh organic matter from upstate New York, USA - Whitman soil sample_243_MG | ecosystem: Environmental > Terrestrial > Soil > Unclassified >...
TGAAGGAGTAGCCGCGGCGGAGGATCGTCGCCCCGTCGTTGCTGTCCGGGTGGGCCAGGCGTACGTGCGCGGTCGGCAGCATCGCCTTCAGGAACGGTTCGTCCCGCTCCTTCGCCTTCCCGACCGGGGCGCCCTCGCCCTTGTCACGGCCGAAGATGTCCTCCTGCTCCTGCAGAGGGGCCCGGTCCCACGTCTCGATGTGCATACGGATGCGCCGGGCCACCAGGTACGACCCGCCGGCCATCCAGTCGGTGCCGTCCGCGGCGCCGGCCCACACGTGCTTCGTCAGGGCGGCCTCGTCCGTGCCCGCGATGTTCCGGGTGCCGTCCTTGAACCCCATCATGTTGCGCGGGGTCTGGGTGCCCGGCGTCGTCGAGGACGTCTTGCCGAACCCCAGCTGCGACCAGCGCACGGCCGTGCGTCCCATCCCGATCCTGGCGAGGTTCCTGATGGCGTGCACGGCGACCTGCGGATCGTCGGCACAGGCCTGTACGCACAGGTCCCCGCCGCTGCGCGCCGCGTCCAGGTTGTCGCCGGGGAACTTCGGCAGGTCCACCAGCGCCTCGGGCCGCCGGTCCTCCAGACCGAAGCGGTCCTCGGCGAACAGGGACGGGCCGAAGCCGATGGTGAGCGTCAGCCGGGACGGCCTGAGCCCCAGCGCCTCACCCGTGTCGTCCGGCGGCGCCTCCGCGGCCCCTCCGTACGCGCCCTCGCCGACGGCGCGTCCCGCCGTCATCCGCTCGGCGGCCCGGGTCCACTCCCTGAGGAGGGCCATCAGTTCCGCCCTGTCCTTCGTGGTCACGTCGAACGCGGCGAAGTGCAGCCTGTCCTGCACGGCGGTGGCGATCCCCGCCTGGTGCGCCCCGTGGAAGGGCACCGCCGCGCCGCTGTCCGACGCCGGCTCCGTGTCCCCGCCGGAGCGCACCGCGGCGACCGCGCCGCCCGCCGCCACCGCACCGAGCGCCAGCCCGGCACCGCCCCAGCCCAGCAGGGCGCGGCGCGAAGGGGCGGTCGCGCCGGCCGGCTCGCCGCCCTCGGTCCCGGTCTCGCTCATGATCGCTTCCCTTACTTCGTGACCGCGGCGGCCAGCTTGGACAGCGGCTCCGCGAGCGCGTTGACCGCGTCGGAGAGCTCCTTGCGGTCCGCCTTGCCGACCTTGTCGTACGAGGTGAAGTCGTAGGACGTCCGGTCCGCGCGGTACCGGTCCAGGAGCGCGTCCAGCGCCGCGAACTGCTTGTCGAGGGAGGCGGTCAGCGCGGCGTCGTTCTTGGCCGCGATCGGCTTCAGGAGCTCGTACGACCGCTCCGCGCCCTCGACGTTCGCCTTGAAGTCGACGAGGTCGGTGTGGCTGTAGCGCTCCTCCTCGCCGGTCACCTTGCCGGTGGCCACCTCGTCGAGGAGCTCCTTGGCGCCGTTCGCCATCGACGTCGGGCTGATGTCCGCCCGGCCGACCCGCTTCTGCCAGTCCTGGAGGTCCTTGTAGAGGGTGGGGGCGAGTGCCTTCTCCTCGGCGCCCAGCTTCCCGTCCTGCCACAGCGCCTTCTCCAGGCGGTGCCACCCGGTCCACTCCTGGCCGTCCTCCAGGCCGTCCTCACGGACGTCGACCTTGGGGTCGATGTCGCCGAAGGACTCGGCGACCGGCTCGGTCCTCTCCCAGCCGATCCGGGAGGCGGCGTATGCCTTCTTCGCCGCCTCGACGTCGCCCGCGGCGACGGCGTCCGTGAACACCTTGACCTTGGGCAGCGTCTCGTCGGCCTGCGCCTGCACATAGGTGCGGTAGCCGGCCACGGCCTTGTCCATCTCGGGGCTGCGCGCGGCGGCGGTGCCTCCGGTGACCTCGACCGTCTGCCGGATGCCCTTGCCCTTCATGCCGGGCTTGCAGGCGATCTCGTAGGTGCCGGCCTTGATCTCGGCGGTGATCTTCGCCTTGGTGCCCGGACCGATGTTCTCGCGCTCGGTGACGATCCTGTCGTCCGGGAAGAGGACGTAGACCTCGGTGACCTTGGAGCCCTTGTTCTGCACGGCGAGTTCGACGTGCCCGGCCGGGATCTTCTTCGACGACACCTCGCAGGAGTCGTCCTTGGCGACCACCTGGACGGCGCCGTCGCCCTTGCCGTCGCTCTTCTCGGCGCAGCCCGTGACGGCGGTCAGTGCGGCCACCGCGGCGACAGCGGTGACGACGGAGGGACGAAGGGCTCGCATGAGGGCTCCACAGGGGTGAAAGAGCGGGGGGACGACGAGGAGAAAGCAGGTGAGGCTGGCCTAACTTAACCGTGTCCCACGGTGCCGCCACCCGTCGGTGAGGTGATTCGGGTCTCACTCGACCGCGCCGGAAACGGACCGGTCACGGTGTATTCATGGGGAACCCACAGGAAGGTCAAACGCGGGTCAAGCAAGCCTTTTCGGAACGACGAGCGGCACCCCGGTCCGCGGGTGCGGGAACACCTCGACCGGCTGCCGGTAGACCTCCCCGAGCAGCGCGCCGGTGAACACCTCGGCGGGGGGACCGTCCACCGCGACCCGGCCGCCGTGGAGCACCACGGCCCGGTCCGCGTAGGCCGCGGCGAGCCCGAGGTCGTGGAGTACCACGACCACGGCGTCCCCGGCGGCGGCCCGTTCGCGGCAGATCCGCAGGACCAGTTCCTGGTGGCGCAGATCCAGCGCGGCCGTCGGTTCGTCCAGGAGCAGCAGCGGGGCGCTCTGCGCCAGGGCCCGGGCCAGGGCGACCCGGGCGCGTTCGCCCCCGGACAGCGCCGAGAAGGGACGGGTGGCGAAACCGGTCACCTCCGTGGCCGCCATCGCGGCGGCGACCACGGTGTCGTCCTCGTCCTCCCGTGCCGTCCCCGCCCAGGGCGCCCGTCCCATCCGTACGACGTCCTCGACCGGGAAGGGGAAGGCGAGCGCGGCGGACTGCGGCAGGACGGCCCGGCGCAGGGCCAGTTCCGCGGCCGTCCAGCGCGTAGCCGGCCGGCCGTCCACGCGTATCTCGCCGCTGTCCACGGGCAGGTCCGCGGCCAGCGCCGCCAGCAGGGTCGACTTCCCGGCGCCGTTCGGGCCGACGAGGGCCAGTACCTCGCCGGCCCGGACGGTGAGGTCCACGGAGTCGAGGACCGGACGCCCGCCCAGCCGGACGCCCACCCCGGCCGCCTCGGCGGCGGTGGAGCCGGCCGGAACCGGGAAGGGGAGCTCCCGGCGACGGGGCGCGAGCAGCGCCTTGAACGGGTTCATGCCCAACCACCTTGCCTGCGACGGGTCCTGCGCAGCAGCCAGAAGAAGAACGGGCTGCCGAAGAGGGCGGTCAGCACGCCGAGCGGAAGCTCGGCGGGATCGGCGACGGTGCGCGCCGCGAGGTCGCCCGCCACCAGCACGAGGGCACCGCCGAGCGCACTGCCGGGGACGAGGAAGCGGTGTCCGGGGCCGTTCGCCATCCGCAGCAGATGCGGGACGAGCAGCCCGACGAAGGAGATGATCCCGGCGACGGCGACCGCCGCGGCCGTCAGCAGTGCCACGACCAGGACGAGGACGATCCGCAGCCGTTCGACGTCGACGCCCAGGTGCCGCGCGGGGCGCTCGCCGAGCGCGAGCAGATCCAGCTTCCTGGCGTGGAACGGGGCGACGAGGAGTCCCAGTGCCGCGCACGGCAGCACGGCGAGCACCTTCGGCCAGGTCGCCTGGGACAGCGAACCGAGCTGCCAGAACGTGATCTGGGTGATCTGGGCGTTGTCGGCGAAGAAGATGAACAGACCGATCAGGGCCCCGGCGAAGGCGTTGACGGCGATACCGGTCAGGATCAGCGTCACGACCTCGGTCCGGCCCCCGGAACGGGAGAGCACGTACACCAGCAGGACCGTGGCGAGACCGGAGACGAACGCGCAGACGGTGATCGTCCAGTTGCCGAAGAACGTCAGCCCCAGGGCGATCGAGGCGACCGCGCCGACCGCGGCCCCCGAGGAGATCCCGATGACGCCGGGCTCGGCCAGGGGGTTGCCGAACACCCCCTGCATCAGCGCGCCCGCGCAGCCGAGTGAGGACCCGACGAGCAGCGCGAGGGTGACCCTCGGCAGCCGTACGTTCCACAGGACGCTCTCGGCGACCCGGTCCAGCGCCTGACCGCCGAGACCGACGCGGTGCTGGAGGGAGGAGAGGACGTCACCGAGCGGGATGTCGTACGCGCCGAGGCCCGCGGAGAGCAGGCAGCCGACGAGGAGCGCGGCGGACAGGGCGGCTGTGAGGGCGAACGTCCTGCCGCGCCGAGCCGGGGCGCCGGCGGACGGTGCGGTGGACCCGTCGTACGGGGCCGCGGTCACGCGCCCTCCCCGGCTTCCGGGTAGAGCTGTTCCACCAGTTCGGCCAGCACCCGGTCGGTGCGCGGCCCGTAGTTCAGCAGCACCCCGTCGTCGACCGAGACGACCCGGCGGTCCATCCCGGCGGGCGTCTGCGCCACTCCGGGGATGTTCACCAGGCCGTCGACGCCGCCCACGGAGTCGAGGCCCTTGGTCATGACGAGGATCGCGTCCGGCGCGGCCTCGGCGAGCGCTTCGCCGGTGATCGCGGTGAAGTCCTTGGTCAGCCCGGAGGCCTTGCCCGCGTCGACCGCGCCCGCCGCTTCGAGCAGCGAGCTCGCCCCGGACCTCGCGCCGCCCAGCAGATAGACGGAGGCCGAACCGCGCAGGTAGAGGAAGGCGACGCGAGGTGCCGCGTCGTCGCCGCGCGCGGGAATCGTCCTCCGTACGGCGGCGATGCGGGCCTCGGTGCGCTCCTTCAGCCGGTCGCCCGCGGTGGGCACGCCCAGGGCCTCGGCGACCGTGCCGATCCGGCGGCCCACGTCGGCCAGTTCCGCCGCCGGTTCGACGACGACGAGGGGGATCCCCGCGTCACGGATCTGGGCGATCGCCTCGGCGGGTCCCGTCGTGGTGTCCGCGAGGACGACCGTCGGCCGCAGGGACAGCACGCTCTCGGCCGACACGTCATGAGCCCGCGTCACCACGGGCAGGTCCGCCGCCTGTTCGAAGGTGGCGGTGATGTCGCGGGCCACGACCCGTTCGCCGAGCCCGAGCGTGAACACGATCTCGCTGAGCGATCCGGTCAGCGGGACGATCCGGTCCGCCGAGGTGACGGTGACGTCCTCGCCGTCCGCCGAGGGCACCGTGACGGGCAGTCGTGGTCCGGCGCTCCCGGTCAGGGGTTCGACGGCGTCGGCCGCCGTGGACGGGGCCGGTGCGACGGCCCCGGAGGCGGGGACCGCTCCCGTGCCGCAGCCGGCGAGAGCGGCGCCGAGGGCCACGACGGCGGCCAGGACCCCGGTCCGGCCTGTCCGCCGGCGCGGAGCTCTGCGGTCCGCCGGGGCGGAGAACTGGGGCAATCGCACGGGGCACCGTCCTGGGGCTGTTGCGGGAGCGAAGTGCCGGAGGGGGTTCCGGTTCGCGCTGGCGAGATGAAATATTAGGTTAGCCTTACCTCACCTTCTAGCCCTCGGGAGGGCTCCCATGCCGTCGTCCCCCTCGGTCCGCGCGCCGGCCGTCGTGCTTCTCGCAGTGCTTCCTGGGGCGCTGCTCCCGGCCCCCGCCGCACAGGCGGCGAGCCGCACGGTGCAGGGCGGCCGACTGGACTGGGGCATCAGGTCCTCCTTCCAGAGCTATGTCACCGGACCTGTCGCGCAGGGCAGTTGGAGCCTGACCGGCGGGGCGGCGACCGTCGGCGGGAGTCAGTTCCGCTTCCACTCGGCCACCGGCTCCTACGACCCGGGGAGCGGCGCCTTCCGGGCGGGGTTCTCCGGCGGGGTCCACTTCGTGGGCCACCGGCAGGCCGACGGCGGACACGAGCTCGACCTCACCATCAGCCGCCCCACGGTCCGGATCGAGTCAGGCACCGGAACCCTCTACGCCGACATGGCCGGCAAGGAGAGGGGGAGCGGCCGGGTCACCACCTCCTCCCAGGTGCCGCTGGCCACCCTCGGCCTCTCCGGGATCGACATGAGGGGCGGCTCCACACCCGTCAGCCTCGTCGGTGTCCCGGCGACGCTCACTCCGCAGGGCGCGAGCGCCTTCGCCGGGTACTACGCGGCCGGGACCCCTCTGGACCCGGTGAGCCTCTCCGTCGACACGAACGCCCCGGCGGCCGCGAAGACCACGAAGTCCCCGCAGCCCTCACCGTCGCCGTCCGCGACGAGGAAGAAGGAGAGCGCGGCCCGCGTCGAGGACGCCGCCGTCGACTGGGGCGTGCGCCGCACCTTCCGTGAGTACGTCACCGGCTCCGTCGGCCGGGGGCGATGGGCCCTCTCCGGCGGCGCCCAGGACGGCGGCGCGGTGTTCCGCTTCCCGCAGGGCAAGGGCACGTACGACGCCGGGAGCGAGAAGCTGGAGGCCGTCTTCGCCGGTGCCGTCCGCTTCACCGCGGCCGACGGCCTCGACCTGCGGCTCGCCGGGCTCACCGCCCGGGTGTCCTCCGGCACGGGCACGCTGCTCGCGGACGTGACCCGCGGCGGTGCCACCGAGAAGGCCGTCCCCCTCGTCACCTTCGCCGCCGGGGGCCTCGCTCCCGAGGACGGACTCGCCGTCCTCACCGAGGCACCCGCGACCCTGACGGCCGAGGGCGCGAAGGCCTTCGGCTCCCTCTACAGGGCCGGTACCGAGATGGACCCGGTCTCCCTCGCCGTCGCCCTCGACGCGAAGGCGGAACTGCCCGCGCTGCCCGACCTGGGCACCGGGGCCGACCCGTCCGACGCGCCCGCGACGCACTCCGCCGGGACCCCCGCCGCCCGCCCCGCGGCCGCGGAGTCCGGCTCCCGAACCCCTCTCGCCGTCGGGGGCGGGGCCGCGATCGCCGCGGCCGTCGCCGCCGTGCTGTACGCGGCCCGGCGCCGCCGTGCACGGAACACCTGACCACCCCTCTCATCAGCCACGTCCCCCAGGAGTCACCGTCATGTCAGCAAGCCGCAGACCCGTCACCCTCGCCGCGGCGGTCGCCACGGCCGCCGCCCTCGGGGCGACGTTCGCCCTCCCCGCCCTCGCGGCCGGCGAGGCGGCTCCCGCCGCCGCGCCCGCGTCCGTCATGGAACTGACGGACGGCACCCTCGACTGGGGCTTCAAGGAGTCGTTCCGCCGGTACATCGGCGGCGCGGGCACGATCACGGTCAAGGACGGCGCCACCCAGGCGGCCGGGAACGGGATCTTCACGTTCGGCAACGGCAGGGGCACGTACGACACGGCCACGCACGGCACCGACACGGCCTTCGACGGCAGCGTCAACTTCAGCGCCCACGGCGGCGTCCTCGACATCACCCTCTCCGACGTCAAGGTCTCCACGAGCGGAACGTCCGGCGCCGTCACCGTCGACCTGAAGACCCCGCAGGGCACCGAGGACGACGTCGAGTTCGCCGAGCTCGACCTGTCCGCGGTCCGGCCCGGCCAGGGGGAGGGCGGCGCGATGGTCTTCGAGGACATCCCCTCGAAGCTGACGAAGGCCGGCTCGGCGGCCTTCAACGGCATGTACGCGGAGGGCGAGGCCCTCGACCCGGCCACCCTCTCGGTGAAGGCGGTCACGACGCCCCCGACCGAGGAGCCGACGAAGGAACCCACCGAGGAACCCACGAAGGAGCCGTCCGAGGAGCCGACCAAGGAACCGACGAAGGAGCCCACGAAGGAGCCGACCGAGGCGCCCACCGCCGCGCCCACGGACAGGCCCACCACCCCCGCGCGCTCCGCCTCCGCCCCGGCGGACGGGCAGGGCGAGGTCGTCGCCGGCGCCCTGGACTGGGGCGTGAAGGAGTCCTTCCGCTCGTACGTCACCGGTCCCGTGGCGAACGGCAGGGTCGAGACGGGGGGCGGCGCCACCGCGTCGGCCGCCGGCTACCGCTTCCCCGACGCGACGGGCGGCTTCGACGCCGACGAGCAGACCCTGGACGCCGCGTTCGACGGCACGGTCCGCTTCCTCGGCCACAAGGAAGGCGACGCCTACACGCTGGACCTCTCCCTCACCGGACTCGAGATCCGGCTCGAGGACGGTGCGGGCACCCTGGTCGCCGACGTCTCCAGCAAGGACCGCGAGACCAGGAAGGTCACCACCCGCACGGACCTCGAGATCGCCGACCTGAAGCTCCCCGCCGGCGAACTCGAGGCGAAGGACGGCGTGGTGACGCTCTCGGCGGTGCCCGCCACCCTGACCGCGGACGGCACCGAGGCGTTCGGAGGGATGTACGCCAAGGGCACCCAGCTCGACGCGCTGACCGTCTCCGTCGCCCTCGACGAGGACGCCGAACTCCCCGCCGCCACCGCCGGATCGGGCACCACCGGCGGATCGGGCACCACCACGGGCTCGGGCGGAACCGGCTCCACGACCGGTGCCACGGTCGGGGGCGGCGGAACCGTGGGCGGCTCGGCCTCCCTCGCCTCCACGGGCGCCGGGCTCCCGGCCGGTGCGCTGATCGCGGCTTCCGGCGTCGTCGTGGCGGCGGGCGCCGGCGTGGTGATCGCCGCACGCCGTCGTCGTACGGTCTGACCCCGTCCCCGCGGTACACGGGCCGCACCGGCGCACCCGCCGGTGCGGCCCGTCAGGTCCGGGGCTCCGAGCGGTGCTTGAATGCGTGTGTGAACGACTTCGACGTACCCGACGGCATCGACGTCCTGCGTGTGTTCTGCGGCCCGGACGGCAGCAACGGCAATCCACTCGGTGTCGTGCGCGACGGGCGCAGGTATCCCGACAACGACTCCCGGCAGGCGCTCGCACGCAAACTCGGCTTCAGCGAGACGGTGTTCGTGGACGATCCCGAGCGCGGCACCGTCGACATCCGCACCCCCGGCCTGAGGCTCCCCTTCGCGGGGCACCCTCTGGTCGGCGCCGCGTGGCTGCTCGACCTGGAGATCCTCGAACTGCCCATCGGGGACGTGACGGCGCGCCAGGACGGCGAGTTCACCTGGATCACGGGCCGGCCCGAATGGGCACCGCCCAGGACGCTGGAGCAGTACGCGTCGGCCGCCGAGGTCGAGGCGCTGACGGGCCCGCCGCCGGGCGAGGGCCGGCTCTACGTCTGGGCCTGGGAGGACGAGGCGGCCGGCCGGGTACGGGCACGGTCCTTCCCCCGCAGCTCCGAGGAGCCGGGCGACAGTCGCTCCGGTGGAGCAGGGGCTCACGCCGGGGGGACGGACGAGGACGAGGCGACCGGTGCGGCGGCCATGCAGCTGAGCGCCGAGCTCGGCCGGGCCCTCAACATCACCCAGGGGCGCGGCTCCCAGATCCTCACCGCGCCCGCGCCGGACGGCACGATGGAGGTGGGGGGCCGCGTCCTGCTGGCGGTCGCGTCCTGACGGGCCGGGACCCGCGGGCCCCGGCCCGTCAGCACGGGGGCCTCACGCGCTGAGCGGGAAGACCTCGCCGAGCTCACGGAAGACGGCGGTGTTCAGCGCGAAGGCGCGCTTGCACTCGTCGACGATCCGCTGCTTCTCCAGATCGTCGGCGTCCACCGCGTCCAGCAGCTCCCGGTACTCCCGCTTGAAGGCCGCCGGGTTCGAGATCTGCTCGAACACGTAGAACCGGACCCCGTCGCCCTTGCGCTCGAAGCCCCAGGTCTTCTCCGCGGTGCCGCGGATGATCTGGCCGCCCGAGAGGTCGCCCAGGTAGCGGGTGTAGTGGTGCGCCACGTATCCCGCGGGCCACTCGCGGGCGCACTCGGCGACCCGTGCGGCGTAGGCGGCGGTGGCGGGCAGCGGCTCCAGGCCCTCGCGCCACCCCGCGCCCCGCAGGTGGGCGAGGTCGCGCTCCAGTTCGGCCGTGCGCATCAGCTCCGGCTGGACGAACGGCCCGGCGACCGGGTGCTCGCGCAGGGCCCCCGCCCCGTCCTCCAGCGCCCGGTAGACGAACCACAGCTGCTCGGTGTAGCGCGTGTACGCCTCCACGCCCAGCCGTCCGCCGAGCATGTCGCTCATGAAGGTCGAGGACTCCGCCTCCGTGTGCTGCTCGTGCGAAGCGGTGCGGATCAGGGTGGAGAAGGGCGTGGCGGTCGTGGCGGTCGAGTCCAAGGCGGGCCTCCGGGGACCGAGAGGGACGGGAAGTCCGGACGGAAATGCTCATCCCGGCAGCAGCTGCGTACGCCACCGCGCACCGGTATGACGATCCTCCTACTTAGGCTTACCTAAGTCAACAGGTTCCCGACCTGCTGTCGGTAAGGGGCGCGCCTCGGTGGCGCCGTCCTACGGAAGCGTCAGGATCTCCGCCCCGGTCCCGGTCACCACCAGGGTGTGCTCGAACTGGGCGGTCCGCTTCCGGTCCTTCGTCACCACGGTCCAGCCGTCGTCCCACATGTCGTAGTCATGGGTCCCGAGCGTCAGCATCGGCTCGATGGTGAAGGTCATCCCGGGCTGCATCACGGTCGTCGCGTGCGGGCTGTCGTAGTGCGGGATGATCAGGCCGGAGTGGAACGAGGAGTTGATCCCGTGCCCCGTGAAGTCCCGCACCACCCCGTAGCCGAACCGCTTCGCGTACGACTCGATGACACGGCCGATCACATTGATCTGCCGGCCGGGACGCACCGCCTTGATCGCGCGGTTCAGCGACTCCCGGGTGCGCTCGACGAGGAGCCGCGACTCCTCGTCGACGTCGCCGCAGAGGTAGGTGGCGTTGTTGTCGCCGTGCACGCCGTCGATGTAGGCGGTGACGTCGAGGTTCACGATGTCGCCGTCCCGCAGCACGGTGGAGTCCGGGATGCCGTGGCAGATGACCTCGTTGAGCGAGGTGCACAGCGACTTCGGGAAGCCCCGGTAGCCGAGGGTCGACGGGTAGGCCCCGTGGTCGACCATGAACTCATGGGCGACCCGGTCGAGTTCGTCGGTGGTGACCCCCGGGGCGATGAGCTTGGCGGCCTCCTCCATCGCCTGCGCCGCGATGCGGCCCGCGATCCGCATGCGCTCCACGGTGTCGGAGTCCTGGATCTCCGGTCCGTCGTACGGCGTGGGTGCGGGCTTCCCCACGTACTCGGGGCGCCGGATCCTTCCGGGGACGGAGCGGACGGGAGTGATCTCCCCTGGTACGAGAAGTGACTGGCCAGACATGTCAGCGAGTCTAACCAGCGTGCTCGGGGCACCATGGCAACGAGGAAAGGATCCCGCAATGGCCCTGTTCAAGAAGCGCACGGTGGGCAAACCGGGCGAATGGTACTACTGCCTGGAGCACAAATCGGTCGAGGAGGGCCCCGAGTGCCCCGCGAAGGACCGTTTCGGCCCGTACGCCACCCGGGGGGAGGCGCAGCGCGCGATGGACACGGCGCGTGAGCGGAACCTGGAGTGGGAGAACGACCCGAAGTGGCACGACCGCCAGGACGGGACGACGGACGACGGCCGCTAGACGCCGGGCAGGACGCCGGGCTCCGCGTCGGGCCGGTCCCCCGCGGGGCCGGCCCCCGCCGCACGTCTGCGGCTCGCGTCCTCGTCCGTCGCGGAGTCGTACGTGAGCAGCTTCGGCAGCGCCGCGGCCAGCAGCGCCACCGAGGCGACGCACGCCACCCCGCCGGACCACACGGCGGAGCGGGTCCCCGTCCAGCCGGCCATCGCACCGGCCCGTACCTGGCCCAGCTGCGGGCCCACGCTGTACGACAGCACCTCGATCCCGGCGAGCCGCCCCCGCAGTTCGTCCGGGATCGTCTGGTTCCAGATCGTCGACCTGCCGAGACCGCTGAGCATGTCGCCCGCCCCGGCGAGGGCGAGGCAGACCAGTACGATCCAGATGTTCTGGAACCACCCGGCGGCCGCGATCGCCAGTCCCCAGCCCGCGGCCCCGCCCACGACGAACAGCCCGTGCCGGCGCACCCGCGAGGTCCAGCCGCTGGTCAGGCCCAGCGCCAGGGAGCCGACCGACCCCGCCGCGTACATCAGGCCCAGGGCCCACTCCGCGTCGAGATCGTCCGCCAGGAACGGGAAGACCGCGTTCGGGAAGGCGAAGAACATCGCGGCGAGGTCGACGGCGTACGTCCCGAGCAGCACCGGGCGGCTCCACGCGTAGCGGGCGCCCTCGGCGATCCCGCGCAGGGACGGTTTCTCGGCGTCATGGGCGGGCGGCGCCGGGGAGAGCCGCAGACAGAGCAGCACCGAGAGGGCGAACGTGACGACGGTGACGCCGTAGGCGGTGGCGTGCCCCGCGTAGGCCACCACCACCCCCGCCAGCGAAGGCCCCGCGATGGCGCCGACCTGCCAGCGCAGCGAGTTCAGCGCGGCCGCCGCCGTCTGCTGGTCGTGCGGCACGATCCTGGCCATGAGGGAGTCCAGCGCGGGCCGCTGCAGTCCGGCCAGTGCCGACACCCCGGCGGCCACGACGTACAGGGGCCAGAGCGCGGGTTGCGGGGCTAGCGCGTTGACCAGCAGCACCACGGCCAGCAGACCGAGCCCCGCCTCGGTGCCCAGGATGACCCTGCGGCGGTCCGCGGAGTCGGCCAGCGCGCCTCCGTACAGCCCGAAGACGACCAGCGGCACGAGTTCCACCGCGCCCATCGCGCCCACGGCGAGCGGCGAACCGGTGAGGTGCTTGATCTGCAGCGGCAACGCGATCAGCGCCATGAAGCTGCCGAAGTACGTCACGAGCCCCTGGACCCACAGCAGCCGGAAGTCGGCCGAGGAGCGCCAGGGTGAGAGGTCGGGCAGCAGGCGGGAGGTCACGAGGGGTCATGGTCCGTCGCGGCGCCCGCGGCGGCAACCGTATTTCACCAGCGCGGCGGGGGCGGAGCCGTCAGCTGGTCGGCGAGCCTGGACAGCCGGTCCCGGAACGACCCGCGGCCCCGGGGGGCGACCGCCACGTTCTCCCCGGCCGCCGCGCTCACCAGGTGCTGCACGGTGTCCAGGTCGACCTCGCCGTCGTCCGGGACCGTGAGCGCCTCGTGCGCGAGGCCCCGCACCTCCGTGTCGCCGCCGTCCAGCGACAGCACGGTCGCACCGGCCCTGCGCGCGTCGTGCACGCGCTCCAGCAGCCCGGCGTCAGGCCGCTCCGGCGCGACCATCAGCAGGGTCTCGCCCCGGCCGGCCGTCTCGATCCGGCCGAGTCCGACGGCCAGGTGCGCGGGATCGTCCGGCTCCACCCGGTGGCGTACGAGTGTGGGCCGCAGCTGCGGCAGGCCCGACCAGGTGGACTCGTCCGCCAGGTGCGCGGCCATGTGCCACGGTTCGTAGACCTCGGTCCCCACCAGCAGCAGCCCGCCGCCCCGGGGCACGACCGACGACCGCAGGGTCCGGGCGAACCCGCGGGCCGCCGTGGGCCACTCGGTACCGGCCAGGACTTCGCGCAGCAACGCGACACGCACAGCATCCATGGCCCGGCATCATGCCCCGGCCCTCCACCCGAGGCTGCCCGAACGCGGCAGTTCACCCGTACGAGGACTGCCAGGACGTGGCACTGCCCCTTCCGGCCGTCGCTGTCACGATGACGCCATGACTGCCGCACACACCTTCGCCTGGGCCTGGTCGCTCGGCTGGACCCTGCTGGTCCTGCCGCCGGCCCTCGCGCTCCTGCGCGGGTGGGCGCCCGCCTGGGTGCGCCGCCGCGCCACGCCGCGCATGGTCCGGATGCGGGGCGTCGGCGGGCTGATCCTCTGGGCGAGCGCCGTGACCTCGGCGGTCCTCCCGCTCGTCGGGGCCCGTACGGACGCGTGGTACCCCGCCAGGACCCTGGCGGGGCCGGTCGCGGTGATCACCGCCATCGCCCTCGTCGCCGTGACGGATGTCGCAGAGCGGCGCCGGCGACGGAACGCCGTCCCTACCTCGCAGTAGGGTCGGCGCCATGACAACCAATGACAGTGGAAGCGCCCCCAAGCCCCCCGCCAAGGACCCCTGGGACCTCCCCGACGTGTCCGGGCTGACCGTCGGCGTACTCGGTGGAACCGGCCCCCAGGGCCGCGGTCTCGCCTACCGCTTCGCCCGTGCGGGGCAGAAGGTCGTCATCGGCTCCCGTGCCGCCGACCGCGCCGAGGCCGCCGCCGCCGAACTGGGCCACGGCGTCGAGGGCGCGGACAACGCGGAGTGCGCGCGCCGCAGCGACATCGTGATCGTCGCCGTGCCGTGGGACGGCCACGCCAAGACGCTCGAGTCCCTGCGCGAGGAGCTCGCCGGGAAGCTCGTCGTCGACTGCGTCAACCCGCTCGGCTTCGACAAGAAGGGTGCCTTCGCCCTGAAGCCCGAGGAGGGCAGCGCCGCCGAGCAGGCCGCCGCCCTGCTGCCCGGCTCCCGGGTCACCGCCGCCTTCCACCACCTCTCGGCGGTGCTCCTGCAGGACGAGACCATCGAGGAGATCGACACCGACGTGATGGTGCTGGGCGAGGCGCGCGCCGACACCGACACCGTGCAGGCGCTCGCGGCCCGTATCCCCGGTATGCGCGGCGTCTTCGCCGGCCGGCTGCGCAACGCGCACCAGGTCGAGTCGCTCGTGGCGAACCTGATCTCCGTCAACCGCCGCTACAAGGCACACGCGGGGCTGCGCACCACCGACGTGTGAGCCCCTGACCCGAGCCGAATCGGGCATGAGGGACACTGGACGGGACCACGCACCATCCCCGGACAGGAGCACCGCCCTCATGCCCCGCCTCGCTCTCTACTCCCTCGCCGTCTGCGTCCTGGCCGTCGCCGCAGCCGTGGTGTCCTTCGTCGAGGGCAGCCTGCTCGGGATCGTCTGGGTGCTGCTGGCCGGCCTCTCCTCCAACATGGCGTGGTTCTACGTGCGCAGGCACCGCGCGGAGTCCCGCGCCGACGCCGCCTAACGGATCATCGCGCAGCCCGTGTCCTGGTCGCCGAACCACTCCTGCCAGAAGCGGTAGGTGTCGAGCCCGCAGTACGTCTCGACCTCGCTGACGCCCAGCCCCCGCAGCAGGGCGTCCACCGCGTCGAAGAAGACACCGTTGAGCTCCGGGATCCACAGGAGCGCGAACACGGCGATCAGCCCGAAGGGCGCGAAGGGTTCCACCTGGCGCCGGACCTTGTACGAGAGCCACGGCTCGATCACGCCGTAGCCGTCGAGCCCCGGGACCGGAAGGAAGTTCAGGATCGCCGCCGTCACCTGGAGCAGTGCCAGGAAGGCCAGCGCGAACCGGAAGGGCATCGGCACGCCGTCCAGGGCGCCCAGCCAGAACGGTGCCGTGCAGACGACGGCGAACAGCACGTTCGTCAGGGGGCCGGCCGCCGAGATCAGGCTGTGCTTCCAGCGTCCGCTGATGCGGCCGCGCTCGATGTAGACCGCCCCGCCCGGCAGGCCGATCCCGCCCATGATCACGAACAGGACCGGCAGCACGATGCTGAGCAGGGCATGGGTGTACTTGAGCGGGTTGAGCGTCAGATAGCCCTTCGCCCCGATCGAGATGTCACCGCTGTGCAGCGCGGTCCGCGCGTGCGCGTACTCGTGGAGGCAGAGCGAGACGATCCAGGCCGCGGTGACGAAGAGGAAGACCGCGAAGCCGGTCTGCTCGGCGAAGTCCGTCCACACCGCCCAGCCCGAGACGGCCATCACGGCGAAGATCCCGACAAAGATCGGGCTGACCCGCCGGTCGCTGGGGCGGCGGAACGCGGTGGTCATCGGAGGCACTCCCGGTGGCTTACTGAACGGCGACGTGAGCCCCCGAGCGTACGGGTGACAGGGCGGGAACGTCTCACCGGCGGGTGGTAGTTCCCCGCGGGACGGGGAGGTCGCGGACAATGGGCCCGTGCACTACGGCATCCTCGGTACCACCCGCGTCCTCCGCCCCGACGGCACGGCCGTCGCCCTCGGCGGGGCGCGGCTGCGCGCCCTGCTCACCGTGCTCGCCCTGAGCCCGGGGCGCGCGGTCCCGGCCGGGGTGCTCATCGACGAGGTGTGGGACGGCGACCCGCCCGCCGACGCCGCCGGAGCCCTTCAGGCACTCGTCGGCCGCCTCAGGCGCGCCGTGGGCCGGGACGCGGTCGAATCCGTCACCGGCGGCTACCGTCTCGCCGCCGACCCGGACGCCGTCGACCTGCACCGTTTCGAGCGGCTCACGGGGGAGGGCGCCAGGGCGCTGGGGAACGGCGACGCGCCGAAGGCGGCCACGGTCCTCGACGAGGCACTCGCCCTCTGGCGCGGGCCCGCCCTCGCCGACCTGCCGGACCGCGCCGTGGCGGCGGCCCGCTGGGAGGCCAGACGGATCGACGCCCGGCGTACCCGGATCGCGGCCCTCCTCGCACAGGACCGTGCCGACGACGCCCTGCCCGAACTCACCGGGCTCTGCGCCGACCACCCCCTCGACGAACCGCTGCAGGCCCTCCGCGTCCGGGCGCTGCGGGACGCCGGACGCACCGCGCAGGCCCTCGCCGCCTACGACGAGGTGCGCACCCTGCTCGCCGACCGGCTCGGCACCGACCCGGGACCCGCCCTGCGTGCCCTGCACGAAGGGCTGCTGCACCAGAGCGCGCCCGCCCCGGCCCCGGCCCCCGTACCCGTGCCCGTCGCCGCCCGGCAGGGCAACCTGCGGGCCAGGCTCACCAGCTTCGTGGGACGTGAGTCGGACCTCGCCGACCTCGGCGAGGAACTGCCCGGGGCCCGGCTGATCACCCTCCTCGGCCCCGGCGGCGCGGGCAAGACCAGGCTGTCCCAGGAGGCGGCCGAGCGGGTCTCCGACGCCTGGCCCGACGGGGTGTGGCTGGCCGAACTCGCCCCGGTCGACGACCCGGAAGCGGTGCCGGAGGCCGTCCTCACCGCGCTCGGCGGACGCGAGACCGTGATGCGCGGGGCCGGCGCGGAGGAACTCCGGGCGGCCGAGCGGGGCGCGGGTGAACCGCTCGCCCGGCTCACCGAACACTGCTCCGGGCGCCGCATGCTGCTGCTCCTGGACAACTGCGAACACCTCGTCGAGGCGGCCGCGGCTCTCGCCGACCACCTGCTGGCCCGCTGCCCCGGGCTCACCGTCCTCGCGACCAGCCGTGAACCCCTCGGCGTACCGGGGGAGTTCGTCCGGCCGGTCGACCCGCTGCCCGACCCGACGGCGCTGCGGCTGCTCGCCGACCGGGGCGCCGCGGCGCTGCCCGGCTTCCGGGTCGACGCGGACGAGGAGACGGCGGCGGCCTGTGCCGAGATCTGCCGGCGCCTGGACGGGCTCCCGCTGGCGATCGAACTCGCCGCGGCCCGGCTGCGCATGCTCACCCCCCGTCAGATCGCCGACCGCCTCGACGACCGTTTCCGCCTCCTGACCAGCGGCAGCCGCACCGTGCTTCCGCGGCAGCAGACCCTGCGCGCGGTCGTCGACTGGTCCTGGGACCTCCTGGACGAGGACGAACGCACCGCTCTGCGCAGGCTGTCCGTCTTCTCGGGCGGCTGCACCCTCGCCGCCGCCGAGGCGATCTGCGCGGACCTGCCGGGCGGCGCGTACGACGTGGCCGCCGCGCTCGGCTCGCTCGTCGACAAGTCCCTCGTCGTCGCCGCCCCCGGCGCCGACGGCGGGATGCGCTACCGCCTGCTGGAGACGGTCGGCGAGTACGCCTCCGAACGGCTCGACGAGGCGGGGGAGCGGGACGCCGTGGCGCGGCAGCACCTCACGTTCTACCGGGAGCTGGCCCGCACCACCGACCCCGAACTCCGCGGTGCCGGACAGCTCGCCGCCCTCGACCTGTTCCAGCGGGAGTACGAGAACCTGCGCAGCGCCCTCCGGCACGCCGTCGCCGCCCGCGACGAGCAGGAGGCGCTCAGCATGGTGCTCTCGCTCGCCTGGTACTGGCAGATGCGCGATCTGCGCGGCGACGCCCTGCAGTGGTCCGAAGCCGCCGCGGCGCTCGGCCCGGATCCGTTCGCCCCGCCCGCCGCTCCCGCGCCCTCGCTCGTCGAACGCTGCACCGACGCACCGCCTCCGATGGGCCCCGAACTGCTCCAGGAGGCGCGGCGCCAGGTGGCGCTGGTCCGGATGGCGAGCCTGGACCACGCGATGGACGTCTGGGCGAACGAGGCCGGCATGGCGCGCCTGCGGACCATAGCCGCCACCTACCGCGCCGGTCAGCCGCAGACCTGCCGCAGCCCCGGCTCGCTCTGGCTCTTCGCCGTCGTGCTCACCGGGGAGACCACGGACCTGCGGGGACTGCTGGACGAGTCGGTCCGCGCCGCACGGGACCTCGGGCAGGAGTGGGATCTGGCGGCCGCGCTCCAGATGCGCGCCAACGTCCTGGCCAACCGGCCCGACTGGGCTGCCGCGGCCCTCGCCGACTCCGACGAGAGCCTGGAGATCGTCCGGCGCCTCGGCGACGACTGGGGTACGGCCGAGGCACTCTCCGCACGCGGCGAGGCCAGCGAGAAGAGGGGCGACCA
>Ga0164307_10000435_pt1 | contig 18264 bp, 12 predicted proteins | sample Whisoiple_243_MG_FD_110214 | JGI IMG/M metagenome (GOLD analysis project Ga0164307, IMG submission 110214) | Soil microbial communities amended with fresh organic matter from upstate New York, USA - Whitman soil sample_243_MG | ecosystem: Environmental > Terrestrial > Soil > Unclassified >...
AGCCGATGACGGCGACCGAGTCGTTCCGGGTGACGCTGCCGGTGTTGATGGCGGCGCCGATTCCGGCCATCACTCCGCAGCCCAACAGACCCGCCACCTCGGGCGGGACGTCCGGATTGACCTTGGTGCACTGACCGGCGGCGACCAGCGTCTTCTCCACGAACGCACCGATGCCCAGCGCCGGGGACAGCACCGTGCCGTCGGCCAGGGTCATCTTCTGCTGGGCGTTGTGGGTGGCGAAGCAGTACCACGGACGGCCGCGCCGGCAGGCCCGGCAGGAACCGCAGACCGCGCGCCAGTTGAGGATGACGTAGTCACCGGGGGCGACATCGGTCACCCCATCGCCGACCGCCTCGACGATGCCGGCGGCCTCGTGACCGAGCAGGTACGGGTAGTCGTCGCCGATACCGCCCTGCTTGTAGTGCAGATCGGTGTGGCACACCCCGCACGCCTGGACCTGCACGAGGGCCTCACCCGGTCCGGGATCCGGCACCAGGATGGTGGTCAGCTCGACCGGGGCATCCTTGCTACGGGAGATGACGCCCTGGACCTCGTGCACCATTGCTTGCTCCTTCTGCCCGCGAACGGGCGCGCCGACTTCACCGTTCAAACCCTCGCGAGGGTAGCCGCCGCCGCCCCGCCGCGTGCCACCGTCCCGGCGCCGATCACGAACGCATGCGCGGCTCAACTCGTCGATTTCCGTCCCACGAGTCCCGAAACCGCCACGGTGATCAGCGCCGACGTATTTGATCGGCGCGGGGGAGGCTCAGGCGCGAGCGGCGATCTCCGTCATGCCGCTGCGGGAGACGTGCTTCACTCTGGCCCGGCCGTGCGGCAGGCCGGCGGCGAGCTCGTGCGCATCGAGCCGGTCCCAGCCGGCGAAGTCGGTGACCGGGAGGCCTTTTTCGGCCAGCAGGGCATCGACCGCGGTGGCATCACGCCGGGGGGCCGGGACGAAGTCCGGCGCGTCGGCGAGCAGGTGGGCGATGGTCTCGGCGGCGTCGGACTTGGTGTGCCCGATCAGGCCGACCGGTCCGCGCTTCACCCAACCGGTGGCGTAGATCCCGGGCAGCGGGTCGCCGTCGAGGTCGAGCACCCGGCCGCCGTCGTTCGGCAGGACGAATCGCCGGGTGTCGAACGGCAGGTCCTCGATGGCCTCCGAGCGGTAGCCGACCGCGCGGTAGACCGCCTGCACGTCCCAGTCGGTGAAGTCACCGGTACCTCGAACGGTGCCATCGCCGTTGAGTTCCTGACGCTCCGTGCGCAGCCCCACGACTGCGCCGTCCGCGCCGATGATCTCGGTCGGGTTCTCCAGGAAGTGCAGGTGGATACGCCGATGCGGGCCCGGCTCCGGCTCGCGCATCGCCCAGTCGCTGAGCACGTCGACCACCATCCGGAGCGACTTGCTGCGGGACAGCGCGGCCTGGGACTCGGCGTCGAACTCCATGCCCTCCGGCGCCACCACGACCTGCACGTTCGGCGAGTGATCGAGTTCGCGCAGTTCGACCGGGGTGAACTTGGCCTGGGCCGGTCCACGACGGGCGAACATGTGGACGTCGGTGATCGCCGAATCGGCCAGCACCGCGTGCACGTGCGCAGGGATGTCGGTGGACAGCAGCTCCTGCGCGGTGCGGGCGAGCATCCGGGCAACGTCGAGGCCGACGTTGCCGACGCCGACCACGGCGACCGACCGCTGCTGCGACAGGTCCCAGGTCTGCTCCCGGTCCGGGTGGGAATCGTAGAACGCGACGAAGTCGGCCGCACCGTAGGAACGCTGCAGGTCCTCGCCCGGAATCCGCAGGGACCTGTCCTGCTCAGCGCCGGTGGCGAAGATGACCGCGTCGTAGAACTGACGCAGTTCGTCTACCTTGATGTCGATGCCGACGTGCACGTTGCCGATGAACCGGATGCGCTCGTTCTCCATCACCCGGTGCAGGGCGACGATGATCGCCTTGATCCGCGGGTGATCGGGGGCGACGCCGTATCGGATCAGGCCGTATGGGGTGGGCAGGCGGTCGAAGATGTCGACGGTCGCCGACGGATCCTTGGTGGTGAGGATGTCGGCGGCATAGATACCGGCCGGTCCGGCGCCGACGACGGCGACCCGTAGGGGCTGGGACATAACGACTCTCCTGAAAGTTAGGCAACCCTTCCATGCTAGGCAGACGGGGGGCGTGCGCAGTGCCATCGTGATCAAGGTCGCACGGTCGGTGAGCGTGCGAAGTGGCGCCCGTCACTCGGTCGGGTGGACGCGTCCGAGCAGCGTCCGGTGCTACTGAGCTACCGGTCGGGGTGTTGCTCGGTAGCGCCGGGTGTCGCTCAGTGCGGGTGGGGGTGGCTCGGGGGGTTGCTCAGTACGGGTGGTCGAGACGCCGGCTAGTAGCCGGTGCCGCCGGCCAGCGAGACGGCGCCGGTGGGGTGCCAGACGGTCTTGATCTCCAGGAACGCCCGGAGCCTGGCGGTCCCCGGATTACGGGAGAAATCCTGGGCGACCGGGGCGTGCACCCGCTTGACGGTGCCGGCGGCGGCCCGTTCCAGATCGGTCCGGAGTTGGCCGTCGGTGCCGGTGAGGTCCAGGGCGTTGACGTCGCCGTGGGCGGCCAGATGCGGCGCGATCTCGGCTGGGTCGCCGGTCAGAATGTTGACCACCCCGCCGGGCAGGTCGGAGGTGGCCAGCACCTCGGCCAGTGTCACCGCAGCCAACGGCTGGTGCTGGGCGGCGATCACCACCACGGAGTTGCCGGAGGTGATGATCGGCGCGACCACCGAGACCAGACCCAGCAGCGGATCCTGCTGCGGCGCGATCGCCGCGACCACGCCGGTCGGCTCCGGCGTGGAGAACGAGAAGAACGGCCCGGCAACCGGATTGGCCCCACCGAAGACGGCGGCCAGTTTGTCGGTCCATCCCGCGTAGTGCACGAGGCGGTCGATGGCCGCATCGACAGCGACACCATCCTCGCCGCGTCCGCCGAGCAGGTCGACGAACTGGGCGCGCCGCCCTTCCAGCATCTCGGCGATCCGATAGATCACCTGGCCCCGGTTGTAGGCGGTGGTGCCCGACCAGCCCTTGAACGCCTTGCGTGCGGCGACGACGGCATCCCGGGCGTCCTTGCGGGACCCCTGGGCGATGTTGGCCTTGATCGAACCGTCGATGCCGCCGGTGGCCGGGTAGGTACGGCCGGACTCCGACCGCGGGAAGGCTCCGCCCACATACAGCTTGTAGGTCTTGGTGACGCTCAATCTGGATTCGGATTGTCCTCCCGCGGCATATGACTGCGCACTCTGTCCAGTCACATCGTCATCTGACTGGTCAGCCTGTTCGACCACGGCCCGGGCGTCGTCCAGGGCAGCCGCCGCCGACAATTCGGCCGCCGCGGTCGCGAGCGCTTCATCGCTGCCCGACCGTGACTCGTCGGCCGATGCCTGCTGTCGGGATGCCGAGGTGACTGCCGGAGCGGGGACGGCGTCGTCATCGGTGTTCAGGTACGCACCGAGACCGGAACGCCCGCCCTCCCGGCCGAACCCGGATTCCTTGTAGCCACCGAAGGCTGCCGTCGGGTCGAAGCGGTTGAAGGTGTTCGCCCAGACGACGCCGGCCCGCAGCGAGTTGGCCATCCCGAGGATGCGGGAACCCTTCTCGGTCCACACCCCGGCGGAGAGCCCATAGGGGGTGTTGTTCGCCTTGGCGACCGCCTCGTCCGGGGTGCGGAAGGTGAGCACGGACAACACCGGCCCGAAGATCTCCTCCCTGGCGATCCGCATCGACTGCGACACCCGGGTGAACACGGTGGGCGGGAAGTAGAAACCCCGGTCCGGGATCGGACACGGCGAGGTCCACCGCTGCGCGCCCTCCGATTCACCGGTGTCGGTCAACGATCGGATGGTCGCCAGCTGCGAGGACGAGTTGATCGCGCCGATGTCGGTGTTCTTGTCCATCGGGTCGCCGAGCCGCAGGGTGGCGATCCGGGCCTGCAGCTTCTCGTTGACCTCGTCGGCGATCGACTCCTGCACCAGCAGCCGCGATCCCGCGCAACAGACGTGGCCCTGGTTGAAGAAGATCCCGTTCACGATGCCCTCGACCGCCTGGTCGACGGGAGCGTCGTCGAAGATGATGTTCGCCGCCTTGCCGCCGAGTTCCAGGGTGATCTTGCGCCCGGTGCCGGCGAGCGAGGACTGGATCAATTTGCCGACATCGGTCGATCCGGTGAAGGCCACCTTGTCGATGCCGGGATGGTTGACCAGAGCAGCGCCGATGTCACCGGCACCGGTGATGATGTTCACCACGCCCGGCGGGAGGTCGGCGTCGGCGATGATCTCGGCCAGCACCAGGATCGACAGCGGTGTGGTCTCCGCGGGCTTGATCACCACGGTGTTGCCCGCCGCGAGCGCCGGTGCGATCTTCCAGGCGGCCATCAGCAGCGGGAAGTTCCACGGGATCACCTGTCCTGCAACGCCCAACGATGCGGGAGCCGGCCCGAAACCGGCGTGCTGGAGCTTGTCGGCCCAGCCTGCGTGATAGAAGAAATGCGCCGATGCGGTCGGCACGTCGACGTCACGGGACTCCTTGATCGGCTTGCCGTTGTCCAAGGTCTCGACGACCGCGAGTTCGCGGGCTCGCTCGGCGATGCCGCGGGCGATCCGGTAGAGGTACTTGCCGCGTTCGGCGGGCGAGGTGCGCGACCAGACATCGTCGTAAGCGGTCCGGGCCGCGGCCACGGCCAGGTCGACATCGGCCGTCGAAGCGGTGCTGACCGTCGCCAGCGCCTCCTCGTTCGCCGGATTGATCGTCTTGACGTCGTCGCCGCGGCCGTCGACGAAACGCCCGCCGATGTACATCTGATACCGCTCGCGAAGGCGGCCGATGGCCGCCGATTCCGGAGCCGGGGCGTACTCCCAGTCCAGATGGCTGTGCGAGGTCTTGGTCGTGCTGGTCATCGAATTGTCCTCGGCTGTCATGGATCAGTCCACGGTCACATAGTCGGGACCGGAATAGTGGCCCTGCAGTTGGGTGCGGCGTTGCATCAGCAGATCGTTCAGCAGACTCGATGCGCCGAAGCGGAAGAGGAACGGGTCCAACCACTCCGGGCCGGCGATCTCCTTGACCGCCACCAGATATCGGATCGCGTCCTTGGTGTTGCGGATGCCACCGGCCGGCTTGACCGCCCGTCGCTCACCGGTTTGCTCGTACCAGTCGCGGACCGCCTGCAGCATCACGTGGGTGACCGGCAGGGTCGCGGCCGGCGAGATCTTCCCGGTCGACGTCTTGATGAAGTCGCCGCCGGCGAGCAGCGCCAGCCAGGACGCCCGCCGGACGTTGTCGTAGGTGGCCAGCTCCCCGGTCTCCAGGATCACCTTGAGCCGCGCGCCGCCGCAGGCCTGCTTGACCCGCACGATGTCGTCGAACACCCGGCCGTAACGGCCGGCGAGGAAGGCTCCACGGTCGATCACCATGTCGATCTCGGTGGCGCCGGCATCGACGGCGACCGCGGTATCGGCGAGGCGTACCTCCATGGAGGTACGACCGGTGGGGAAAGCCGTCGCCACCGAGGCGATCCCGACGCCGGAGCCGGCCAAGGCATCGACGGCGACCGACACCATGTCGGGATAGATGCACAACGCCGCGACGTGCGGGGTCTCCGGGTTGTTCGGATCCGGCCGGCGCGCCTTGGCCGCCAGCGTCCTGACCTTGCCCGGCGTGTCCGACCCTTCCAGCGTCGTCAGGTCGACCATCGAGATCGCCAGGTCGATCGCCGCGAGTTTCGATGCCTTCTTGATCGACCGGGTCGCCAGCCCGGCGGCCCGTTGCTCGACACCGACCGGGTCGACCCCGGGCAGCCCGTGCAGGAATCGGCGAAGTGACGCCTCGTCCTTGGCAACGTTCCGCAGGTGCGGGGGCAGCTCGGGGGCCAGGTCGCCGGTCGCTGTTCCCGGTGTCGCGGTTGTGCTCATGACCGCCATCGTAGGTCCGGGTGACGGGCGGCGGCCGGGTCGAATCGGGAGGAATACCGCAAACCGGAGAAGGGCGGCCCGCTGCCGGGCGACTCTGTAGCGTTCCCGGTGCCGTCACGTGCGCCGGGTGGGCGTCCGCCCGACCAGGACGCCCAGAAACCGCTGATAGAGGAGATCGACCATGGCCGCCCAGCATCTCGCTCCGCATCAGATTCCCGCCGATCTCGATGTCGTCGTGGTCGATCACCCACTGGCGACGGCGCGGTTGTCCACCATGCGCGATGCCCGCACCGACAACGCCACCTTCCGGGCGGCGTTGCGCGAACTCACCCTGATGCTGATCTACGAGGCGTCCCGCACCCTGCAGACGGAGCTGGTGCCGATCCACACGCCGGTGGCCCGCACCTCCGCGACCCGGCTCTCCAACCCGCCGCTGCTGGTGCCGGTGCTCCGGGCCGGGCTCGGCATGGCGGACCAGGCGCATGCGCTGATCCCGGAGGCCCAGATGGGTTTCGTCGGGCTGGCCCGCGACGAGGAGACCCTGTTGCCCACCCCCTACATGGAGTCGTTGCCGGAATCCCTGGCCGGTCGGCCGGTCTACGTGCTCGATCCGATGCTGGCCACCGGCGGGTCGATGGTGCACACGATCGAGCTGCTGATCGGTCGCGGCGCCACCGACGTCACGGCGATCTGCGCCCTGGCTGCGCCCGAGGGACTCGCAACGCTGGCCGCTGCCGACCTCGGCGTGCGGGTGGTCACCGCGTCGGTGGACGAGCGGCTCAACGACTCGGGCTACATCGTGCCCGGGCTGGGTGACGCGGGGGATCGCCAGTTCGGCGCCGTCTGATCGTCTTCCCCTGTCCGGCCGGTGTGGCGCCCCGCCGAAGCTGTCCGGTCTGCAACCATCCCGTTGGGGCGATACGTCCTCGTTTCGACTACGCGAGAGTAATGATCCGGCGCGGGTCGTCGGACGAACGAGCACGCAGAGCCGCGCAGGCGGCGGATCGAGGACATGAGCACAGGTGAGAACGATCAACCGGACCAAGGTCTTGTTCAGCGCGGCTGCGGCCGTCGCGGTACTGGCCGGCGTGACGGCGTGCGCCGGCAGCAGCAGCACCCCGCCTGCCGCAGGCAGTTCGTCCCCGGCCGCGTCCAGCTCGGCGGCCTCGCCGTCGTTGGGCAGCGCATCCCCGCGCAGTGGATCGTCGGGCAGTGCCTCCGCCGGAGCCTCGACCGTCCCCGCGGAACTGCAGGGCAACACGTTCGTCGCCACCGAGGTCACCGGCAGCTACACCATCGCCCCCGGTTCGTCGATCACGCTGACCTTTCAGGACGGCACCGTCGCAGCCCGCGCCGGATGCAACAGCATGTCGGGAGCGGTCGTCATCAAGGGCGACGTGCTCGTCGCCCCCACGCTCGCGTCCACGATGATGGCCTGCGAAGAGGCGCTGATGGAGCAGGACACCTGGTTCGCGGCGTTCCTCGCATCCTCGCCGACCTGGACCTATGCCGACGGCACGCTGACCCTGACGAACGGCACCGACACCGTCGTGTTCACCGATGCGCCCAGCGGCGCGGCGGCGCTGGAAGAGACCGGATGGAAGCTGGTCGGGCTGATCTCCAAGACCGCCACGGCGAACACGGTGTCGGCGATCAACCCGTCGCTGAGCGGCTGGATCAGGTTCTCCGGCGGCGAGACGGCGTTCAACACCACCTGCAACCTCGGCGGCGGCCCGGCCGAGGTCGGTCCGGAAACCATCACGTTCGGCGCGTTGCGTCTGACCCGGATCTTCTGTGACGGCCCCAGCGGTGCGACCGAGCAGGTGATGACGACCGTGCTGCAGGGCACCACCACGTACCGGGTCGCCGATCAGGCCTCCGGTGGGACCCTGGAGATCATGTCCGAGGACGGCACCGCGGGACTGCAGTTCGTGCCCGATCCCACCGCCGGCGCGGACGCCTTCGCCTCAACAAGTGAGAGCGGCTCGAGCACCACGTCATCGTCCGGCGGCTGAGCCAAACCGACGGGTCAGGGTGACCTACGAGGACAGCCCGATCGCTGCGGCGATCTCGTCGGAGAGGGTGGACATCCTGGTCCGGGCCTGCGCCTTCAGCTCGTCGAGGTCGGCGCCGTCCGGCACCGCCGTGGTGAGCTGGAGGTAGGCCTTCAGTTTCGGCTCCGTGCCGGACGGCCGGATGACCACCCTGACGTCGGCCGTCCGCAATCGGATGCCGTCGGTCAGCGGCAGCAGATCGGTGACCTCATCGACCGGGGCGCCCAGCAGGGTGTCCGGGGCGGATCTGCGCAGCCGGGCCATCGCGTCGGCGATCTGGGTGAGGTCCGAGACCCGCACCGAGTACTGCCCGGTGACGAAAAGGCCGTGCGCGCGGGCCAACTCGTCGAGTCGATCCTGCAGACCGGCGCCGGTGGCCGCCAGTCCGGCCAGCAGATCGCAGGCCAGCACCGCGGCGGAGATCCCGTCCTTGTCCCGGACCTGCCCAGGATCGACGCAGAGGCCGAGCGCCTCCTCGTACCCGAAGACCAGCCCGGTGCCTGCGCCGTCGCCGGCCCGAACGATCCACTTGAATCCGGTCAGGGTCTCGTCGTACCGCGCGTCATGGGAGGCGGCGATCCGGCCGAGCAACTCCGCGGAGACGATGGTGGTCGCCACCAGCGGGTCGGGGTGCTCGACGCGGTTCAGCGAGCGCAGGACGTGATCGCCGAGCAACGCGCCGGATTCGTCGCCGGTCAACATCCGCCACCCGCCACCGGGCCGCGGCACACCGAGCGCACAGCGATCGGCGTCCGGGTCGAGGGCGATGGCGATCCCGGCGTCGACCCGTTCGGCCAGCTGCAGCAACAGGTCGGTCGCGCCGTGCTCTTCCGGGTTCGGAAAGGGAACTGTCGGGAAGTCGCCGTCCGGTGCGGATTGTTCGGACACCACATGCACATCGGTGAATCCCGCGAGATGCAATGCCTTGACGGCACTCTCACCGCCCACACCGTGCATCGGGGTGATCGCCACCCTGACCGCCGAGGCGGCGGCGGCGGTGGACTCGGCCAATGAGCCGACCCGGTCGAGGTAGGCCTGCACCAGCTCGTCGGGCCACGGCAGTGGGTGGCCGTCGGCATCGATACTGCGGGCGGGACGGGTGGCGGCGATGGCGCGCTCGATCCGGACGTCCTCCGGGCCGACCAGTTGGGCGCCCTGATCCAGGTACACCTTCAAGCCGTTGTCCAGCGGCGGGTTGTGCGATGCCGTCACCTGGAGGCCGGCCACCGCCCCGAGATGCCGGACCCCGAACGCGGTGATCGGGGTGGGCAACGGCCCGGGTGCCAGCAGCACCGAAAAGCCGGCAGCAGCAAGCACTCCCGCCACGTCGGCGGCGAACTCGGCGGAGCGGTGCCGGGCGTCGAAGCCGACCACCACCTGCCTTCCGCGGCTGCCGCCGGCGATCAGGTGGTCGGCAATCCCGGCGGCGGCGCGTCGCACAACGGCCAGGTTCATCCCGGCCGGACCGGCCCGCAGCGGACCACGCAGGCCGGCCGTTCCGAAGGTGAGCGGTGCCCGCATCCGATCCTGCAGGTCGGCCACCGCATACGGGACACCTGCCATGGCATTGGCCAGTACCCGCTGCAACTCGGCCCGGTCGTCCGGCGACGGGTCGTCGGCGATCCACCGGATGGTGGCGTCCCGCAGCGCCGGAGTCAGGGTCCGATCCGAACCGGTGGCCGACGACGTCACGCGCGGGCGACCAGTTCGGCGAGCAGATCACCCATCGCCACCGCCGCAGCACGCCCGGTCGCCAGCACCTCCTCATGGTTGAGCGGTTCGCCCGACATTCCGGCGGCCAGGTTCGTCACCAGCGACAGACCGAATACCTCGGCGCCGGCTTCCCGGGCGGCGATGGCCTCGAGCACGGTGGACATGCCCACCAGATCCGCGCCCAGCGTGCGCAACATCCTGATCTCGGCGGGGGTTTCGAAGTGCGGTCCAGGCAGCTGGGCGTACACGCCCTCGGTCAAATCGGGTTTGATCTCCAGAGCCAGGGCGCGCAGGCGTGGCGAGTACAGGTCGGTCAGGTCGACGAAGTTCGCACCCTCGATCGGTGAGGTGGCCGTCAGGTTGAGATGGTCGGAGATCAGCACCGGATCACCCGGCGTCATGCCCTCCCGCAGGCCACCGGCGGCATTGGTCAGCACCACCAGCCGGGCGCCGGCGGCCACCGCGGTCCGCACCCCGTGCGCCACCGCGCCCACCCCGCGGCCCTCGTACAGATGTGTGCGGCCGAGCAGCACCAGCGCACGCTTGTCGCCGATCGGGATCGACCTGATCCGGCCCGAGTGCCCGGCCACCACCGGGGGTGAGAATCCGGGCAGTGTGGCGACATCGATGTCGGCGGTGGCAGTTCCGAGCCGGTCGGCGGCCGGAACCCACCCCGAACCCATGATCAGCGCAACGTCGTGGTGCAGGACCCCGGTCGCACGGGCCAATGCCCCGGCGGCTTCCTCGGCCTTGGCTCTTGACTCGGTCTGGGCATCGGTCGACATTCACCGGAGCGTAGTGCCAAGCCCCGTCTGCCCGCCGGGGTGAACCGGATCATCGGCGACAGTCAGCCTGCGGCGGGCGGATCGTCACCGGGTGTCGCCGGCTGGCTGATCGACGACGGCGACGACGCGCCGTCGGTGGCGACGTCGGCGATGAAGCGCACCCCGAAGAACCCGACGACCGCCGCGATCAACGCGACCAGCACCGCTGCCAACACCCGCAGCTTGGAGGACTGCTCCGGCGCGGCAAGCGGCAGTGGCGCGAGGGATGCCGCGTCCGCCTGTGCCCACGGCGGCGGTGGCAGGGCCGGCTGGCCGGCGACGTAGGGCGATGCCGCGGGGGGCGAGAACCGTTGCTGGTGAGGGGCATTGGCGGCCGGGCCCGGGGTGACGGGTGGTCGCTGGGAAGCTGTTCTGTCGGCAACCGGGTAACCGGTCCGGCGACTGTCGGTCGCCCAGGGCGGCGGCACCGGTGGTCCGGTCGATGCGTCGGCCGGCGATGTCGCCGCAGGCCGACCGGCGGGCCGGCCATGGACCGGCGGCGGAGCGCCGCGCCGAGACGTGGGGTGCGGGACGAACGAGGGCCTCGCACCGGCGGGGCCGGTGCCCGTCTGGTCCTCCCGCGGAATCCTGGTGATCACCGACAGATTGGTCCCGGAGGGGTCGTCGGCGATGCCGCGCATGATGGTCAGCGCCCGGTCGATCCGCATACGCAGCGTCGGCGTCTTAACCAGCAGGCCGGAGACCACGGCACCGAGCCGGCCGGCGTGCGGATGGGCCGGAACGGGGTCCTTGACGACGGAGGTCAGGGTGGCGATGGCGGTGCCCTGGTCGAACGGCGGTCGACCCTCGACGCAGGCGAACAGCAGCCCGCCCAGGCTCCAGGCGTCCGAGATCGGTCCGGCCGGAACGCCGTTGGCCACCTCGGGGGCGATGTAGGCGGGGGATCCCAACAGCAGGCCGGTTGCCGTCAACGCCGGATCAGCCGAGCTGCGGGCGATGCCGAAATCGGTGAGCTTGATCCGGCCGTCGTCACAGATCAACACGTTGCCGGGCTTGACGTCTCGGTGGGTGATGCCAGCAGCGTGCGCGGCGATGAGACCGGAGGCCACCGCCACCCCGACCGTTGCCGCCTGGCCGTCCGGCAGCCGGCCGATCTTGCGCAGGATTTCGGCCAGCGACCTGGAATGCAGCAGCTCCATCACGATCACCGGCCCGTTGTCCAGGGTCAGGATGTCGAAAAGGGTGATGACGTAAGGGTTCGACAGCGCGGCGATGGCCCGCGCCTCACGGAGCGTGCGATGTTCGAGCTGCGCCCGTTCGGCCGCGGGGGTGCCGGGCGGGAAGTCGATCTCCTTGATGGCCACCTGCCGGTGCAGGACCTGGTCGGTCGCCGACCACACGGTCCCCATCGAACCCTTGCCGATCACGGCATCCAGTCGATACCGGCCGGCGAGCACCCGCGGGTTGTCCGGCGGCGAATCACCGCGAGCCGGGGTGCCGTCGCGTCGCCGGGGATCGGCTGGCGGCGGGGCGGGGGTGGGCACTCCGTCATCCTGCCAAAGCCGGGTCGTTTCAGGACCCGGCTCGACCTGTGAACTCGTGATGTCGCACACCACCGCGACCTATCACCCGATCGCCGCAGGCGGTGGGGTTTGTTCATCCGAACGGTGTGTCATTGCGTGATTACAATCGGTGCACTCTTTGCCGACATTTCCGCCACCGACAGCTGCTGGCACCGCTGTCCGACCGCGAGGCGCCAGATGAGCGGACCGGTTGAGGCCGCCGATCAGCGCGGCACCCCGCCTTCTTCCGGCACCCACGCATCCGCAGCGCACCTGCGGGTCTCCGCGCTGCCGGAGTCGGTGATGCCGACCGCTGTGGTGCCGGCCTCTGTCCTTCCGGTGCAGCAGCGCCGGCCGACCGCGACGCCGCTTCCCGCTCATCGCCGCAACTTCAGGTTCCTGGCCGGCGAAGGCATCGCCTCCAATCTGTCGTATCAGCTGACTGCGGCCGGCGTCGTCCTACCCTTCATCTGCATCGCTCTCGGCGGCTCGCCGCTGTTGGCCGCACTGATCCTGCCGTTCAACACCATGGCCGGGATTGTCGGGACGGCGCTGGCGCCGCCACTGCTGGCCCGACGTCGGTCGAACACCGCCGCGCTGGCCGGCCTTGTCGGGCTGACGGGGCTGATCACCGTCGGCAATGCGCTGGGCAGCGAGCTCGTTCCGGATGCAATGGCGTTCGGATTCCTGCTGACCGGCGCCGCGTTGGGCATCGTCGGTGGCGTCACGTCGGTGTGCTTCGTCGATGTGGCAGCGGCCAGCCTGCATCCCAGTTACCAGTCCCGGCTGCCGATCCTGAAGAGCACCATCGCCGCGGTGCTGGTCCTTATCGTCACCGCCTCCGACTACATCTTCTCCGCTCGGCCGGACGGTCCGGCATCGCACATCGGACTGCTCTGGGTCGGTTCCGCCGCGCTTTTCGTCGCAGCGATCTGTTGCCTGTTCATCACCCCGATCAGTCCGGCGACCCTGACCAGGGTGACCGTTCTCCGATCGCTCGAGCTGGGCATGATGATGCTGCGACGGATGCAATGGTTTCGCAGATACCTTGTCGTGCAGGTGCTTTTTCTGTCGGTGACGCTGGGAACGAGTTTCTACAGCGCGCACGGTGCGTCGGTGAACGGCTCGCAGCACGGCAGCCTGCACATCATCGTCGCGTGCACGTCGATCGGGTTGGTGGTCTTCTCGGCGGTCTGGTCCCGGGTGCGGAGGTTCGCCGAACTGCGTTACATGTACCTGGCCGCCGGGGTGCTGAGCACGCTTGCCGGGATCCTGTGCGTGGTGGTCAACGTCGTTCCGAACAGCACCGCCACCCCATGGATCTTCGGCGTCGTGTTGGCGCTGTCGGCGATGGCAGCGCTGGCGGTGTCAAGTTCGAAACAGTTCTGGCTGATGCGGAGTCTGACGGTGAATCGACTCGCCGTGATCGGCTTCAGTCAACTGGTCACCGCGGTCGCCACGACGCTGGCCGCGCTCGGATTGGGCGTCCTCTCGCACCTGCAGGGCGTGATCTGGCCGGTTTACTGCGTCGTCGGTATCGACCTGCTGGCCATGGCCGCGATCAGGTGGGTGCCTGCTCTTGCCCTCGACGGTCGACCACGTTGACGGTGAGGTTTGTGCCGCGCGGTTCCCCGGGACCGGATCGCCCGAACCTGACGCCGGGCGTCAACCTTCGTCGAACGCCCGCAGGATGCTGTCGGCAGCGCTCGGCGCCGGGGTGGCATTGGCGAGCACCTCGGTGCGCAGTCGCTGCGCCGCGGCAACCACGGCCGGTGATCGACGGAGCCGTTGGTCCAGCTCGTCGCGGACGAGCGACCAGGTCAGCTCCCAGCGTTGGCTGGATCGCTTCTGCGCCAGGCCGTCTGCGCCGAGCCGGTCCCGGTGCTGCAGCACCGTTGCCCACACCTTGTCGACGCCGTCGCCGGTCAGCCCGGAGCAGGTCAACACCGGTGGCGTCCACCCACCGTGGCCACCGCGAACCAGCCGCAGGGCGCCGGCCAGATCCCGCGCGGCTGCCTTGGCCTCGGTCACCCGGTCGCCGTCCGCCTTGTTGATCGCGAGCACGTCGGCAATCTCCAACACGCCCTTCTTGATGCCCTGCAACTGATCTCCCGAACGGGCCAGGCCCAGCAGCAGGAAACTGTCGACCATCCCGGCGACGGTCGTCTCCGACTGACCGACCCCGACGGTCTCGACCAGCACCACGTCATAGCCGCCGCCCTCGAGCACCGTGATCGTCTGCGCGGTGGCCCTGGCCACCCCGCCGAGGGTGCCGGCGGTCGGGGACGGCCGGATGTAGGCCCGCGGGTTCGCCGCCAGGGTCGGCATCCGGGTCTTGTCGCCGAGCACGGAGCCGCCGGTCCGGACGCTGGACGGATCGACCGCCAGCACCCCGACGCGATGGCCGGCCGCAGTCAGCTGTGACCCGAGCGACTCGACGAACGTCGATTTGCCGACGCCCGGAACGCCGGAGATACCGACCCGGATCGCGCTCCCGCCGGCGGTCGACAGCGCGATGAGCAATTCCCTGGATGCCAGGCGGTGGTCCGCCCTGGTCGACTCCACCAGGGTGATCGCCCTGGACAGCGCCGTGCGGGATCCGGCCAGCACCTCGGCCGCGAGCTTGCGTGGATCGGGGGACGTCAGACCGGAACCTCCCAGGTGTGCACCGGCTCGTTGGAGTGCATGCCCTTGGAGTACAGCTTGAGCATCTCGGTCAGCGCGGCATCCCGGTCCAGGCCGCGGTTCTCGAAGGCGGCCACGGTCTCCACCTGCCACCAGGCGCCGTTGCGTCGGGACGTGCAGCGATCCCGGACGATACCCAGGTACCGGTTGCGGGCCTCGGCGGACACCCCCCAGCGGGCCAACCCCTCGTCGGCCTTGGGCAGCAGGTCGCGCAGGATCAATTCGTCCCAGCTGACCTCGCCGAAACCCGGCCAGTAGAAGACGGCGTCGACCCCCAGCCGTGATCCGGCATCGAAGTTCGCCTTCGCGGCGTCGAACGACATCTTGGTCCAGACCGGCCGGTCCTCGGAGGCCAGCACGGTCAGGGCGCCGTAGTAGAAGGCCGCGTTCGCCAGCACGTCCACCACGGTCGGTCCGGCCGGCAGCACCCTGTTCTCCACCCGCAGGTGCGGGCGCCCGTCGACGACGTCGTACACCGGGCGGTTCCAGCGGTACACGGTGCCGTTGTGCAGCCGGAGTTCCTGCAACCGCGGCGCATGCCCGGAGGCCAGCACCGCCTCCGGGTCCTCGTCGGTGGTCTCCGGCAGCAGCGCCGGGAAGTACCGCACGTTCTCCTCGAAGAGATCGAAGATGGAGGTGATCCACCGCTCGCCGAAGAACACCGGCGGCCGCACGCCCTGATTGCGCAGCTCGGGGGAGCGGGTGTCGGTGGCCTGCAGGAACAGCTCCGTGCGGGTCTCGGCCCACAGCCGTTTCCCGAACAGGAACGGCGAGTTGGCCCCGAGCGCCATCTGCGGACCGGCCAGCGCCTGGGCGGCGTTCCAGGCGGTGGGAAAGTCCGCCGGGGAGACCTGCAGGTGCAGCTGCACCGAGGTGCAGGCCGACTCCGGTGCAATGGTGTCGGCGTACATCTGCAGGTGCTCGTGCTCGAGGTCGGGCCCGGTGATGTCGAGCTCCAGATCCTCCCGGCGGGCGGCGAACACCGCCTCGTCCAAGGCCTGGTACCGCGGGTTGGCGCTCATCCAGTCGGTCTCGAAGTGCTCGGTGCGCAGCGTCGGCAGGATCCCGATCATGATGATCTCCGCGCCGGTCTCATTGGCGCGCGATTCGGCATGGTCCAGGGAGGCCCGCAGCATCGTCTCGAGCTCGGTCATCGAGTCGCCGGACAGTCCTCGCGGCGGGACGTTGAACTCGATGTTGTACCGGCCCAGCTCGGTCTGGAAGTCCGGGTCGGCGATCGCCTCCAGCACCGCGGCGTTGCTCATGTCCGGTTGCCACTTGCCGTCGACCAGGTTCAGCTCGATCTCCAGGCCGGTCATCGGTTCGCCGAAGTCGAAGGAATGTTCGACCAGCATGCGTTCGAAGACATCAAGACAACGCCGGACCTTGGTGCGATACGCCTGTCGTTGCTCGCGCGTGTAGGTCGTCGCCGCGATGTCGTCACCCATGGTGTGGTCCTCCTGAGCGCGGAGCAGAGACGCCGGTCGGCGCGGGGCCGTGGGATTACCCAACCACAGGCCGGCTGAGCGTCGCGACCGGTGCCTTTTCGCGCGGCCCGGCGGGATCGAGGGTGTGGCGTGCACGCGGTGCGGGGGGCCTTAGAGTCAAGTCTTTCCGGAAAACTTTCACCAGGGCAGGAGGCTGACGAACGCGGATGGAGACTCCGATGATCGAGCTGGCGCCGCCGCTGGTCCCCGACCCTGACGACGTGCTCGACCTCGGTGCCGGCCGCGGCCCGCTCTGGCTCGACGACATGCTCCGCACGGACCTGCCGGAGCTGGTCCGGATCAGGCGGCGGGTGCACTCCCACCCCGAGCTGGGGCGTCGGGAGTCGGCCACCAGCGCGCTGATCCTGCGCACCCTGGATGCAGACGGCATCAAGGCCAAGCTGATGCCGACCGGCACCGGGGTGATCGCGGAGGTCGGCTCTGGCGAGAAGGTGGTCGGCCTGCGGGCCGACATCGACGCGCTGCCGCTCAACGAGTCGACCGGCCTGAGCTTCGCCTCCACCCTGCCCAACGTCGCCCACGCCTGCGGCCACGATGTGCACCTGACGGTGCTGCTGGGCGCCGCGCGGGCGCTGGCCCGGGCGGGGGATCTCGGTGGTCGGGTCCGGTTGATCTTCCAGCCGGCCGAGGAGGTCTTCCCGGGCGGCTCGCACGACGTGATCGCCGCCGGAGGGCTGGACGGGCTGAGCCGGCTGTTCGCCCTGCACTGCGATCCGCGGTTGCAGGTCGGCTATGTCGGGCTGAAGTCCGGCGCGATCACCTCGACCTCCGATCAGCTCGAGCTGCGGATCTCGGGCGCGGGTGGTCACACGTCACGCCCGCACCTGACCACCGACCTGATCTATGCCCTCGGCACCGTGATCACCGGGCTGCCGGCGCTGCTCACCAGGAGACTTGACCCCCGTGCTTCGGCGGTGATGGTCTGGGGCGCAGTGCATGCCGGTGAGGCGGCCAACGCCATCCCGCGGGACGGGGTGTTGCGCGGAACCCTGCGGCTGATGGACCGGAGAGCCTGGGACGCCGCCGAATCGCTGGTCCGTGAGCTGGTCGCGCAGCTGCTGGCACCCACCGGTGCCGCCTTCGAACTCGATTACTTCCGGGGCGTCCCGCCGGTGGAGAACGAGCAGGTCTCGACCGACCTGATGCGGACCGCGGCGCAACGCGCACTCGGTGCCGAAGCCGCCCGTCCGGCCGAACAGTCGACCGGCGCAGAGGATTTCGCGGTTTTCCTGGAACAGGTGCCCGGATCACTCGCCCGGCTGGGGGTGTGGGACGGGGTCGGTCCGAGGGTTGATCTGCATTCCTCCCGGTTCACCGCCGACGAGCGGGCGATCGCAGCCGGTATCCGGTTGATGGCCCACACCGCGGTCGCCGCCCTCGCCCACTGACAGCCGGTGCCGGCTCAGGTCAACAGGTTGTGCCGCAGCCCGAGCAGCACCGCATGCGCGCGGTCGCGCGCGCCGAGCTTCCCGAACAGTCGCCTGGCATGGGTCTTGATGGTGTCCTCGGAGAGATACAGCTCGCGGCCGATCTCGCCGTTCGACCGGCCGCCACTCATCCCGCGCAGCACCTGCAGTTCGCGCTCGGTCAACGAGGCGACCACCCGGCCGTTCTGCTCGGTCGGCAGGCTGGCCACCGCGGGAACACCGGTACCGGTGCTCGACACCGGATCCCACACCATCAGGCCGCGTGCGCCACGGGCGACCGCGACGGCCATCGGTTCGACGTCCGGTGCGGAGCCGTAGGCGATCACCACTGCCGACGGATGCAGGCCGAGCAGCAGGGCGGTCGCTTCCAGTCCGGTCGTCCGGCCGCGCCGGACGCTGACCAGGACCAGATCGGGCCGCTGTTCGATGTAGGCATCGGCCAGGCCGAAAGCGTCTGTCACGCAAGTGATCTGCACAGCTTCCGGCAGGCCGGTGACGCGTTCGGAGATCGCTCGGGACACTGCCGGACGCTCGTCGCAGAGCACCACGTTGCGAACCCCGGCGAACGGCGGGCCGGCCAT
>Ga0164307_10000437_pt1 | contig 18240 bp, 13 predicted proteins | sample Whisoiple_243_MG_FD_110214 | JGI IMG/M metagenome (GOLD analysis project Ga0164307, IMG submission 110214) | Soil microbial communities amended with fresh organic matter from upstate New York, USA - Whitman soil sample_243_MG | ecosystem: Environmental > Terrestrial > Soil > Unclassified >...
ATCCTGCTGAACCTGATCCACGAGGTGAACAACCTGCTGTCGTTGGTCGGGGACATCGTCCGGGTGCAGGCAGTGACCTCGAACGCCACCAGAGGCTTCCCGGTGGAGGACACGGCGGCGATGATCTTCACCTTCGCGGGCGGCGCGCTCGGCACCTTCCTGCTCTCGGACGCCGCAGCGTCGCCACGGTCGTGGGAGCAGACTTCGCAGGAGAACAAGAGCTACGACAGTTTTCCGGACGAGGACTGCTATCACATCGCCGGCACCTTGGGCTCGCTGTCGGTGCCGACCATGCGGCTGAGGGTCTACGAAGGTGCCCGATCCTGGTGGGAACCGTTGACCACGACGGTCGAGCAGGTGGAGCGCACCGACCCGCTGGCGAATCAGGTCACCCACTTCGCGGACGTGATTCGTGGCGCGGCGCAACCCATCTGCAGCGGCCGGGACGGGTTGAAAACGCTGCTCGTCGTCGATGCGGTGCTCGAGGCCGCCCGCACCGGGCTGCCGGTCGACGTCACCAACTTTGCGGCACCACCGCGGACTACCTGACGGCGGCGGCCAGCACGTCCCGGGCGGCGTCGCCCACCGTGCGTGCCGCCAGTTCCACCCCGGCGTCCACCAGCTCGTTCGAGATCACCTCGACGGCAACGACTTCGGGCCGGACGCCGTGGTTGTTCAGCGCGCGCACCAACCCGACGGCGTCGCCGTACCCCTTTCCGGGCGGCAGCCGGTGGCCCAGCGACTCCGCGCGCAGCGGCGACATCGGGGACGCCAGTACATCGCAGAGCTGGACCGACACGATCCGGTCGGCCGGGACCCGGTCGAGATCGGCAGGGGTCATCCCGGCTCGTGCCCAGTGCCAGACGTCCACGATCAGCCCGCTGTTCGAACGGCCGGCACCCTGCAACACCTGCCACGCGGCCTGGAGGTCGGGCACGCCGCTGTAGGGCATGAACTCCAGGGCGACGGTGAGATCGCCGGCCCGGTCGCACAGTTCGCCGAACGCGTCGATCATCACCGACATCGGCAGCTTCTCGAGCAGGCCGGCGTTGACGTGGCTGACGCCGAAGCTGCGCGCCATCTGGAAGACGGTCTGCTCCTTGGCCTGTTGCGTGGCGTCCCGGTCGGCGTCCGAACCCCAGGCGGTCACGTACTCCACCTCGAGCACGGGAGTTCCAGCCCGGTCGGCGATCTCGGCCATCGCAGCCGCATCGAGTCCGTGTTCCAGCGCCGCCCAATAGTTCTCGGCCCGCAGTCCGATGCCGTCGAAGCCGGCCGCCGCGGCCGCGCGCACCCGGTCCGGAAAGGAGACCTCGGTGCCGAGGCTGTACGAGCTGATCACCAGGGGAGGGGAGACGCCGGCGCGGTCGGCAAAGGGCAATCCGGCGACGGCGACAGCAATGTCGTCACCGCGGTTGGTGTCGATCTGCCGGTCGGTGCTCGCACTGTCCACCTGTCCAAGTCTGACCACTGAAGCCGTTTCGCGCGACCGGGAGATCAACACTTGGGAAGGAAAGCTGCTACCCGGTGACAGCTTTCCTTCCTCAGTGTTGATCTTCCGGCCGTCAGGCCCTTCCGACTGGCGGAACGCCGTGGACGGTCCGCCTCGCGCACCCGTCTACTGGAGCGCTGATGGGAGAGGTGTTCAGATGGTTGAAGGCGAATCGACGAACGATGCTGCACCCGGTGCGACGGCGCGGTGCGACCTGCTGGTGATCGGCGGCGGCGCTGCCGGTCTGTCGGCTGCGGTCACCGCCGCCTACCACGGGCTCAGCGTGATCGTCGCCGAGAAGGCGTCCGTGCTCGGCGGCGCGACGGCATGGTCGGGCGGCTGGATGTGGGCTCCGCTGAACCCGCTGTCGCAGGCCGACGGCATCGTCGAGGACATCGACCAACCTCGCACCTATCTCAAGCACGCGCTCGGCGCCGAGTACGACGAGCCGCGGGTCGAGGCGTTGCTGCGGAACAGCCCGCACATGGTCGCGTTCTTCGAGAAGCACACCTCGTTGCAGTTCGTCAGCGGCAGCTGGATCGCCGACATCCAGGGTGAGCTGCCGGGCGCCGGGACCGGTGGACGTTCGGTGGGTCCCAAGCCGTTCAACGCCCGGCGGCTCCGCAAGGATCTGCGCCCGTTGGTCAGGCCGCAGCTCTACGAGACGTCGTTCCTGGGCATGGGCATCATGGCCGGTCCCGATCTGCAGGCCTTCCTGCACACCACGACGTCGGTCAGGTCGTTCTTCCATGCCGCGTGGCGGGTGGCCTTCCACGTGCTCGACCTGGTCACCTACCGGCGGGGCATGCAGCTGGTCAACGGACCGGCGTTGATCGCCCGGCTGGTGAAATCGGCGGATGCGCTCGGAGTCACCATGTGGGTCGATTCCCCGGCGACCGACCTCACCACCGGAGAAAACGGCGCCGTCACCGGAGCGGTGCTGCGGCGTCCCGACGGCCCGGTCACCGTCACCGCGACCCGAGGTGTGCTGCTGGCGGCCGGCGGCTTCCCGAACGACGTCGAGCGGCGTCGTGCACTCTTCCCGAGAACCCCGACCGGCAGGGAGCACTGGACCCTGGCGCCGCCCGAGACCACCGGTGACGGCGTCAGTCTCGGTGAGTCGGTCGGCGGACAACTCGACGAGACGTTGGCCTCGCCCGCGGCCTGGTGCCCGGTGTCCCTGGTGCCCTACCGGAACGGCCGGGTGGGGACCTACCCGCACATCGTCGACCGGGGGAAGCCGGGATTGATCGCCGTTGCCGCCAACGGCAAGCGGTTCGTCAACGAGGCTGACGGCTATTACCAGTTCACCACCGGGATGATCAACGCGACCCCAGAGGGCGCCCCGGTGCAGGCCTGGCTGATCTGCGACCGGAAGTTCCAGCGTCGCTACCCGTTCGGCATGTCCAAACCGTTCCCGGTGCCGACCTGGCCGTACCTCCGGTCCGGGTACCTGAAGCGGGGCAAGACGTTGGCCCAGCTGGCTGCGAAGTGCGGCATCGACGCGGCGGCCCTGGAGCAGACGGTCGCCGAGTTTAACCGGCACGCCAGGGTGGGCGAGGACCCGGAGTTAAAGCGTGGCAGCACGGCCTTCAACCGGGCGTCCGGCGACAAAGAGCATCAGCCCAACCCGTCACTGGCACCGCTGGAGAAGGGTCCGTTCTACGCGATCAAGGTGCTGCCCGGCAGTTTCGGCACCTTCTTCGGGCTGCGAGCCGATCCTCGGTCCCGGGTGGTGACGGCCGGCGGCGAACCCATCGACGGGCTCTACGTGGCAGGCAGCGATCAGGCGAACGTGATGGGTGGGCACTACCCGTCGGGCGGCATCAACATCGGTCCGGCGATGACCTTCGGCTACATCGCCGGCCGGGACATCGCCGGCGTCACGGAGTACGAGAACGTCGTGCCGAACCTGCAGAACGACGGCGTGTAACGGCCGGGCCGGACGGCAGAGATCACAGCCACGCGCTCGTCCGTGGCTGCAGTCGCCAGCCGACCCACAGCACCATCGACTCCCATGCCCGCGCCGCGGCCATCGCCGCGAGAGCGGAGTGATAGCCGGGTGCGTTCGGATCTGCGCCGGTCAACCGTCGCTCGAGATCCTGGCGCTCGAGTGCGCGCTCGGCGCCCATGCGCAGCAGTACGTCACTGCATGATTGACGGATCTGGTTCACCATGGACAACTCCTCGCTGCTCGACTTACGGTGCGGGCGGAGCCTGCTGATTGCGGCAACCACGCTTCGTTGAGGAGCTGTTCGAGTTCCGTCCTCCGACAAGATTACGCCGGACGAGCAGCCGCAGCCGTTCGCTGGCGGCGATGTGCGGCCATCCGCACCGGCGAGTTCAGCTCCCCGTAGCCGGCGTACCCGCCGATCCGTTGCACCACCTCGAAGAAGACCCGACCGCCGAGTACCTCGGTGTAGAAGTGCAGGAACTGCCCGTCGGCGTTCTGATCGAGCAGCACGTTCAGCTCACGCAACGCCGTGAGCTGCGACGATGGCGGCGCAAGTCGGGCATCGAGGTCGTCGTAGTAGTTGGCCGGCACCTGGACGAGCGGGGCACCGGCCGCCGTGGCGGCGCGGGCGGCGGCGAAGATGTCGTCAGTGGCGAAGGCCACATGCTGCGGATCGGTCACACCCGGCTGCCATTCGCTGCCCCTGCGCAGTACCGAAACGCTCAGGCACACCCGAACTGTGCCGTCCGGGTTGGCCACCGCCCGGTTGCGGACCAGGCCGAACGGCGCCGCGATCTCGGAGTTGTGCTGCGCCTGCAGTCCCAGCACCGTGCGGTAGAACAGCGACGCCTCGTCGAACCGGTCGTACGGCTGGGTGAGCGCGATGTGATCGATGTGGGTGATGCCCAGAGCCGACGATTCCGCCGAGCCGTTGCTTTCGTCCGTCGCCGGGAAATCGGAGATCCAGCTGGTCTGGTCGTCGGCACCGGTGCGGCAGAAGAACACCGCTGTCTCGTCCGGCGCCGCAACGGCGGACAGGTCGGCCTCCGCCGGTCCGCGGCGGCGGGGCAGCAGGGGAGCGAGCAGAGCCTGCGCCCGGATGGCGGCCCGGGTGGAATCGGCGGTCTCCAGGCCGATGGCGGCCACCGCTGCACCGGTCGGATGCTCGTCCAGCCCCCTCGACGCGTTCAACAGCACCCTGGCGCCGCCATTGGACCAGAGCTGCACCGGCTTGCTGCGGTGCTGCCCGGAATGGGTGAAACCCAATGCGGTCAGCGTGTTTTCGACTGCCGGACTGCTGTCGGCATCGACCGCGAGCTCGGCGAAGGCGAACCCGCCCAGGGTCGGCGGCGGTGCGGGCGCATCGGTCGCACCAGGGGCGGTCGGCAGTTGACCAACGGTGGCTTCGTGCAGTGCCAGCAGGGAGCGGTGCGCGTCGACCGCGGCTCTGCGGGGATCGGACTGCCGGAAGACGTCGTTGAAGACCTCGAGCGACAACGGCCCGGTGTAACCGGCGGCGTACACGTGGCCGAGGAAGGCGGGCAGGTCGAAGGCGCCCTGGCCGGGGAAGAGCCGGTGGTGCCTGCTCCACTGCAGCAGGTCCATGTCCATCGACGGTGCATCGGCCAGTTGCAGGAAGAACAGCTTCTCGCCCGGGATGTCCCTGATCCCGGCGGGATCGGAACCCCTGGACAGGATGTGGAAGCTGTCGATGCACAGCCCCAACGCAGGATGGTCCGCGGTGCGCACGATGTCCCATGACCGCTCGTAGGTGTTCACGAAGGTCGACCAGGCCAAGGCCTCGTAACAGATGCGCATGCCGCGTTCCTCGGCGCGGGAGGCCAGCCGATGCAACTGTTCGGCGATTTGCTCGTCGTCGTCCACCGCGTCCGGGTAATTCGCCGAGCAGACCAGCACCAGATCGGTCCCCAGCTGCTCCATCACGTCGAACTTGAGGTCCGCGCGACGCAGGTTGGCCGTCACCGCTTCGGGGTGCACCGAGTCGAAATCGCGGAACGGCTGGTACAGATCGATGGTCAGGCCCAGGTCGTCACAGCGGGTCCTGACCTCGGCGGCGGACAGCGGGGAGACCACGAAGTCGGGCTCGAAGATCTCCACCCCGTCGAAACCCGCGGCCGCCGCGGCGACCAACTTGTCCTCCAGGGTGCCGGAGATGCAGACGGTGGCGATCGCCGTCCTGACCCGGGTGGGTGTGACGAGTGCCTCCGTCGCGGACGGGACAGCGGCGCCCGGAGTGGACAAGACTGACATGATCGCCCCCATGGGTCGGTTTGACCATCAGAATGACCGCTGTTCGCCCGCATGACGTACCGGTCCGGCCGTCAGTTCCGACCAGCGGGAGGGCAGCAGCGAAGAACTGGGTAACCGCTCCACCCGACGCGAGGATGAGGATATGGCCCCCGAACTGCCAGAGTCGTTGCGAGAAGTTGCCGAGCGTGCAGCCAGCGTCTTGGCGCCCGAATCCGATCTGTTCGAGGACATGGACTCGGCCGGTTTCGGTGACGCGCTGAGCCAGGCCGTCCGCTCCGCGCTGACCCACCCGGTTCAGCCCGCCCGGTCTGCCCTGCACCTTGCCTCCGACCTGGTGAAGATCCCGCTGGTCGCCGGCGCCAGATGGTTCGGGCGCGAGGTGCAGCCGCCCGTGGAGGTGGATCCCAAGGACCGCCGATTCTCGGCTCCGGCGTGGACCACCAATCCGGCCTACTACTCGGTGCGGCTGGCCTACCTGTCGGCCAGCAAGTTCGCCAAGGACGTCGTCGCGTCGGCCCCGATGGACCCGGAAACCGCTCAGAAGGCGCAGATGGCGGTCAGTCTGCTCGCCGACACGCTGGCTCCGACAAACTTCCTGGCGACGAACCCGGCCGCGCTGGTGCGGGCGTTCGACACCGCCGGCGGCAGCCTGGTCAAGGGTGCGAAGAACTTCGTCGGCGACGTCGTCAACAACGGCGGCAAGCCCCGCCAGGTGGACACCACCGGGTTCGAGGTCGGCGTCAACCTCGCCTGCACGCCGGCGAAGGTGGTGTACCGCAACGAGTTGATGGAGCTGCTGCAGTACGAGCCGCAGACCGAGCAGGTCCATGCCACCCCGTTGCTGTGCAGCCCGCCGTGGATCAACAAGTACTACGTGATGGATCTGGCGCCGGACCGCAGCTTCATCGAGTGGGCGGTCCGGCAGGGCCGGACCGTCTTCGCGATCAGCTACAAGAACCCGTCCGCCGACATGTCCGGCACCACCATGGACGACTATCTGCTGCACGGGCCGCAGACCGCGCTCGACGTGGTGCAGGAGATCACCGGGGCCGAGACGATCGACATCGTCGGGCTCTGCCTGGGTGGCGCCATGACGGCGATCACCGCCGCGTACCTGACGCAGCAGGGCGACAGCCGGGTCGGCACGCTCACTCTGCTGAACACGATGCTGGACTACGCCGAGCCGGGTGCCTTGAGCATGTTCACCGACAAGCGCACGGTGGAGAAGCTCGAGAAGAAGATGCTCAAGGCCGGATCGCTGGAGGGCGAGACGATGGCCGGGACCTTCGACATCCTGCGGGCCAACGATCTGATCTTCAACTACGTGGTGTCGAACTGGTTGATGGGGCAGGATCCGCCGGCGTTCGACATCCTGGCCTGGAACGCCGACAGCACCAGGATGCCGGCCGCCATGCATGCGTTCTACCTGCGAAACTTCTACGTGGAGAACAACATTCCTGCTGGAAAGCTCGAACTCGGCGGCGCCCCCATCGATTTGAGCGTGATCAAGAATCCCACCTACATCGTCAGCGCCATCAACGACCACATCGTGCCCTGGGAGTCGGCCTACAAGACCGTCGGCCTGGTGTCCGGTCCGGTGCGGTTCGTGCTCGGCAGCGGTGGCCACATCGCCGGCATCGTCAGTCCTCCCGGGCCGAAGGCCTGGCACATGGTCAGCGAGAGCGACTCGCTGCCGGCCACCGGAGCCGAGTGGAATGGCTCCGCGGAGCGTCGCAAGGGGACCTGGTGGGAGGACTGGGCGGTCTGGTCGGCCAACAGCTCCGGACCGCTGCAGGACCCCCCGCCGATGGGCAGCGAGAAGTACCCGGTGCTCGGCGCCGGACCGGGCGGCTACGTCCTGACCTGATCGGGTCGATTGCCGGTGATGCGGTAGTGGGGACGCTCAGTTGCCGGCAGCCATCGCGGCATCCAGCGGGCGGGCCTGCGCCGGGATGGCGCCGTGCCGGGCCTCGCCGCCCGCCAGTTCCCTGGACAGGCTGCGGGAGGCGATCGACAGCGCTGCCATGCTCGGTTGCAGTTCGTGGCCGAGGTCACCGACGGCCAGTTCGATGGCCGCGACCACCTCGCCACCGGGGCCGAAGACCGGCATCGCCACGCCGCTGACGCCGCACTCGAGTTCGCCGCGGGTGATGGCCACCCTGGTCAGCCTGGTCACCGCCAGGGCGCGCCGGAAGCGGTCGGGCGAGGTGATCGTCTGGGCGGTGTACGGCCGCAGACCGCGCATGATGGTCATCTCGACGGCTCGCGCCGAGGAGAACGCCAGCAGCGCCCTGCCCAACGCGGTCGGATGGGCCGGTAGGGTCGCGGCCGGGGTGAATCCGGTGGCCGGGCGGGGACCGGGCTGCTTCTCGATGTAGGCCACCTCGAGCTCCTGCAGCACGCCGAGCCGCACCCGGCTCTTGGTGGCGGCGGACAGGTCCTCGAGCACGCAAGGCGCACGTTCGGCGATGCTGGGTGGACAGGGGTCGACGGTGCCGATCATCCGCAACGGCAGGCCGGCCCGGTAGTGACCGTCCTCGGTCCGCTCAAGCAGCCGCCAGGCCGCGAGTTCAGAGGTCAGCCGGTGCGCGGTGGAAATGGGTAGACCGGCGAGTCGGGCTATTTCCGTCAGTGAGTGCTCGCTGCCCTCGGTGAAGGTCAGCAAAATGGAGGTGATCTTGCTCGTCACCGATCGTCCACTTTCGGTGGAGTTGCCCGCCAACGTGGTCCTCCTCGTCGAAAATGACCAGCGGACATCGCGGGCGATCACACCCCGTGCCTCGATGATCGGGTTCACGCCTAGCAAACACAACATAAGCCGTACGGCGCCAGAGCGTCATCCCACGGAAACTATCCGCGACACGGATGGACGTTCCCACTCCTCGGGTGGGCGAAACACAACCCCAGGGTGTACCACTGGGGCGAGTCCCCGCCGCAGTCCGAAGGATGTCAGGGTGGAGTTGGACTGGCTCGAGACGTTTCTCGCTGTGGTTGATCGAGGTGGTTTCACCGCAGCTTCCGCCCAGGTCCATCGCTCACAGTCCAGGGTGAGCGCGCACATCGCCGCTCTCGAGCGGGAACTCGGTGTGCAGCTGATCGACCGGGCCCGGCGTCCGGCGACCCTCACCCCGGCCGGTCAGATCTTCGCCACCCACGCCCGGGAGATCCTCGCCGACGTCGGCTCGGCCAGATCCGCCATCGGAATCCTGCGGGCACTCGACGAAGAGTCGGTGGCCGTGCTGACGACTCCCTGCATCGGCGCCGCACTTTTTCCGAAGGTTGTCGGCGACCTTCTCGCCGGTCACCCCAACGCCAGGGTTGCGCTGTCCGAACACGGGTGGCAGGAGGGTGAAAGACGGCATCCGGCAGAGGGCTTCGTGCTGGCCGTGCTGCCGTCGCTGCCCCGGCCGCACCCTCCCGGCCTGCAGGAGCGGGTGCTCTGGCGGGAGCCCATCCAGGCGGTGGTGCCTGCCGATCACGAACTGGCTCAGGCACGGTCGGGCGCAGGGGCCATCGAGCCTGCCCGACTTGCCGCGCAGAAACTGGTGATCAGCGGGATGACGATGAGCACCGTGCCGCAGATCCTGCTGACACTCGGCGCGCGCGGTCTGGAAACTGTTCCGAGGACAACGGTGGATACCCCGCAGACCCTGGTGACGATGGTCCGGGCCGGTGTCGGGATCGGCGTCGCCAATGCAGTGGGCCTGGAGAACACCGACACCACAGGCCTTGTCGTCATGGACATCGACGATCCGGAGATGTTCCGGGAGGTCGCTGTCTACTGGTACGACGAACTGCTGTCCTCCGATGTAGGACAATCGTTGCTGCGCAGTGTGATTCAGGCTCAGCCGCCACCCGGCGGTAGCCGGATCGGGCAGGACGGCGAGGTTCTGCTCACCGGTCCCGGAATCTCGCAATCGAACGACGGCAACCTCTCGGCCGCGCAACGGCTTTCGCAGCGGTAGGGTCGACGGGCCCGGTTTTCGTCGAGCACCACCACTTCCAAGGATGAGATGGCCCCCTTCGTCGGTCGCCAGATGGAGCTCGCGGTGTTGCGGGCCAGGTTGGCCGATGCGCTTGCCGGACGGCCGCAGATCGTGCAGATCCAGGGCCCGGCCGGGATCGGCAAGACCGCGCTGGTCGACCATTTCCTGGGCGAGGCCGGCGACGGCCCGCAGCCGGTGGTGATCAGGGCCAGCGGCGAGGAGACAGAGGAGTTGCTGGCCTACGGGGTGGTCGAGCAGCTGCGGCGATCGATGGTGGGGGCCGCCGGTCAGACTGGTGCGGACCGGTTCTCGACCGAAGACCGGATCCAGGTCGACGCCGGCGCGCCCCTTCGTGGCGCACCCGGCCAACCTGCACTGACGAGAATGATTGCGTCCCACGGCTCTGAGCTGGTCGATGACCCGGTCACCGTCGGGACCCGGTTGCTCGAATTGCTGGATCGGCTCGGTGGCGCACCGGTGATCCTGGCTGTCGACGATGCCAACTGGGCCGATCGCCCCTCGATGCAGGCAGTGATCTTCGCCTTGCGCAGGCTCGCCGCCGACCAGGTGCTGACCATCGTGGCCGTGCGCGACGACAGCATTGCCGACCTGCCGGAAAGTCTCGGCCGTTTGGTGAGCGGACATCGGGGCACCGTGCTGCGGTTGCGAGGCCTGGACGAGGAGGATCTGCGGGACCTGGCCGTGGCGATGGGCATCGAGGGGATCGGTTCGGGCGCGGCGCGCCGCCTCCGGTACGGCACGCAGGGCAACCCGCTGCACGCCCGTGCGCTGCTGGAGGAATTCCCGCCCGCCCAATGGGGCCGCGACGATCAATTGCTACCGTCACCGAGGTCGTTCCGCCGGTTGGTCCAGGACCGTTACGAGTCTTGTTCGGCCGACGCCCGCCGGCTGATCGATGCGGCAGCCGTCCTCGGCCCGCACTGCCCGCTACCGCTGGCCGCCGCCCTGGCCGCCGTCGATCGCCCGCTGGACGCCGTTGACGAGGCGGTCCGGCACGATCTGCTCACGGTTTCCGAGACGGAATCACCCTGGACGGTGACCTTTCTGCATCCGCTGGTGCGGGCTGGTGTCTATGAAGCCCTCGGCGCGGCGCGCAGACATCTGTTGCACAGCGCGGCCGCGGATCTGGTGGCCGACCAGGCATCGTCGCTGCGCCATCGGGTGGCGGCCGCTGCGGAGCCGGACGAGCTGCTGGCGGCCGATCTGACTTCATTCGCAGACCTGGAGGCGCGCCGCCAATCGTGGCAAAGCGCTGCCGCGCATCTTGTTTCGGCCAGCCGGTTGAGTCCCGATCCACAGGAGGCGCAACGCAGTGTGCTCCGCGCGGTGCTCTGGACGATCATCCGCGGCGATGTCGCCGGCGCCACCGCGTTCGCCGCCGAGGTCGCCGGCTATCCGGAAACCGCTTTGCGCGACGTCGTGCTGGGATCGCTGGCCATGGCGGGGGAGGATCCCGGCGCGGCCGAGGCTTTGCTGGCCAAGGCATGGGCGGCCGGCGCACCGCCGCCGGACCCTGAGATCGCTGCGTTGGTCGCCCTGATGACGGCCGTCCACTGGTACGGGCGACTCGATGCCCAGCAGACCATCGCCTGGTGCGAACGCGCCTCCGCTGCGATCTCACGCGCGCCGGCGTCGTCGCTGAAGGCGATCCAGGCGGTCACGGTGACCTACCTCGTGCATGGTCTGGGGTATGCGGGTCGCACCGCTGAATCGCTGGACGCCGCGGGCCCGGCCACCCAGCTGCCGGGCGACCCGGACCAGCTCTGGCTGAACCCACGATCGGCGCGTGGGCTACTGAATTTGATCGAGGACGAGCTGGACGCGGCGCGGGCCGACCTCGAATCGGTGGCGGCGACGGCGTCCCGGCTCGGGATCCTGAACACCTCGGCCTTCAGCTTCGCCTACCTGGCCCGCGCGGAATGGGTGGCCGGCGCCTGGGACGATGCGCTGCTACATGCCGAGCGCGCGGTGGCGATCAATCTGGAGTCGGACTTCGGGTTCATGCAGGCCGCCGTCACCGGCATCGCGGTGTTGGTACCCGCCGCACGCGGCGATTGGTCGACCGCACAGGCCTACCTGGCCACCATGACCGAGCGGGAACCCGGGTACGAACGGTCGGTCGTCGCCTTGGCCATGGCTGGGGCCCGGATCGGCGAGGCCCGTGGCGTGCCCGGTGACGTGCTGGCCGCGCTGCAGCCCGTGCGCAACTTCCCGCTCCGGGACGCGGCCGACGAACCGGGGTTCTGGCCCTGGCAGGACCTGTACGCCGATGCCCTGGTCGCGGTCCGGCGGATCGACGAGGCAGATCGGTTCCTCATCCCGCACGAGGAACTGGCCGCGCTGCGTGGCCGCCGCACCACCATCGCCCGGTTGGCCCGGTCCCGCGGTGCGATCGAGGCCGCTCGCGGCAATTCCGATCGGGCACAGGCTGCGTTCGCCCGGGCGCTGGAGGCGACCGAGGGTCTGGCGGTCCCGTTCGAGCGGGCACGGATCGAATACGCCGCCGGCCGGTTCCTGCGACGGCTGGGCCAGCGTCGCCGCGCAGCGGACCTGCTGGACGCCGCGCAGCAAAGATTCCTGGAGCTGGGTGCCGCGCCGTATGCGCAGCGGTGCGCCCAGGAACTGGCGGCGTCCGGACTGGCACCGACCGCTCGGATCGGGCGGGATCGGGTCGGTCTGACATCGCAAGAACTGGTCGTCGCCCGGCTCGCCGCGCAGGGCCGCAGCAATCGGGAGATCGCCGACGAACTGGTGGTGAGCATCAAGACCATCGAGTACCACCTGCGGAACGCGTTCGGAAAACTGGGCGTGACCTCTCGCCGGCAGCTCCCGGACCGGCTGGGCGTCGTCGCCGGCGACACCGCCTGAGACGCGGCAGATTCCTTCCCACTCCACGGAAGGCGGAGCGTGTGGAGTTGCCCGGTGCCCTGGCTGCCGGAAGTCTGCAACGGTGACCGCTGACTCGCTGCACCAACAACTTGCCGACGAACTGTGGGAAGCCGATCGAACCGCCAAGCCGATCGCACCGCTGACCGAGCGGTACCCGGATCTGGTCGTCGAGGACGCCTATGCGATCCAGACGATCAACATCGATCGCCGGGTCGCCGCCGGCGAACGGATCATCGGCCGGAAGGTCGGCCTGACCTCCGCACCGATGCAGAAGCTGCTGGGCGTCGACGAACCCGACTTCGGTGTCCTGACCGATGCCATGTTCGTCGAGGACGGCGATCTGATCTCGCTCGGCCAACTGGTTCAGCCCCGGGTCGAGGCGGAGTTGGCGTTCCTGATGGAAACCGACCTGGCAGGTCCGGGGGTGACCACTGCCGGGGCCCTCGCGGCGATTGCCGGCGCGTTGCCCGCGGTGGAGATCGTCGACAGCCGGGTCGCCGACTGGAAGATCAAGCTGGTCGACACGGTGTCCGACAACGCCTCGTCCGGCCTGCTGGTGGTCGGCGGCCGGATGCGCAAGGTGGAGGACCTGGACCTGCGGCTGCTCGGCGTCGTGGTCGCACGCCACGGTGAGGTGATCGACACCGGTGCCGGCGCCGCGGCCCTGGGAAATCCCGCCCGCTGCGTTGCCTGGCTGGCCAACAAGCTCGGCAGTCTCGGATCGGGCCTGAAGGCCGGGGACATCGTGTTGCCCGGCGCCGTGCACAAAATGGTGCCGGTCGAACCGGGCGACGTCTTCCGCGCGGACTTCGCGCATCTGGGTGGCGTCACGGTGCGGTTCTCGAAGTCTGAGCAGTAACCGACCGGCGCGTGCCACGGTCGACCCGGTGCCGATCGCGGCCGGCGGCTGATCACCAATTCGACGAGGAGCGCGCCATGATGCTGTCGACAGCGATCGTCTCGACCGATGCCTCGGCCAGGTACGGAAAACAGCTGCTCTCCCACCTCGGGCACAAGGTCCAGGTGGAGTCGCTGCCCGACGTACCGCCACCGGCCGGTCGGCTGCTGTTCGCCTACGGGGTCGGCACCGTGCTGCCGATGCCCGGCCAATTGGTACTCAGGGCGACGGCCGCCGATCCGGAATCACTGGCCAGGGTGCAGGACGTGTTGCAGCGCCACCTGGAGAAGTTCGGTGCGCGACGGGAGCTGGTGGTCAGCTGGGGCCCGGCGGAATCGTCCGAGGATCAGGACGGTTCCCTGTCGGATGAGTCCGGAGACGCGACCCCCGCCGGGCCCGCCTGAGCTCGCGGGGTCAGGATCGACCCACTCGACACTCCGGTCGGGATCACGGCCGTGCCACCGCCCAGGACGGAGCTCGCGCCGGTCCGCGCAATTGCAGGTCCCTACTGAGCGCGAGGGCCGCGGTCTTCACCGCCGGCCCCACCCGGCGCAAGTCCAGGGTGCCGCTCCAACCGGAGATCGACATCGCCGCAACGGGATGCCCGTCGGGCCCCAGAATCGGGCTTGCCGCGCAGCCGACTCCGTGCGCCGATTCCTCGCTCTCATAGGCGATCCCGGACTCCCGAATCCGGCGCAGTTCCCGCAGCAGCAGTCCGGGAGCGGTGATCGTCCGTGGGCCGACCGCCGGCAGGCCACGATCGATGACCGCCTGCACGGTCGCCTCGTCGGAGAATGCCAGCAACGCCTTTCCCACGCCCGCGGCATGGGCCGGGAGGCGACCCCCGACCTCGGACGGCATCCGCGGGGCGTCCCGACTACGGACGATCTCGACGTACATGACGTCGGTGTCCACCAGCACCGCCAGATGCACGGTTTGCCGGCTCACCTGCCGCAGGTCGGCCATGTAGGGCAGCGCCACTTCACGGAGCTTGCGTTGCCGGGACGCCAGCTCGCCGAGTTCGAACAGCTTGGTGCCGAGTTTCAGATCGGTTCCCTCGGTGCGTTCGAGGAATCCGTGGGTGGTCAACTCTGCCGCCAACCTGGCGGTCGTCGACTTCGGAAGGCCGGAGCGACGGGACAACTCGGAGATCCCCATCGACAGATGACGGGCGTCGAACGCGCCAAGCAGGGCCGCCGCCCGTCCGACGACAGAGTCGAAAGTGTTCCGTTCACCGGTACGCATGGGTTGATGATGGCCCGCCGGGTGGGCACAGTGCAACGACCACCCGCCGCAGCAGGACAGCGACTTCGGCGCCAGAGATCGACAACCGGACCCGCGGTCCGGGGTGCTGCCCGACCGGGCAGCCGGCCCACCGGCTCACAGGAGGCACCAATGACCACGACAACCCCCGCTCGCGAGGACCTGCCGACCGGCGCCACACCGATCGCGGCCATCGTCGGACCCGGCAACATCGGCACCGACCTGCTCGTCAAGCTGCAGCGCAGCAAGGACATCGAGGTTCGCTACATGATCGGTGTCGATCCCGCGTCCGACGGGCTGGCCCGAGCAGCGAAGATGGGTGTCGAGGCCAGTGCCGGTGGCGTGGATTGGCTGCTGGCCCAGGATCGGCTGCCGGACCTGGTCTTCGAGGCGACCTCGGCGAAGGCGCACATCGCCAATGCGGCCCGCTACGCGGAGGCCGGGATCACCGCGATCGACCTGACACCGGCCGCCGTCGGCCCGTTCGTCTGCCCGGTGGTGAACGCCGACGTGCACGCCGGAGCGCCGAACATCAACATGATCACCTGCGGTGGCCAGGCGACGATTCCCATCGTCAACGCCGTCTCATCGGTGACCGAGGTGCCGTACGCCGAGATCGTGGCATCGATCGCCTCCCGCTCGGCAGGGCCGGGTACCAGGGCCAACATCGACGAGTTCACGGAGACCACGGCGCACGCGATCGAGGCCGTCGGCGGCGCGGCGCGCGGCAAGGCGATCATCATCCTGAACCCGGTGTCCCCGCCGATGATCATGCGGGACACCGTGTTCTGTGCGATCGGGCCGGATGCCGATCGGGACGCCATTGCCGAGTCGATCCACCGGATGGTCGCCCAGGTGCAGCGGTACGTGCCCGGGTATCAGCTGCGCAGTGACCCGCAGTTCGACGACCCGAACCCGGCCTGGCACGGAAACGGCCGCGTCGGAGTCTTCCTCGAGGTCAAGGGGAATGGCGATTATCTGCCGGAGTGGGCCGGCAATCTCGACATCATGACCGCCGCCGCGGTGCGCGCCGGCGAACTGATCGTGACAGCGAAGGCGGCGAACCGATGACCATCACCCCCGCGAAACCGGCAGTGCGACTGACCGACAGCACCCTGCGCGACGGCAGCCACGCCGTGCGCCATCAGTTCACCGAGCAGGACGTCGTCAAGGTCTCCGGTGCGCTGGATGCCGCGGGTCTGCAGGTGATCGAGGTGACCCACGGCGATGGCCTGTCCGGGTCGTCGTTCAACTACGGGTTCGGCGCCAGAACGGATGTGCAGTTGGTCGAGGCGGCCGTGAAGACGGTGCAGCGGGCCAAGATCGCCGTACTGGTGCTGCCGGGCCTGGGTACCGTCGAGGATCTGCGGGCGGTGCACGGTGTGGGCGCGCAGGTGGCCAGGGTGGCCACCCACTGCACCGAGGCAGACGTCTCGGTCCAGCACTTCGGGGCGGCCAGGGATCTGGGGATGGAGACGGTCGGATTCCTCATGCTGTCCCACCGGATCGGTCCGGACGATCTGGCGAAACAGGCCCGGATCATGGCCGATGCGGGGTGTCAGTGTGTTTACGTCGTCGACTCGGCCGGCGCACTGCTGCCTGACCATGTCCGTGACCGGGTGCAGGCCCTGGTCACGGAGTTGGGCGACGATGCGCAGGTCGGCTTCCACGGACACCAGAACCTGTCCCTGGGCGTCGCCAATTCGATTGTGGCCTACGAGAACGGTGCCCGGCAGATCGACGGCACCCTGTGTGCGCTGGGTGCCGGCGCCGGCAACTCGCCGACCGAGATCCTGGCCACCACCTTCGAATTGCTGGACGTGCCAACCGGAGTCGACGTCGATCTGGCGCTGGCCGCGGCAGAAGACGTACTGAAACCGATGATCAGCAGGATGCCGGTCGCTGATCGCGCATCCATCGTCCAGGGTCGCTTCGGGGTCTACAACTCCTTCCTGCTGCACGCGGAACGGGCAGCGGACCGCTACGGTGTCTCGGCTCACGAGATCCTGCGTCGGGTGGGTGAAGCCGGATACGTGGGCGGCCAGGAAGACATGATCATCGATGTGGCGATCGATCTGGCCCGGGAGAAGCAGGCCTGACAGAACAGTGTGACGACCGCCGCCGATGATTGCCCGTTGCCGGGTGATCATCGGCGGCTTTCGTTTATCCGGACGTGCTCCCGATGTCGACACCGCGCAATTTTGCGCCAGGAAACACCGAGAATAACCGCAATTGAAACCAATCAAACATTTTCCAACAGGAATATGAAATGTTTCGCCGAGATGTCCATTTCTCCGGAACTCCTTGTTTCTCAACAGATCTCGGATCGCGGAGAGGCTGCGGGCAGCAAGGAATGGTGCCTTTGTGGCCCACGACACAGCGAAATTGTTTCTTTCGGCGTTGATATTCACCTAGTGTCTGAACACCGGTAATGCCCAACGACGGGATGCACGTGATTGAACCGGATCCCTGGTGACGCTTGCCGAGCGGTCTGGATCCGACCTCCTGACGAATTTCGCCCAACTCACGAAGGACGCCTGTCAATGACCACGTACGTCTTCGATTTCACCCAAGGCAACAAGGATCAGAAGGAGCTGCTCGGGGGCAAGGGCGCCAACCTCGCCGAGATGACGAAGCTCGGGCTCCCGGTACCTCCGGGATTCACCATCACCACGGAGGCGTGCCGGGAGTACCTGTCGCAGGGTAGCGAGCCGGGCGCGTTGCGGGTCCAGGTGACGATGGCGTTGCGCCAGCTCGAGGACACCATCGGCCGCCGACTCGGCGACCGGCACGACCCGCTGCTGGTCAGCGTCCGCTCCGGAGCGGCATTCTCGATGCCCGGGATGATGGAGACGGTGCTGAACATCGGGTTGAACGATGCCAGCGTCAAGGGTTTGGCGGAGGAGTCGGGTGACGAACGGTTCGCCTGGGATTCCTACCGGCGGTTGCTGCAGATGTTCGGCAAGACGGTGCTGGAGATGCCGGGTGAGGTCTTCTCCGATGCGCTGGACAAAGCCAAGTCGTCCAAGGGTGTGGCCAGTGACATCGAGCTCGACGTCGATGATCTGAAGACGTTGGTGACCACGTTCAAGGATGCCGTCCGCGAGCATTCCGGCCATGAGTTCCCGCAGCACCCCCGGGAGCAGCTGGACATGGCGATCAGGGCGGTGTTCAACTCGTGGAACACCGACCGGGCGCGGCTCTACCGTCGCCGGGAACGGATTCCGCAGAACCTGGGCACCGCGGTGAACATCTGCACGATGGTGTTCGGCAATCTGGGTGAGACCAGCGGCACGGGTGTGGCTTTCACCCGGGATCCGGCCTCGGGTCAGACAGGTGCCTACGGTGATTACCTGTCCAACGCGCAGGGCGAGGACGTCGTCGCCGGCATCCGGAACACCCTGTCGCTCGATGATCTCAAGGCGTTGGATCCGGCGTCGCACAAGCAGTTGACCAGGGTGATGCG
>Ga0164307_10000440_pt1 | contig 18149 bp, 36 predicted proteins | sample Whisoiple_243_MG_FD_110214 | JGI IMG/M metagenome (GOLD analysis project Ga0164307, IMG submission 110214) | Soil microbial communities amended with fresh organic matter from upstate New York, USA - Whitman soil sample_243_MG | ecosystem: Environmental > Terrestrial > Soil > Unclassified >...
CATCTCCGAGAAGTAGATGGTTGTCTCGTCGTTGTCCTCGTCGGAGCTGTCGGAGCCTGCAATGACTCCAGGCTTGAAGGCGATGATGAGCTTGCCATCCGGAATCGGCTTGTCGCCGAGCAGATCGATCTTCTTGTCCATCAGAGACCTCCCCAGTACTTGAAGCAGAGCTTCAGGACGATTGCCGTGACTGCGATAGTCGCGACAGTAATGCAGCCCAGGATCACTTCGACCATGAGCATGACCCGGTTCCTGTGCTTAGCTGGCTCGGGCAACGACCTGCACCTGCGTCTCGATGTGGATGGAGTAGGTGAACTGCTGGCCGTCATCGCGACGCTCCATGAGCCAGTCCATGACGCCGTTGACGAGACCCCAGCCGTAGCAGTCGATCACCTCGGCTTCGAAGTTACCGCCGTCCTTGGGCTCGACGATGATGATGTCCCCACGCTTCATGTGCGCCGAGGGGATCTCGGGAAGAGGCTTGATCTCAGCCATCGTAGTGTCCTTCCGACACAAGCTCCTCGAGTCGCGAGGACCACTCGCACTCCTTGTCCTTGCAGATCATGTAGCCGGGCTCAGCGGTGAAGGGGTTGCCTTCGATGTGCTCGACCTCGTGCTCGTCGTGCTCCTGGTGGTACTCGATGACCGCCTTGTGGTACGACGAGTCGTTGCAGATCAGCTCGTAGGCCACGATGGCAGTCCACGGGTAGATGGTCCGACTCCCGTGCGTGCCCTCCTTGTGCCAGATGACGAGACCGATCGTGGTCTCCTCCCAGGAGCGGATGTCCTTGAACTCGTTCACCGACTGGCGGACATCGTTACGCGGACTGATGGACTGGTTGAACCAGATCTTCAGGTAGCCATCGGGGATGGGCTTGTCCATGTCAGCCACCTCAGGGCTCGATGATCTTGTGGTCACGGTGCTTGCAGGACTCATCCGCCTTGTGGAAGTGGATGGTGGTCTTCGTGGGGTGGAAGACGTCCTTCGACCGCTCGTAGGCCTGCTTCTCGATGACCTTGATGTCCAGGTTGCTACCTGGCCAGTAGAAGGCGTTGCGCTCTCCGGCAGCCATCAGTTCAGCTCCTCCATCGCAGTGACGACCCAGACGGACGTCTTGTCGTCGCCCTCGCCGAAGATGTACTCGACGAGCTCGTCCCAGCTGAGGCCGATCATCGCACGGCGTCCGGTGATATACCAGAGGTCGTTGTCCGCCTTGACGGCCGCGTAGGTGTACACACGCGTGGTCGTCAGGCGCTTGTCCTTGCCGAAGCTCTTGGTGAAGTAGATCATGCCCGGATCGGTCTCCGGCTCGTCCGGCAGCGACTCGAGGCGAGCGAGCTCCGTCAGGATCGTTCCGTGCTGCTGGCGCAACATCTCCTTGCGCGACATCTGGTTAGCCATTTTCTTGCCCCTCTGTTCGATGGTGATGGTGATGGCAGTCTTGCTGGTACTGGCTGCTCCCGTACAGAGACGTTCGAGATCGCCAGTCTTCCTCTTCCAGGTCCAGTAGTGCTCTGCATGAGTGACGCCCATGCCACAACTGGCTACCTTTGAGACCCCACGAAAGTCACAGCGTCCCAAGTGTCCGGGATCACGGTTACATCCGCCGGCCATGAGTGCTCCGCACGTCATGCGTCCTCCCCAAACTCTCTCGGGTCGACTCGGTCGCCCAGGAGCTTCTGGACGCTCGACCACTTCTTCATGATCTTCGTACGGCGTCCGATGTCGACCGTGTTCCTCGCCATGATGTCGTAGATCATGACGTGGTCGTGCTCTTGCCCTGGACGTCTTGCTCGTGCCTCAGCCTGCAGGTTCTTACTCTGTCGCCAGTCACGATCGAAGAACACCATGTTGTGACAGACCTGCAAGCCATCGATGGCCTCTCCACCAGCTGCGATCGTGCCGGCAAAGATCTGGATCTTCTTGTTCATGAACCCCTCTACGGCGTCCATCTTCTCCGTGATGTCCTCGTCACCGGTGTACATGCCGATCGAGTAGCCCTCGTTGCGGAGACGCTTCTCGGCCAGCTGCACCATCTGCTTGGACTGACTGAAGAGGATGAACTGGGAGTTCTCGTTGTCGCCCAGCAGCCGCATGAACTCGTCGAGCTTGGCACTGGGGTCCTGCAGCCGCACGATCTGCGGACTCGGATCCTTCTTCCTCGGCGGAAAACCAGCTTCGGCCCAACGGATGTACGCCGGGTTGTCGATGATGGTTGCATCTGCCAGAGCGAACTGCTGGAGCCTGGTGAGCTGTGCTGCGACGATGGAGGAGATGATCGGCATCGGGGTGTCCTTGTGCTCATCGACCCACGCGATCATGTCCTTTTTCATCTGATCGTAGATGCGACGCTGTGATGGCGTCAGCTCGACCCAGAGATCCAGGTACCGCTTCGGAGGCAGACACACGTCCACATCCTCATCGTCCACCATGCGACGACTGAACCAGGGAGCGATCTCCTTCTGGAGGGACTTCTCGTTCTGCACACCGACGATCTTGGTGTACCCCTCCGGAGCTACCTCCTGGACACAGTAGTGCTTGACGAACCTCCAGTACGAAGTGTAGTAGCTCGGCCAGAGCCAGTTGATGATGCTCCAGAAGTCCTGAGGCTTGTCGTCAGCTGGGGTTCCGGAGAGCCCTGTCTTCATATCTGTCTTGAGCTTCTGCAGTGCCCGCTTGACTTGCGCCTTGCGGTTCTTAGCCCTGTGGATCTCGTCTCCGATGATGTGCATCCACTGCACCTTCTGGAGCTCGGGCATCAGCCTAAGGGCATCCCAGTGCATGATGTAGATCCCAGGTCCCGGCTTCTGTACCTCAGCGAGGAACAGGTTCCGCTTCTTGGGGTCAATCACGTAGATGGGCACACCAGGCTGGTATGTCGCGAAGTTCGTCTTCCACTGCTTGATGGCATTGCCCAGCGGTGCGAGGACGAGCGTCTTGCCCTGCTGCTGCGTGCTGTGTGCACACAGGTTCAGCTTGACAGAACGTCGCTGCACCATGTCGTAGCCAACACCCATGCGAGTCTTGCCGAGCGACATCTCGTAGCCGATGAGTCTTGCCTTCTGCGGAGCGTACGTGGCGAGGTCTTCCCTCTGAAACCTCCACAGGGAGAGCTCGTCAGCGACGGTCTGGACGATGTCATCGAAGCTAGTCATTGGAGTACCTGCGCACGAACTTGGCTGCCTTGATGCGGGGCGAGTGAGCCCACGGTGCGACGTGGTTGTTCTTGGTGTAGCAGGGCTGACCGATCTCTGCCTTGCACGTCTCGCACTTGTGCTTCATGCAGGCCTCGTACCAGTCACGAGCCATCACCGTCATCACGCACCTCCTTCTTGGCAGCCTTCTCCTTGAGGAACGCATCCGCACTTGCTACGTCGATGACCTTGCGGCCACAGATGCAGTTCTCCTGCTTGATGTTGCCCACGCGAACGTGGTAGTAGAGGTTCTGTGGCTGAAGTCCGCGCTCCCGCGCGTACTCAATGACAGTCATCTTGGTGATGCCGTCATGCTCGATTTCGTCGGCCACTTCACTACCTCCAATCCTCTCGTTTCCTATGTGAAGCTCACAGAGCAGACTCCACGTTAGACCGTACTAGATTCTCGTTAGACAAGTGACGACCTGAGCGCACGTATATCTCGATCACCCGTGATCGCCACTTGTCTAACGCGAGTCTCTTACTCCGTGCGTCCCTTGGGGGTCGAGCAGGGCAGTCCGATGTCCTGGAAGCCCTGTGCGACAACCTGCAGCACGGGAAGGTGATCTGCGTACATGTCCATGTTCCGAAGAATGGGCGGCATGCCGTTCCACTCGACGATGACGGAGTCGACAGCCGCACACAGCGACGCCAGCTCGTTGTTGTCCACCTCGATCGTTGCCGTGCGCGACACGACGTCGCGGATGATCTTCACGGCGAGTGAGGGTTGCGGATCTCCGCCTGCCCTCGGGTCTCGAGCTCGGCCTGCAGCTCCATCTGCTTGATGGCCGCATCGGCCACCTCGTCGCTGTCTCCGAGCTTCGGGTACGCCTTCTCCTGCTTCGTGTTGGCCTCGGGAATGGTGCCATCGGGGTTGATCTGGATGACCCATCCCGTCCCGAACCAACGGCAGGACTCAACGCGACAGAGGACTGTCAGCATCTTCGTCCCCGGAGCTGCGCCGGGACCAGCCGGGCGCATCCCGTTCTCTTCGCCGGGCTCCCCACATCTCGGGCAGCGCTTGGCGTCTTCGAGTGTCGTCACTTCTTCTCCTCACCCTGTGGTTGTTTGTCAGAGGACCTTGCGCGCGAGCTCTGCCACCGTCGCCTTGAGCTCCGGAAGCTGAGCATCGTTCAGCTGTGCAGTGAGGTCACGAACCTTCTGCTCCAGGATGTCCAGACGGGACTTCCCGGGCTTGTTCATCGGTTCGGTCTCTCGCCACAGCTCCTCGCTGGGCGCACGGACGAGCTCCCACTGGCTGGGTGCCTGTCCACCGCCTCGACGAAGCTGGCGGATGCAGTTCATCCGCTTGAGCTCCTGAGTCACGCTCGTGAAGTACGGGACGCTCAGACGCAGCTCCTTGAACAGCTGCGTGAGGAACCCCTCGTACACGATCATGGTGCCGCCACCTTCCTCTTCGGAAAGCTGCACGGCAGTAGCTTTCTCCAGCATCGCCTGGTAGACGTCACAGGAGTGGGTGAACAGAGAAGGCAGTGCTTCGACCTTCTCCTCAGCCTCAGCTTCCGGCTCCGGTGCTGGCGTGCTCACGTGCTTCACCTACCTTCTCACGGATCGATCGTGCGATGTCGTTCGTCGACGTAACGCTGCCAGTCAGATCCAGCAGCGTTTCGAAGTTCGGGATGGTGGGGTCAGCTGCGATAGCCTGGTGGGTATCGGCTTCCTGATCCAGCCACATGTCGAGAATGTCTTGCAACAGTCCCAACTGCTTCTCGTCGAGGTCAAGTGTTGCCATATATCTGACCTCCTGTTTGATTGCCTACTAGTATCATTATACTGTGGTCATTTGTACCCTAGCAACGGGTCAAACGATGGCAATATAAAGACGCATGCTCGCCAGGACTCGAACCTGGAACCGGCGGTTTTGGAGGCCGCTGCTCTTCCAATTGAGCTACGAGCACAAAGAGAAGCCCCGCGCCTCGGGTGAAGGGACGCGGGGCTTCTCGCTTAGCGGAGGTAAGGCTTACGCCTCGACCTCGGTCGCCGGCTCGGTCGCCTCGGCCTCGGTGGCGCCGGCAGCCTTCTCAGCAGCGCGGGCCTCCTTGGCAGCGGCCTTCTCGGCGGCGTTCTTCTTCTGCTCGGCGACGCGGGCGTCCTTGCGGTCCCACCACGCGAAGCCCTCCTCGACGACGATGCAGTTCTTGCGCTCGCCCTGGTCGCTCGCCGGGAACGGGTCCTTCTTGTTGGCGTTCTTGATGTAGCTGTAGATCATCTGGGGCTTGATCTCCTTGCCCAGCTTGAGCGACAGCTGCTTCGCGAACTCGACGGGGCTCACGAAGCCCTCGGGCACGGGCGGACGGGCGGGCGCCTTGGCCGGCTTGTCCTCGGTGGCCTCGACGACCTCGGTCTCGTCGACCGGCGCCTCGATGCCCTCGATGACCTCGGCCTCGTCCGTCACTGCGGTGTTGTCCCTGCGTCCCATCTGAATCACTCCCTGAACTGGTAGCCTTGCTGGCTACACCTTGATCGAGGCGGTTGCCTCTTGCTTGCCTACACTATGAATTATAGTGCAGCCATCTTGCCCCTAGCAAGCGGGGACTCCGAGGAATTTTTGAAAGAGTCCCCTCCCGAGGGGAAAATCAATTGACCGTCCATGGAGGAGCATCATCCTCGTTCCACGGTCGATCTCTGTTCTCCCAGATCACCTTGTGGGCGCTCCGAGTGGAAAGCGTCTCCATTAGCGGGAGACACCCGATGACCATGATCGGCACTCCGAAGATGATGCCAATCACTGTGAAGCATAGTGCCAGCCCGACGATCACGAATGGAGCTGCCAACAGGTAACTGCCGAACAGCTTCCACCTGAAGATCCTCGTGCACTTGCGGTCGTAAGGATCAGGTACCTCCGCCAGACCTTCGAACTTCTTGACCAGGCGGTAGTATGCCTGAGTCCCTTCAGGCTGCGGAGGCATTCTGCTCAGGTCCCTTGACCGTCATGTTCACGAAGCGGTTGTTGAACGCCTCGAACGGCAACGGCTTCTCCTGCGGCTCCGGCTTGTGGGCCAGAGTTGCTACGTGACAGAAGTTGACATCCGGAGACGTCAACTCGAAGTACTCCGCGGCGAAGTGCTGCGGAGCGTTCTCCGGCGCGATGAGACTTGCCACGAGCTCGGCCTCTGCCTTGCCTTCGACATAGCCGAACAGGTGGTAATTGCCTGTCTTCTCGTAGAACTGAACCGTGAGGCTCATGATGTCACCTCCCGACGAGGATGGTGGCGATGCTGTCGTAGCATGCCGTCTGACCGTTGGAGGTCGTCGTGACATGCGTGCCCCTTGAGATGCACGCACTGTGCCGCACAGTGCGAACGACGTGCCACTTGTTGACCTTGCCGGTCTCCTTGTTGACCTTGGCCGGCAGCTTGTCACCAGCCTTGAGCTGCGTGACAGGGATCATGACGAGCGTGTACTGCTCCGCCTGCTCGTCTTCCGGCGTCGTACGGATGTTCTGGTTTGCCTGTGCCTTTGCTTTCTTGGCCACTTCCACCCTTTCGAGGTGATTATTGGATCTGCACTGAATGTGCAGGAGCCCCTCCCCTGGAGAGAGAGTACAAGGGAGGGACACCAACCAATTCAGTACTGTTGCGGGAGCCTAGTGCCGGTCAGCTCCTGCGATTTGTTCCTCCCCGTAGTGGCACGAGGTTAGCATACTGAGTATGCTGAGCCGTACATCAAGGGAAGTTGATGTACGACCCGAGCTCACTCAGAAGTGCCGTTGAGCTCCTCGTCGATCTTCGCCTCGCGCTCGACCTTGCGGGCCAGGTAGCCGGCGGCGAACGCTTCGGCGTCCTCCAGCGCGATGACCTTCTTCTGCGTCACCGTGGACGTGACGTTCTTGATCTTGCCCTTGCTCATGTAGTTGTAGACCATCTGCGGGCGGATGCCGAGCAGCTCGGCGAGCACACCGGGGGCGATGACGCCCTCTTCGGCCTGCGCGGCGTAGCGGAGGTTCTTGCTCTTGGCGGCGAGCTCCTCAAGCACGGACGTCGCCTCCTCGGTCTGGTTCTCGATCTTGGTCGTCATGACGTTCCTCTCGAATGGTGTACATGACCTCAGATGAAGCAGAGGTTTCTGCTTCATGTTTCAATTGTAGCGCGGACCATCGCGAACCTTCACGATGCCCTCGCTAGGCTTTTTTAGTTTTCTTTGCCAACCAGGACTTTCTCAGTCCCGCTTGATGCGCAGCACATCCATGAGGAGACAGTCCACGTAGTCACCGAGCTCGACTACGTGAATCTGTCCCCCTCTGGCGAGTGCCTTCAGGTAGTTGTCCACACGAATCTCGACATCAGCTTCGTCGATGCCGTCCTCGTAGTAGCGCTTCAACCGCCTGAGCTTGGTTGTCGTCGACTGACCCTTCAGACTGACGCGAAACTTCTGCCACTCTTCGTCGTCGACTGCCTTCGCAATCCGTCGACTGGTTGCGTTGGTCCCAGGCTTCGGATTGCGGTAGCTGTTAGTCATGCTCCGGCAGCGGAAGACCCTCAGCCTCGGCGCAAGCCAGGTGGAAGTGCTTCGCTGTGCTCCGCGACTTCCCTACCTTGCCGGAAGTCTTGCTCTCGATCGTCACCATCAGGCGAGCGATCACGTGGTTCAGCGACTGGTCGATGACCTTGCCTTCGATCGGACAGTCCATCGCGTCGCAAGTACGTGCCTTTGCCATTCTCATTCACCTCCCTCGTTGTAGAAGACGCCGAGGACGTGGTTGAGGTCGCCGACGGACGGCTGACCGGTGTAGTCGCTGTCATCGCCGTCGTTGACCGTCGGTCCGATGAGGAGAACGTCCCCAGCGAGATGACGATTCAGGAGCAACATGGCTCGGTGGTTCATCGGGAGCTGCTTGATCAGCCCCTCTTCGTCCACGATGGCCACGTTCGGCGAGAACAGGGAGTCGATGGCCCGAACGTACTCGATGTAGCCACCGCCGATCTGCATCCGCATGCCCTGGAGGGTGTTGTTGAACTCCACCTCACGGATGGGCTCCGCGTTGTCTGCGGGGATGACGATCCCCTTGAGCGTGGGATGAACTCCCATGACTGTTCCTTTCTAGTCCGTGGTGAGGACGATGAGGGCCAGCAGCGCAACGCCGATGACCAGGTTGATGATCTCGCCGAGGATGATACCCACGGCGATGTTCAGGAGTGCGATGAGCGTCCAGATGATGCGCATCAGTAGCCCGCCTTCTCTGCGGTGTGGTCGCGAAACTTGCCCTTGCTGGGGTCACACTTGTTCGTGCAGATGTAGACCTCGTAAGCGCAGCCACCCTCTTCGGTCGCGTAGCTCAGCTCCAGACGCTCGTGCTCGTCGTTGAAGGTCCACGTCACCGTCTGCTCGCCGTAGGTCGGCGCGATGGTAACGAAAATCTCCCGCAGCAAGTCGTAGCTGTCGAGACCCTTCATGTTCTGGTCGATGTACTCACGATCGTAGCGACCATCGCAGTCACTACTGACACTACACACGTGTGCGTGCCTCTGCGGCTTGTCAGCCATGATTCCGTCCTCTCTCTCTGTCGTTTCCTAGGCGGAAAACTCGGCGCTCAGCAACCAAAGAACCACAGGGTGATGAGCACCAAGCAGACTGACTAGAACTTGTACCAGAGTGTCATGTTGTCCTCGTTCAGGACAGCATCACCATCGGCGTCGATGTCGAACATCAACCTCAGCCGCTCCTTGAAATCGGCGACGGTTCCCGTGTAGCTCATCAGCGCCTCGGAAGCCATCAGTCCTCCTCGTCGATGGGCTCGTGGGTGATCCAGTCGACCAAGCGAGCCGGTCGACCTCTGCGCTGCTCCGCTCGAAGCCAGATGCGGCACTCGGCTTCCGTGGCTCGTGCGAAGTCGACCCACTCGCCCGGCGTTCCCCAGTGGGCGTTTGCGGGAACCTTGATCTGACCGACGGTGTTCTCGACACCTACGGCTTCCTCTTCCCGACGACGATCTCGGTCGTACATGTTCATGGCCTCTAACCCTTCACGAGACGCGTACCGATTGCGGCAGCGTTGCTGGTGGCGAACTCTTCGTAGTGCTTCCCGCAGGTGTAAGCCCACGTCACTCGAGCCGCTGACGGCTCTCGAACCGGGCTGTCGAACCCTGCCTTCGTGTGACAGAAGTCACACTTGGGAATGACGTGCAGTACAGCTACCTGAGTGGGCGTAGGATGTGCCATCAGGTTCCCTCGATTCCGTTGATGTACACGAAGCCGTCTGCGGACTGGTATACTTCGGGGATCTCTCCTCCGTCGTACATGCGGATCTGAACGTCACCACCGATTGCGTTCTCGATGGACTGGAGGAGCTTGATGAGCTCGGTGACGGTGTAGTCGTTCTCGTCCATCACGTTGTGGTGGATCTCGAAGTCAGCCATTGTGCGGCCTCCACGACACGTAGTCGGTACCGAACAGCGGCACCCAGTGACTGTAGTCCTGAACGAGTGCCTTCTGAAGCTCTCCGTCCTTGTCGTGCTCGACGATGATGAACGTCGGCGCATCTTCGGAGCTGAACTCGAACACGGTGCTTGCTGTCGGCTTCGCCTGTGTGTCGTTGCCGTTCTCGTCGACGTCAGGAACGTCCACAACGGTCATGATGACGAGCTTCATGTCAGTACTCCCTCGGATCGTTACCGCACGCGTCGACCATGAGGAACATCAGGCTCAGAACCTTGCCGAGCTCCGAGTGGAGGAACATCTGGTCCTCCAACGCGTTTGTGTCCTTGCGACGACCCTCTCGGATGCGGTCGCTGTTCGCCTGCAGTGACGGCGTCTCTCGTTCGATCTGGACGTCGTACCTGATCTGCTTGAGGCCCGTCTGGCTGTTCATTGTCGGGAACGGCCTGTACTTCTGAAGGTCTCGACGGAGCATCTGTGCGTACGCCTCCAGCCCGCTGAAGAACGTTGCTGCCGTTTCGCTGTCGAGTGTCAGGAGCCAACCGTCTTTGAACTGGCTGGTTCCTTCGTTCTCTGATTCGTACTCGATCATGTTACTGACCTCTCTCTCGTGGTACTAGTCAGTCTGTGGTGTACTGCTGAGCATCGACGATCTGTCGGTACTCGCTATCCGTTGCTGGCGTATCCGTTCGGAACCTCTTGCTGATGTCGCCGGGTGCTGAGGTTGTACGGCGACGATGGTCATCGATGTTCCTGCCCTCGACGATTGGTGCTCCGGTGTTCTTCAGAGCGTAATCGTCGAAGATAGCAGCACCGATGTTCGTCGTCTGACGTAGCATCTGGTTCGTATACGGAGTCTGCGCGTACTTCTGTCCCATCTGGCGCCTGCTGTTCTTACGTCCGACGGTGTTCTTCGTCGTACGCTTGGTCTTGTACGTCGTACGACTGAGCTCGAGTGCGAGCTTGGTTACTTCATCGTATGATGCCATGATATCCTCTCGAGTTCCTAGCTTGTTACTACGCGGTATATAGTACGATGACTACGCTGGTTCTGTTTCTATTATATCCCATTGTGTTCCAATGGTATACTTTTTCAAGTTAGACCGAGCCTATCTATGATCTTATTATATAGCGACCTTAGAGAACAAAGCAAGCACCTTTTTAGGGTCGATTTCTGATCCCTTGGTGGCTGGGAGCTCGGTTGCGATGAACCTTGTGTCCCGAGAGGATCTCTCGTGTACCCCTAGTCAGCAGCACTGTCGACACCTGAAGTCCTTAAGAGACATGATGTTCCCAGGATATCATAGACCGTAAATACACATGGTCTCCCTGGGGTACATAAGGAGTTTGACGTGGTCCATAAGGAAAAAGTTTCTATGTGTATAATTGGTAGTAATGATATAACACTATAGAAGGGTATTCCTTAGGCGAAGAGTCATGTTATATTGGATATCCTAGCGCGTTCTATATAAACTCAGGTATACGACCCGGTAACACTATCATATGCCTTTAGAGTTCCAATGTGTTACTATCAAAGTAACACTAGTGCTATAGTGGGATCATATAGCCGATCGCGTGCGCCCTGTGGTTCTTGAATGGTCAAGGGCGCCGGTTGGGGGCCGGAGTGAATACGATCCGGTCTCGGTGGATGAAGAGTACCTCATCCCGGCACGTGAGTACGTGGAAGTAGTCCTTGGGCCCATATCGGAGAATCCGGACCCTCCCCTTACCTTCCACGTACCCCTCTCGGGGCAGTTCGGCCATTACCCTATTCTCCCCCGCTTACGAAGAACCCGATCAGGAACCCTACGGCACTAGCGATACCCACTATGCCCAGCATCTGGATACTGGTGACCGTGAAGGACATTTAGGACCCTCTCCCTTGCCTTGTCTACACTTAGTACCCTACGGGACTCCGTGGGGACTGTAGGCCCCTATATAGCGGGAGGCTATATAGGACCCTACACACCTCGCGGGGGGGTGGGAGGACCCCAGCTCTCTCTCTCTGCTGGGGTCCTCCCGGTCCTACGTACTACTCGCGGTTCGCGATGAGCTGCTCCGCGATCTCGTCGACGTTGATGTCGACCGAGTTCCGACGCTTCTTCTCGCTGTACTCGTTGTACCAGGTCGTCAGGTCGTCCAGGTCGATGAGACCGTCCGTGCTTGCGATCTTGACGACGCCGCTCTTGTTGGGCTTGATGTAGTTGTACATCATCTGCGGCGGGATCTTGGAGTCGAAGCCGTCCTTCTCGAGGAGGGCGTTGACGATCTTCGCGGCAGCGTAGGGAGTGACGTTCATTTTGGATCTCCTTGTTTCTGAATTCTACCGAACCTGGATACGGATGTATCCAAGTACGGACGAATTCAGCGAGAGGATAAAACCACTGTTGAGTTCTCAAGGTACGAAAGAGAAGTTTTATTAATAAAAAATAAATTATTTTTTATTTTTTATTTTTTATTTTCTTTCTTAGCTATATTATAACCTGAATCCAAAACTTTGAAACGGTCCCTGGGGTATACACGGTCAAGGTCAGTTTGGCATGTGTTACAATTATATAATGAGGGTGCTTGCAAATGGGGGGTTCTGGTATTTCCGTATGATACTGTGATATACCTCGCCCTTGTGCTTATATATGGTCCTGAGTGACTATTGTTCCATAGGGGAAATCCGATCAGGAAGGAGGCGGAGATGTCGGAAGAGTTCGAAGGTCAGGAGCAGGAAGCCACCAACGATGCCGACGAGCAGGCCTCCGATGCGGGTAACAAGGACCATCAGAAGGTTCCGGAGAACTGGAACGCCGATACCGCACTCGACTTCCTCGTGATGGAGCGGGCTGTCAACCCGTCCGAGTCCACCGAGGAGATGGCGCGTCGCCTCTTCCATGAGAACCTGCCCACTGCCGTCGCCAGCATCGTGCACACAGCGATTCACTCCCCGAACGAGAAGACGCGGCTGGATGCGTCCAAGTACGTGGTCGAGCGAGTGCTGGGTAAGATCGGCATGGAGCAGCCGGACGATGGCAAGTCGCCGTGGGAGAGCCTGCTGGCCAACGTCGTCACCTCGGGTACGAACGCTGCCGAGAACTTCGCCAACCAGGCTGCGCCCGCCGGCATCGCCGTCGAGGTCATCAAGCCGAACGACAAGGACATCACGTCACCGATCGACCCGAGCCTCACTGAGGAGGACTGACATGCCGCTCAAGGACGGTCGAGCTCGCTCGATCATCGACAAGGGGAACAAGGCCGGCCTGCGCAACTGCACCTACCGCGATGTCGACGGCAACACGTGGAATGCGGTCGTGCTCGGAGGCGGCTCTGCGTCCGGTCTCAAGCTCCGCATCACGTCGGACAAGAACCGCGTCGTGGACAACGTTCCGAAGGCGACCGGGCTGAAGCAGACCAACGTCTACTTCCTTCGGACGTCACAGCCGTGAGCGACACCCGGGTCAAGGTCGGCCACCACGTCACATATCACCACCCTGTGTCGAGGAAGCCGCGCTCGGCCCGGGTGCTTGCTGTCGTGAACCCGACGACCCTGAATCTGCAGATCGGCAACAAGACGTCGGGCTACGTGGTGAACGGGTCGACGAAGAAGGTCAACAAGAACGACAAGGGCGTCTGGAAGGCCCGTACGTAGCAGGGCTCCATAAGAGTTGGAGCACCTGTATATATTACACCCTGTGGTTGTGTGAAAGGGAGGAGGGGCCGTGGCGAACGAAATCCGGAAGGCAGACTTCTTCCGCGAGATCGGTTACGCGCCCCACTCTGCTGGGCAGTGGTCCTACCACAACAGCATGGCCCGCTTCCGCACAGCTGTCTGTGGCCGCCGCTACGGCAAGAGCACGATGGCAGGCAAGGACCTCGAGCCGAAGCTCTTCCAGCCGAAGAAGCGGTTCTGGATCGTCGGACCCACGTACGACCTGGGTGAGAAGGAGTTCCGCGTCATCTGGGACGACCTCATCATCGGCAAGCAGATGGGTCGCGACAAGCGAATCAAGAAGGCCTACAACAAGCGCTCCGGAGACATGTACATCGAGTTTCCGTGGCAGACGCGGTTGGAGGTCAGGTCTGCGGACCACCCCGAGAACCTGGTCGGTGAGGCCCTGGACTGGGCTATCATGTCCGAGGCAGCGAAGCACAAGAAGGAAACGTGGGAGCGGTTCATCCGTCCGGCTCTGGCAGACAAGCGCGGTGGCGCAGACTTCCCGACGACGCCTGAAGGCTTCAACTGGCTATACGATCTGTGGCTCACCGGCCAGGACAAGAACATCCCCGAGTACGAGTCGTGGAAGCTCCCTTCGTGGGAGAATCGTTCGATCTACCCGGGCGGGCGTAACGATCCGGAGATCCTCCTCCTGGAGAAGACGACCCTCATCGAGTACTTCCTCCAGGAAATCGCGGCCGACTTCGCAGCATTCGTCGGCAAGATCTTTCCGGAGTGGCAGGATACCAGTCACATCAAGACTCACGTCTTCAGGCCTGACTGGCCGAACTACATCGCTTTCGACTGGGGATACACGAACCCGCTCGCGGCCGTTGAGTTCCAGGTCAGCCCTCAGGACGAGGTGTTCGTGTGGCGGGAGCACTACAAGGCGTACACGATCCTCGAAGAGCATGTCCAGATGCTGAAGGCTCGTGACCAACCGGCAGGATACCGTCTGGATATGGGCTTCGGCGATGCGGCCGACCCAGAGGCCGCCGAGTACATCTCCTCGCATCTGGTGGCTTGTATCGCTGACCCGGACGCCAAGAAGAACTGGCGTCAGGGGATCGACTTGATTCGGCAGTTCATGAAGCCGATCCAGGTCGGCCTTCTTGATGAGTACGGTACGCCGATGGAGCGTCCTCGCTACTTCGTGGACCCGTCGTGTACGGCTCACATCAAGGAGATCAACAACTACAAGTCCAAGGATTCAAGCTCCGGCACCAATGTGCCTGAGATGGGCAAGAAGATCGAAGACCACACGATTGACGCCATCCGGTACGCTCTCGTGTCCCTCTTCGAGCTTGGCGCCAAGCATCACCTGTCCGAGGTCTACAACAGTCAGTCGTTCGAGCAGGTGCCTGACACAGGCACGTTCGTGTCTGCAGGTTCAGGAATGGAGTTCTGATGGGTGTCCTCGATATCTTCCGCCGGGGGCCGGAGCCGTCGCCCGAGCAGTCACTGGAGAAGGTTCTTCAGGACTACAACCTGGTCGCCGTCGATGACACGCCGGGTCACCAGTTCATGGTCGTGACGGAGAAGGGTAAGCAGGCTTCGGACCCCAGCCTGAAGACGTCTCCCGGCTACCGTGAGATGGGCAACTCCCAGCCTTCGCCGTACAGCGGCTGGGCTCGCCAGGAGTACAACAACGACATGCGAGGCATCCTCGGCTTCCGGAACATCGAGAAGATGCGCCGCTCTGATGGTACAGTTCAGGGCGTGCTGCGCACGATGAAGACGCCGGTCCTTGCAGGTCGCTGGTACATGGAGCCGGCCTCGGACTCGGCTCGCGACGAGAAGGTCGCCAAGGAGGTCTGGGATAACCTTCAGACGATGTCCCACTCCTGGACTCAGGTGCTGACCGAGTCGCTCCTGATGGCTGACTTCGGCTACTACATGTTCGAGAAGGTCTGGATGAAGGACCCGAAGACGGGTCAGGACATCTGGCAGAAGCTCGCACCGCGTCACCCGATGGATGTCGATCACTGGGAGTTCGACGCCAATGGTGGACCCAATGGTGTTTGGATGCAGGCCGATGACGCCCACAAGGAGCCGTACTTCATTCCGATCGAGAAGCTCCTGGTGTTCACCTTCGACAAGGAGGCGGACAACATGGAGGGCCGGAGTGTCCTCCGCCCCATCTGGAAGCACTACTACTACAAGGAGAACCTGTACAAGATCGATGCGATCCAGAAGGAGAGGCACGGCATTGGCATCCCGATCATCAAGCTTCCGCCGAACTTTTCCAAGGAAGACAAGACCTTGGCAGAGGACATTGGCCGCAATCTCCGTACCAACGAGCGAGCGCACATTGTCCTCCCTCCGAACTGGGACATCATGTTCGCCAAGCTGGAGGGGCACCCGGTCGACCTTCTGAAGTCGATTGAGCACCACGACATGAAGATCAAGTCGACCATCCTGGCGCCGTTCATCGACAACCCGGATGGCACCAAGGAAGACGAGATGACGCTCTTCCTCAAGGGCGCCCGCTTCCTGGCCGACATCGTCATGGACACCTTCAACGACTACGCCATCCCGCAGTGGGTGGACTACAACTACGAGCGAGGCTTGAAGGGCTACCCCAAGCTCAAGGTCCGTCGCGTGGGTGAGCAGGCTGACTGGCGTACGCAGAGCTTCATGATGCGGAACCTGGTCGGCGCTGGCATCATCATCCCGGATGACAAGCTGGAGGAGTGGAGCCGCAAGGAGTTCGACCTTCCGCCGGCAGATCCGACGACCGCTCGACTGCCTGAGCCGAAGGGTGACCCCGAGGCTGAGGGCGATGGCAAGCAGGGAGCTCCCGCAAAGGGCAACGACAAGGTGACTGGTCAGACTCCTCCCGACGCCAAGTCCCAGGGCGCTGGCACCGGAGTCGATCGCTCAGGCAAGTCGGAACCGGGCTCCAAGGGAGGTAACGGCTAATGGTCTACCCCAGCAATCCGAACCTCCCGGACGTAGCGCCTAGTGCCACGCTCATCAATGTCGATGGTGCGGGCACTACACACGAGATGCTGCACGATCGTGTCAAGGCCTACCTCGACGCGCTGGCGTCCGACCTCGTCGCCACTATTGCGCAGAATGGTGGCTACGCCACCCAGAGCGCCATGGTCGCAGCTCTATGGTCGGCGATCGGTGGTAAGGTCTCAGCTTCGGCTCTGACAGCGCATGAGAACGACACCACGAACATTCATGGTATCGTCGACACAGCTCAGCTGGCTACACTCACGGCGCTGGCTACCAAGGCGGATCTCGTCGGAGGCAAGGTCCCGACTTCGCAGATCCCCGCCATCGCGATGCGCACCTATCTCGGCTCGGTAGGTTCGCAGGCGGCGATGCTGGCCCTGGTGGGTGAGCCGGGTGACTTCGCGACACGTACGGATTCCCCGAACATCGGCACGTGGGAGATCATCGGTACGCCGACATCGTCCATCGGCTCATGGCTCTACATCCCGAGTGCTCCGCAGACAGTCACTTCCGTCAACAGCCAAGTTGGTGCAGTCAACCTCAATGCGGCGAATGTCGGCGCTGAGCCTGCTGGAGCTATCAACACCCACAAGACAGCAGCCGACGATCACGCGGCAGGTGTCGTGTCGTTCAGTCCTGCGGGCCTGGCAATCGTCACTGGTACCAACGTCCAGGCGGCGATTGCTCAGCTCGATGCAGCTGCAGCTCTCGCTGGCAAGATGATCGAAGTCCAGGACGAAGGTTCGTCGCTTTCGACTAACGCCAAGAAGTTCAACTTCATCGGCGCAGGCATTACGGTCACAGAGCCTGTGCCGGACGAGTTCGACGTCACGGTGTCCGGCGGTGGAGGCGGCTTCGCGTGGCTGGATCTCACCACTTGGCCGACCGCAGGCCAGGGCAACAACGGCGACTATGCCTGGGTCCGATCCAATGCCGAGGCTGTGAACGCGGCGTACATCGTCGGTCCTAAGGTCGCAGGCGCGTGGCCCCAGACCGGCTACGCAATCAGCAAGGGTGCCAACGCAAAGCAGGTCCTCGCAGGTTCTCCCTTCACGCAGGGAGCCATCGTCAACAACCCGACAAACTTCGCCGCCTGCGACGGCTATTCGGCCCTGCCCGACAGTGGCGCTAACGGCTTCGAGAACGTCAGCGGCCTGGCCTGGGATGTCAACGGCGTCTATGGCGCCACTACCGGTATTGTCCAGTCCCGAGGTGCGCACATGTCCAAGGCTTCGGGTGGTGTTGTCAATCAGCCGATCGCGACTCTCGCCATGTCGAAGGTCCGAATGGCAGTCCTCCCTGGGACCTCGTCCGGCTACGCCGGGTGCGGCTCAGGCGGCAGTGCCGCCTACTGGTTCGTCACGACGAACCTCGGGAAGCCGATGCTCGTCGCGGTGCTTTACGGTGGTGCCCCTCAGTGGGCGACGCCGATGGCGGCCGGTGTGAACGGTGACGTGGTCCCGAACGACATCCTCGTCTACAAGCGTGAAGGCGTCCTGTTCACCTGCTTCGTCGTTGACGGTACGACTGGCGCAATCAAGCGCACCCTGAACGCGGTCGTTGGTGGTGCGGGCGATGCTGGTGGATCGCAGTATTTCGCGAACGGGGCGAGCACGTTCAGGGTCTTCAACGACACGACCGCTCGGATGCTCGATGGATGGGTGATGGCATGAAGATGCGACAGACCAGTACTGAGCCGATCACTCTCCCGGATGGTACGCACATCGACTTCGTCGACGAGACGGCCAATGGTCAGCCGTGGACGGCCGAGCAGCGTACCATGTTCCCGACAGTCGCGGAGATCCAGGCCTTCGCGCTTCAGGATCAGGCACATGTCGCAGCGCTGAATGTGGCTTCCACGATCGAGCAGCGTGCAGCTACTGCTCTCGCGG
>Ga0164307_10000442_pt1 | contig 18089 bp, 17 predicted proteins | sample Whisoiple_243_MG_FD_110214 | JGI IMG/M metagenome (GOLD analysis project Ga0164307, IMG submission 110214) | Soil microbial communities amended with fresh organic matter from upstate New York, USA - Whitman soil sample_243_MG | ecosystem: Environmental > Terrestrial > Soil > Unclassified >...
CGGGACGCGGATTGCTGCAGTTCGGCCTTGGCCAGCTCCAGTTCCTGCCGCATCAGGGTGGACAGGTCCGCGGTGACCTCGGAAATCAGGTCACCGAGCGACCGGTCACCGGCCGTCTGCTGGGCCGGTGGCCCGATGTCTGCGGGGGTGCTCATGGCGCCACCTCACCTCGCGGGTCGGCCCATGCGCCGCCGGCACCGAGACCGCCCATCGGGGCCGGGGACTGCGGGAGGCCATCGCCCAATGCGGGTGGGATGGAACCCACCGGGCCGCCGATCGGGTCGCTGTCGTCGAACTGGGTCGGTCCGGCGCTGAGCAGCCCCGCCGACGGGTCCGTGGATGTGGAATCGGTGGTGCTGCTGGGGGTGTCGTCGGCGGGGCGGTCAGACCGCGGGGCAGTCGGCCCGCCAGGACGCCGGCGTCGAGCGCGATTGCCAGGTAGGTGCCCGGTTTGCGGCGGGCGAAGGACCACCGGACCTCTTCGAACAGGGTGCCCGGGTCCCTGTCGGCCAAACCATCCGGCGGCCTGGTGCGCCTTGTCCGCGGCCTGACGGGCCAGGTCGGTCGCCGGCCCGTCCTGCTCGGAGTTCTTCGTCATCCCGGTCAGCTCGTCCGCCAGGGCATGCAGTCCCTCGGCGGACCCGCTGCTGGGTGGCCGCCGCCTGCTCGGTGACCTCCGACTGCGCCTGCGACAGCAACTGTTTCGCCTGTTTGCCGGCCTCCGCGGTGACCTGACCGGCCTGCTCCTTCACCGTGCCGGCGACCTGTGTTGCGGCCTGCTTCGCGGTGTCGGCGACCTGACCAGCCTGGTTCTTTGCCGCCTCGGCCGTGGATGTGTCGTTGCGGACCGGTGGGGCGCTTCCCGGTTGTGCGGGTCCGATGGCCGGAGCGACCGGTGCGATGTCCCCCCCTACGACTGGATAAACGGTGGTGATCGCATCCTCGACGTAGGTGCGGCAGGACCGGTGGCGGTGCCCGGCGGGTATGCCGGCGACTGGGTAGAGCGGAACCCTTCGGTCATGTCCATCCTTTCTGCATGAGACACGCCCGGAGCCATCCTGGTGAGTGATCCGGTGCTGGTTCACCAGTTCCCCGTTTACGGGTGCTCAGCGCCCGCCGGATGAATTCCCGGTGGCTTGTAGGCACGTCGGTGTCGGAGAACTGATTTGGAGTCACAGAAAAAATTTGGGTGGTGGATGCGTTGCAGGGCTTCCTAGGGGGTACCCGTCGATGGCCCGAAGTGCTGATGGCAACGGGGTCGAGCCAACGGTTCCGCCCGCGTCGGGCGGCGCGAGTGTGTGGGCGCATGCGTCCAGGCGGCGCGCTGGGCGACCGGTGCCGAAGGTGATATGGAGACGAGATGGGTGCCACGGAGTTGTGGTTGGTTCGGCACGGGGAAAGCGTCGGTAATGTCGCCGCCTCCCAAGCCGGCGCATCGGGTGCTGACCTGATCCAGGTCGGGTTGCGGGACGCGGACGTGGCGCTCACCCCGACAGGTCAGGCGCAGGCGGCCGCCCTCGGTACCTGGCTCGCCGGGTTACCGACACAGGTGGCACCGCAGGTCGTGTGGAGCTCCCCATACCTGCGGGCCGTGCAAACCGCGGAGATCGCCGTCCATGGTGGCCGGGCGCCGCTGCCGATCCGGATCGACGAACGCCTCCGGGACCGGGAGCTGGGCATCCTGGACCTGTTGACCACCACCGGGGTGCAGAACCTGTTCCCCGCCGAGGCGCAGCGGCGGGCGTGGCTGGGCAAGTTCTATTACCGGCCGCCCGGCGGGGAATCCTGGGCCGACATGGCGCTGCGGGTGCGGTCCTTGCTGCTCGACCTGGAACGGCCGGAAGTGCCACCACGGGTGCTGGTGGTCTGCCACGACGCGATGATCCTGATCTTCCGGTACGTCTGCGAAGGGATGCTGGAGACCGATCTGCTGGCCTGCGCCAGCTCCGGTTCCATCCGCAATGCCTCGGTCACCCGGCTGCGTCGGGCCGACGCGCAGCAATGGTGGGTGGCGGATGCGGTCAACGCCGACGACCACCTCCAGGCCCTGGGGGTCCCTATCACCGAACACCCGGGAGACCGAGATGCCTTCCCGCACTGACCACCTCACGGTGCAGGCCACGACGATCACCGAGCGCCTGCTGCGGGACTGGCCGCTGCCGGGGTTGACCGGCAGCGGAAAGAAAAGCCGCGGTGATGTCTGGGTGATCGGCGGTGCCCGCGGCACCCCCGGCGCCGCCATGCTGGCAGGGTTGGCCGCACTGCGGGTCGGCGCGGGACGACTGACCCTCGCGGTCGCCGAATCGGTGGCCGTCGCGGTGGCCGTCGCGGTTCCCGAATCCGGAGTCAACCCGTTACCGGAGACCATGAGCGGGTCCGTTCGGGGCGAGGTCACCGCAGAACTCGCGGAACGGCTGGCGGGATGTGATGCCCTGCTGGTGGGATCGGGGTTGGACGACGCACCCCAGACCGCGGCACTGGTGCAAGCGCTGCTGCCGGTGGTGAGCGACCACACCACGGTGGTGCTGGATGCGTACGCCCTCGGGATCCTGCCCGATGTGACCGAGGTCGCGGACCGGTGGTCCGGGCGGCTGATTCTGACGCCGAACACCGAAGAGCTTGCACGATTGCTCGAGGTGCCGGCCGGGCAGCTCGACGACCCGGCCGCACTACCGGGCGCGGTGCAATACGCGGCCCACCGTTACGGGGCGGTCATCACCTGCCACAACGTCATCGCCGACCCGGCCGGTTCCGTCTGGGAAGCCGCACCCAACTGCATTGGTCTGGGCACCTCGGGAAGCGGCGACGTGCTCGGTGGGGTGGTGCTCGGACTCCTCGGCCGAGGAGCTGAACCGGCACAGGCCGGCTGCTGGGCGACGTATCTGCATCTGACGGCCGGGCACCGGTTGACCGACAAGATCGGCACCGTCGGGTTCCTCGCCGGCGAACTCCTGTCCGAGCTGCCCGGCCTTCTTGACGGATGTGCCCCGCCAGACACCAACAGTTAACCCATGACTCAACCACCCATCGGCATCGACCCCAACCTGCCGGCAGCAGTGCTGATCACCGCCACCGCCGTCATCGCGGTCGGAGCAGTGATCGGGTTGTCCTGCTGGGAGGTGCGGCGGCTATGGCGTGGTCGACGCCGTTGGCATGGAGGCGCACGGCGGGTCGGCGTCACCCCCGGCAAGCTCGCTCAGGCGGCCGCCGGCTTGCTGCCGGACGCGGTGTCGCACAAGGTCATCGAGAACGGCGGCGTCGACCGGTTGACCGCGCTGCACAACGCGATCGGCGCGGTGCGTGGCGGAACCGTCTCGATCAGCGGTGTCTACGGTGGATCGGCGGACCCGATGCCGATGATGGATCTGTTCGACGAGCAGGTCGCGCTGCGGATGGGCCAGTGCAACGTGAGGAAGTGGGTGGGCGACATCCCGCCGCTGGTGGAGGATTCAGCCGATCCGCTGGGTGTGCTGGATCTGACTACGCACGCGGTGCCGATCACCGAGGCGCTAAGGCCTACAAGGCATTTCAGGAGAAGAGTGACGGCTGCATCAAGGTGGTGCTCAAGCCCTGAACCGGCGGTGATCCGTGGCGTCGGCGCCCAGAAGGCCAGCTGTCCGCGAAACAAGACCGCGGGTAGGAGCAACAAATGGGAGATCCGGTGGGCCCTGCCGGGCGTGCGACGCGTGCCCGCATCTGCTCCGCCCGTGATCCTGCTGGAATCTCCTATGCCACAACCCCGCACAACTCTCAGGGGCCAAGCAAGCGTTTTTGCCGAAATGCGGCGCAGACGAAGCATCCCAGGAATGCGCGGTCATTGCTTGCCACCTCGGGGGTGGCTCGGCTCGTGGGTTGACTCATTGCCGCACGACGGTTTGCCTCGGTCTCGGCTGGGTACCGGGCGATGGTCAACGGGCCAATGATCGGACAGACGTTCACGTTGCCCGGGCCGTAAGGAGGACATCCGATGCAAGCAGCCAACCTCTTGTTGCAGCAATGACGCGGCGCCCGCGGGCGGTGGTCACCGGCGGTGCCGGCTTTCTCGGCAGTCATTTGTGTGACGCGTTGCTGGCGACCGGCTATGAGGTCGTCTGTTTGGATAACTTCCTGACCGGAAACCCTTCCAACGTCGCACACCTGTTGGACGACGACCGGTTCCGGCTCGTGCGGTGTGACGTGGTGGATTTCATCCATGTGTCCGGGCCGGTTGATGTGGTGCTGCATTTCGCTTCCCCCGCGTCACCGGTCGACTATCTGCAGCTGCCGATCCACACGTTGAATGTCGGGTCGATCGGAACCGGGCATGCTCTTGGGCTGGCCAGGGACAAGGGTGCCCGTTTCGTGCTGGCCTCGACGTCCGAGGTGTACGGCGACCCGTTGGTGCATCCGCAGCGTGAGGATTACTGGGGGAACGTGAACCCGGTCGGCCCCCGTGGTGTGTATGACGAGGCGAAACGGTTTTCGGAGGCGCTGACCACCGCCTACCGGTCCACGTACGGGGTGGACGCGGCGATCATGCGGATTTTCAACACCTTCGGCCCGCGGATGCGTCCTGATGATGGCCGGGCGATCCCGACCTTTATCCGGCAGGCGTTGGCCGGTGAGCCGATCACGGTGGCGGGTGACGGGCAGCAGACCAGGTCGGTCTGCTTCGTTGACGATCTGGTGGCGGGAATCCTGGCAATGGTGTGTTCTGATCATCCGGGGCCGATCAACATCGGTAATCCGACGGAGCTGACGGTTCAGCGGATCGCCGAGGATGTGGTGGCGACCACCGGTTCCGGTTCGGTGATCAGGTATGTGGAACGGCCGGTGGATGATCCGCAGGTCCGTCGCCCGGACACCTCACTGGCACAGCAGGTGCTCGGTTGGCAGCCGGAGGTCAGCTGGCTCGACGGGCTGAGCCGGACGGTTGATTGGTTCGACCGGGTCCTGCAGCGGCCGGCGTAGCCTGCGCCAACGCGACCTCGACCGCCGATAGCACTTCGTCGCCGGTGATCGCCTCCAACGCCGGGTCGATGCTGGCGCCGTGCGGGTCGCCAGGTTCTGCCTGTTGACCGTGCCAGAGCACGGTGTGCAGATCCTGGTCGACCGCGGGTCCCCACCATCGTGGTGGGGTGGGACCGAACAGCAGCACCGAACGTGTTCCGAATGCCGTGGCGAGGTGCGCGACCCCGGTGTCACCGCTGATCAGTAGGGCGGCCCGGCCGATGACGTCGGCCAGCGTGGTCAGGCTCAGGCTGTCGGCGCGCACCTGGATGCCCGGGTGGTGATCGGGGGAGAGGCGTTGCGCTCCAATGGCGACCGCCGTGCAGAGGTCGTCCTCACCGGGGCCGCCGGTGACCACGACCGGGTGTCCGGCGGTGGCGACCCGGTGGGCGAGCCACGCCCATCGCGGGACCGGCCAGCGCCGGGCCGCGCTCGCCGCGCCCGGATGCAGGATCACCTCGTCCCCGCGGGGGCCGCGTGAGGGCAACCTGAGATCGCTGGGATCGCACTCACCCCCGACGGACCGCACCAGCCTGCACCAGCGCTGCACCTCGTGTTCGTCTCGTCGCCAAGTGGGGCCGGTGAGATGGCCGGCCGACGGGCAGTGAAAGGCCAGCAACAGATCGGGTGCGGTGGTCATCAGCACCTGATGACTTAGTGGACCCTTACCGTGCAGGTCGACGGCGATGTGTCCGCCGCCGGAGATCCAGGCCGGGGGCGGCCATTGGAGGGGTTGCAGCCCGCTGGTCGGCAGGACCTCGTCGATCACGTCGAGTTCCCGTAGCCACTCGCCGATTACCGGGCCGGCGGCCAATGCGATGTACCGGTCCGGCCATCTGCGGCGGATCCCGCGCAGTGCCGGTATGCCGGCCATGGCGTCGCCGAGACCGAGGGCGCGAAGTACCAGCACGGCATCCTCGGTGTTGCGGGCTTGCGGAGCGGTGGTGTTGTTGTAGGACAGGTCGGTCACGGCCATGAGCTTTCCCCGGAGGCCATCACCAATATTTCCCTGATCTCGCTGCCGACGGGCTGCCGCAAGGCGGTCAGGACGACTGCGGCGGTGTTGGCGGGATTGTCCAGGTCCGCGTCCGGCCCGGGTTTGTACTGCTCGGTGCGGCCGTCGAAGAACGCGGTCCGCATCCCGCCGGGGATGAGCAGCGTAACGCCGACCCGGCCGGCGAGTTCGGCCGCGAGCGCGTGGGTGAAACCGCGGACCGCGAACTTGGAGGCGCAGTAGGCGGTGGCATCGCTCACTCCCTTCAGGCCGAGGGTGGATGCAACGGTGACCACCGTCCCGCGGTTGGCCTGCAGGTGGGGGAGTGCGGCGCGGATCACGGCGACGGTACCGAAGACGTTGACACGGACCACTTTTTCCCACGCCTGCGGGTCGACGTCGATGAGTTGGCCGCAGGCGTCGGTGCCGGCGGCGGTCACCACCGCCGAGGGTGGACCAACGACGGTCACCAGCTCATCGACGGCTGCTGCGGCCGCGGCGGAGTCGGCCAGGTCGGCGAGCGCGTACGGCACGTCACCGGGGGGTGGCACTCGGTCGATGACCGCCGGTGTGCCACCGGCGGCCGCGACGGCCGCGACCACGGCGGCGCCGAGGCCGCTGGAGCCGCCGGTGACGTACACAACGCCGATGTCCCTTGGCCGTGGGGCAGCCGGCAGAGCTGAACCCGGCGGTGCGCCGATCGGAGCCTTGATGTCGTTACTGATCACGAAATCCTTTCACCGTGGTGATTGATCGCCTGCCCGCGAGCGCTCGATGATGCTCGTTGTCGACGTCCCGGACAGGTACGGAAGGAGCACCACCCGGCCGCCGTGCCGGGTGACGGTGTCGGTTTCGGGGAGCATGGCGGAGCCGTAGTCGCCGCCCTTGACCCAGACATCGGGCTGTAGCACGGACAGCGCCGTCCGCGGGTCGTCCTCATCGAAAATCGCAACACCGTCGACACAGTCGAAGGCCGCCAACACCCGTGCCCGGTCGAGCGCCGTGACCACCGGGCGGCCCGCTCCTTTGAGCCGGGTGACCGAGGCATCGGAATTGACCAGCACCACCAGGCGGTCGCCCAATCGGCGGGCTGCCTGCAGGGTCGCCACGTGACCGGGATGCACGATGTCAAAACACCCTCCGGTGGCGACCAGGGTTCCCCCGCCGGCACGCAGCCGACGTGCCAGTGCCTCCAGTGGTTCGTCAACCGGTGACTGTTGGTGAACGGAATCTCGGGCACGCCTGGTGTTCCCCCGGATTTGCGGGTCACCGTCGGGTGCTGGCGGTCGCCAGGTGGTTACGCCGCCCGCGGCGACCCACGCCGAGGCAGCGGCGACGCCGATCGCCGCCGCCTCCGTGATGAGGGCCCCGCCGGCGAGCGCCTCCGCCGCACTGGCCGCGAACCGGTCGCCTGCTCCGCACGGGTCAGCGGCGGCCACGGCCGGGGCGGGCAGGAAATACGTCTGTTCGTCGGAGGTCGCGAGGAAGGCGCCGGTGGCGCCGGTCGTCACGCAGGTCGCGTCCGCGGCCCAGGTGGTTCGTAGCTGTTGGGCCAGCAGGTCCGGCTGCCCGGTGAGGTCGGGCCCCCCGGGTTGCGCAACCCGTTGCGCGGCAACTGCTTCGGCGAGGTTCGGCGTCACCAGTGTGACACCCTCGACCGGCGGCCCGCCGCGGGGATGGGGATCCCACACCATCCTTGTGCTTGCCGCCGCCGCGGACAGCAGCGCGCGAATGCGCGGATCGCTGGTGGTGCCCGCCCCATAGTCGGAGACCAGCACGGCGTCCGCGGTCGCGAGCGCGGCCCGCAGCTCGTCGACCGACACGGCGATGGGATTTCCCGGACCGCCGTCGTCGATGCGGAGCAACGTTTGCCCGGCACTGCGCACCCGGGTTTTACGCCGGGTGGGCCCGTTGTGCTCGAGCCTGATTACCTTCAGGTGCGCGGCGAGCATCGACAGCAGTGTCGTGCCCGCGTGGTCATCGGCAATGGGTGTGACCAGGGTGACCCGGACCCCGGCGGCCGCGGCGAGCAGCGCGGTCAATCCCGCGCCGCCGGGATACTGCCGGATCGAGGTCACGTCCAGTACCGGTACCGGGGCGTCCGGGCAGATGCGTTCGGCGCGTCCGGCGATCTCGCGATCCAGCACCACGTCGCCGACCACGACGACATGTCGCGGCGCTGGCGTGGCGCGGTCCGGGTGAGGGGAGGTCATCCGGTGAGTTCCGAAGCCAGGGCGACGTGGCGCGGGTCGGCGGTGCGATGAGCCGGTCGATCGGCGATGCGGGGTGGTGATGCCGCGACGGCCGTATCGACGATCGCGCAGAGCCCGTGAATGGCGATCAGGTGCACAGCTTGGATGGCCGCGGTCGACGGTGCCTGCACCATCACCGATTCGTCGCACAGGGCGGTCAGCGGGTTGGGACCCGGACCGGTGATCGCCCAGGTGAGCATCCCGGCGTCAAGGCCGCGTTCGGCGGCGCTGAGCAGGTTGGGGCTACGACCGGAGGTGGACAGCAGCAGCAGGATGTCACCGGGGCGGCCGTGCGCCTGAACTTGCCGGGCGAACATCTCCTCCGCGCCGTAGTCGTTGACAATGGCCGTCAGGCTGGAAGTCTCGGCGCTCAGACAGATCGCCGAGAAGGGGCGGCGCTCGAGAAGGAATCGGCCGACCAGCTCGGCGGTGAGGTGTTGCGCTTCGGCGGCGCTGCCGCCGTTCCCGGCGGCCAGCAGCCGGCCGCCGGAATCGAAGGTGTCCAACAGACGACGTCCCCAGCGTTGCAGGGTCGGCCATTCCCGCCGCAGGGCCGTCATCGCGGTTCTGATCTCGCGGTCGTGCTCGTCCAACCAGGTCATGGAGCTCATCCGGCGAGCACCCCCGGCCGGTCCGGCGATGTGACCAGCGACCGGTAGGCGCGGTCGGTGGCCGCGGCCACCGAACTCCAGTCGTAAAGGGTGACCGCGCGGCGCCGGGCCGCCGTCTCGTACCGGTGTCGCAGCGTCGAGTCACCCAGCAGTTCACGAACGGCCGACGCGACGGCGATCGGGTCCCGCGGTGGGACCAGGGTCCCGGTGGTGCCGTGCCCAACCGTGTCCAGCAGACCGCCGACGGCGGAACCGACGACCGCCCGTCCACATGCTGCCGCCTCGATCGGGACGATTCCGAACGGTTCGTACCACGGGGTGCAGACCACCAGGTCGGCTGCCCGCATCAATGCCGGCATCCGGTCGTGGGCGACGCTGCCCAGCAGCCGCAGCCGATCCTGAACATCCAGCGCAGCGGCCAACCGGCGCAGCCGGATGGCCTCCGGATGCATAGCCAGTTCAGCATTTTCCGGGCCGCCGGCCACGACAAGTTCAACACCCGGCAGCTTGACCAGTGCCCGGATGATGGTGTCGATGCCCTTGCGTTCCACCAGTCGCCCGACGCACAACAACGTGGGCGCCGCGTGTTGTTGCCCACCCGTGGCCGCCGCGCCAACCCCTGGGTGGAACAGTTGGGTGTCCACGCCGCAGGGCACGACTTCGATCGCGGCGTTGGTCGCCCCCATCCGGCGCAGTTCGGTCACCTCGTCGGAGCAGGTGGCGATGATCATGTCCGCGTCGCGGCAGATGCCGGACTCGGCGTCGATCCGTTCCCGCGGGCTGGAATCCTGCTCGCCCTGGTGCCGGTGCTTGACCGTGCCGAGCGCATGAAATGTTTGGACCACCGGCGCACCAACGGTTGTGGCGGCGTCGATGGCGGCAAGGCCGGACATCCAGAAGTGGGCGTGCACCACGTCCGGGACGCCGTTACCGGCCCAATGGTGCGCGAGCCGGTGACCGAACTCGGCCATGTGCGGCAGCAGTTCGTCCTTCGGCAGGTGGCGCGCCGGCCCGGCCGGCACGTGGATGACGTCAACACCGGGGCCGAACCGCACCCGGGGCGGCGCTGTCGGGCTGTCCCGCCTGGTGTAGACGCGGACCACGTGTCCGCGCCCGGCCAGGGCCAGCGAGAGCGCGGCGACATGCACGTTCTGGCCGCCGGCATCGACGTCACCCAGCGTCGCCAGGGGGCTCGCGTGCTCGGATACCATGGCGATTCTCATCCCGCCACCTCCTTCAACAAGTGCTGCCAATCGTTGAGGAATCGTTGCAGCCCAAAACGTTCCAGGGCATGCCGGCGGCCGGCGCAACCGCGTTCGTAGGCTTCGTCCGGGTCGGCGAGCCAGCGCCGCGCCGCCGCCGCCAGCACGTCGGGGTCTGAACTGAGCACCCCGGCCTCGGGCGGGACGGACTCCGGCGCCGCGGTCGCCGGGAACGCCAGCACCGGCATCCCGATGGTCATGCCCTCGAGCAGGGACAGCCCAAGGCTGGTCCAACGGTACGGATGGAAGTAGCCGCGGTTCGCCGACAACATGACGTGCATGGCGTCCTGCGGGACGTCGTCGTGCAGATGACCCGTGAGATCCGGCAGGTACTTGCCCAGCGCCGCCATCCCCATCCCGTAGATCTCCAACGGCAACCGGGCGGCCAGTTTCACCACCTGGTCGGTGCCGGCCACCCACCAGCGGCGGACCGGCTCATTCACCACCACGGCGATCCGCGCCGCCCGACCGGTGTACAGGTGCCCCGGGTCGACGATGCCGTGCTCGATCACCGTCGTCGCCGCATCACCGCACTCCCACATCAACTCGTTAAACCTGGTGACATGCACGATGGTGATGTCTCCCCGGTCGGCCAGCGGGTGCCTCGTCCCCGCCGACAGGGAGGGTGTGTTGTGTTCGACATAGACCGCGGGGACGTCGATCCCGGCTCGCAGTCCGGTCCACCGTTGCAGCAGTTCGATTTCTTGCGGTCGTTGCAGCACCACGACATCGAACAAAGTGTCCCGCAACTCGGCTGTGGTGAGTTCCCTGGTGGTGTCGGGCCACTGCCAGGTCCGGGCCCGGCCGCGGCCGTCCGGTCCGCGCCCGGGAAGCACTGGCAGCAGGTAGGTGTCGGGGCCGGACACGAACGAGGTCATCCACGAGCCGTGCACATGCCACGCCAGCACTCTCATCGCGCTGCCCCCGCGGCGGGCACCCGCACCAGGGAGTTGACGGCGTGCGTGACCTGTCTGGCCGAAATCTTACTGAGGCAGGGGTGACCGGCGATCGGGCAGGCCCTGGCCCGGGTGTCCCGACAGGCCTCGTGCTGATTCCCCAACAGCACGCTCGGCACCCGGTAGGGCCCCCAACGCTCCGCTGGCACCACCGGTGAGAACAACGAGACCACTGGCGTGCCAACGGCTGCCGCGAGATGCGCCGGACCGGTGTTGCCCACCACGATGCAGGCGGCGTCGGCGATCACCGCAGCGAGCCCGGGTAGGTCGGTCTGACCGGCCAGGTTGATACCGGTAACACCGGCCGCCGCCCCGGCGAGTTCGCGTTCGGCCGGGCTACCGGTGACGACGACGGACCAACCGGCCGTACACAACTCCGCGACGATGGCCGCGGCATGTTCGGGCGCGAGGGCACGAGACGGCACGGAGGCGCCCGGGTGAACGACGATGTAGGGCAGCCGGAGGGCGAAATCGTGGATCGTCGAGACGGTGCGGATGCGAAGGTCGCCGTCGTCGCCGGGGGGAAGCCGGCCACCGGCCGCGACCGCGAGGTCGAGAGCCGCCTCCACCTCGTGGACGGCGGATCGTTGGTGTCGCAGGTCCAGCAGCGATCCCGGATAGTCGACGCTGCTGGCGGCGACGAACGGAATGCCGGCCATTCGGGCGAGAAGCGCCATCGGCAGGGGACTTTGGTGAAACGAGGTGAAGATGACGCCCCGGGTGTAGTCGCCGCGCCGCAGTTGACCGGTCAATGACTCGATGGCGGCGGCGTCGACCGGTGGCGGCAAGTAGCCGGACCACGGTGCGTCGAAGGTCAGCACCCGCCCCACCTTCGGGAGCAGCTCCGCGGCCGCTCGTCCCGCCGGGGACACCAGCAGGTCCAGCCCATCAGCCGAATGCGCCAGCGCCCGGATCGCCGGACCGGTGATCAGCACGTCGCCGTCGCTGTCCAGCCGCACCGCGAGCACCCGGTTCATGCCGCCGCACCGCTCACATCGACGGTGCAAACTGCACTGCCGGAAAGCGGTCGCCGTGACGATAATGCGGCGGCCACCGCGGTCGACAGGTCGGGCGTCACCAGTTCGGCGTGGTCGATCTCGTCCGCGAGGGTGGCCGGCGTCGGGACCAGCACGCCGATCGCACCGGCGGCCGTGGCCGCCCGCACGTCCGCCTCGATGTCGCCGATGACGGCGCATTCCGCGGGTGCAACGCCCAGGGTCGCCGCCGCTCGCAACACCATGCCGGGCAGCGGCTTTCGGCACACGCAGCCGTCTGCCTGGATGTGCGGGCAGGTCTGCCACACGTTGAAGGGGCCCAGTTCCTGTTCGACGCGCCGGTTCACCGCAACCACCTGGGCGGCGGTCAGCAGGCCGCGCCGGATGCCGGACTGGTTGCTGATCACCCCGACCGCGATACCCGCAGCGCGCAGCGTGTCCAGCACTTCCCTGGCACCCGGCATGACCGAGACTTGGTCCGGGTCACCGTTGTAGGGCACGTTATGGACCAGGGTTCCGTCCCGGTCGAACAACACCGCAGAGACCGGCGGGGGCCACGCGGGGCGGGAGAATCCGTGCCTGGCGATTCCGCCTGATCGGTGCAGCACAGCGACAAACGGGATCAGCACGCTGGTCACCGCCATGATGCGCAGCTCGCGCAGGAAGATGCGGTCCCCGGGGCGGGGCCCAGGCAACATTCGGCGGAAGAGGAATTCGGCGGTCAACGCGAGCCAGCCGAGGCCGGCCAGTGCGGCGGGCCGTGGGCGGTGCAGACCGAGGAGTCCAGCGGAGGCGGCGGCGGCCGAGATGGTCAGCAGATGCCGCCGGTACCGGCCGCGCCCGGTTTCCGCGGTCGTCCGCCAGTCCCGACCGTGCAGGGCACGCATCAGAGCGTCGTCAGCGTTGCCGGCCTGGATTCGCACGCTCACCCACCCGTCCGCAGGGCGTACCGGATGCGTGGTGATCCGCTCACCGCGGCGCAGTCGCCAGCCGGCGGCCCGCACCCGCACGGCCAGGTCGGCGTCCTCCCGGAACGCTCGCGGGAACCGCTCGTCGAAGCCGTGCACTGATTCCAGCGCCGCCCGGCGGTAGGCCATGTCGGCGGTGATCCACGCCGCGTCCTGCAGGCCCGCGGTGTTGCGTTCCCAGTCGGTCGGGCGGCGGCCAATCGGCAGCGGCACCACCAGGTTGGCCTGGCTGCCTCCGACATCGGGTGCTGCGGCCAGCAGATCCGCGGCCAGCAGATCCGCCCAATCACGGGGAACCTCGACGTCGTCGTCGAGAAAAGCGATCCACGGTGATCGGGCCGTCCGCCAGCCGGCGTTGCGGGCCGCGGCCGGACCGCGCCCGCCGGTCCGGACGATTTCCACGGGCCAGGGCATGGGTGCGAACCGGAGAGCCAGCGGGCCCCCGCCGTCGAACCGCCGGTCGTCCGCAACAACGACGAGATCCGGTGCGGGTCCGGTGCTTCGGCTGAGCTGATCAAGTAGTCGAGTAAGGGATGGGCGACCGATGGTCGGGATCACGATCGAGTACTGCAGTGTGCTCATTCGAGCTCCGGATCGAAAAGCCCGCCCCGGTGGATCAGGTGCGGCCCCATGACCAGCAGGTCGACCGGCGCCGAACCGAAGAGCTCCAGGGCGTCCCTGGGGTCGTCGACCATCGGCCGGCCGGCGGTGTTCAGGCTGGTGTTGATCACCACCGGCAACCCGGTGCGCCGCCGGAACTCCTCGAGCACGGCGCCCAGCCGCGGCTGGGTGCGCGGGTCGACGGTCTGGATGCGGGCGGTGCCGTCGACATGCACCGCAGCCGGAATTCGCTCCTGCCAGTCCGGTTTCACGTCGTGCACGAATAGCATGTACGGGCTGGGGATCGGGCCGCCGGAGAAGATCGTGTCGGCGTACTCCAGCAGCACCATCGGCGCCACCGGCCGGAACTGCTCTCGGCCCTTGACGTCGTTCAGTCGTTCCAGATTCGCCGCCCGGCCCGGGTGGGCCAGCAGCGAGCGGTGCCCGAGTGCGCGGGGTCCGAATTCGCTGCGTCCGTCGAACCAGGCGATCACCCCGTCGGCGGCAAGAACGTCCGCGACCTGCTCGGCGAGATCCTCGGGGGTGCTGAACGGGACGGCGGCCGCACGCAGCCACGCCGCGAGCTCGTCATCGCGCCAGGAACGACCAAGCGCGGCACTCGTCATCGCCGTGGCCGGCTCGTTGTGCTCGGCACCGACCGCGAGCGCCGCTCCCAGTGCCGTCCCGGCATCGCCGGCCGCCGGTTGCACCCACACCTCGTCAAATGCCGTTTCCCGCCAGATACGGGAATTCGCAACACAATTCAAGGCTGTTCCGCCGGCCATGGTGAGGACCCGCTCACCGGTTTGATCGTGCAGCCAGCGCGCCAGATCGACCAGCACCTCCTCCAACCGCTGCTGCATCGAGCAGGCGAGATCCGCGTGGCTGCCGCCCCACGATCCGTCGTCGACGCGCGGTGGGGCCCATCGACTCCAGTCGGGGGGTTCGGCGACGAACCCCCCGGACCCATCGGCGTGGATGAGTTCGCGGAGTTCCTCAAGAAACTTCGGCGTGCCGTAGGAGGCCAGCGCCATCACCTTGTACTCGTCGCTGGAGCGAAGAAACCCCAGGTGCTCGGTCAGCGACTCGTAGACCAGACCCAGGGAGTGCGGGAGGTCCTGGCTGGCCAGAATCTGCAGCTGGCCGTTCACGTACTGACCGGCCAGATGAGAGGCACGTTCGCCCCGACCGTCCAGCACCAAAACGGCAGACCGCCGATGCGGCGCGGCCAGCCCGGCGGAGGCCGCGTGGGCAACATGGTGCGGAACGAACTGCACGCGGTCCGGATCCAAGCCCGGCAACGCGGTGGCTAGGAACTTCGGCGCATGCTCGGCGTAGGTCAATCGCAGGTGATCCCACGGATCGGATAGGCCCATGTCCAACGCGGGTTTGGCCAACGCCGGGTCGAACGAGTATGCGACGGCATCGATGTCCTCGGGGCGAAAGCCCGCCCTGGCCAGGCACCAGCGCATCGACAGGTGTGGAAGTTCCCACGCCGCGAAAGGGACCGGGCGTTTGCCGTGCTTGCGCCGGCTGAACCGTTCCTCCTCGGCGGCCGCGACGATCTCCCCGTCCACGATCACAGCGGCCGACGGATCATGAAAGATCGCGTTGACACCCAGGACGCGCATGCCCGCCACCTCAAATGAACCGTTGGCACGGGCGCCGCTTTCTGACGCCCTCTGCCAAGAAGTAGCCCAGCCGATGCGGTTCAAACCTCGAAGCCGCCGGTTCTCACTGGCCGGGCAGGGCCGGTATGTGTTCAAGACCCAGGATCCCCTCTCAACCGGCACTCGCCCCCGCAGGGCAGCCCGCGCGTTGGCGCTGTGTGCTTGCTGCTCCGGTGGCCTTTGGGCCATATCGGGAAAGGGATCATGCGCGTCCATCACCGGCCGTGAAGCTCACCCGGGTGATGGGACGCCGGCCACGGTGCGCAACCGGTCCGCCACAACGTGTCCTCATACCAACGCGGGCAGACATGATCGCTGGCCAGTCATTAACCGGAACCGTGTCAGAGGTGGCCTTACGCACATGCAAGCACCCCAGATCAGGCCCGGAATACCGGCGGGCTACAGGCGCGGATTGTTGCAGTGTGCTCGTCCGGTCAACCAGCGCCAGATGCCTCATATCTTGCGGAGCGTCGCGGGTTCGCGGCGTTGGAGGATGACCAAAGGTCTGTTGGCCTGTCGCCGGTCAAGGCCCGAAAGCTCCAACCGACCGCGCGCCAGACGCGGCGATTCAGGGCGTTGCGGGCGTCGATTATGCGCGGCACTCGGACGAGCCGGGCGAGTGCCACCGGGTCTATGGCCGAGAACTCCGGCCAGTCCGTCAGCAGCAGAACCAAGCATCGCAGCCCGCTTCGAGCGGCCAGAGTCGACGGTCCGCCGCTGGCTGCGGGCCGCGCGGGAGCCGCACGCTGAGTGGCTGTATCGGCGCGGCGTCGACTATAGGCCGCAGCGACCCGGTCTGGTCGTTGATCGGCTTCTTCGCTCGCGGGCGGCTCTTGGCCGCTCCGCGGTCGCCGCTGCGCAGCTGAGATTCGGGTTCCGCCGGGCCCTGCCACGTCCTGCATCACCCGTCACCATGCAGACGAAGCCTGCGTTACTCATGCCGGACGACCGTCACTCTGCCGATCCAGCCGTCACCTTCGCTGGTGGGTTCACCCGGGGTGAGCGCAGTGGGTGGCTCTCCGGAGCCAGGGCCGGCGGTGCGGATATGCCCCGTTTCACAGCGCCTGACAACAACGTGACGGAGGTCCGAGCCAAACGCCAGAAGAGCGGCCCCTTGCGCCGTTGAGCCCTAGCAGGTGCACCCACACACTGCCTGCCCGGTTGTGGGTAATACCGCCACGTGTGGACGATGCGTTCGACGGCCTGGTCGAGTAGCCGGGACACTCTCGACTGCGAGATGTGCAGGCGTCCGGCGATGGCACCTGCCCCAATCCGCGGGTGCGGTACGGGCCTGGCCGCGGCCGGATCGAGATCCTGGTGGACGACATCGACATCGGCCTTGGCATCGACCTGGCACCCTCCGGGCGTGGCCGACCTGGAGGCGGAACCCCCCGACGACGCGTTCACTAAGACGGTCAAGCACATCGCTAACTGACTCTCCGGCCCCAGGAACGGATCGTCACACCCATGGCACCACCGATTCCGTTGATGCAGCGGACCTTTCCCGGCCCAGCAGACAATCGATCGCCTACCCGGTGATCAGCAGTGCCCCGCTGCCTGGGCGGGGAGGGGGTCGGCCCGCCGGCTGTTGGCTCAACCGGTCGGGCCTGAAGCGCCCGCCCAAACCCCGGGGACCGATGAACGTGACGCCCTACCCGTGATGGTTACCTGCCCGGTGCTGGACCAACCACGGCATTAAGGTGACCGATCAATTCAGAACCCATGTCCCCAAGGGCGTCCGGCGGAGCATCTCGGTCGCTCCCACTCCCGGGCCGGGGCCGGGGCCGGGCGTCGGCATCAGCCCAGTCACGCGGCGCCGGACCGCGGGGGCCTCCCAGCACCCGGAGGTGACGAACTACCGCACCGTGTTGATCAGCACAGGGTCTCTGCCGTTTCGGGTGGCCACGGGTTCACCGAGAGGACGACGATGGCTGCGTTGTCTCACTGGCCGCGCCCAGGGGTATAGCTCAGTCATCCTTGAGAGGTGTGAGCCCCTATGCCAGAAGGAGAATTTCCTCTGTACTGCGCGCGATGTGCGGCGGAAGCGATCCGTCTTCACCAGGCATCGGCGCATAGCGCGTTGGAACCGCAGTTCCGTGTCATTTCATCCGGCGAGGTAAGTCCGGTCGGCCCACCAGGTGTCTGGCGCGTTCCGCGGGCTCGCGTCATCGTCCGAGGGAACAGCTTGTGCTTGTCGCACCTGGTCTACCAGCAGGTGCACGTCCAGGACCAGGACTAAGGACACCGCCGGCAGGTATCCCGAGCCTCGTTGGTCAGGGTTGCGGACCATGGTCTGCTGGAGCAACTCCCTGCTTGACAAAGGAGCGATGGATGCCTGATCTGACCGCGCTGCGCGAAGCGCTCGCCGGGGTTGTGCTGGGTGGCCGCGGGCTGAGCGAGGTGCTGACTTAGATCGCGGGCATCGCCGGCCGGGCGGTCCCCGGGTCGGAGGCGTCGTCGATCACCCTGATCCGAGGGGAGACCGCCTTCACGGCCGCGTTCGCTGGGCAGATGGCGATGGACGTCGACGAGTTGCAGTACCAGCGTGGGTACGGACCGTGTGTCGACGCGGGCCGGGCCGGTCAGGTGTTCCTGGTCGAGGACATGCGGAGTGAGCAGCGGTGGCCGGACTTTGCCAGGCACGCGGCCGCTCAGGGTGTTCTCAGTTCCTGTCGGTGCCGCTGCCCTTCCAAGGCGTGACAATCGGTGCGTTGAACATTACGCCGCTGCGCCCGGAGCATTCGGCGAGGCCGACCTGGATGTGGGCCAGGAGGTCGCCGCCTGGGTCGCGC
>Ga0164307_10000443_pt1 | contig 18078 bp, 17 predicted proteins | sample Whisoiple_243_MG_FD_110214 | JGI IMG/M metagenome (GOLD analysis project Ga0164307, IMG submission 110214) | Soil microbial communities amended with fresh organic matter from upstate New York, USA - Whitman soil sample_243_MG | ecosystem: Environmental > Terrestrial > Soil > Unclassified >...
CAGGTGCTGGCCAAGGAGCCTGAAGCGCTGAGCCAGCCCGACGACGAGATGCGCGAGACATTCCGCTCGATCGGCGTCGACCTGATGTTCACCCACATCAAGCAGTCGCTGCACGACTTCGGCACCGACTTCGACGTCTACACCCACGAAGACTCGATGCACACCAGCGGCCGCGTCGACCAGGCCATCGCCCGGCTGCGTGACGTCGGCAAGATCTATGAGAAGGACGGCGCAACGTGGTTGCGCACCACCGATTTCGGTGACGACAAGGACCGCGTCGTCATCAAGAGTGACGGCACCCCGGCCTATGTCGCCGCCGACATCGCCTATTACCTCGACAAGCGGGCGCGCGGATTCGACCTGTGCATCTACATGCTCGGCGCCGACCACCACGGTTACATCGCGCGCCTGAAGGCGATCGCGTCGTCTCTGGGTGAAGACCCCGCCACGGTCGAGGTGTTGATCGGCCAGATGGTCAACCTGGTCCGTGACGGCCAGCCGGTCCGGATGAGCAAGCGGGCGGGCACGGTCATCACACTCGACGATCTCGTCGAGGCCATCGGCGTCGACGCCGCCAGGTATTCATTGATCCGGTCGTCGGTCGATTCGCCCATCGACATCGACCTGGCGTTGTGGTCGTCGGCTTCCAGTGAAAACCCGGTGTACTACGTGCAATACGCGCACGCCCGGCTCTCCGCGCTGGCGCGTAACGCCGCCGAGCTCGGCCTCATCGCGGACACGTCGCACCTCGAGCTGCTCACGCACGAGAAGGAGGGCACGCTGATTCGCAACATCGGCGAGTTCCCGCGTGTGCTGGAAACCGCTGCCGCGCTGCGTGAGCCGCACCGGGTCTCGCGTTACCTGGAAGACCTGGCCGGCGACTACCACCGGTTCTACGACTCCTGCCGGGTGCTGCCGCAGGGCGACGAGGAGCCCAGCGATCTGAACAGCGCGCGGCTGGCGCTGTGCCAGGCCACCCGCCAGGTCATCGAGAACGGGCTCGGGATTCTCGGCGTCACTGCACCGGAGCGGATGTAATGGCCCATCCCGCCGGACCTCGGCACGCCGAGGAAATTCACCACGCAGGCACCCCGCTGCGCCCACAGTCATCCGATCAGCTGCTGATGCTCGCGCCGAACGTCTGGCCGCGCAACACCGTTCGCGACGATGACGGTGTCGCGTCCATCGCGGGGGTGAAGGTGACCGACATCGCCGACGAGTTCGGCACGCCCGTCTTCGTCATCGACGAGAACGACTTCCGGTCGCGCTGCCGCGAGATCGCCGCTGCGTTCGGCGGGGGCGAGAACGTCCGTTACGCGGCCAAGGCATTCCTGTGCACCGAAGTCGCCCGCTGGGTGAACGAGGAAGGACTCTCGCTCGACGTGGCCAGCGGCGGCGAACTCGCCGTCGCGTTGCACGCAGACTTTCCTGCGGAGCGCATCGCGCTGCACGGCAACAACAAATCCGTCGACGAGCTGTCGACGGCGGTCAAGGCCGGTGTCGGCCACGTCGTGCTGGATTCGATGACCGAGATCGAGCGACTTGAGGATATCGCCGCCGCTGCAGGGGTCGTGCAGGACGTACTGGTACGCGTCACCGTGGGCGTCGAGGCCCATACACACGAGTTCATCTCGACCGCTCACGAGGACCAGAAGTTCGGATTGTCGTTGGCGAGTGGCGCCGCGATGGCCGCCGTACGCCGTGTGTTCGAGACCGATCACCTCCGACTGGTCGGACTGCACAGCCACATCGGTTCGCAGATCTTCGACGTCGCGGGCTTCGAGATCGCCGCTCACCGGGTGATCGGTCTGCTGCGCGACGTCGTCGCCGAATTCGGTGTCGACAAGACCGCGCAGATCTCGACGGTCGACCTCGGCGGGGGACTGGGTATCTCGTATGTGCCCCAGGATGATCCGCCCCCGGTCGAAGACCTCGCGGCCAAGCTTGGAGCGATCGTGCACAACGAGTCGGCGGCGGTCGGCCTGCCCACCCCGCGGCTGGTGGTCGAGCCGGGGCGGGCCATTGCGGGGCCAGGCACCATCACCCTGTACCGGGTCGGCACCGTCAAGGATGTGGCCGTGGGCCCGTCCGCGCACCGCCGCTACGTCAGCGTCGACGGCGGCATGAGCGACAACATCAGGACATCACTCTATGGTGCCGAATACGACGTGCGCCTGATTTCCCGAACCAGCGACGCGGAGCCCACGCTGGGCCGTGTTGTCGGAAAGCATTGTGAAAGCGGCGATATCGTCGTGCGTGACGCGTGGGTCGCCGACGACGTCTCACCCGGCGACCTGCTGGGCGTCGCGGCCACCGGTGCGTACTGCTATTCCATGTCGAGTCGTTACAACCTGATCGGCCGCCCCCCGGTGGTGGCTGTGCGCGACGGGCGGGCCCGCCTGATCCTGCGCCGGGAGACGGTCGACGATCTGCTCAGTCTGGAAGTGAGGTAGTTGATGAATCAAAAACCTGTCGGCGTAGCCGTATTGGGCCTTGGGAATGTGGGCAGTCAGGTCGTCCGCATCATCGAGGAGAGCGCCGAGGATCTGACCGCTCGCATCGGTGCACCGCTTGTGCTTCGCGGCGTCGGGGTGCGACGGGTGGCCGACGACCGTGGCGTGCCAGTCGACCTCCTCACCAACGACATCGAGGGATTGGTGTCCCGCGACGACGTCGATGTCGTCGTCGAGGTGATGGGTCCCGTCGAACCCGCGCGCAAGGCGATCCTGTCCGCCCTCGAGAAGGGCAAGTCTGTCGTGACCGCCAACAAGGCGTTGATGGCGCAGTCCACCGGCGAGCTGGCGCAGGCCGCCGAGCACGCCCACGTCGACCTCTACTTCGAAGCCGCGGTCGCCGGTGCCATCCCCGTCATTCGCCCGCTCACGCAGTCCCTCGCGGGCGACACGGTTCTGAGGGTCGCCGGAATTGTCAACGGCACCACCAACTACATCCTTTCGGAGATGGACAGCACGGGTGCCGAGTACTCGGCGGCACTGGCCGACGCGAGCGCGCTCGGCTACGCCGAGGCTGACCCGACCGCCGATGTCGAGGGATACGACGCGGCGGCCAAGGCCGCCATCCTGGCGTCCATCGCCTTCCACACGCGGGTAACCGCGGACGACGTCTACCGCGAAGGCATCACCAAGGTGACCCCCGCCGACTTCGCCACCGCGCGGGCACTGGGCTGCACGATAAAGCTCTTGTCCATCTGCGAGCGTCTCACCAACGACGAAGGACAGCAACGTATCTCGGCGCGAGTGTATCCGGCGCTGGTGCCGCTGACGCATCCCCTCGCCTCGGTCAACGGAGCCTTCAACGCCGTTGTGGTGGAGGCCGAGGCGGCCGGCCGGCTGATGTTCTACGGGCAGGGTGCGGGGGGAGCGCCGACGGCGTCGGCTGTGATGGGAGATCTCGTGATGGCCGCGCGCAACCGGGTGCAGGGCGGCCGTGGGCCGCGTGAGTCGAAATACGCGAAGCTCCCCATCTCGCCGATCGGTTTCATCCCCACTCGCTATTACGTCAGCATGAACGTCGCCGACCGGCCGGGCGTACTGTCCGCCGTCGCAGCCGAATTCGGCAAACGCGAGGTCAGCATCGCCGAGGTGCGCCAGGAGGGCGTCGTCGACGAAGGTGGCCAGCGTTGCGGAGCCCGGATCGTGGTGGTGACCCACGAGGCCACCGACGCGGCGCTGTCGGACACGGTCGCCGCGCTCGCCGATCTCGACGTCGTGCAGGAAGTGGCCAGCGTGCTGCGGCTCGAGGGAACCAGCGAATGAGCGACACCCGCGCCGAGCCGGTGCACAAGCCGTGGCCCGGCCTGATCGCCGCCTACCGCGACCGACTGCCGGTCGAGGACACCTGGAACCCGATCACTCTTCTGGAGGGCGGTACGCCGCTGATCCACGCCAAGCGACTGTCCGAACAGACCGGCTGCACAGTGCATCTGAAGGTCGAGGGCCTCAACCCGACGGGCTCGTTCAAGGACCGCGGCATGACGGTCGCGGTCACCGAGTCGGTGGCCCGTGGCCAGCAGGTCGTGTTATGCGCGTCAACCGGTAACACGTCGGCGTCGGCGTCGGCTTACGCCGCACGTGCCGGCATCACCTGTGCGGTGCTGATCCCGCAGGGCAAGATCGCGATGGGCAAGCTCGCCCAGGCGGTTATGCACGGCGCGAAGATCCTGCAGATCGACGGCAACTTCGACGACTGCCTCGAGCTCGCGCGCAAACTCGCGACCGACTACCCGACGGTCGCGCTGGTGAACTCCGTGAATCCGTACCGCATCGAGGGGCAGAAGACCGCGGCGTTCGAGATCGTCGACGTTCTCGGCGCAGCACCCGATGTGCACTCCTTGCCGGTCGGCAACGCAGGCAACATCACCGCGTACTGGAAGGGCTACACCGAATACCACCGGGACGGGCTGTCTGACCGGCTGCCACGAATGCTCGGCACGCAGGCAGCGGGCGCAGCACCCCTGGTTCTCGGCGAGCCCGTCAAGTCGCCGGAAACCATCGCCACCGCGATCCGGATCGGCGCACCCGCGTCCTGGACCTCGGCCGTCGAGGCCCAACAGCAGTCCGGCGGCCGCTTCATTGCCGCGACCGACGACGAGATTCTGGCTGCCTATCGCCTGGTTGCCGCAAGCGAGGGAGTGTTCGTTGAGCCGGCGTCGGCGGCCAGCATCGCCGGCCTGCTCAAGTCCGTCGAGGATGGCTGGGTGGCCAGGGGCTCCACCGTGGTGTGCACCGTGACCGGCAACGGCCTCAAAGACCCCGACACCGCGCTCAAGGACATGCCGACGGTCACGCCGGTTCCGGTCGACGCAGGCGTCGTCGTCGCAGAGCTCGGACTGGCCTGACGGGGATCCGGTGAGCCACACTCTGCCTGCCGGATTGACGGCGACCAGTGTCGTCGCGGCATCCAGCGCCAATCTCGGCCCCGGATTCGACAGCCTCGGCCTCGCGCTCAGCCTTTACGACGAAATCGTCGTCGAGACAACCGAGTCCGGTCTCACTGTCGAAGTGGAGGGTGAGGGCGCAGGGCAGGTACCGCTGGACTCGACACATCTCGTCGTGCGGGCCATCCAGCATGGCTTGCGCGCCGTTGGCGCCACCGTTGCGGGTCTGAACGTTCACTGCCGCAACAGCATTCCGCAGTCACGGGGACTTGGTTCGTCTGCTGCCGCAGTGGTCGGGGGGCTGGCGGCCGTCAATGGCCTTGTCGCACAATCTCATCTGAGACCGATGTCGGAAGCGGAGTTGATCCAGCGGGCATCGGAGTTCGAGGGCCATCCTGACAACGCTGCGGCCGCCGTTCTCGGCGGAGGAGTGGTGTCGTGGACGTCGACCGGCGCGACCGGGCCGCGCTATGGCGCCGCCCCTCTGCAGATCCACTCGGACATCCGCCTTTTTCCCGCCATCCCCGAGCAGCGCTCCCTGACGGCCGAGACCCGCGTGCTGTTGCCCCGATCGGTCAGCCATGTCGACGCCCGGTTCAATGTGAGCCGCGCCGCGCTGCTGGTCGTGGCCCTCACCGAACGCCCTGACCTGCTGATGGAGGCCACCGAGGACGTGCTGCATCAGCCCCATCGGGCGATGGCCATGCGAGCTTCCGCGGAATATCTGCTGCTGATGCGGCGTTGTGGCGTTGCAGCGGTGCTGTCAGGGGCTGGACCTGCGGTTATCGGTCTGAGCACTCAGTCGGAACTACCCGCAGAGGTCCTCGAGTTCGGCGCCGCGAATGGATTCACCGTCAGTGAGATGTCCGTCGGCGACGGCGTTCGATGGGCCTCAGGCGTGGCCGTACGGAGTTGACAGCTGTCACACACGAATCAGCGAGTTTCTTGCTTCCTGCACCGATGCGGGTTATTCTCGCTTTCGTCCAGCAATCGCATGGTTTTCGCCTGCGCTGACACCAGGACACACCAATTCTTCTCGTGGATGACGGTTAGCCTTACCGCCGCGGATCCCGGCAATCACCGTTGCAGGTGCGACGGTGGCAGCTTCGCAGTCAGCCATTTGGCTGAGTGCAACGAAACCCTCGTGACGTGATCACCGAGGGAAAGAAAGGAAATCCGTTGACTGAAACGGACCTTGTCACGGCCGGCGGCAGCGCCGAACAGGCTGAACTGCCCAACACCGTGAACACAGAATTCTCATCTCCTGAGAAGCCTGACGTGACACATCAGCCGGCACCGGAACCGAATGCGGCCGCCAAGGCTGATTCCGACCCGGCACCCAAGGCGGATGCCGAACCGGCCCGCAAGGCCGACGTCACGACCGATGCCTCGAAGGGGTCGTTGTCGAGCATGGTGCTGCCCGAACTGCGGGCACTGGCCAACTCGGTCGGCGTCAAGGGTGCCTCCGGGATGCGCAAGGGCGAACTCATCGCCGCGATCCGTGAGAGCCGCGGGGAGTCGGTGAACAACTCCACCGAGGCCCCGAAGGCCGACACCGCCCGCAACGACGGCGGTTCAGCGCCCGCAGACGGCGCAACCGAGCGCGGCGCGCAGGCCGATGCCGGCGGGCAACAGCCTGCGCAGCGTCGTGAGCGGCGAGCCGCCTCCCGTGACTCAGGCACTGCCGGTGACAAGAACAAGCAGGATGGCGGCCAGAACGCCAAGGACGGCGCCGACTCGGAGAAGAGCGCCAACAGGAACAAGAATCAGCAGGACACCAAGCCGGACAGCAAGCAGGACGGCGGTGACCAGCAGGGCGGCGATCAGCAGGGCAACCAGCAGAATCGCAACAACAACAACGCCAACAACAACGCGAACAACAACAACGACGATGACGATCGCGGCGGACGTCGCGGCAGGCGTTTCCGTGACCGCAGGCGCCGCGGCGACCGCCAAGGTGGCGGTGACGGCGGCGGTGGCGGCGAGACCGAGCTTCGTGACGACGATGTCGTCCAGCCCGTCGCGGGGATCCTCGACGTGCTCGACAACTACGCGTTCGTCCGCACCTCGGGCTACCTCGCGGGACCTAACGACGTCTACGTGTCGATGAACATGGTCCGCAAGAATGGCCTACGCCGCGGCGACGCCATCACCGGCGCGGTCCGTGTTCCCAAGGACGGCGAACAGCCCAATCAGCGCCAGAAGTTCAACCCGCTGGTCCGGTTGGACACCGTCAACGGTGGCCCGGTGGAGGACGCCAGGAACCGTCCCGACTTCACCAAGCTGACCCCGCTGTATCCCAACCAGCGGTTGCGGCTGGAGACCACTCCAGACCGCCTGACCACGCGCGTCATCGACCTGATCATGCCGATCGGCAAAGGCCAGCGCGCGCTGATCGTCTCCCCGCCCAAGGCGGGCAAGACCACGATCCTGCAGGACATCGCGAACGGCGTCACCCAGAACAACCCGGAATGCCACCTCATGGTCGTCCTCGTCGACGAGCGACCCGAGGAGGTCACCGACATGCAGCGCTCGGTGAAGGGTGAGGTCATCGCCTCCACCTTCGACCGGCCGCCGTCGGATCACACCCAAGCCGCCGAATTGGCCATCGAGCGGGCCAAGCGCCTCGTCGAACAGGGCAAGGACGTCATCGTGCTGCTCGACTCGATCACCCGCCTCGGCCGCGCGTACAACAACGCGTCACCCGCTTCGGGTCGCATCCTGTCCGGTGGTGTCGACTCCACCGCGCTGTATCCGCCGAAGCGGTTCCTCGGCGCGGCACGCAACATCGAACATGGCGGCTCGCTGACGATCATCGCGACCGCGATGGTCGAGACGGGGTCCACCGGCGACACGGTGATCTTCGAAGAGTTCAAGGGCACGGGTAACGCCGAGCTCAAGCTCGACCGCAAGATCTCTGAGCGTCGGGTGTTCCCGGCGGTCGACGTCAACCCGTCGGGCACCCGCAAGGACGAGCTGCTGCTCTCGACCGATGAGTTCGCCGTCGTGCACAAGCTGCGCCGTGTGCTGTCTGGGCTGGATTCCCATCAGGCCATCGACCTGTTGATGAGCCAGCTGCGTAAGACGAAGACCAACTACGAGTTCCTGGTCCAGGTCTCCAAGACCACACCGGGCTCGATGGACAACGACTAGTCCCCAGCACGCGCGGGGGCCCATTCCGTCTGCGCCGGGTCGGCCTTCAGGCCCGGCATCACGTAGCGTCGTATATGCGCGCGCACCTGGTCCGGATTGCTCGGGTCCAGCGTGTCGCCGGGAACGGTGACCAGCGAGATGACCACGCGGGCCACCCATTCCGACGCTTCGTCGACGTGGGTATCGGGGTGGATCCCGCCGCTGCCGACTGCTGCGGCGACATATCGGCGCCAGAACGCGGCGAGGTCCGGCACCAGGCCCTGCACGCCGGCGCCTGCGCACGCGGCGAATTCCTCGGGTTCGTCCATCCGCAGCCGCATCAACAGCGAGCCGGGGTCGTCGTAGGCGGTGCGGGCATTGACCACTCCCTTGGCGATCTGCTCGTCGAGGCCGGGCAAAGGCTCGAGCATCGCGTGCACTTCGGACCACCACGCCTCGTTGAGCCGGACGATCGCCGCTCCGACCAATGACGCCTTGTCCGGAAAATGCCGATAGAGCCAGCCGCGCGACACCAGCGCAGCCTCGGCAACCTCGGAGACCGTCGTAGCCCGAATTCCCTTGGCGCGCAGGCATACTTCGGCCGCATCGATCAACCGATCGCGGACGCCCTTGGCGGCCGTGCTGCCCGTCACCGGGTCCTCCTCTCGTCATCGCGTCGCCCGTTCGCGCACGACAGAGCTGCTGCCAACTGGCAGGCGGATACTACCGACCAGGCCGCGGGTGGTAGACAGATCCGCGAATCTGTTTACCCTGATGCACGGACCGAGGTGAGTCATGGCGGACACCCTGCAGCAGTTGCTGCGTGAGCGTTCCGAGCAGGACACCATCGCGATCAAGTACGGCGACCGCACCTGGACGTGGCGTGAACACGTCGCAGAGGCACGCGCCCAGGCCTCCGCGATTATCGGTATCGCCGATCCCGACCGGCAACTACACGTCGGCGTACTGCTCGCCAACGGCCCTGACATGTTGACCGCGATGGCGGCCGCGGCCCTCGGTGGCTATGTGCTGTGTTGCATCAACAACACCCGACGCGGCGAAGGGCTGGCGCGCGACATCGCCCTCGTCGACTGCCAGATACTGATCACCGACGCCGCGCACCGCGATCTGCTCGTCGGTCTCGACCTGCCGGGTGTCCGGGTGCTGGACACCTCCGGCGACGAGTGGGCCTCGCTCACCGCCGAACCGCGCGACTTGACGCCGCATCGCGAGGTGGGTCCCGACGACACGTTCGTGATGATCTTCACTTCGGGAACCAGTGGAGACCCGAAGGCGGTCCAAGTCCAGCACATGATGCCGATCTTCGCGGGAACCTCGCTGGCGCAACGGTATTCGGTCAGCCCGTCCGATGTCTGCTATGTATCGATGCCGTTGTTCCACTCCAACTCCATTTACGCGGGCTGGGGGGTTGCGATGGTTACCGGTGCGGCGATCGTGCCCGCCGTGTTCACCGTCTCCCGCTTCCTCGACGACATCCGCCGTTACGGCGTCACGTTCATGAACTACGTCGGAAAACCGCTCGCTTACATCCTGTCCACCCCGGAAAAGCCCGACGATCACGACAACCCGCTGCGCGTCGCGTTCGGCAACGAGGCCAGCGACCGGGACATCGCCGAGTTCGCACGGCGCTTCGACTGCACCGTCTGGGACGGGTTCGGGTCGACTGAGAACGCCGTCATCATCACGCGCGAGGACGGCTGCCCGGAGGGCTCGCTCGGGAAGGGCTTTCCGGGGGTCGCCATCTATGACCCTGAGACGGTCCAGGAGTGCGAGGTTGCGGCTTTCGACGACAGCGGCGATCTTGTCAACCGCGAGGCGGCCGTCGGTGAATTGGTCAACACGTCCGGTGGCGGGCTGTTTCGCGGCTACTACAAGGACGAGGGAGCAACGGATCACCGGTTGCGCCACGGCATGTACTGGTCGGGGGATCTGGCCTACCGCGACGCCGACGGCTGGATCTACTTCGCGGGCCGCACGGCCGACTGGATGCGGGTCGACGGCGAAAACCTCGCCGCCGCACCGATCGAGCGAATCCTGATTCGGCTTCCCGCGGTTAGCCGCGTTGCGGTGTACCCGGTTCCCGATGAGTCCGTCGGCGACCAGGTGATGGCGGCCGTGGTGCTGCGCGACGGCGCGACGCTGACACCAGAGGCATTCGCGGAGTTTCTCGGCGGCCAGCCCGACCTGTCGCCGAAGGCCTGGCCGCGCTACGTCTGGATCGCCGACGACCTGCCGTCGACGGCGACCAACAAGATCCTCAAACGGGAGCTGGTCTCTTACGGCACAACACCGCCGGGCGGGCTGTTGTGGAAACGCGAAGGTCAGCGGTACGGATCGGTGAGCTCGCGCAGCGATACCAGCGCGGCACGCAATTCGTCGTAGGCTTTCAGCCCCAGGTGCGCTCGCCACTCGGCCTCGACCTTCGTGATCTCGGACGAGCAACGTGCCGAACTCGCCGATTTTCTGGACACCCTGACGCCCGAGCAGTGGGAGACGCCGTCCTTGTGTCCGGGATGGACGGTGCGGCAGGCGGCCGCCCACGTCACCCAGTCATCGACGAACTGGGGGCGGCTGTCGTTTGAGCTGCTGCGGTCCGGCTTTCGTTTCAACGCGTTGACATTGCGCATGGGCGGCAACGACCAGCGCAAACCTGAGGAGATCACCGCGGCTCTGCGGGCGATGGTCGGCGGTCGCCGCAGGCCACCCGGCACGGCTGTGGCCGACCCCCTGGCGGACGTGCTGGTGCACGGGCAAGACATTGCGGTGCCCCTCGGCATGCCGCGGACCATGCCTGTTCCGGCCGCGGTGATCGCGGCCGAGCGGCTCTGGAAGATGGGATTTCCGTTCAATGCGCGCAGGCGGTTCCCGAACGTCACGTTCACCGCGACCGATGCGGATTTCAGCGTCGGTGACGGCGACGTGGTGCGCGGACCGATTCAGGACATCGTGATGACGCTGTCGGGCCGACGAGCCGGATTGCCCGTGGAATAGCCGTCCCCGTCGGCGCGTTTAGGCTACTAGCGGTTGACCTGGCATAATGGGCCGCTGACCTTCGGTTCCGGTTCACGCTCCAAAGCTCCAGGTAAGGCAAGGGCGACCCGGCGGCCAACGAATGAAGAGGACACCATGAAATCAGGCATTCACCCTGACTACAGCGAGACGACCGTGCACTGCGGCTGCGGTAACACGTTCACCACGCGCAGCACCAAGAAGAGCGGACAAATCCACGTCGAGGTCTGCTCGCAGTGCCACCCGTTCTACACGGGCAAGCAGAAGATTCTCGACAGTGGCGGCCGCGTGGCCCGCTTCGAGAAGCGCTATGGCAAGCGCAAGGCCAGCGGCGCCGACAAGGCCGCCGACAACTAGCTGAACGAACGACGCCCGATCTGTCGCACATGCGCAGGCCGGGCGTCGCTTCGCGTTCTGCGAGAAACCCGCCGGAGTGCGCTAGGGACTACGCGAGGAGGGCGACATGACGGACACCGCGCCGGCCATCGACGCCATCCTCTCTGAGCACGCCGACCTCGAGCGTCAGCTCTCCGATCCCGACCTGCACTCCGATGCGGACAAGGCCCGCAAGGTCGGAAGGCGGTTTGCCCAGCTGGCGCCCATCGTGTCGACCTATCGCAAGCTGGAGACCGCCCGCGGCGATCTGGATACCGCCCGCGAACTGGCCGATGACGACGACTCGTTCGCAGCCGAGGTGGATGAGCTCGCCAAGACGGTCGACGAACTCGACACGCACCTGACCGACCTGCTCGCTCCGCGCGACCCACATGACGCGGACGACATCCTTCTCGAGGTGAAGTCCGGCGAGGGCGGCGAGGAGTCCGCGCTGTTCGCCGCCGACCTCGCGCGCATGTACGTCCGCTATGCCGAGCGGCACGGCTGGACGGTGACGATGCTCGGCGAGACCACCTCCGATCTCGGCGGCTACAAGGACGCCACGCTGTCGATCAGAAGCAGAGGCGATTCCGCCGACGGTGTCTGGTCGCGGTTGAAGTTCGAGGGTGGCGTGCACCGCGTGCAGCGTGTCCCGGTGACCGAGTCGCAGGGCCGGGTGCACACCTCTGCGGCGGGTGTCCTGGTCTATCCGGAGCCCGAAGAGGTCGAGGCGGTCCAGATCGACGAATCGGACCTGCGCATTGACGTGTACCGGTCATCGGGCAAGGGCGGTCAGGGCGTCAACACCACGGACTCGGCGGTCCGCATCACCCACTTGCCCACCGGCATCGTCGTCACCTGCCAGAACGAGCGCAGCCAGCTGCAGAACAAGATCCGCGCCATGCACGTGCTTGCCGCGCGACTGCAAGCGCTCGCCGAGGAGCAGGCGCAGGCGGACGCGTCGGCCGATCGCGCCAGTCAGATCCGCACCGTCGACCGCAGCGAACGGATCCGGACGTACAACTACCCCGAGAACCGCCTCGCCGACCATCGCATCAACTTCAAGGCGCACAACCTCGATCAAGTGCTCGAGGGTGACATGGACGCGTTGTTGGACGCCCTGGCGGCCGCCGACAAACAGTCGCGGCTGCAGCAGCAGGCATGACGCCCGAGACGAGCGCGCGGCTGCGGCGCCGGATCGACGGCGCCGCAGCCGAACTCGCCACGGCGGGAGTCGGATCACCGCGGGCCGATGCCGAGGAACTGGCCGCGTACGCCGCGGGCACGAGTCGGGGGAGACTGGCGGTACTCGGTGAGGTCGACGACGACTTCTGCGATCGCTACGCCGCTCTTATTGCCGCTCGTGTGGATCGAATTCCGTTGCAGCACATAGTCGGTTCCGCCGTTCTCGGCCCGGTGACCGTTTCCGTTGGTCCCGGTGTGTTCATCCCTCGACCGGAAACCGAAGGCCTGCTGGAATGGGCTTCGGCGCAACATCTTCCGCCGCGTCCTCTGCTCGTCGACCTGTGCACGGGCACAGGTGCACTGGCGCTGGCCCTTTCGAAGTTCTGGCCCGACGCACGCGTCATCGCCGTCGACGACTCCGACGAAGCACTGGACTACGCGTACCGAAACGTCGAAGGCTCGCACGTCGAACTGGTGCGGGCGGACGTCACCGACAACGGCCAATTACCGGAACTGGATGGACAGGTCGACCTCCTGGTCGCCAACCCGCCGTACATCCCCGACGGGGCTACGCTCGAACCCGAAGTCGCGCAGCATGATCCGCCGCATGCGTTGTTCGGTGGGCCGGACGGGATGATGGTCATCAACGCCATCGCCGAGTTGGCGGGCCGCTGGCTGAAGCCCGGTGGTCGCTGCGCGGTCGAGCATGACGACACCACATCGGCGGCCACAGTCGAAGCGTTCACCGCGATCGGCTGTTTCGTCGACGTGACGGCGAACCGGGACCTGGCAGGTCGACCCCGGTTCGTCACCGCGACACGCGAGAGGGGAGTCGAGGCAGAATGACTGAGATCTTCGACTGTGCCGACGCCGGTGCGCGCGCGACCGGAATCGCTTCGGCCGTCAGCGCGGTCAAGGGTGGCCGGCTCGTCGTCCTGCCCACCGACACCGTCTACGGCATCGGCGCCGACGCGTTCGACAACGCCGCGGTGGCCGCGCTGCTGTCGGCCAAGGGCCGCGGCCGCAACATGCCGGTTCCGGTGCTCGTAGGGTCCTGGCACACCATCGAGGGCCTGGTGTACACCGTGCCGGATGCCGCGCGCGAGCTGATTCGTGCGTTCTGGCCCGGCGCATTGAGCCTGGTCGTCCAGCAGGCCCCGTCGCTGCAATGGGATCTCGGTGATGCGGCGGGCACCGTGATGCTGCGGATGCCGTTGCATCCGGTCGCCATCGAGGTGTTGCGCGAAGTCGGTCCGATGGCGGTGTCGAGCGCGAACATCTCCGGGCGACCGGCGGCGGTCACCGCGCAGGACGCGCGAGACCAACTCGGCGATCTCGTCGCCGTCTACCTCGACGGGGGGCCGTCCCAACAGCAGGCGGCGTCCACGATCGTCGATCTCACCGACGAACAACCGCGCATCCTTCGGGCGGGTCCGGTGACCGCCGACGCGATCGCGGAAGTACTTGGTGTCGACGCCGATAGCCTCGCGCCAGCCACCTGACGCACACCCCCGGCGCTCTCAAGTTCGTCAAGTACGGTTCATCCGGTGGTGGGCGAGGTGCACGTAGTGGCCAGCGGGCTGCTTGCGCTCTCCGATCGAGGCGCGGGCGTGCCGCTGCGCGAGTTGGCGCTCGTCGGGTTCACCGCCGCGATCATCACCTACTTCGCGACCGGTTGGGTCCGCGTGCTTGCCACTCGCGTCGGGGCCGTGGCCTACCCCCGGGAACGTGACGTTCACCTGCAGCCGACGCCACGAATGGGCGGACTTGCGATGTATATCGGGGTGCTGGCCGCAGTGCTTCTCGCGTCGCAGCTGCCCGCACTGACCCGCGGCTTCGTCTATTCGTCCGGCTTGCCCGCCACCGTTGTCGCGGGCGGGCTGATCATGGTCATCGGCCTGATCGACGACAAGTGGGGCCTCGACGCGTTGACCAAGTTCGCAGGCCAGATCACCGCGGCAAGCGTGCTGGTGACAATGGGCGTGGCGTGGAGCGTGCTGTACATCCCGTTCGGCGGCGTCGGCACCATCGTGCTCGACCAGGTGTCGTCGATCCTGCTGACACTGGCGCTGACGGTCGCGATCGTCAACGCCATGAACTTCGTCGACGGCCTTGACGGCCTGGCTGCCGGTCTGGGCCTGATCACCGCACTGGCCATCACGATCTTTTCCATCGGCCTGCTACGCGACCACGGCGGCGACGTGTTGTTCTACCCGCCTGCGGTGATCTCGGTGGTGCTGGCAGGCGCCTGTCTGGGTTTTCTGCCGCACAACTTCCACCGCGCGCGAATCTTCATGGGCGACTCCGGTTCGATGCTGATCGGGCTGATGCTCGGGGCGGCGTCCACCACCGCGGCCGGCCCGATCTCGCAAAGCGCGTACGGCGCCCGCGACGTGTTCGCTCTGCTGTCGCCGTTCCTGTTGGTGGTCGCGGTCATGTTCGTGCCTGCACTGGACATGTTGCTGGCCATCGTCCGGCGCACGCGCGCCGGTCGCAGTCCGTTCAGTCCCGACAAGATGCATCTGCACCATCGGTTACTGCAGATCGGCCATTCCCACCGCCGCGTGGTGCTGCTCATTTACCTGTGGGTCGGTATCGTCGCGTTGGGCGCCGCGAGCACCATTTTCTTCGACCCCCGTTACACCGGCGGGGTGATGCTCGCAGCGACATTGGTGGCGATCGTCGTGACGCTGATTCCGCTTCTGAGACGCCGCGACGAGTCCTACGACGGGTTGTACGACGAAAAGTAGTAGTAGCCGGTTTCTGGCTGCTTCCTGTGTGGTACGGTGCTGGTAGAACCCGAAAAACCTCGCGGGTTGCCGGCCCCCGCGCCGCCCGGCTCATCGCCGATCGGCACGGAAAAACGACCGACAAAGGGAGCTACTCCTTGGGTGATTCCAGCGCGTCTCGCGCACTCCGATACGCTCGGGGCGCCACGCACAGAATCATTGGGATAGCCCTCGTAACCGCGGGATTGAGGTGACGCCGTGACGACGCCAGCGCAAGACGCGCCGTTGGTGTTTCCGTCCGTTGCTTTCCGACCGTTACGACTGTTCGCGATCTGCGTTGTGTTCGCCGGACTCGTGACGCTGGCGGCGGCGCTGCTCGGACATCCGATGGTCGGAGTTTTCTTCGGCGTCGGTCTCGGACTCGGTTTGCTCAACGCGATTCTGGTTCAGCGCTCGGTCGAGTCGATCACCGCGACGGACCATCCGCTCAAGCGCAAAATGGCGGTCAACTCCGCTACCCGACTGCTGGCGATGACGGTGGTCGGGCTGACGATCGCATTCGTTTTCCGGCCACAAGGCCTCGGTGTGGTGTTTGGTATGGCGCTTTTCCAGGTATTGCTCGTCCTTTCGACAGCGCTGCCGGTGATGAAGAAGCTGCGGTCCGGTGTCGATGATGGGCTTGAAGGGGAGGCAGGACAGCAATGACCGAGGAGATCCTCGCTGCCGAATCCGGCATTCAGGTCGGGCATCACACGGAAGCGCACTGGTTCGGTCTGACGGTCAACACCGACACAGTGCTGGCCACCGCGATCGCTGCGGTGATCGTGCTCGGGCTGGCCTTCTTCCTGCGCGCTAAGGTCACCTCGACCGGCGTACCCAATGGTGTGCAGCTGTTCTGGGAAGCGATCACGGTTCAGCTGCGCAACCAGATCGAGGCAGCGATCGGAATGAAGATCGCGCCGTTCGTGCTTCCGCTGGCGGTCACGCTGTTCGTGTTCATCCTGGTGTCCAACTGGCTGTCGATTCTGCCGGTGCAGTACACCGATTCCAGCGGTGCGATCCACGAACTGCTCAAACCGCCGGCGTCGGACATCAACTTTGTGCTGGCGCTCGCCCTATTCGTCTTCATCTGCTACCACGCCGCGGGCGTCTGGCGTCGCGGTCCACTCGGTCATCCGATCAAGTTGCTCAAGGGTCACGTCGCGCTGATGGCGCCGATCAACCTCGTCGAGGAGATCGCCAAGCCGATCTCGTTGTCTCTGCGACTTTTCGGCAACATCTTCGCCGGCGGCATTCTGGTGGCGCTCATCGCGCTGTTCCCGCCCTGGATCCTGTGGGCGCCCAACGCGATCTGGAAGAGCTTCGACCTTTTCGTCGGCGCCATCCAGGCCTTCATCTTCGCGCTGCTGACGATCTTGTATTTCAGCCAGTCAATGGAACTCGATGAGGACCATGCCTAGTACCGACACCATGCTCGACCCACGTCCTGGTAGGACACCTACCAGTTATCAAGGAGGATAAGAATGGATCCCACAATCGCTGCCGGTGCTCTCATTGGCGGTGGACTGATCATGGCCGGCGGCGCCATCGGCGCCGGCATCGGTGACGGCATCGCCGGTAACGCGTTGATCGCCGGCATCGCCCGTCAGCCAGAGGCGCAGGGCCGGCTGTTCACTCCGTTCTTCATCACGGTCGGTCTGGTTGAGGCTGCCTACTTCATCAACCTCGCGTTCATGGCTCTGTTCGTGTTCGCCACCCCGGTCAAGTAGGTCATTCGCGGCATGGGTGACCACGGCTTGACGATCCTGGCAGCGGAAGAAGGCGGCGGTCAGAGTAACTTTCTGATCCCCAACGGCACGTTCTTCTTCGTGCTGATCATCTTCTTGATCGTGCTCGGTGTGATCGCCAAATGGGTTGTGCCGCCAATCTCCAGGGTTTTGCGTGAGCGCGATGCCATGGTGCAGAAGACGACCGAGGACAATCGGCGGGCTGCACAACTGCGGGACGCGGCGAACGCCGACTACCTGAAGGTGATGGGTACAGCCCGTCGCGAGGCGACAAACGTCCGTGAAGAAGCCCGCGCCGAAGGGCGCAAGATCGTCGATGACGCCAAGGCGCGGGCCAATGCCGAAGTGTCGTCGGTGCTTCAGCAGGCGACCGAGGAGCTGACGGAGCAGTCGCGTGCGGTCACGGCCGAACTACAGACCTCGGTCGAGACGCTGGCGTCACGGCTCGCGAGCCGTGTGCTCGGCGTCGAGGTGACCAGCCGTACGGTGCCTGCTGCAACGGGACAGGGGCGGTAGCGTCGATGTCAACCTTCATCGGACAGCTCATCGGCTTCGCTGTCATCGTGTTCCTGATCTGGCGCTATGTGGCGCCGCCGGTTCGGACAATGATGAAGAACCAGCAGGAGACCGTTCGGACGCAGCTCGCCGACTCCGCCGACGCGGGTAAGAAAGTCGCCGACGCCGACAAGGAGCACGCGAAGGCGCTCGAGGAGGCCAAGGCCGAGGCGGCGAAGGTGATCGACGAGGCACGTGGCGACGCCGAGAGAATCGCCGAGCAGCTACGGGCCCATGCCGATTCCGAACTCGAACGCATCAAAACCCAAGGTGGTCAGCAGGTTCAGCTGCTGCGCCAACAGCTCATTCGCGAGCTTCGGCAGAGCCTCGGAGCCGAGTCCGTGCATCGGGCACGAGACATGGTGCGCGACTTCATCTCCGACCCAGC